>Ga0194126_10006436_pt1 | contig 16752 bp, 20 predicted proteins | sample TA2KigC150mmetaG_FD_148641 | JGI IMG/M metagenome (GOLD analysis project Ga0194126, IMG submission 148641) | Freshwater microbial communities from Lake Tanganyika, Tanzania - TA2015035 Kigoma Deep Cast 150m | ecosystem: Environmental > Aquatic > Freshwater > Lake | place: Tanzania: Lake... | reverse complement strand
GCAGACGAGGCATCAAATCGGTTATTCATTGCAGACTCCAATCATAACCGGATTTTTATTACGAACTTAGAAGGCGAAGTCCTGGACATTGCCGGTAATGGTGAGACAGGCAGAAACGATGGCGCTTTTAAAGACGCAAGCTTCCATCATCCGCAGGGGATGGCTCTGCAAGGGGATAACTTATATGTAGCGGATACCGAGAATCATCTCATTCGTAAACTGGATTTGAAGGCAAAGATAGTTACAACAATTGCCGGTACCGGCAAACAGGCGGCATTTATGGATACCGGCGGGATGGGAACATTCTCTCCACTAAATTCACCCTGGGACCTGGCTTATGTCGAAGGGAAACTCTACATAGCCATGGCCGGCGCTCATCAGATTTGGGTGATGGACTTAGAAACCACCGTATTCCAGCCTTTTGCAGGGAGCGGAAGAGAGGGGTGCATAGACGGTTTATTAGATAAGAGCGCACTGGCTCAACCCAGCGGCATCACTGCTTTTGATTCAATGCTCTATTTTGCAGATAGCGAGGTAAGCGCCATTCGCTCTGTGGATATGAAAGAAAATAGAGTGACGACCATTGTCGGACAAGACCTCTTTGTCTTTGGCGATGTGGATGGTAAGGGTGAAGAAGTGCGGTTACAGCATCCCCTCGGTGTGACCGGTTACAACGGCCTTATCTACGTTGCGGATACCTATAATCATAAGATTAAGGTGGTGAATCCTGCGGACAATACGTCTCGGACATTCTCTGGCAACGGCCATGCAGGGTACATTGACGGTAAAGAACCAAGATTCTACGAGCCCGGCGGTCTATGCTTCGCCAGTAACAAACTTTACGTTGCCGATACAAATAACCACGCCATTCGTGTGGTAGATATGAAAACAAAAGAGGTAAGTACCCTGCAAATGAAAGGGCTCAAAATGGAGGTTCCGGAAGGTGCGCCACAATCTGCAATACCGCCATTTGCAAGGCAAATAGAGTTGCCTTTAAAAACCTTGAAGGCCGGTTCAGACGCACAACTCACACTAAACATAACTCTTCCCAATGGTTATCATTTGAATCCCCATGCCCCGCTTATATATCGTATTGATGCCAGCAGCGGCATTCAGGCTGAGCAGCCGAAGCAGGATGTTCGGCTTGAAAATCCTGTACTTCCACTAAAAATATCTTTTAAGACAGGTTCAGAAATAGAAAAGACAGAAGTAAAAGTATCCGTTAACTTTTATTTCTGCAGGGAAGACAATCAGGGTGCGTGTTTCATTGATGCGGTCGTCTGGCATCAGCCGATCAGGATTGATAAAGAATCCGCTGATACCTCGGTAACAATGGACTATCTTGTAAGGTTACCGTAATTGTCGTCTGAACGAAAACTACCCAGCGGTCATTTCGAGCGGAGCGAGAAATCTTTCGGTTATTGAAATTACAGGGTTTATAGATTTCTCCCTTTAGTCGAAATGACAAAAGTATGAGTTTTTGCTAAGACACAAATTATCGTTTTACTGCAAAGAACACTGAGTACGCAGAGAATTAGAGATTGTTAACGGCTTCCCGAATTTTTATGCGAAAACTAATCTGCCTTTTGGTTCAGGGATGGGACGCCCTAGTTCTTTTGCAGTATCAATCCACTCCTGAATAACAACTTCGACATTGGTAAGTGCGTCCTTATATGTAGCGCCATCGGCAGCACAGCCAGGCAACTCTGGGACTTCGGCAATAAAAGCCTGGTCCTCTTCGCTCCAATAAATGATTATTTCATATTTACTCATTTTTCAATGCTCTTAATATGTTATTTCGTTATCTTCTCTCGTTTTTCTTTTGATACACGGAGCAATGCTTGCTCAACTTCTGCTGGAAATTCCACAAAAACAAAATAACCAGCAGGATATAAATAATCCTCTCCCTCGTCGTCAATAATACGAATATAATTTGACTTCTTAGCGTCTTCGTCTGGTAAAACCCGATATATCCTGTGAGGAGTCAATAAATCAGAATCATCCGTCTCAATACAGACTGCAAATCGATATTTGATATGTTTTCTATTTTTCATAGGTATTTAATCTAAAAAGTATTTGATTTCTCATTTTCTTTTTTCCTATACCGTGAGCTTCAAACCAGTGGACTTCGCAAGTCGTAGAGTACCATCAAATAGTCGTACCATTGCAATACCTTTGAGTTTTCTCCAACGACCTTTACCGTATCTCTTCAGCAAAAGTGGTAATATGCGAATTCTTCTACCTACAGCAACAGCTTCAATGTTGGTAATTTCACCAACAATTTCAAAATTCATTTTTATTTATATATTTTGAATGCACTGCCTTTAACCATTGCTTAGACCTGCTTAATTGTCGTGTTATTATACGCTGCAATATAATATCATTAATAGCTTAAATCAAGGTTAAAGTTAATAGGATGTTTGAGGCTCAATGATGGTTCAATTTTGCAAATTGAACCATATATTTACGGTACTCCAAAATAGCGAAGAATAGCGAATAGGGTCAAATAAAATGACAAATCGGCCTTGATTTTTTTTAATAATATCGGAAAGATTCTTATCCCTTTTTAGGTGTTCTCGTAATCGTTTACTTAGACAAACTATTTATCAATAAGAAACAGGTTGTTCGAGAATGCAAAATCACAAAAATCCAGCCATTGATTTACAAGGACTTATGACTTGAGAAATTACGAAAAAGTGAATTCTCGGACAACCTGGAAAGATTTGCCCCCCTCTCACTCCTCTTCGCCCACGTATGATCGTTAGCACATCTAAGTCGCGTTTGTCGATCAACAACCCATGATTGGACAGGCTTTCCCCCGCACACTGGGCACTTTGTGGTGTCATTACACCCAGAAAGGAGCATAGTGGCAAGAGCCAAAGCGCTTATGAATACTCGATGCTGTTTCACGATTTTCCTCCTATACCTTTACCTTGACCCATGTAAACATCTACTGGCACTTTTGGGGCAGATATGAAAGCGTGGTCGGTCGGCAGCAATACCCTGATACTCATTTCGTCTCGTGCAACCAGCAGATATTGTCGCGTAGAATGGACACGATGTCATCCTGTTGAATCCCGGGAGGAACCGGCACTCCCGGTGGCTCGAAGAACAGAACTTTCGCAGAATATAGGTCGGGGTCGATCTGGTTTTGCACTTCGAGATAAACCGTCACCTCCTTGAGTCTTGCTGTGACTCGCATTCCAGGTGTGACATTATCACCGGGGCCAATCATTTTTCCGCTCTTGGGTGGGTATGTCCCGATAGCCCCCTTCATAATGCATTTGTCCCAATTGAAGGACTTCATTGATTCAATCTCCTTTCCTTCTGGTGGCCGAACGACCGAAATGAGGCGCCGGGGCAACCAGCCTTTGCAAAAACCCGCCGGTTTATTCCCGGTCGCCTCGATTTAATTGTTAGCCTCAATAATTCCTAAGCCAGATTGCAAAATGGGGTGATTTCGAGGGCGACGCCTTCCACTGGCGAAAGATGTCTATAATCCTCGGCAGATTGGTAGCTGTTTCCTTCACAGAAGCAATCCACGGACGAATACCAGCAACAACCGCAAAATCCCCGTCAGCAACTTGTCCATAGCCCAGACAACGAGATGCATAACATTCTCTTGTTTTCTCAAAGTTGGCACCTGAAATCATATGATTGATTATCTCCTCTGAATGTTCTACTTTATTAAAGTGAGTCATTGCCATCCTGATGGGACCGAAAGGCTTGCCGCCAAGTTTTTCACAAGTTAGTACCGCAAGTTCTTTAATGCCATGGCCTGAACGCACCGCACGGCTTCTCGCTTCTTTTTCAGTAAATAATCCTGACTCGATACCGGCATATTTTATTGAAATTTCGAGAGACTGGAATAGCAGGCTAACAAATATAGGGATTACTGCCTGGTTCTCATTTAGGAAATTCGCATCACTACCAGCTATACGTTCAGAACTAAGAGCATAAGCAATTGCTGCTTCTTGTCCGGTATATACGTGCTTTGCCTTTTTATTCATAAGTCCTCCTTAGGCTAACATGGATTATCCCGCCTAAATGCGGCATTATTTTACAGCTATTTATAAATTACATTTTGTGAATGTATAAAAATTCATGTATTATGTCAACGAAATAAAAATAGTAAAAAAATACATTACTGAAAAAATGTTTCAGCAAGTACGCAAAATCAGGCGTTAAATGCCATTGCCTTCTTATATAAACAGGCGCTCCATATTGAGCTGGGAGACTTCGGGCATACCGAACGCGCCAAGAAACCGGCAAAGAGAAGATCAACTCAACGGATAGTGATAGTGTCAATGGCAAAAGCCGTCAGGGAAGCCATGCAATAATGAATTGTCAAATAAGTACGGATGAAGGAGAATGAAGAGCCGAAAGCAAAACTAGAAGAAACATACCGGCAGGAAGAAGGTCAAAAGCTCTATAAATTACGTAAAGAAAAGGTGGAATTACCATTTGGGTATATAAAACGGAATTTAGGAGCCGGTCAATTTTTGCTACGAGGTAAGGAAGGAGTGAATGCAGAGATCTCAATATTATCTACGTGTTTTATTCACATAGACAGACTGCGCAAAATTCATTTGGCACAGTCTGTTCGATTAATCCATCCTACGACACTGTTTATTAATTCTTAACCCGGACGCTTATGGACTTACTCAAGCCACCTGCCTTGAAAGTAATCCTTGCATTACCGGGCTTATTTTTTGCAGTAATCGTAAAAACAACCTGTCCATTGTCATCCGTTTCTTTACCTGTTGGCGAGACCGACACGCGTTTCTTCCCCGCAGCATTAATCGTTGGCTCAACCGTTATTCCTTCTGATGGACAGCCTTCTGCTCCCGTCATCGTCACCGTCACGTCTTGCTTCTTTTTTCTCTTAAGTGTCAATTTATTTGAAGAAGTCTCTATCGCCTGAGCCTCGCACACCACTGTTTCCTTTTGCAGAAGGTTTCCTGCATTGTCGTAGGTATATTTTATTAGCCTTCCATCGCCGGAACTGACCCTCGTCAGCCGTCCGGCATCGTCATAGGTGTACGAGACGGCGCCGGCAAAAGATGAACTGATAAACACCAGGAAAACGACATGAATAAAGATAACACCTATGAACCACTTGATTTTTTCTTTTGATATCATTCCTATCCCTCCTCCGTTAATCTGCTCTGAGAGAAGCAGGGGCTGAAATATTTCAGCCCCTGCCTGTGTATGTTTTATGGAGCTTTTGCACACTTGAATACTCAACCTTCGGCCACTGGAAATGTCAGTCTGCCATTAACATTAAAAATATTGTTTCAAGCAAATACGCATCCAATTCCTGTTGATTGTCGGGCATTATTGCAGACATCAATTCTTCCTCTTCTTCCTTCGTAAACATCTTCACCGCCTTTCTCTTCCCCCGATCCCATTTCCATCCATATTGCTCTATTATCAATTGCATCATTTTGCGTCCCATCTCTCGCTGGCTTACTCCCAGCCCTTCGAGCTTCCGTCTCTTCTCCTTTAATTGCGCTTCCGCTTCCTCCTTCCCTTGTTCCTTCCACCTATTCAGCTTGAACCACAGATCAGGGAATTCTTTTTTAAAAGCACGCTCTTCCTCTGCTTCTGCTGTCTTATTACAATTTGACAATTTCTGCAGGGTTTTGTATAGTTATTAGAAATTATTGGAGGCGTTAGAAACTCCTTATCATACGATAAATTCAATACTTTTTTGACAAGGTAATCGCATGAAAAGACATTTCATTTCTCTATTATTATGTTTGTTTGTAATCTCATTCCAACGAGGCACATTTTCTGCTGAGAAAAAGCATCAGAATGAAGAAATTGTAGCGACGGTCAATGGCAAAAAGATAACACAGGAGGACATTGCGAGTCGACTCGAGACCTTCAAAAATACGGATACTGAGACACTCACTACCATTAAACAGGAAATTATTGACCAATTGATTACTGATATATTGCTGGAAGAATTCATTGATAGACAGGGTTTAGTCGTTGCCTCTGAGGAGATTGAGCGGGAGGTGGATCAGGTGAGAGGCAATATGACCGGCAATCAGAAGAATGCTGGTCAATCACTGGAAAAAGTTCTTGCATCAATAGGCTCTAATATGGGTGAATTCAAAAGAAGCATAAAACATTCTCTTGCGCTTGAAAAATATTTCAATAATAAGCTGGATGACAGAACACTGGAAAAATATTTTGATGGGAACAAGAACCTCTTTAACGGAGAGTCTGTTAAGGTCAGCCACATACTCATCGACACAAGGAATATGAAGGCACAGGAAGAATTATCACATGCGCTGGAACAAATCAAAAGTATTAAAAAAGAAATCGATCAAGGAACTGCCTTTGATGAAATGGCAAATAAATATTCCGACTGCCCATCGGCTCAAAATGGGGGTGATTTAGGATTCATTCAAAGAAAAGGCAACCTCGCAAAGTCATTTTTAGATACGGCATTTTCTTTACGGATAGGTCAGGTAAGTGAACCGGTTCAGACGGAATATGGATACCATCTCATAAAAGTAACGGAGAAAAAAGAAGGCGTTAATGTTAAATTTGGGGATGTTAAGGGAAAAGTCAGGTTGGCAGTGCTGGATGAGGAGACCCTCAAATTACTCTCTCAGCTTTATAAAGCGGCACAAATTGTAATTAACCGGTAATATCATTTTCTGTATCAGTTCTTGATTTCCGATATTTCTTTCGACGCAATAAGTTTTTGGGCAAGTTCGTAAGTGAGCTTTTCTATGGCGTCGTCTACGGCAGGCCCGAACTTGGGGCCAGTTGTAATCCACCATTCTTGTTCAACCTTGCTAGTTACAAAGTCCAGACCTTTCCCTTCCACCGCCACTTCTGAGTTCCACACGGTATTGAGTTTGGGATCTAGAAATGATGCCGTGATTGAAAGATTATGGCGGCCAATAGCCCTCCATACAGATACTTCCATGTGAAGTTCTATTTCCGATTTTTTTAAACTGATAGCCAAAATCCCGTCCAATGCTTCTTTATTTAAAAATTCCTTATTCTGTAAACTATCAATCAATATTGCCTTTTTAAATACGACGCGCGACATCTCCTCGATTTTCGAAGAAAGAGTTTCGCCGATTGGAAAAACAAAATTTGGAAAAACATAATAAGGCGTACCCGCCTCGTCTTGTTTCAGCGGTACTTCCTGGACATAATTACGCAGGGTTGGTTCAATATAAATACCAACAGTAAGCGGTAAGGGAGTTATTTGATACAACCGTTTATCAAGTTTTGGGGAAAGCCTTACATCTGGTCTGGACCCGCTTAAGCAGCCAATTGAAATGATAAAAGGAAGTAAGATGAACCAATATTTATATGATACAGGTTTGATGAAATGCATGAGCAAGCGAACCAAAATTCCTTTAGATTAAAGTGTCACATTGTTCTCTTTCCTACGCAAAGATTAATTTAAATAATATACGAAACCGGAGCTGTCGTCAATATCCTTTTATCTATTCCATTTCATGGGCACATCATCGCTTTCCCTGCCAACGAGAACGACCCCTTTTATATTTTTTAGTCTGTTATAAATAGGGTATGTTTTTAAAAGAAGTGTGGCGCCGGTTTTGGGGTTTAATATCTCGCTGGTTGTAGTAACGCCGGTTTTCAGTGTTTGCCATGTTGGACAATTCTTACAGGCCAGCGCAAATTTATGCTTTGTAAAAAAACACTTCTTTCCAATCGGGCATCCCGTAAAAAATTCTTTTGCCGCCTTATTTATCTTTATTACCTTAAACTCCGCATCGAATACAATAATAGGGTCCGTTATTGCATTAAATATGGAATTGAATTTTTCTCTTGTTTTATGCATTCTCGTACGATATGGGTGTCCCTTGCTAACGACCTTGCGGGTGAGTGCGGGTGTATTCAAATGCGTCGATTCTGATTTTGAGCTGTATCTTTTGGTAAACAAACTTCATTCTCATAAAAGCAATTTTAGCTTACTTCTGTGCTGTTATTAAACGGCTATCTGAAGATGAGCAATCGGCATACCGTAATATACAGTTTAGATTATGTATGATGATTTATTCGCACAAGTATTTAGACTGCTAATATATAAGCAAAGTTGTTATTAGCAGTAGTTTCTTTTGTGCGGGAAGACTACGAAGCAATTAAAGGTATTTTTGGTGGTAATCAGCCAGTGATAGGGGGGAGTAATTGGAATGAAAACCTGTGGGATTTGCAATGATTATTTTGGAAGTCTTATACTTAACACAGGGCACGGAGACCTTTGTATTACCCTTTCGGCGACACTTCCGATTAATATATGTTCCAATCCCGTCTTGCCATGCGTACCCATGACAATTAAATCTACCTGATTGTCTTTAGCGGCCGTTAGTATTTCCACAAAAGGAATACCTTTAACCACGAGGGTGTCTACGTTAATATTTGTTCGGACATTATCGGGTATCAAATTGATAAGCCGCATCTTGAGACTTTCAGTCTGTTTATCATCCAGAAGCAGGTCGATTTGTTTCAATATATCTCCCATATCACTCATATAGGGTTCTATAACATGTATGAGATACAGAGAGGCATGCTCTTTAAGTGATAAATCTATTGCGTAGGTTAATGCATAGGTAGAACAAGCAGAAAAGTCAACCGGACACAGTATTTTTTTTAATTCAATCATATTTTTAGTAATAGAAAAAGGCAGTTGCTAATAGAACAATTAACAACTGCCTTTAGATTAAGAAATCTTTAAAATCTGTGGCGTGCTACCACGATTAGTGATGTCCGCTTGGGTGGAGTGCAGCAGAGCCCAAATCCAACGATATAAACCGGATATCTTTTTCTTCTAACGTAACTTCGGTGTGTGCTTTTGCGCCGCCATGTTCGTGAACTGAAATTTCATACACCCCTGGTTTTAACTCGAATACACAGGTGCCATTCTTGCCCGTTGTGCATGTATTATCGCCAACTTTAATTTCTGCGCCTTCAATAGGTGTACCAATAGCGATTGCGGTAACCCACAATTTTGCAGGTTTAACCTGATAAGCCTGAGCCTTTGCCATACCGATTCCTGCGACCATTGCGACACCCAAAAACCCTGCTAAAATCTTCTTCAACATAACCCCATTCTCCTTTCTTCAGTTTATATGATATAAAGTATATAAATTAAATACCATCAATGCGTATTTTAAATTAGGTTCCTCCGATTTCCACCCCCTTTCACTCCATGTATCAATATATTTTTTGTAACAAATATTGTTTTATTATACATTTTAAAATTCCCTCGTCAATATATATTTGTTTCAGAAGCGGATAGTTTTTCATTTTAATTCCTTTATTACAAACATGCCCTCTGGTGGGTTCGTAAGCACTGTCTTAATCCTGTCATGCCACAATTCCCCGAACTCTTTTATTTCTGCGTCAGTTCCCTTGCCTGTTACTGCCAATGGCATCAATTCTCCCATTTTAGGGTTGGCAGGGAGCATGTAATTGCAGTAAGAGATTTCTATCTTCCTTTTCGTATCCATCCTTTCAAATATCACCGTGCACACCGCATCTTCACCGGCTTCCTGTGATTCATCAAAAGACAGCAAGTTGTGCCTGTTGTAACGACCGCCGCCCAGCCCCTTAAAACCACTCTCGCCTGCGGCGCCGGTTATCAACGTGACAACCTGCGATATCGGCCCATTTACCTTATAGTCTATTCCCCCTTTGAATGTTACCCTGATTTGACCGCGTACCGGCGTTTCGTTACCATATAAACTTTTCAATGCCACCTGAGTTAACTTGTATGCGCCGGAAACTGCAGGACATGAATGGCCAGCAAGTTTTACCGCATCGGCATACGTGAAAACAAATGCCTCGTTTTTATCCATCGCACCCAGCGCTATGGCAAGGGGGTCTTTGATTTTGATTGTTTCAACTTTATCAAAAAATGATTTATTAAATTTTGTCTGCTCCATAGATTTGTCTCTCTCCTTATATGAATAATTTTAAGATTATGCCTGCTAAAAATGTTCATCTACTTGATGGACGGTATATTCAACACCTTCTTTTATATTTGTTTTTACCTTTTCAATGAATTTCCCGTCAGTCATAGCCTCTTGCTTGACCTTGTCTATCAGGTACTCTACCGCTTCCTTGGTATTTGTCTTTATTTTTTGATTTAAGGCGACGTCATTAATTGCCTCATTTTTCACCTTTTGTAAGGCATATTCGATTGCCTCTTTTGCATTCTCCCGCAATTTCCTGTTCAAAGCTTCGTCTTGGAGCAACTCATGCTTTGCCGTTTTCAACGAATACTCCATGGCTTCCTTTATATTCCCTTTCACCTTGCGCGTAATTTCGGGGTCTTCCAGCAGGGTGTATGTTGCATAATCAACGATGCCTGCCATTACATAATCAACTGCATTTTTAACTTTCGAACGGAGTAAACCGATTGCAATGGCGGAAACAACAGTAATCATAATAATCAACATAACACCCCAGGCAATGACCCTGCCAAACGTATCCAGTAAATTATTGACAAAACCAGTCCGCCTTCCATTATTCCCTTCCATACGCTACCCCCTTTCGATTAAAGGTTAAATGAAACTAATCCTCAAGCGTGGATATATCCCCTGTAGGCAATTCCAGGTCTCTCGCTTTTAGCAGTCGGCGCATAATTTTACCGCTGCGTGTTTTGGGTAAATTTGTACAGAATTCTATTTCACGCGGGTATGCATGAGCTGCCAGGCGATGCCTTATAAATTTCTTCAGTTCCTCTTCCAGATCCTTCGACGGCGCAAAACCTTCATGAAGTACCACAAAGGCCTTAATAATTTCGCCCCTTTCAGCATCGGGTTTTCCAATAACACCCGATTCTGCCACAGCCCTGTGTTCGAGCAGTGCGCTTTCTACCTCGAATGGACCCACCCTGTGTCCTGAGGTATTGATGACGTCATCCGCCCTTCCCACAAACCAGAAGTAACCATCCTCGTCCTTATAAGCCGTATCGCCCGTTGCGTACCATCCGTTTATATTAAAATATTCTCTAAACCGCTTCTCGTCTCCCCATACCTTTCTCAGCATGGATGGCCAGCCGGGTTTCAATGCCAGCAGTCCATGCTGCCCGGCAGACAGTTCATTGCCCTTGCCATCAATAATAGCCGCTTGTATACCCGGGAAAGGCTTGCCCATAGAACCTGGTTTTACCGGCAAACAGGGGTAATTTGCAATCATAATGGATCCCGTTTCCGTCTGCCACCAATTATCGTGTATGGTTAATCCGTAAACCTTCAAACCCCACCGGATCACCTCTGGATTAAGCGGCTCACCGACGCTGCAAATATACCGTAAACTGCTTAAATCATATTTTTTTAGAAGGTCGTCACCGTCTTTCATCAACATCCGCAAGGCCGTAGGGGCTGTGTACCATACGGTAACCTTAAAAGTTTGGATAATATCATACCACCTGGCGGCGTCAAACCGGCCGTCAGAGATATAAGAAGAGATGCCGTTCAGCCACGGGCCCCACAATCCATATACCGTTCCCGTCACCCAGCCGGGATCAGCGGTGCACCAATAAACATCGTCATCTCTTAAGTCCAGAACCCATTTGGTGGTGATAGAATGTGAAATCATATCATTGTGGACGTGGGTTATACCTTTTGGTTTGCCTGTGGTGCCGGAAGTGTACAGGATATATAAGGGGTCTTCCCATTCCATCCATTCCATTTCAAACTTTTCCGGGGCATCTTTTATCAAGGCTTTATAACATACGTCACTCTCTTCCAATTCATAGTCTTCTTTGACATTGACCAATACGATATGTTCTAATTTTGGCAACTCCCACAACACCGTTTCAACACGCTCTTTCAATTCGGGTGTCGTGATCAATATTTTTGCTTCGCTATTCTGTAAACGGTCGCGTACTGCATCAGGCCCGAAGGCAGAAAACATAGGTCCCGCAATGGCGCCAAGCTTTGCAATGGCTATCATACTGATATAAAGCTCCGGCAGCCGGGGCAGGAATATAAATACACGGTCTCCCTTTTTAACCCCTAATTTCCGGAGCATATTGGCGCACCTGTCGGAGAGTTTCTTCATCTCCAGGAATGTGTACTTTTGACAGGCGCCGTCAGCGCCCTCCCAGTACAAAGCTACCTTATTCTTTCGCCACGACTGGGCATGCTTGTCTATAGCCTCATAGGCAATGTTTACCTTATTATTTCTTATGCAGACACCTTTTTTAACGGCTTCCCACGAAAATTCTTCGTAAGTCCTTTCGTAATCCAGGAGACCGTCTGTTACAGGTTTTTTGCTAATAATTTCCGGGTTTTTCATAAGTACGGTTCTCAGCTATATTTCGTCTCTTGATAAATTGCGCTAGGGTTGTTTAAAGGGTTTTTGCCTGTATCATAAGGCAGGGGCAATTCATGAATTGCCCCTGCCTTTAACGTCTAGGAATTTCAAACGTACTGCGCTGGTTCAGGTTTGCAGCCTGAACCAAAATATCAGACACAATCTTATATCACTTATATTTATAAGTCAATCAGAAAGGTTTTGGTATTGGCAAATTGGAACGCAGATGGTCCTTATATCTTTTCAACCGAAATATGAGGGTTTGACTCTCTTACTCTTCTTTCCTGTCATTCCGAATTTATTTCGGGATCTCCTTAAATTTTCTCAATATTAAATTAGGATTGACATTGTTTTGATGATTACTTATTATGCTGGCAATGTGCTTGTAAACTTTATTATATGCCTTAATAAGTACATAGCAAGTTACCAGAGCGTATAATTCATGTTAGAAGGTCTTCATCAGCATACAATCCTACATCGGAGGAAGCACTATGGAACAAAAATTCATCGGTATCAATGACTTTAAAATGAATGCCACTGCGGGTTCAGCATTTTCATTCGATGGAGTCTTCTCTGGAAAGAAATTGGCGGGGATTAAGCTAGACTTTAGAATCTATGGCTCTGACCAGGAAGATAAAATAGAAGAGCTCCTTCAAAAGGAAAGAGTTACTGTTAAAGACCCGTTTATTCAACGCACGTATGAGTCATCAATTAGTATGTTGTCTAGCAGTTTTCAAGCGGGGAAGGATGAAAAATCCTACGTCATTGAATTGAGAGAGATTGACTCTTTACCCAAGTTTGATTTCATCGAGATAAACGACAATAGATTCAATATAATTTCTTATAAAGAAGAACTACTATCTGACGCGATTGGTCGATACGCTCTTCTCCGACTTTCCAAAGATCAGTTTGTTCAGCTTAGTCGAATGTTAAGAGAGCCTACAATTAAATTTAAACGGGTAGGAATTGATGAGAAGCCTTTTGAATTAAGGATTGGTGGGGGTATGTACTGGTCTCAACACTTTGACCATGAAGGTGAATATTTCAAACGTATAGTCAGCTTTTTCCCACCCGATCTTAAAGAGAGTAACCTTAATCTAGCCGCAGGAAATATCCAGAGTGCTATGGCTCATATGCTCATCGCTTTGAGCCTAAGATTTGAACTACTGGTGAAGGAATTAGCTACAAGCCAAGTGATTTCTGATGAAAAGACGGAGTTACTGCTTTCTTCACACTGGAAAGAAACGTTCCCTACTGAACAAATTGATGAACTCTATGATAAATTAGAATTGGTGGAAGATGCCGAAAAAGAGTTTTAATGGTAAGAATCTGTGAGTTGTGAGGGGCTATATCTTAAATAATTGATTAGAAATCATCATAATAATGCAATAAAAATATCAATATTTATTATTTAAGATGGGCACTCCTTCTTCTTGCTCCTAATGAGCTATGCTGCTTTTGAGGCGTGCTTACACGCCGATTGGCGCGTCTTTTACGCAAGCAAAGGACGTGATGACAAAAGCAAGTCATCTCGTTTCGCTTATTTATACGGAATATTTTTGAGTATTTCTTATTTTTCATCTAAACGAGTTCTGTACATTAATAATTCTTCTTTAGATACCTCGTCGGGATTGACTAACCGATAATGTTTTTCCATGGAAACACTGATATTTTGATCAGTTTTTTCAAATAAAAACAATGCTATTTTATTATTTTCTATAAACTGGGCTGCAATTGGTTTACATACTAAATCTTGGAACTTGTTTTCGCACATTAAAAAATCTTGTTCGATTTGAACAATTCCTATTTTGTCAGTTCCCCCTTTTGCCTGGACTGGAATAATATACTGAATACCCCGCTGGTCAATTCCAACATACAATTCGTCTGTTTCAACTTGTCCTACTCCTTCAATATTTGTTCTTAAATGATTTTGTAGAGAGTAACAAGTAACACCAGTAAAAATATCGATCAAACGATTATACCTTAATTTTGCTAATAATCCTTGCTCATCATTAAGAGCATATTTTGAAATAATTCCTGGAGTAGAATCAGGTATTTTCGTCTCAGAAAGCAAAGAACCCGGTAAAATTCTGGGTAGTGAAACCAAACAAAATTTGTATTTAGCCTGCCCAACTGGTCTGATTATCCAGCTTAATCCCTCAGATACAGTGGTTACGATTTTTTCAGGCAAATTTGCGCGATACCTAAAACTATAAAGTATATCTCCTATATTCTTTGGCAATTCAATTTTCAACTTTTTGGCTGTTTGAATTATTTCTTGTCTATCGAAGCTAAATTCCTTGATACCTGGTTTATAATAATTGAAAAATATTTTCTCAATAATTACAGAATAACGATTTTTTGCCTTCCCATTTCTCATAAATTAACCTGGCCATTCAAGCACCAGAACTTCCTCCCTCATTTGTTTTTTTGTCGCGGTCGCCAATCTTGTGCGGAAAAGATCTAAGGATATTATCTTATACCCCAATTCCCTCGCAATATCTTCCAAGATGCTTCCTGTTTGAATTAAAACTTGAAAATAGGAAGCCTGATCCCCGATAACGTATCCAAGTATTGCCCCAGGTTTTAGGCACATTCTTAATTGAGCCAAATGTCGTGCCATGCCGCCGAAATAGAGCTTAACCACTCTTGGATATAATTTCTCAAATCCAGAGGTTTTTCCTAATGCTATTCTTTTTTTCTCTATAGTATCCGCTAATTCAATAATTCTAGAATTATTTTTTATATATTCTTCGTCATTATCTACTTTATATACATTTCTTGTGTTAGAACGAAGAAGATTGAATTTTAAATTTTTTAACTCTTCCTTGCTTCTTATTAATCCTAGAATTACTGATTCTAACCTAGTTGTTCTTGTATAATCCTTTTCGTTGGGGTATGGGGGCGAGGTAAATACAGCACTAACAGAGGATTTTTCGATGTAATCTGAAATATCTCTTGAATCTATGTTAAACACTCTTGATACAGTACGATTACAATTTGTTTTTTTTATATCGGAAGCGATAGATATTACCTGGTTTAACCAAATTAAATATACAGGGTAATCTTTCTTTTTACTCTTTCTTACGCCCACTTCTGGACCGAAATGAAGATTACTGATCGAATAAACAAGTATTTTAGCCAGCGCCAATAATAAATGACCCTTCAATTCTTCATGCTTAGATTTCTTTATCAAATCACACAAAAGCAATGCTTTTGAAAGGGGTAATTCGTCAATTGAATCTTTCAATATTAATTTCTTCTGCTCCTCATTGAGCCGATATGTTTCATTGATATGTTGAACCTTTTCAATAGAGGTTGCATCTGTTTCGATCTTTTTTGCTGTATTTATTAGCTTCTCAGGATCAATTTCCCAGTTTATCTTTGTTTTGCTTGCTAGAAATGCCATTGCATTGGCTTCGCAACCAAGACTAGGGACGCTATTCAATTTTGCTTCAACTAATGTTGTTCCAGTTCCACAAAATGGATCTAATAAAGTGTCAATCTTACCTAACCGAAATTTTTTTATATATTCTCTAACCAGATGTGGTGGGAACGATAAAACAAATCTATACCAATCATGAAAAACTCTATCTTCCTCCATGATTTTATTAGCAATGGAATTTTCTCTTGTTTTAAGTCCTATTTCTTCTTTAAATAGCGTTAATTGCATTTTTTCCCTCTGAACTGACAGAATTCAGAAGAGCGAGACACAAAGGGCAATTTGTCTTTTTCCTTTAACGGCAGTTATTTAGGAGTTTTTCATTTCCGTATAACTACATAATAAGACATCCCAAATATCGTAATATTTTACATCATTTAGGAAAACTATTATCTATATTATATCTCCTTAATTCAGTAACATTTTACGCTGTTCCGGAAAGATAATCAAGTAATTCTCTTGTTGTATGACTAACGGGGGACATCGAGAGCGGGTTTTTAATCCCGCTCTTTCGCTGGTTCGATCGTCTTCGATTGAACCAAGACATTTGGTGTGATTACGTTTCATAGCACGTACTATAATTCTCAAATACGAATGGATTAAATACGTTTTTATTTTCCGGATGGAGTTGTTATAATTTTTTCATGGCTTTAAAATTCAATGACAATCTGCTCCCGACGCTCCCCATTATGGAGGACCTCCCCGTGGACAGGATTGTTGGGATTACCTCAACAATTCCCATCGAGATCGTCTTTTCTGCCGGGTATATACCGATAGACCTGAATAATATTTTTGTCTGCGACCCGTCTTCTTATAAAATGGTGGAAGACGCCGAATCGTCCGGTCTCCCAAGAAATACCTGCGCCTGGATCAAGGGCATCTATTCGGCTACCAGGAAATACTCCATCAAAAAGGTTATTAGTGTTATTCAAGGGGATTGTAGTAATAATCAGGCATTGATGGAGATATTCCAGTCAGAGGGCATT
>Ga0194126_10006435_pt1 | contig 16762 bp, 17 predicted proteins | sample TA2KigC150mmetaG_FD_148641 | JGI IMG/M metagenome (GOLD analysis project Ga0194126, IMG submission 148641) | Freshwater microbial communities from Lake Tanganyika, Tanzania - TA2015035 Kigoma Deep Cast 150m | ecosystem: Environmental > Aquatic > Freshwater > Lake | place: Tanzania: Lake... | reverse complement strand
TTTTCAGTTTCAAGTTGAAAGTTTCAAGAGACTAAAAACTGTCCTTTTTATAGACAAGAAAGAATAAAGGGCTGCCCCCTTTTTAAAAAAGTTTAGTGTAATAATATTGTGCCTTTCGTCCCCATCCAGCAAAAACTTCGGTGGTTATACTGTCCTTGCAATAATAGATAAATATGTGTACATTTCAATATAGGGGTGATTGAATAACTTAAAAAGTAGCCATCATGCGGATAATAACAGGAGAAGAATCAGAATTGGTAAAAAAATACATGGGCATCGCAGTTGAAACTGCAAAAAAAGCAACGTGTGCGCGGTCGCGATGCGGAGCGATTATCGTCACACCGGATGGGCAGATCATCGGCGAAGGGTTTAACAGCCCTCCCGGAGGATTGAAGAGTCAATGCAGATGTGGCAATGAAAAGCGTCTCTACCACGAGAAAGTAACCGACAAAACATGCTGTGTCCACGCGGAAGAGCGCGCCATCATACACGCACTCAGAACACATCCCGAGAGTGTCCCCGGATCAACCTTGTACTTCGTACGATTGGACGAAGATGGTAAGTTGCACTATTCAGGCGCACCCTACTGTACGATATGCAGTAAACTGGCGCTCGATGTCGGCATCACATATTTTGTCCTCTGGCATAGAAAGGGGATAACAATCTACGATACCGAAGAGTACAACGACAAATCGTATGCATATACTGATGCATACAGGATCATCTCTCTACAAAACACACGACCTTGAGGTCGTGTTTTTATCTCTGAAGTTTCTTATCTATTTCTTTTATATGTTCCACCATTCCCTTGGGAATGAGAAAATATTTTGGACTGCCCGTCTCAGGATACGGTGTTCGGTTGGGAAGTTTATATGATTTTGGATCCCCGATAAGAATATATTCGTCTGTCTCTCTCATGAGGGTGCCGGATGTCTCCATGTCCGTACACCCTGCCGGAATGTTCCCGAGGTGATAGAAGGATGCATCTTTCCATGTAACGACAACGTGTTTCATAGTGTTATGTCCGCGTCGCACACATATGGACCAATGTCGGACATGCGAACGATCGTCGCCTTGGGAATAAAAAATCCATCAATTGGTTCAACAATTTCGTTCTCGCAGTACATATTAACTGCAACATGCACATACTCGTCCGTCTCTTCCACAAGAACCCCAACTGTATGTTGAGCAGGAGGAAAAACATCAACGGAAGATTCTTTGTCAGTATACCCAGCATCAAACCATTCAACAACTATAATACGTTGACTCATGCGTGCATTGTAACGAAACAAAAATGGACATGCAACGCACGAACTACAACACGCATCTCAAAAAAGATTGTCTAAAACGACAAAACGCCGTATAGTTTTGGTATTGAGAACATCTCATCGTCTCTACACATGTCCGCGCATCCAGAACAGCCACTCATCATTGTCATCCTTACCGCGCTTATTGGTGGTGTGTGGATTGGCACGCAATTTCCTACATTTGTTACCACCTATCCAAACATATCCCTCTATCTTCTCATTGGGATATTTTTCCTCAGTTCGCTCACCATTGATATGCGCGCTGTTATCCATGCCCTACGCGACGCACGTACTGTTGTTCCTGCCGTTATCTTTACGCTCATACTTCTCCCATTCCTCGCGTATGGTGTAACCGCGCCCTTTGCCCCCGCGCTTGCAATATCATTTCTTCTTCTTACTGCAATGCCTGCGGGTATGACATCACCTCTTCTGTCAGAACTCGCCGGAGGAGAAAAGCATACCGCTCTTGTCATCACTATCACCAGTTCACTACTAGCACCATTCACTGTTCCCTTTATGGTGTCTGTTATGGCGGGGCATGTTGTGTATGTGGATGGCATGGCAATGTTTCTCCGTCTCGTCCAAGCGATTATTCTTCCTTTCTTCGTAGCACAAGGTATCCGTATATATGCCTTGCGTGGCATATCGCATGTATCCCGTTTTTTTACACCCTTCTCTACCATACTTCTTGGTGGACTTATCGCATTTATTGTCGCCAAACGTCCAGATGAAATCGTCTCACTAGTAACACGCGGGGAGTCCTTACCTGAGCTTCTCGCGATATGCGCGCTCTTTATCTGTGTTCATATTGTCGCGTATATTGTTTTTTTTAAAAAGGCACTTCCTGACCGCATTGCCCTTACTGTTTGCATGGCGTATGTAAACTTCACGCTCGCTGTTGATCTCGCGGACAAATTCTTTGGCACGCGTCCTGATATCGTTCTTCCTGTCGTTCTTTCTGTCATTCCCTGGGCACTTCTCTTTATTCCGTTTCGCGCATTTACTCGCTACACACGCGCCATCCATAAGACACCCTCTCATGAGTAATATCCGTGCAAAAAAATCCCTTGGGCAACACTTCCTCACTTCTGAAAAAGCAATTGCTGATATTGCTAACGCGACATGCGCGGGAATAGGGGACACCATCCTTGAAATCGGCCCGGGAACGGGCGCGCTCACGCGCGCCCTCCTTGATACCGGCGCGCACGTTGTCGCTGTTGAAAAAGACGACCGTCTTATTCCAGAGCTCAAAACGCTTTTCGCAAACGATATTGCCACGGGACATCTTACACTCATCCACGGCGACGCGCTAGACATTGACCTCACTACGCACGGTCTCGTTCCCGGTGCATATATCCTCGCCGCAAATATTCCCTATTACATCACTGGTCTCATTATCCGCCGATATTTCTCACGCGCACACCTTCCCACACGTGCCGTTCTCCTCGTCCAAAAAGAAGTCGCGCGTCGCGCGGTCGCAGGGAAAGGGGATGCAAGCATTCTTTCTATTGCCATTCAAACATACGGTACGCCACACGTTGCGCGTACCATTCCTCGTGGCATGTTCACTCCATCACCCACTGTTGATTCTGCTGTCCTTGTCGTCGAACATATGTCTGATCCCTTTACATCTAACGAAGACGAACGCGTGTACTTTGAAACAGTGAGAAAAGGATTCGCGCATAAGCGTAAACTTCTTGCATCCAATCTCGGATGTGGACAAGACACCCTCCAAGCGTGTACCATAGAAAGAACGGCGCGCGCGGAAAATCTTTCCGTCGCCGACTGGCACTCTTTATGTACATCCGTACCTCCTTCGGAACATTAATCCTCGTCATCCTTACAGGGTTTGCAATCGCTTCAATTATTCTCTCATCTCAAAAAGACGCATACGCAGACGATTCTGCTTATTATGTTGGCGCATCAGGATACACTCGAACGTTAATCAATATCGGCAATACTGTTATCGTTGCAGAAATTGCTGATACAGAAGAGAAAAGAGAAAGAGGACTAACAACACATCGCACATTATCACCAGACGCGGGCATGCTTTTCATATTCCCTGAAGAGAACACCTACGGAATATGGATGAAAGACATGTTATTTCCTATTGATATTATATGGGTTTCAGAAAAGAAACGTGTCGTCGATATTGAGACAAACGTATCACCCGAAACATACCCTGATATATTTCGCCCAAGTATTCCCGCACGATATGCGATTGAGGTTCCTGCTGGTTTTGTTACGCGACACAATATCTCTATCAACAATACTGTAAGATGGTAAATTGATACCCTCAAACTATTTCATGCGTTTTCCTTTTTCAATTCTCCCTTTATCTTCAGGAATACTCGCCATAAGTGCAGTTATGATCCCTTACGGATTTATTGTGGCACCACTTGCTCTTGTGCCTCTTGCTTTATATGCTCGAGACAAAACACATTCGCGCTATATAATATTTCTGAGCGGCCTCCTTGTTGGTTGTCTAACAGGAGGTATATCCACATTCTGGTTTTGGGGTGCATACCCCCTTTATTGGGCAGGGTTTACATCTCCGATTATTGCTGGAACTGTCATCGGTGTTGTGTGGATATGTTCCTCGCTTCTTATTGGTGTTTTTACTGGCATATGGTCAATCCTTATACAATCACCACGTCGTACAATAATTACTGATATATTTTATGGGGCATCTCTCTGGGTATTACTTTCAATTATACGTTCGTGTATCTATTCATTTTTTTGGTGGGGAAAGGGAGCGTCAATCGGACATTACTGGGATTTTGGAAATCTAGGTACATCTTTTGCTGACAGTAGCTTTCTCGTCTCTATTACTTCACTTGGGGGACCATATCTTTTTGAATTTATCATCGCAGGAAGTGCTGTAGCAATCACGCATCTTATTTTGGCATATCCCAAGAGACATCTTGGCACAATGGCACAATCTGTAGGAATACTCATTCTTTTTCTTATTATCACCCCAAGCATCGGGCACATCCTCCACCCACGTGACACAGCGGAATCCATCTCTGCAATCGCAATCTCTCTGAATGAACCTTCCGTCTTTGGTACGACAAAGATAGACCATGTTCGCAAGCAAGCACATGCGAAACAGTATATTGATACTGCAATAACTTCTGGTATACAAACTCATATACTTATTCTCCCTGAAGATACCGGCCTCCTTGGCTCACTTTCACCTGATGCACGTCGTCAACTTCTTGATCCTCTTGCGCTATCTTCATCATTTCTTGCTGTTGATTCAGAAACAAAACGTACAGAAAACGGTTCTCTCATACTCACCGCGCAATACATAGACCCAACGGGAACACTTGTGGGGCAAGGTCAAAAACGTTTTCTCGCCCCCTTTGGTGAATATCTTCCTTATATAGCAACGGTTTTTTCAAGAACCTTTGGTCAGGAACACTGGTCTGAGACATTTACAGCACGACGTGGATATACCCCTGGGACAATTATTGAAAGTGTTCCCTCAGAAAACATATTTTCACTCACAGTCTTATTTTGTTCAGAAATAACACCTAACTCTCTCTACACAAAAGCATCACAACAAGGTTCTACTGTCTTTGCAAACGCCGCTTCACATAGTGCATTTAATGGACACCCACTTCTTACTACCTACATGCTACGAAAAGCAAAAATACACGCAGTAACACACGCGCGTCCCTTCATACAAGCAGGAAACATGACACCCTCTTTCATTATTAATGGAGATGGACACATGATTACGTCTTCTCTTCGTGGAGAAACTGGTTTTATTTCTGGAAACTTTTTTCTAAAAAAAGGACACACAGTTGCTGACCATATGGAAATGTGGGTAATAATACTCTCAGTAATCATCATACTTATCTGGAATAAACGGTATACATAAAAACTTATACCCGTGTAGTAATACACATCTGCACTTTCTTGACAACACTTCTTTCTGTATAATGATATCGTATGCACCGACCCATATCTTCCTACTTACCGAGTAGGCAATTCGGCATCATTGTACTTTTCCTTATTATTGTAGGAAGTTTTTATGCATATACACATCTGACAAAAACACCAAACGGTAATACTCCTCTTTCTACACAAATGCTTTCATATATCCCCGAAGGATATGACCCATATGCCGACAATGACGGCGATGGACTCGCTAACTGGGAAGAAGCTATGTGGGGGACCAACCCAAATGCTATGGATACGGATGGGGATGGAACAACTGACAATGTTGAACTTGCGCTCAACCGCAACCCTCTTGTAAATGCCACCGACGACTCTCTTTCAACATACCCTGCAATTCCGTCTCTTGAAAGCGCTGATACGGGCTATGCGGGTCGAACTGCTGGTATCGCCCAATCGTTTGCAAGTCAACTCTACGCTATTGGTGTATCAGGAAATGACACATCGGTAAATGGATCAGACGTACTCAACAATATTATCAAAACTGAACTCGCACAAGGAAAACTTGTAGATGAATATGTCACAAAAGACGTTCTCTCAGTAGATGATTCTATGGAATCTTACCGTGCTTATGGAAATGCGTTTGGAAAATTTATCAATACCTATAAAGAACGAAATGAACCATACGCAACGGCAGAAATTATCAAACGAGCATTTACCACTGAAGATCTTCCCTCACTTTCCGCACTATCCTCATACGCAGCATTCCTGCAAGCAGAAGCACGTGTACTTGCTACAACTCCTGTACCAATAAGTTTTGTCGCGGAACATATTGAACTTGTAAATGGGGTACACAACATGGGAAAGGCGTTCACTATATTAACACAATCTGCTCAAGACCCATTTATGGCACTACTTGGACTGGGTGAGTACTCAACGGCGTATAAACGTTTTACTGAAACAATTGACACATTCACCTCAGCATCCGCAAAACAAAACACATCATTTTTGCCTGAAGAACCAGGATTTATGTTCATACAAGAATAACCCTATCATATATGTCATCTGTCTCCTCCATATTCTTCTCATGTCCGTTCAAACGTTTTATCGCGTCACTATTTCTTTGCAGTGTTCTCCTTACAGGAACCTTAGCAATTCCTTCACGGGCACACGCTATTCCTGTTGTTGTTACGGCAGACATACCCCGCGACCCGAAAGAACTCGGACTTGATGCTGTCGCATGGATGGTTGCCAAAATACTTGTGGGTACATTACTCCAAGAACTCCGTGGTTTTATTAGTACAGGACATTTTGGCGATCCGCTTGCTATCGTTGATATCCGAGCATTCTTCGGTAAATTAGCACGTGACACAACGATGGCATTTATGGGAGATATTGAAAACATTGATATCTACCAACCCATCAAACAACAAATACTCCAAAACCTTGCAAGAAGTTACACGTCATACACAGAGGAAATGACAAGCACCATACAAGATGTTCTTATTGTGCCCGAAGATTTTACAGATGACTTCCTCAAAGGCGGTTGGGTTGGTTTTATGACACTTCTTGAGCCACGCAACAATATATACGGACAACTTTATATGGCAAAAGATGTGGAGTCACGAAAGATTGCAGCAAGCTCTGGAGAAGTAAAAGACGAACTCTCACAAAGTGGGGGACTGTTATCTCTCCCTGGCAAATGTCTTGAATATGCAGTAACTACAACATTTTCTGGAAATACCACAACAACTACACCAGGAGCTTGTGTTCGTTGGGAGCGCGTCACACCAGGGCAATTTATCGCGACCACACTTTCTAATACCCTTGGAAGTCCTGTTGATTCACTTAATAATGCAGATGAAATATCAGAATTACTTGCCGCGGCTGTTAATGTTCTTGTAAGCGATATTATTATGAAAGGTGTTACTATCGTAAGTAGCGCGGCAAATAATGCTGTGACAGGCGCCCTCACAGGATCGGGCTCTAGCTCAGGGCCATCATCAAGTTCCTCATCGTCTGGAAATCTCTCTTCGGACAAAGCACCTCTTATTACTGCAATAAACAATGACATCACGGCACTCACACCACTCATCACCACAAGAGCATCATTAGTAACTGCCGATGCGTCCGCAGCAAATACTATTGCCAAAATTGATACACTCCTTACAAATACGTTTTTTGACTCAACAATACTCTCATCTTACCGAAACGAACTCACTGTACTCCGTACAACAATCAGTACACATATCGCTCGCATTGATGAAGTGGGTGTAACAAGTGCTTATCTCACTTCACTTCAAACAATCAAAACAGATGTTCAAAACGCAAATTCTATCTCAACAATACTTGCTGCATATTCGGCATACAACGATACCGCAACGACAGTTGATATGACTGCCGCGCGTAAAATTGCTTTCCAAACAGATGAACTTCTCATCCCTGCAAACCGTGTGAATGAAATAACCTCAGCGGTAAACGCTCTTCCTGTAAATTAAAAGGCAGCATACATTTCTCACCACCAAAATACCTATCACTGTGCCTCTCGTTGAGGAACAGTTTCGTATGCTGTACGAGACATAACCTCTATCACACAATCTATACATATGTACTCGTATGACAGGAGACTATTACCGACATAAAAAGCACCTTTCAGACACAAGATGTTTACCCACACTTGCTCTTGACAAAAAGTATATATTGTTTATCCTTGAGACAGGAGCACATCACAAACAAAACAACAGATGCCGACGCTCCGCCGGCATCAATAAAGGAGGCAACAATGAAAAAAACATTATGGGCGAAAGCCCTGGTCATAGTCGCCGTGTTCTTTACCACGGCGTGCTCAAGAAATACTCCTCCGGTTGCGTCGGAGGGAGCAATTTTGCAAAAGGAGACTATTGGTGACCACGCCAACATGTCTCCCTCTGAGATGCTTGATGCATGCATCTCAGTCGGGAAAGACATGTCTTTCCCGGAAAAAATAGATATGATAGAAAAACTTCCCCCAAATGGGGAAGTTTCGAGAGAAATAGAATTTCTCAAAACAGCATATTCTTATACGAGATTATCTATTTTGAGCGATTCCCGCATGGCCCATGGACAGATGCGGGATGCGCTCGGGGTATCTGAATTACCTCCAAACATAGAGAGTTTTATATCCGCTCTCTATGACAGAGCATCAAAGGAGGGGAAGGATTCTCTCCCTGGAATAAATGACATTCTTCCAGGGATTATAAAGAAAGGATACTTTCTCCCTTAAAAACTACAGACCGGCTTTGCCGGTCTTTTTATACACAACTATTCAAACATATTTATTACATAAACACATGATATCTGCTATACTTTACCTATCATGTTAGACGGTGGTATGTGTCATATTCGTCGATTCTTCAACACATTTCCTTTGGTGATGTTGTTTAGTTTGATTGTTATATGTTCTCCTTTGTCCATTGAAACACCTTCTCATTACATTAGCGCATCAGATTACAAACAAATAACTATACGCACACCTATTGCTTACGCAGATGATGGAGACGGAATGAACATAAACAATCCTTTTGGACCCGTTTTTACATGGGGCATAGGTTGGATGGGACTGCAATTTCAATTTCACATAGAAAACGTCATCGGATGGATAATGTACGGTCTTTTTCTTGTTGCATCATATTTTATGATTGCTTCTGGAATCCTTTTTGACGTCATGCTCAACTTTGGACTCAATCCAGAAGTAATGAAACAACCATTCGTCCAAACAGCATGGACAGGTATACGCGACTTGGTAAACATGCTGTTTATCTTTGTTCTCATTTATATTGCCATTGCTACCATCCTTGATATTAACAAACATCATGCGAAACAAACTATCACCAAACTTATTATTGCGGCACTGCTCATCAACTTTAGTCTCTTTGTATCACGAGCAATTATTGACGCAGGAAATATTTCTGCTCTCTTCTTTTATGATGCTATAGAAATCAAAGATGTTGAAAATCTGGCAGGGGACGCACAAGCAGCACTTGCCATGCAAAACCTCGTCCTTACCAATGGACAAATCAAAGGGGTATCTCTCGCCATCATGTCAACCATCCATCCGCAACAGATACTCATAAACTACCAAGGAAAATACACGGAAAACAATAAAAATCCAACAGGAAACGATGCATGGAAACTTGTTTTCTTATATCTTGCCTCGACCATCCTTGTTGGTTTTATCGCTATTACCTTCCTCCAAACAGCGTTTCTCTTTCTTTCACGTATCGCCATCTTGTGGATTCTCATGGCGTTTTCTCCATTCATGTTCGCGGGAACAATCCTTCCTGAAACAAAGTCGTATGCAAGCAAACTCTGGAAGGAGCTTATAGGAAAATCATTCTGTATTACTATCTTTCTCTTTTTCTTGTGGCTCACTGTTCTCTTTGCTAATCCTGCAGCAGGGGGCACAAGCCTCTTTGCCAAAGACACCTCAAGCACAAACTTCCTCCAATTCATTGTCCTTCTCACACTCAAATTTGGCGTGATTATCATTCTTCTTAATTATGGGAAAGAATTGACAAAAAAACGCTGTGAATCATTTGACGGAAAAAGTTTTGACTTTGCAGGCAAACTCCTGGGTGGACTTGGCGCCGTTGCTGGTCTTGCTGTGGGAGGCGGTGCTGCTATGGCGGGACGAGCAATAATAGGGAGAACCACCGCTGGCGCGCTTAACACGGTAGGGAAATCTGGTATGACAACACGCCAATCACTTGCTTCAGGGAATATGCTTCAACGAGGCGCTCTTCGTGTGCTTGAAAAAACAGAAAGTTCCTCATTTGACGCACGCAACACTCGTCTCGGTAAAACAGCAGGGAATATCTTAGGGACAAATCAAAAAGGCATTTCTATGATCGGCTCTGCTGGACAACGTAAACCAGATGAAGGATTTACTGCGGATGTAAAAAAGAAAGAAGACTACTTCAAGTCCATTGGCAAAAAACTTGGTGACCCCAACGACAAAGACCCAGCAAAAGCCGCTGCCGCAAAAGCCGCCTTGGAGCGTTTTGAGAAAAAGATGGATAAGCCAGCAATGAGTCGCGCGGAAGAACAACTCTTGATTCAGTCGCCTTATTATAGAATGCTCAAACGCGCCAGCAAAGGAAAAGATATCCTCACCAAACCACCTGAGGTTATAGAAGAGACAACACAAACACTCCCTGATGGAACGACGGTAACAAAGAAGGTCTTTAAACCAGCTGAACAAATGAGCAAAGAGGAATCAAAAGAAAAAGCAAAAGAACTCCTTACTGAGTTTAGAAAAGAAACACTTTCAGAGTCTAGAAAGACTATCGGACAAACGTACGATGGAACACTCACGCAGATTGGCAAAACACGAGCAGCAGAAGATGCGCGTAAGTCGCTTGAAAAAGCCGCAAAACTTGACGAAAAACGTGCTGTTACAAAAGACCAACGCGACAAAGACGAAAAGCAATACAATGACCTCAAGGGTCGTTATGACGCATACCACGCAAATGACTATCGCCCCGGGAGAGAGTCCGACCCAAGCAAACCAGCGGATTATGATGTCTTCGTCGGTGTATTCAATGAACCAACAAGTACCACACCAAGTGGATATAGCGAAGCAGTAGAACGGAGTGTAAAAGAAATTGAAAAGAAAACTGACAGACTCACAACCAATCTCAAGATGCTACGTGAAGAAAACACGCGTCACAATAGTCAATTGGGACAACTAAAAATAGAACAACTAAAAGCAACAGGTTCTGAAATAAAAGAATCCTTTGCAAAAGAATATACGCGCGTTCAGAAAGAGCGAGATGCGACAAACACCAAAATTAACGAGACATCTAAAACGTTATCTGCCATAAAAGAGAGAACCGATGAAATGAAACAACTCATAAAACTCTCAGAGACTATGAATCGCTACGCAAAAGATGACCTTAATGACATGAACAAACCTTCACCATCTGAGAAAAAAGATGATATAAAGAAATAATATCTTTTCACCCTCTATACATATTCACTATTATTCAACCATCACAAAAATCTATGATTACTGACAACTTCACACACGAACAAATTGAGCGTGCATTTGCAACCCTTCCTGAAGGTGTGCGCGCGGTACTTCTCGCTACAGAAACAGGAGATGCGCTCATCCGCATAGGAAAGACGCATAATCTCCACATAGATCAAACAGCATCACTAGAAGACGTTACCACACTCACACTCTGTGGACTCATTCCTCGTGAGCGCTTTACCGCAACAATTACGTCAGAACTTCATATCACCCATGAACAAGCGCTTGCTATAACAGAGCAAGTAAACACTGACATTTTTTCGCGTATTCGTACATCACTTGAGTCGCAAACAGCAACAAACAATATAGACACATCATCTTCCGATATACCTAAAGAAGCATCCCTTGATGAATATATCCCATCACGTGATGATATTCTCAAAGAAATTGAGACACCAACACCTACTCCTGATATGGTACGTATTCCTATCACCAAAGAGCCTTTGTCTCCAGCCACAACACCAGAGGTTACACCAGTTGTGCGTAGTGAATCACTCCCCGTGGAAACACCTCTACATGACGTCATGCTTGTACCACCAAAACCAGCCGTGCCACAATCATCTACACCATCGGTCCCCATTCTTGACAAACGCCTCTCCGAAGAAATACACACTCCTATAGAAAAAACATCTCTACCTCCAACTCCACCTACTACCCCTCCACGTATCGATCCGTATCGTGAACCAATGATGTAATATTCGGGCGTACTTCACACAAAAGAAGCGCCTAAAACAAAACATACATGCAGTTTCAAACACCACAATTTATTGATGTTGAAGATAAAATCTTTGGACCTCTCACATTCAAACAATTCCTCTATCTCGCTGGGGGAGGAGGTATTTCGTTTGTTATCTATAGCTCTCTTCCGTTCTTTCCCGCGGCACTTCTTATCCTTCCTATCGGAGCGCTCTCAGTCTCTCTTGCTTTTGTAAAAATAAACGAACGTCCATTCATCGATGTTCTTGAAGCTGCGTTTAACTATACCACCAAAAGTAAACTCTATATTTGGAAAAAAGAAAAAAAACCTCTCCCCACCAAAACAACAGCACCAATAGATAGTCCTCAAATAAAAGCACCGACATTATCACAAAGCAAGCTTCGTGATATGGCATGGGGACTTGATGTCCACAAACATATTGGTCAATAATCATACACATCTTTCTCTATGCCCACACCACAAGCATCACAACAATTCGTCCCCATAAAAGAAATCCGTGACGGTGTTGCTGTTATGGAAGACGGCTCGATAAAAGTCGTTCTCATGGCGTCGTCTATCAACATGTCACTCAAATCGCCTGATGAACAACAAGCGGTGTTGTTACAATTCCAAAGTTTTCTCAACTCGCTAGATTTTTCTCTTCAAATATATGTCCAATCACGTCGATATGATGTTCGTCCATACATTGCCCTCCTTGAAAGCAGAGAAAAAGAGCAAATGGACGACCTTGCAAAAATACAAATACGCGAATATATAGAATTCATCAAAACATTCACGGAACAAACAAATATTATGACAAAAAATTTTTTCGTGATAATAACATACGAACCATCAATCATTGAAAAAAATACATCATCTATTGAGCGTCTATTCGGAAGTAAAAAAACAAAAAAACAATCTGATGAAGATGCGTTCTCTATCAACAAATCTCAGCTTGAACAACGCGCATATATTGTCCAACAAGGACTTGTCCGTTCTGGTATTCGCACAACACTACTTGGTACTGAAGAATTGGTTGAATTATTTTATCGTATTTTTAATCCCAGCGAACAAGATAAACCTATCGTCGCGTAACCCATACGAAACATATCTGTTTCGTGCTACACTATACTTCTTACTATGGATATTCTTGATACATTAGGCATACGCAAGAAAGAAAAAGAATCGGAAATCACCCCGATTCTTCCTCATGAAATATATGAAAACGCAGTTCTTGAACTCAAAGATATTATTGCTCCGTCTGCCCTTAAAATAACTCCTGGGGAACTCAACCTAGGAGACCGTGTCGCACGCACATTTTTTGTTATTTCATACCCACGCTACCTCTCTGACAGTTGGTTTTCTCCCATTATTAATCTTGATGCAGTATTTGATGTCTCTATTCATATCCACCCCGTTGATACGGCTGACATCCTCCGAAAGTTCCAAAAGAAAGTAGCAGAAGTAGAAAGTCAAATTATGATGCGTGAACAAAAGGGAATGGTACGTGACCCTAAACTTGCTGCGGCATATGAAAACCTAGAATCTCTCCGTGACCAGCTCCAACAGGCACAGGAACGTCTGTTTGATGTAGGTCTCTACATCACCATTTATGGCAATTCAATAGAAGAAATTGACCGCGTGGAATCTCAGATAAAATCAATGCTCGACTCAAAATTGGTCTATCTTAAACCAGCACTCTTTCGTCAAGATGAAGGGTTTAGAAGTGTCATCCCCGCATCTTCTGACATTCTCCAAGTTAATTCAAAACTCAACTCCACACCACTCTCAACCGTTTTTCCTTTCATTTCCTTTAACTTAACCGCGGACAGAGGTATTCTTTTTGGTGTCAACCGTCATAATTATAGCTTAGTGCTCTTTGACCGTTTCTCTATGGAAAACTATAACTCTGTTGTTTTCGCAACATCAGGGGCAGGGAAATCATTCGCAACAAAACTAGAAATCCTGCGTACGCTCATGTTTGATACTGAAATTATTGTCCTTGACCCTGAGCGTGAATATGAATTTATGGCTGAATCAACCGGAGGCAGGTATTTTAATATCTCACTCACTTCACCACACCACATTAACCCATTTGACCTTCCTATCCCGGGAGACGGAGAGACTGCGGCAGATGTGCTTCGTGCCAACACCATCGCACTTGTTGGCTTATTCCGTATTATGCTTGGTGGGCTTTCTCCTGAGGAAGACTCTATTATCGATCGTGCAATCACGGAAACATATGCTCTCAAAGATATCACTTCAGACTCTGACTTATCTCGTATCGTCCCCCCACTTCTTTCTGATTTTGAAATGGTTCTTTCCGGAATGGAAGGGAGTGATTCTCTTATTAATCGCCTCTCAAAGTTTACCCATGGGACATGGGCGGATTTCATCAACCGTCCAACAAACGTAAACATCAATAAGAAATTTGTTGTCTTTTCTGTTCGCGATATGGAAGATGAATTAAAAACCGTTGCAATGCATATCATTACACACTTTATTTGGAATACCGTGCGTAAAGAACTCAAAAAGCGCCTTCTTATCATTGACGAGGCATGGTGGATGATGAAATCTGATGATACCGCATCGTTCCTTTTTGGTATGACAAAACGAGGTCGTAAATATTATCTCGGCGTTGCAACTATTACCCAAGATGTCTCGGATTTTCTCCGATCTCCGTATGGGCTTCCTATTATCACCAACTCTTCTATTCAACTTCTTCTTAAACAATCACCTACATCCATTGACGCAGTTCAAAAGACATTTAATCTCACTGAAGAAGAAAAGTTTCTTCTTCTTGAATCAGATGTAGGGGAGGGGATCTTCTTTGCGGGGCTCAAGCATGTCGCGATAAAAATACTCGCATCATATACGGAAGAACAAATTATCACTTCTGACCCCTCACAAGTGCTCCGTATCAAGCAGGCAAAAAAAGACCTCGCACAACAAGAACAAACAGAGAATCCACATGATATTGCCGACATTTCCTAGTGATTGATGTCCTCTTTGTTTTTGAGTGCTGTCTATATGCGTGATATACTATATATATGTATGCATCTTTTATATTAACACGCTTCATACCTGTTGCTCTTCTTTCTTTTTTTGGCACATATCTTTCACTATGCTTTTTGCCTTCGCCTGTGCATGCACTTGACCCGTTTGTTTCCCTATCTATTACCCCACCCTATCCATCAGGGGGAGAAACTGTTTCATTGCAGGTTACGAGTTATGGCATTGACCTCTCTTCTGCAACAATCACATGGTATATAAATGGTGTACAAACTGAAAAAGCTGTGGGACTTACACAGAAAACACTTGTTGCGCGAGCAGGAAAAACAGATACCATCAGCGCGGTTATAACGGGAAGAGATGGCACAACGGTTGAAAAAAGTATTTTACTTTCTCCTTCTGATGTTGATATTGTGTGGGAAGCAATTGATTCTTATACACACCCATTCTACAAAGGAAAAGCACTTCCTTCTTCTGGAGGAAGTATTCGTGTCGTAGCAATCCCTCATATCATAAATGCTTCTGGGTCATTTATTCCCGAATCGGAACTTGTCTACACATGGAGCATAGATGGTTTTAAAAGAGACGTTATGTCTCAATCTGGGTATGGGAAACACACACTTTCTCTTGTAAAAAATATCCTCACAGAAAAAGAAACAGTTTCCGTTGACATCAACTCACGTGACGGCTCCCGCTCCGCAGGAGGAAGTGTCTCTATAATTTCCACAGAACCTGAAGTTCTTATCTATGAACATAGACCTCTTCTTGGTATATGGTACGCGCATGCAGTAGTTGACCAACTTCGTCTTTTTTCTTCGGAAATGTCCCTCATTGTTGAACCGTTCTTCTTCTCCCTTCCTACAAAAAATACCAACTTTTTACAATACACATGGACAATGAATGGAAAAAGGATTCCTACTGATGCTATGTCCCCACGCAGTGCCATATTTGGTGTTCCTCAAGGTGTATCGGGGAACACATCAGTATCCGTTAATATCACCCACCCACTCTCTCTTTTTCAATCTGCAGTAAGACGTATTACGGTTATATTTGAAAATGAAACAGGTTCAGGTATGCCATCATCATTCTCGTTTTAGATGTATCTACGAAATACCTATAAAATTTCCCTCATCATTATCCCTCATTATTGAAACATATGGACAAACGAACACTTCTTATTTTTATTACATCTGGGATTCTTATTATTTTTATTATTGGACTTCTTGTTGTCTTCTTGAATCGTACTGACACAACACAAGAAATGTCTGCTGGAACACCCTCTTTTTTCTCTCGACTTTTTGGAACAGACAATCCCATTGATGACATGATTTCCTTCGTTACAGGCAACAATGTGGGTACAAATACCACAACGGAGAATACTGGAGAAACTACTCTTCCTTTATTACGCCAAATCCACCCTCTTCCAGTTTCAGGTGCGACATTTATTACCATATCTCGTATTAGTGCAGAAGGAAAAACAGAATCAGTTCTTGGTGTGCGTGTCATGGAACGTTCCTCAGGAAACATTCTTGATATTCCCCTTGATGGGTCAAATACTCTTCGTATTACCAACACAACATTCCCTGGTGTTGAACAACTCTATTGGGATGGAGACGTCTCACACATGTTCGCGCGTCATCTTGATGTTGAATCGGGAATTGTTACTAATACATTCCTTAAAGTTATTCCCGGAAAAGAAGATGTGACGGGCACAGAAGAGGATGAATCTCAAGGTTCTCTTTCTGCAACATTATTCCCTCAGCAAATACTTTC
>Ga0194126_10006433_pt1 | contig 16765 bp, 13 predicted proteins | sample TA2KigC150mmetaG_FD_148641 | JGI IMG/M metagenome (GOLD analysis project Ga0194126, IMG submission 148641) | Freshwater microbial communities from Lake Tanganyika, Tanzania - TA2015035 Kigoma Deep Cast 150m | ecosystem: Environmental > Aquatic > Freshwater > Lake | place: Tanzania: Lake... | reverse complement strand
CGCTCGGCGCGGCATTCGCCGACCCCCAGCCCCGCTCACTTGGCCGGCTGGGGCTATGGGCTTGCCGAAAACCGTCAGTCGGGTGAAGATAGGCTCACAATCGCTGGCCATCTGGCGAATGTGGGATGATCTCGTCTTCGTCCGATGAAAATTCGTCGCTGCGATCATTGGCGGCCTCATGCTCATGCAGCCGAACGAGGGCGAGGTCACGTCGCACGATCAAGATGAAGACGACAAAGGCGAAAATCGACAGACCTCCGACGACGACGTCGAGCGCGGCGAAGGAAAGAATGCGTTGCGAGGCGAGTTCATGTCCAAGCAACGCCGCAGAGAGCGACCAGCCCATCACGAACAGCCGAACGCCCTTGGGCTCAAGTCCGTCGGGCGGCCGTTCTTCGCCATGGATCACGACGAGCAAATATTTATACGAGCTGAGCAACATAAAGAGGGAAAGAACGAGCAGCGCCGACGGAACCGTGAAATAGGGCGAGAAGCCAAACGCCAGGATCATCAGCGTTTGAGCGACGAGATCCGCGGAATTATTGATGAAATAGCCATAGAAGGGAAAGGTGACGCCACGACGGGCGGCAACGGCGCGCTCCAGACTCTCGCCGAGCCAATTAACGACGAGGCCCACGACGACAAGCGCTAGAAACCAGTGCGAACTGCGGGTTGCTATAAATCCGACGGCGACAAGGACAGCGCCGGCCAGGCCTGCCAACGTAAGGTGAGTCGGCGATATGATCGGGGGAATTCGCCGCGCGATGCCGGCGATCAGGCCCGTCTCCTCGGATGACTGGCCATCATTTTTTTTGACGTTCGGCACTACGACCTCGTCAATGCGCCAGACATAACTGATGGCGAAATCCGTGTTTGCACTGATGTCCGCGCCGCTACGGAAAACCACGCCTTCATCGGAAATGAATATCGACATCTTGGCGATTTAAACTCGCTAGGTCAATTGATTTGATTAGTTCGTCTCTTTGGACGACGCGACGATCGATTGGAGTTTGGTGGAATTCGCCCGGGGACGCCTGTGTTTTGCCCCGCAGATGGCGGGCGTCCAGCCGCCTCGGCTTTATCTCGCCGCGTCGGACAGTCCCGCCGTTTCAATCGTGTGGCGGGCGATCATCGCTTCCTCGTCGGTCGGCGTCACGAAAACTGGAATACGCGATTGGGGCGCCGAGATAAGCGAATCATTGCGCGCATTCGCTGTTCTGTCGAGCGTCAACCCCAACCAGCCGAGCCCTTCGACCACGCCGGCCCGGACACGCGCGGAGCGCTCTCCGATCCCAGCGGTAAAAACCAACGCGTCGAGTCCGCCGATAACCGTCGCGAGCGCGGCGATCTCCATTTTGATGCGGTGAATGAAATAAGCGATCGCCGCTTGGGCGCGCGGTTCCTGTGACGCCTCAAGCGCGCGCATGTCGTGCGACACGCCGGAAAGGCCGAGAAGGCCGGAGCGCTCGTACAGAAGCTTCGACAGTTTCTTGGGCGTCATCCCATCGCTCTGGAGCAGATAAAGCAGCAATCCCGGATCAATCTGTCCGCAACGCGTGCCCATCGGCAGTCCCTCAAGCGCCGAGAAGCCCATTGTCGAAGCGATCGAGCGTCCGCCTTTCAATGCGCAAAGCGACGCGCCATTGCCGAGATGCGCGACGATGACGCCGCCCTCGGCATGAATCGGATCGATCATTCGCAGACGCCGGGCGATATATTCATAGGACAGGCCATGGAAGCCGAAACGGCGCAATCCTCTCTCGTAATAGGAATAGGGAAGCGCATAGGCGTCGTCGACGAAGTCATGGCCGCGGTGGAAGGCCGTATCGAAACACGCGACCTGCGGCACATGCGGAAACGCCTCGCGGGCGCCCTCAATTCCCGCGATGTTGTGCGGCTGGTGCAACGGCGCAAGCGGAATGAACTCCCGTAACGCCGCGAGCGTTTCGGCGTCGACGATGACGGGCGCCGCGAAACGCAGCCCGCCATGCACGACGCGGTGGCCGATCGCGCTGATCGCTGCGGCGGGGTAGGCCTCTTCGATCCATGTGAAGATCGCCGCAATCGCCTGTCGATAGGTGAGCTTGCCCGCGAGCTTCGTCTCGCTCCCTTCGCCCTCGACGACATCGACGCGAAAGCGCGGCTTCGCGCCGAGTCCTTCGACCGCGCCGGAGACGATCAGCCGCGGCCAATCCGCTTCCGCGGCGAAGAGAGCGAACTTCACCGAAGACGACCCGGCGTTGAGCGTGACGACGAGATCAGCCATGTCCTCCGCGCCTCCAGCCGATGCTACCAGCCGCGGCGACGCTTCTCCGCTTCATGCGTCTTGCCGAGATAGACCACGCTCTCGAGCTGCAAATCGCCCTTGGGAAGGAAGGCGTCGGGGCGCGGCTTCAATTCGCCATTCTCGAATTCCAATCCGAGTAGCGCATAGGCCGCCGACAGCATGCGCGCCGCGGCGCCGGTGTACCAGCCCCAGCCGCCCCGCCCTTCGTAGCCCTCGCCACTATAGATGTCGGCCGGCTGCTGATGCGGCGGCAACCCGTAAATGTCGGCCGCCTCGGGCGTCGTCAGCTTCGAAATCGGCGAGATCGCGATCCATGTCTCGAACGCCGTTCGAAACAATTCGGCGGCGGCGCGCGGATCGCCCTCCTGCTGCGCCTGCGCGGCGAGCTTGGCCAAGGCGTCGACGAACCAGGACACGCCATGCGAATATTGGCCGCCGTTTTCGCGCACGCCGGGTGGATATTCGGCGCTGCGTCCAGGATAGGGCCGCGAATGTTCGTCATAGGGCGGCGCGACGAGCAGCACCCGATTCCCGAGGCCGAGAACGGCAAGGGCTTTCTCGATCGCCTCGCGGCCGCGCGCGGCGTCGACGGCCCCGGCCAGCGTCGGCCATGAGGAGGTCATCGCGCTCATCGGCGCGATTTCTCCGCCGTCGTCGGCATAGGCGCGAATATAGCGGTCGCCGCGCCAGCAGGTTTCGAGCGCGGCGCGAAGCTTCGCCGCCCTTTCGCGGTAACGCTCGGCGCGTTCGGCGTCGCCTTTCGCCTCGAAGAGCGGCGCGATGTCGAGAAGGATGCCGTGAAAGAAGAAGCCGAGCCATACGCTCTCTCCACGGCCTTCGTCGCCGACGAGATTCATCCCGTCGTCCCAGTCGCCCGTGCCCATCAGCGGCAGGCCATGCGCGCCGAAGCGGTCCAGCGTCCATTCGATGGCGCGCGCGCAATGGCCGAGCAGCGTGTCCTTGTCGCGCGAGGTCAGCGGCACCGTGGCTTCGCCTTCCTGATCCTTCGGCACGGGATTGGCTTCGAGGAAGGTCTCCACCTCGTCGAGGATGGCGGAGTCGCCGGTTCCGCGGACATAGCGGATCGTCACATAGGGCAGCCAAAGATGCGGGTCCGACGCATGGGTGCGGTCGGCGAGGCCGGTGCCGCCGTTCGGCGCGCGGTGCCACCATTTGCACGCGTCGCCCTCGATATATTGATGCGCGGCGTGCAGCAGGATTTGCGCGCGGGCGCGCTCTGGCGCGAGATGGATCAGCGGAATGACGTCCTGCAACTGGTCACGGTAGCCCGTCGCGCCGGAACGCTGCGAGGGTCCGGTGCGTCCCCAGAGGCGCGCGGCGAGCAATTGATAGGGCAGCCAGTCGTTGACCAGCCGATCGAAGTCGGGTCGGTTGGTTTTGATGCGCAGCACCGACAATTGATCGTCCCATGCGCGGGCGTTCGCCGCGAGTTCGGCGTAAGCGTGCTGCGGATCGCGCGCATAATCGGCAAGCCGCTTCGCTTCCTCGATCGTCGTCGTCTGTCCGAGCGCGACGACGACGACGGCTTCTTCTCCCGCCGGCACGTCGATCGCGCCGCTGAAAGCGGCGACCTTTCGCTCATGCGCGGGGGTGCCGGCGTCCGGGTGGCCGTGCTCGACCATGTAAGGCAGATAGGGATCGCGGCTTTCATGGCCGAGAAAGCGACGACGCGACGTCTCGGCGAATTCCGCCGGCATCGAGGTCGTCACGAAAGCCCAGCCGCGCACGAAATTATTGCGCGGATTGCGGAAGTAGATCGAATGCACATTCTCGTCGATGACCGACTCCAGCGCGCCGAGACTTTCGTTCGGCGTTTCCGCCAATACGATTTCCATCGCCGGGGTGATCTGCAGCAGCCGCTCATGATCGGTTCGGTTGCGGATCTTGAGGATTTTGAATTCGATCGGCTGCGTCGGGCTCACAAATACGGTCATTTCGAGATCGAGGCGATCGCGCTCGGCGCGAAAGACCGCCACTCCCGGCGAAAACGTCACCTGATATTCGGCGTCGCGGCGACGCAGCGGCACGAAGGTCGGACTATGCGCGTCGGTTCGGGCGAGATCGTAAACGTAGAATTTCTGCCCGGCCGGCGCCATGCGGCCCTCGCCCATGCGAAACGGCGTGAAACTGTTCAGTCGCGAATTGCCGTGGAAGGAAAAAATGTCGCCGTCATTCGAGAGCACCGCGCCCTGCCCGAAGGCGTTGGCGATGACATGGGCGAAGGGACGCGGCGTTCCGGGCGCGAGCGTGACGCTCCGTCCGTCTGGAGAAAAAGCGTAGCGCGGCTTTTTGGGCGGCGGCGGCAAAATGAGTCCGCGACGACGCGACAACGCCTTGTTCAGCGTCTCTGGCTGTGCCGGCTCAACGCCCAGATGGCGCGCGATAGAATCCGTCGCGCGGCCCATGTCACGGGCCCAGCCGTCGACGATGATCAGTTCGGTCGCGCCGGCGGCGGCGAGTTCGACTTCGACGCGCAGGCTGGCGCAAGGTTCGAATCCATAGAGCAAGCCTTCGTCTTTCGGATCGCGCGGCGCCGCCAATCCAAGCAGACTGTCCGGCGCATGCACCGACCCCATTCCATAGAAACGCGACTTCACGTCCTCATAGCCGATGACGGAAATCTGCGCGCCAGCGGCGGCGCCGATGGCGTGAAAGCCGATCTCGGGCGACAGCCGGCGGTCCGACTGGCGGCGCGCCCCGCCCTTGAGCAAACGGTTCTGCGCGAAAATCGCATTGAGCGGCCGGACGTACCATGTGCCGACATGGATCGCGTTGTAAGCGGCGTCGCGCAGCTCGACGCCGGTTTCGTTGAGCACCCATTCGCGGAGCGACGCGAGCGTCAATTTGCGATGACGCTGCTCGAGATTGACGATTTTCAGCCGAGTGATCTCGACCGCTTCGTCGGCGGCGAGCGAGACGCGGGCTTCGATCGCGAATCCATTGCGCTCCGCCATGAAGAACAGGCAATTCTCGCCCGCGTCGGTGAGCGACGCCTGAGCGGCGCGGCAACGGGTCGGCGCCTCGCCGATCGACCATAGCTCGCCGCCGTCTTCGCGCAGAAACAGAAAACGCCCGCGCGGATGGGCGTGATCGTCCGGCCGCCGCGTCAAATCGATCGGCGGTCCGCCGCGCGCCACGCCCTCGATGCGTATCGCGCCCTGCCCGTCCTGGAACCACTCGCTGGTCATCAGCCCGTTGGTCAGTTTCAGCGGTCGCGAACCCGGCACGCCGCCGGCGCCGGTGATGCCTTCGATCGTGACTTTCTGCGCGCGCGCCAGCCGTCCGAGAAGAAAGATGACGAGGCCGAGGGCGACGAGGCCGGCGTAGATCAGATAGCCGCTCACGAGATAGGCGTAAGACGGCGGTCGCGTATGCGCCAGTTGCTCGGAGGCGCTCCAGGCGCCGTCCCAATCCGCGCCCCGCGGAATATAGAAGGGAAGCAGGAGCGGCGCCCATGTGCCGAAGCGGCGGATGCCTTCCGGGATCGCGCGGCTCGTTTGCGCTTTACCCAGAAAGCCCGCCGCCTTTTCGTCCGCCACGTCGCCGCCGACGAAAGAGAGATTGACGAGCGTCGCGACCCGCAGGCCCATATGGTCGAACCAGATCAAAACGCGTAGCGCGTCATAGGCGAGGAGCGCGGTGAATATATCGAGGCTCCAGGCGCGGAATTCGGAGTCGGGAAGGATGTAATTCATCCAGCTCGCGACGCCGGTTCTGATCAGCCCGTCCTGATTGTACCAGGTGGGGTCGGGCGACGCCTTGAGGAAGGAATAGATCACCGGCGCCATCCACAGGCCCCAGCGCAACACCCGCACGGCGTTTTCGACGAGCATGTCGAGGCCCTGCCAGCTCGCAAGCTGCCGGAGCGGTCGCAGGCTGCGCTCGACGAGCGCCGTCAGGAAGAACAGATTTATCGAAAACAGCGGCGCCGCGAACACCCATTGAATGACGCCCGAAAACGACTCGTCGAAGAATAGTCTCACGCCGCCGTCGACCTTGCCGAGATCGGTCGCGCCCCATTTGGAGAACAGCGGACGCACGACATAGTCGTTGACCGGACGCCCGTCCGCCGCATAGTCGAGCGACGTATAAGCGAAGAATTTCGAGACGATCGTTTCGACCTGTCCAACGTCGAGATACCAGGCGATCGCGCCGGCGACGAGCGCGCCGAGGAGCGCGCCGAGCGAATAGACCCGCCAGCTGCGCAGATGCTGCCGGCGTCCTTGCGTCAGCGCGGCGAAATCGATCGCCGCGTCGACGCCGGCGTAAGCGAGCGCGCCCGCGACGGCGCCGAACAGAAACCTGTGGCCGCCGCTCGCCGCCGGAAGTCCGATGATCAACGCCAGTCCGACGGCCGCGCCGGCGACCGCGCCGCGAAAATAATTGGACGGATGCAGATAAAGCTCTTTGACGCGCGCGAAAAACGGCGGCGTCGAGTCGGTGCTCTCGACGATCGCGCGCGCAAGCGGGAAAAGCGCCGCGCCGATCAACGCGCCGCCGACCGGACCGGAGGCGGAAATCACCGCCATGGCTGGCGGGAATGAGACGACCAATCCGGCCGCGAGCAGCAGCGCCATGAACACCAGGCCGTAGACGGCGCCCTTTTCAGCGCCCGTCCGCCAATCGTGAAACACCACGATCTGCAGCGACGGCGTCGCCCGCAACAGACCGGCCATTGCCTGAGTCACGAGATAGGTTTGGCCCCACAAACCGGCTTGCGCCAACGCCGCCGCCACGGCCGCGACCACCGCCGTCGCCGGATAGGGCAAATAGGGCGCGACGAAAAAGGAAACCGAGGTCGCGATATAGGGGGTTAACGACGCGAGGAACGCCGAGGCGAACAGAACGCCATGCGGACGCCACTGTCGCGGAAGAAAGCGGCCCAGCGCGAGAGGCACGCCGACCACGATCGATTCATTGAGCAGAAGCAGGACCAGCGTGCGGCCGGCGATATTTCTAAAAGCATCCGGGACGTCGAGGCCGAAAAGCAGCCCGCCGCCGATCTGAGTGACGACCGGCGAGCCGAGCGCGAGCAAGAGGCAGAACTGCAGCGGCAAAACAAAAAGCGCCGCGCGCACCGCCATGCGCGAACGCGCTCTTAGCGTGACCACCCCGGCAAGATAGAGGATCGCGGCTGTTCCCGCGCCCACGGGCGAAAAGCGGAACAGTTCGGCGAAGTTTTCCGGCGCGCGCCACAACACGCCTGAGCGGTCGCAGAGCAGGGTAAAAATTGCGACGACGAGGAAATCCACGACGAAATCGGCCGCCTGACGCGTGCTCTCGGACGATCGCCGCAGCATAAAAATCGCGGCGCCGGCGAAAAAGCCGGCGACGATCGCATGCTCGCCGCCGCCCGCCGCCTCCAGCGCAGCGAAGACCGCAAAGCCTGCGCCGATGAGGACGCGCTCAAACACCACGCCTTTGACGTCCGATTCGCCCCGAATGACGGCCATGGTCCCCTCCGCGCCTCTGTCGCATCCGGCGTTTTTATCGTTAATGGCCGGAATCAGCGGCGATCGTAAGGATTCCCTTGCCGGAGCCGGGGGAAAAAGTCGACTCCCGCCTCGCTTCCACCCCCCGGCGCTTCGCACCGCCGCCGAGAGCCGCTATAGTCCCAATGCTTTATCGCCCCGGCCGCGTCACGAGGGCATCAGCGAGTGGACGAGATGGAAGAGCCCCTGCCCGCGCCGCCAGCCGACACTCGCGACGACGACCTGAAGGACGCCTCCTCCGCCACGCCTGGGGAGCGCCTCTCGCTTCTTGTCGAGCGGGAGCGATTCGCTCGCAAGGACGCGGGTTCGCTTGACGAGCGCATGGCGAGTCTCGCCAACGCGCTGCGCCGCGCGCGGCTCGAGAACGCCGAACGCTCCGCCGCCATCTCTGATTTGCGCGCTGCGGAAATCGCCCGTCTGGAAATGCTTGGCGATGGGCTGGCGCCGGTCCTGGCGCAGTTGCCAGAGGGCTGCGATATTTTCGACGTTGGGGTGGCGCCAGGGGAGAAGCCGCGCCTGTTCATCGACCAGATCGGCTTCGTCGAAATGGATCGCGACCGACGCACCTACCGTTTCCTTCAGGACACCCGTCACGGCCGGGTGACGCTGTGCGAAAGCGACGGCGTCGACGATCTCGTCGAGGCGATCACCGCCTATATCGCGCATCGTCTGATCGAGCGCGAAAAAGCGCTGGCGATCGATTATGCGAGCGGCGGCGCGGCGCAGGCGATCGCCGTCAAGGCGACCGCGGCGCGCGACAAGGCGACGGCGCGCGATGACGACGCGTCTTTCTCCAGCAAAGTCGCTCGCGCCGCCGCGTTTATCGTGGAATTTTTTGGCGCCGCCGCTTTTTTTGCGATGCTTGCCGTATTGGCGGCGTGGATCTATCGGACCTATTTCACCGGCTGATCTTCACAGTTCGACCGATTCAAGCTCGATCATCTCTCCGGCGTCGTTCAATCCGCGTCGGCGCAGCAGGATGCTCAGCGCGTCGTCCTTGCGCGCGATTTCATAAAGATTGTAGGCCGCGCCCGGATAATGTCCGCCAGGGCGCGCCGACGCCGACGCGACGCCAACCACAGGCGCCTCGGCGTCCGGTCCGGCAAGTCGATGCAGGCTCGGCTTGTGATTGTGACCATGCACAATCAGTTCGGCGCCATGACGGGCGATCACGGCTTCGAATTCCGCGGCGTCTTCGAGCCCGCGCAGCAGCCTGGCGCCGCCGACATGGGGCGGATGGTGAAGGCAGACCACGCGCGCCAGCCCTTCCGCCTTCGCGCCATCCAGCAATTGAGCGAGCCTCGCGCGTTGCGCCTCCCCAAGCCGGCCGGAAGCGACGAATGGCGCCGTCGGCACGCCGGTGTCGAGACCGATCAGCGCCACGCCGCCGCGACGGCGCAAATAGGGAAAGCCCGCGCCTTGGATATCGCTGCTCGTCCAGGGCGCGAAAACGTCGTGAACGAGACCGGTCACGCTCGCCACATAGGCGTCGTGATTTCCGGGCGTGAAGCTCACGTCGCTCGGCGCCCCAACAGAGGCGAGCCAGTCTTTGGCCAGCGCGATTTCGCCGGGAAGTCCGATGTTGACGATGTCGCCGGTCATGACAACATGGTCGGGCGACTGCGCCTTGATATCCGCGACAATCCTGGCGAGCACGCCCATATCGTGCTGAGCGCCGCGCTTAGAGAGCCAATTCACATAGCCCGTGACGCGCTTGCCGAGGAGCTCGGCGAGATTTGGCCGCGGAATGGGGCCGATATGAGCGTCGGAGAGATGAGCGAGCCGAAAATTCAAGAAAACCTCATGTCCCTTAAAGCCCGTTCGACAGCGACGCTTTCTGCTAGGATGGGCCGGCGATTAGTAGAGACTTCGCGGATCATTTGCCAGAGTGACGGCGGTCGGAGTGAGTTTTGACGGAGCAGGAGCAAGCCAGCGAGTCGCATTCGAAGCGATCTCGTTTCACGCGCAGGCTGATCGCCTTGGGCGCGCGGTTTCAGCGTCCGATGACGCTGGGCGTGCGCGGCCTTGTGCTTGACGATCGGCGCCGCGTGCTGCTCGTCCGTCACACCTATGTCAGCGGCTTTTATCTGCCGGGCGGCGGCGTGGAAACCGGCGAAACGCTGGTCGACGCGCTCAAGCGCGAACTGCATGAAGAAGCCAACGTCATGCTCGACGAAACGCCGGAACTCTTCGGCATTTATTTCAATCGGCGGTTCTCGACGCGAGACCATGTCGCGCTTTACGTCGCACGGGCTTTTCGCGTCATCGAGCCGCGCGCCCCCGATCGCGAAATCGCCGAGGCCGGCTTCTTCGCGCTCGACGCGCTGCCGGCGGAGACGACCGCCGCGACCCGCGCGCGCCTCGCCGAGGCGTTGGAGAAGGCGCCCGTTTCACCCTATTGGTGAGGCTTTTCGAACGCCCGCGCCAGCGGCCAACATCCGTATATCGCGCCAACCATAGGCGAGATCGGGCAGAACGACGCCCTCGACCTCCCAGACGCCTTCGACGCCAAGCGGCGTCGCGCCGAGCGCCTCGTAAAAGCCGCGCGCCTTCGCCGCGTCGCGCAACACCCACACCGCGGCGCTCGCGCAGCCGATGCACATCAGATGTTCGGCGAGTCGCGCCATCAGGCCTCTGCCCAATCCCTGGCGCTGGACGCGCCGCAGGAGATAAATCGAGGCGATTTCGCCGTCAAAGCCGAGCGGAACGAGCTTCGGATTGGTTTGGCGGTTGCAGCGGGCGAAGCCGACCGGAACGCCGTCCTCGAAGGCGACGAAAACCGCCTGGCCGCTTTCGTCAGAACCGATCCGCGCCAGCCAGCGCCGCGTCCAATCGTCGAGATCGATGCCCGCCAGGATTTCCGCCGGCATAAGCCCGACGTAGGTTTCGCGCCAGGCCATGGCGTTGATCTCGGCGATCGCGCGGGCCTCCGCCAAAGCCGCAGGGCGCAAGCAATATTCCGCCATGGGCGTCTCCCCCTTAAGCAGGCTCGCATGCGGCCTATCGCGCCGCAACCAGGCGTTTTGCGGCGCCGTCAACGCGTGATATGGCCTCGCATCGATCACGCTGCATTTGGGCGAAATCGCCCAAATGCAGCGTGATCGATTCCAAAAGCTTAGAGCGCGCTCTACGCGAAAAACCGGTTCCCACTTTTTCGCTGCGCGCTCTAAGGTCAAGGCGCCAACATGATCGATCTCGCCGTAAAATTCGCGCCGCTCACCGCCGCCGACGACGCGCATATCGAGAAGCTCGACGAACGCGCGTTCGGTCCGGGCCGATATGCGCGCACGGCCTACCGCCTGCGCGAAGGCGTCGAGCCGGATCGCTCGCTGTCTTTCGTCGCGCGCATCGGCACGCTGCTCGTCGGCGTCAATCGGATGACTCCGATCCTTGTCGGATCGACGCCGGCGCTTCTGCTTGGACCCCTGACCGTCGAGCCGGCGTTTCGCCAGCAGCGGGTCGGCGAGACGCTGGTCAAATATTCGCTGGACGCCGCGCGCGACGCCGGACACAACCTCGTCCTGCTCGTCGGCGACGAGGACTATTACGCCCGGCTCGGCTTCGCGCGCGTGCCTCGCGGCAAGATCACCATGCCGGGGCCCGTCGACTCCGACCGCCTGCTCTATTGCGAACTTCGCCCCGGCGCGCTCGCGGAGACGAGCGGCCGGATGCGGCGCCTATGACGCCGCGCGCTCAACCCATCGTCGAGAAATATGAGGCGCTCGTTGCCGAGGGCGCGCTGGAGCGCGACGCGTCGCAGCGCGCCGCCGTCGAGAAGCTTCAGGCGCTCGCCGACGCGCTTTCCGGGCGGCGGCCGAGGAGCGCCAATTTGGCGCAGGCGCTTCTAGCGAAATTTCGCCCGCGCGCCCGCCGCCCAAGCGGGCTGTATCTTTGGGGACAGGTCGGACGCGGCAAGACATTCCTGATGAATCTGTTCTTCAGCGAGCTTCCGATCGACAGAAAACGCCGCGCGCATTTCCACGCCTTCATGGCGGATGTGCACGACCGGCTGCATCGACTGCGTCGCAACCCGCTTGGCTGCGACGCCGATCCAGTAACCTGCATCGCGCGCGAGATCGCAAAGGAAGCGCGCGTCCTCTGCTTCGACGAATTCGCCGTGAACGATATCGCCGACGCCACGATACTGGCGCGGCTGTTTTCATCGCTGCTGGCGTCGGGCGTCGTCGTTGTCGCCACTTCCAACGTCGAGCCGTCGCGGCTCTATGAAGGCGGCCGCAATCGCGATCTCTTTCTGCCCTTTATCGCCCTGTTGCAGCAGCGCATGGACGTCGTGCGTCTCGAAGCGTCGAGCGACTATCGGCAGCGGCGCGGGGATCTCGGAAAAGTCTATTTCTCGCCCGCCGACTCGCGCGCAAAAGCGGCGATCGACGCGCTTTACGCCACGCTCGCGGATGGCGCGGCGGAAACGCCCGCGACGATCGAGGTCAAGCGACGCCGCATCGACATCCCGCGGGCGGCTGGCCGCGTCGCGCGTTTCAGCTTCCCGGCGCTGTGCGGCGAGGCCTTGTCGGCGACGGACTATATGGCGATCGCCGAGAGATTCGACGCGGTGGTGCTCGAAGAGGTTCCGATTCTCGCGCCCGAACAGAGGAACGAAGCGCGCCGCTTCATTACGCTCATCGACATTTTCTACGAAGCGCGCGTCCTGCTGATCATGTCGGCCGCGGCCGAGCCTTGCGACCTCTATCAGGCAGCGTTCGGCTCGGAGGCGCGCGAATTCGAGCGCGCCGCCTCCCGCCTGATCGAAATGCGCGGCAAGGACTACGTCCAGGCCCGAGCGCCGATCAGGGCTTCGACATGCACTCCTTGATGTCGCTGTCTTTCTTCATCTGTTCGAAGCGGTCGACGCAATAGCGTTCGAGATCGGCGCGTTTCGAAGGATCGGCCGCCGCGGCGCGAATGCCCATGGCGCCGTCGAGCAGCTCCTTTTGCGCGGCATGCACCTGACGCGGCGGCAACTGACTCGAACACGCCTCATAGCGCTTGAGCAGCGCGTCGCATTGCGGGACCCCGGTCGAATCGGCCGCGACAGCCGGCATGGCGAGGAAGGCGAGAGCGAAGGCGAGAGAGAAGGCGAGAGCGAAGGCAAGACGAAAGGTCACTTGTGCGGGTTCCTCTGGGGACGACCAGCGGCCTATAGCACTTTCCTTCGTCGCGACGCATCAAAAGACGAGAGCGGCGGGCCTTTCCTTGGACCCGCCGCTCCGACTCCGGCGTCTGTGTCTCGCGGACGCCGGAGGGGTTCTGCGTTTGATGCTTACAACCCGGCCAGATATCGCGTGGGATCAACCGGCGTCGAACCTTTGCGCAGCTCGAAGTGAAGCTGCGGCGAACCGACATTGCCGGACTGGCCGGATTTGGCGATCGTCTGGCCGCGCTTGACCTGATCGCCGCGCTTCACGTCGATCTCGCCATTATGAGCATAGGCGGAGACGAAGCCGTTCGGGTGGCGAATGAGCACGAGATTGCCGTAGCCCTTGAGCTCGTTGCCGGCGTAGGCGACGACGCCGCCTTCGGCCGCCTTGACCAGCGTGCCTTCGGGCACGGCGATGTTGATCCCGTCATTGCCGCCCGTCGAAAAGCCCTGAATGATGCGGCCGCGGGCGGGCCAGCGGAATTCAGGCTTGCCATCGTCGGCGGCGACTGCTTTGGCGTCATTCGCCGGGGGGATGGAGGCGGTCGCGGTCGAGTCGACCTTGCGGGCGGCTGCGGTTTCCACCGGCGTCGCGGGCGAATTCGCCTCGGCTTCGGCCGGTGCGGCGCGCGCGATGCGCTCTGTCTTCACGGCGCGCGCCGGCGTTGCGGCGGCGCTGCGCGGGTCGGCCTTCGCCAACGTCTTTTCAGGCGCGGCTTTGCCGGCGGGCTTTGAGTCGGCCAGCTTAGCTTTCGGCGGCTCGGCCTCGGTTTTCCGCGAGGACTTCGCCGGCTCCGAAGCTTTGGCGACGGCGGTTTTGGTCGTCGGCGCCGGAGCGGCGGTCGCTTTCGCCGAAGCAGCAGGCGCATGCGCAGCAGCAACGGCGGGGGCGGGGCTGGCGCGATAGACCGGAATCACCAGACGCGCGCCCGGCTGAACCTGCGAGGCGACATTGTAGCCGTTGGCGCGCAGCAGGGCGTCGGCGGGTACGCCATAGCGGGTGGCGAGTAATCCGGCCGTCTCGCCCTGGGCGACGACGATCGGCGTTCCGCCCTCGGCGCTCCAATGGCCGCCGCCGGCCGCGGCGACGCGTATGGGCGACTGCGATGCCGCAGGCGCAGGAATCCGGCTCGCTGAAGCGCTGGCGGCCGGAGCCGGCAACGGACGCGATTCCACCGCGCTCGACGGCGCGCTCTGCGATGGCGCGCTGGCGATGGCGCCGACCGGCGCGCGGTCGACGCCGTGCGAAGCGGTCTTGGCCGAGCCTGAGAAGGGGTCTGAGAAGGGATCGCCCGCGAAACGCGAGGCGTCGGAGCAGCCGGCGACGAGAGCGGCGACGCCTGTGGCCGCCAACAACCGCACTGCAGCGCGTGAATAAGCAAATGGAGGCTTGATTGCCATGACGCGACCCACCCGAACGCAACATTGAACGCACTATTGGTTACAGGGCGGCGGTTAAGGAGGCGTTTAAGATGAACGCGAAACGTCGCCGACTACGAAAATTTTCAGCATTTCGGACGGGAATTCAGAGCGCCTGCGCCAGGCCGGGAATGGCCGAGCCCAGCAGGCACGGGCCGAAATCGGTCTCCCGCAGTTCGCCGTCCTCGTCGCGGTCAAGCTTGATCAATCGTTCCTTGGCGCGCGCGCCGGCCATCGCATGCGCCCTGCGGGCGAAGAGCATGACCCCGCCCGGCGCGAGCAATTGGATGAGCGCCGCCGGCGCGGCCCCGACCGACGCCTGCACGATGATCCGATCGAAACGCCCAAGCTCAACGGGTGGATCGAGCCCGTCGGCGTAAACCGCCCTGGCGTTGGTCGCGCCATGGGCGGCGAGGCGCCGCGAGGCTTCAATCGCGAGAGTCTCGAAGCGTTCGAGGCTGACGACCTCGCGGGCGAGCTGCGCCAGCGCCGCCGCGCCATAGCCCGAGCCCGCTCCGACCTCCAGCACCCGATGGCCGCGACCGATCTTGAGCGCCTCGAGCCGCCGGGCAAGATCGAGCGGGCGCGACATGGTCTGGCCGCAGCCGATCGGCAAGGAGAGGTTACGATTGGCGAGGTCGCGGAAGCGATAGGGCGCGAAAGCCTCGCGCGGGGTCGCCTCCATCGCCCGCAAGACCGAAAGATCGCGCACGCCGCCCTGACGGAGCGTCAGCAGCAGCGCCGCGCGTTCTTCGAATTCGGCGGCGCTCTCCGCGCCGCGGTCGGCCGTCATTTGTCGCTCTCAAAGGCCGCCGCGAGCCGCGTCACGGTCGGGTGATCGGTGAAATCGAGCTGCAGCGGCGTAATGGAAATCTTCCTGTCTTCAAGCGCCATGAGATCGGTGCCTCGGCCGGGCCTGAAATCGCCGCGCTGGAAGGAAATCCAGTGATAGGGATTGCCGCGGCCGTCCTTGCGGTCCTCGATCCTCATGATGTCGCTGCTGCGCCTGCCCTGCATGGTGATCGCGACGCCCACGACCTCCTGCGCCGGGCAGTGGGGGAAGTTCACATTCATCAGAACATTCTTCGGGATTCCCGCCGCGAGCAGGCGCCGCACCACGTCGGCGCCATGCGTCTCGGCGCAATCCCAGTGGATGGTGCGGCGGCTCGCGAAGAAATCATAGACCTGCGAGAGCGCGATCGACGGAATGCCCAGAATCGTGCCCTCCATCGCCCCGGCGATGGTGCCGGAATAGGAAACGTCCTCGGCGACATTCTGGCCGCAGTTGACGCCGGAAATCAGGAGATCGGGCGGATGATCAAGCATGAGCTTGCGCACGCCCATGATCACGCAGTCGGTCGGCGTTCCCTTGACGGCGAAATGGCGCGGCGAAATCTCGCGCAGCCGCAGCGGATCGTTGAGCGACAGCGAATGCGAAACGCCGGACTGCTCGAACTCCGGCGCGATGACGAAAATGTCGTCGGTGAACTGGCGCGCGATCGCTTCCGCGATCGCCAGACCGGGCGCATGGACGCCGTCGTCATTGGTGATGAGAATGCGCATCTGGTTTCAGAATGCTGATCGTTAGAACTCTGCATTTGGTAGCGTTCGATTCGGATTTAAGTCATTATGCTTAGTACCATGCTTATTACCGATGCAATAGACAGGTGGACGGAAAATGTGGTTGGTATGTTTTCGTCGTCGGCTAGCGATTGCAACCGGGATGATCTATTGGCTGTGGGCCGTTGTGGCCGCAGCGGAAGCCAGCTATGCCTTAAAAGCCATCGGAGGTTCGAACTACGTCTCGTACGGCCATATGGCGGATTATCTTGACACCTTGGCCTTCGACCCAAAGCTGGGACAGCTGCGCTTCGATCTCTCGAAGTTGCGACCGGTGATCGCAACCTATCATCGAGACCCGGCCTCGGTTCGCCAGCAGCTGCAAGCAATGTCAGCCAATGGCCAAAAAATCATATCTTTCCCTTTATGGTTCGGCGACGCCAAGCTCGGCGATCCCAAAGACGGGTATTATTTTTATCTTGCAATGTCTAACGGCGGCCACCTGCAAGAACAACAGAGGAAAAACTTGGCCGACATCATCGGGGCGCTGGCCAACGACCATTTCGAATCGATGATCTTGCGTTTCATTCCTCAGGGCCGCAGCGCCCCCTATCAGTGGAACACGTTCGAGCAAGACACCTTCGACATCAACTGGTCTTTCATCCACTCAACGGTAGAACTGGCGCGTCAGCATCTGGCCGGCACCGGCATCCGGCTGATGGTTGATCTTGGCGGCGAACAGGCCGGCGCCGACCAGGGCCACAATCATGAATACGTCGTCCAGTTGTGGCGTCGTTTTTGCGCCACTTATCGCGAGTGCAGCGACTTTGC
>Ga0194126_10006424_pt1 | contig 16778 bp, 14 predicted proteins | sample TA2KigC150mmetaG_FD_148641 | JGI IMG/M metagenome (GOLD analysis project Ga0194126, IMG submission 148641) | Freshwater microbial communities from Lake Tanganyika, Tanzania - TA2015035 Kigoma Deep Cast 150m | ecosystem: Environmental > Aquatic > Freshwater > Lake | place: Tanzania: Lake... | reverse complement strand
TCGGCTTCAGCTTGAGCAAACGCTCGTGCGTCGAGGATCCCGTGCTCGGCGAAACCTGGCAAACGCTGGTGCGTCGAGAATTCCGTGCTCGGCGACGCTGCATGGAACTCGCCCGCGAGATCAACCGCACGATTGAAGCCATGGCTCTGGAGGTGATCGGTTGCGCCACACCCGCCGCTCGTGGTTCGGTTTAATCGCCGGCGCCCTGTTCGGTCGCAAGGCCGCCGCGGACGTTGGGCTCGACCCCGGCCTCGCTGGCTCGGACCATTCGGTGGTCACCACCTACGCGAACACAGTCACTCCCGGCGCCGATCTTACCCTCGAAGCTATCCAGGAGCAGCTCGCCCGCATCGAGCTCCTGCCAAAGGCGTCGCTCCTGCTCGTGCACAACGCCGATGCGCCGCGCCTGTGGGACTACCGCTATGCGGGTGCCGTCATGCCGATTGATGATCCGTTTTCGCCGGATCCCTGGTATGGGGTCACGCTCTTCCCGTGCTCCGACCAGCGTGGCCATTACCTGCTCGCCCTGCACCCGCCAGGCGATCCGCCGACTCATCGGCCATGAACGTGACCTTCATTGACCTCAAGCTCGCCGGTGGTACCGGCCAGCTCATCGTCAGCAGCCACAAGCTCGACGCCCTACCCGACCTGCTCATCGTGCGCTGGTCGGACGGCACGATCGGCACCATCACCTTCGCGCGCCAGCCCGCTCCGGCGCCAGCGCCCACCTCGTAGCCCCCTCGCGCGCACGTACCGCCGCGCCCGGTGCGGCGGGCGAACCAGCCCGCCGCCATCCGTCGGCTACACTGCGCAACCGCGCTTGCCGGCGAGTGCGCAATATACCTTCCGCATCGACATGGCGGTAGGCGCCGGCTAATCACCGCCTGCCGAACACCTTCCGCGCGAACTCATCCCTCTGCGCGCTCGTGATCTGAGCGTAGATCGTCGTGTTCTGGATGTTCGCGTGTCCGAGCCAGTCCTGAACGCGCCGGATGTCCGAGTCGGGTCGCCCCATCAGCCAGGTCCCGATCGAATGCTTCAGCACATGGAAGTGCCGCTTCTCCGGCGCCAGGCCCGCCGCGGCGCCGTACCGCTTCATCAGCCGGTCGAGTTGATACCTGCTGATCCCCCGTCGGCGGCGCGACGGGAACAGCGGGCCCGGGTCATACCCCCGCACCCTAGACCACGCGCGGAGCGCCCGCAACTCCTCGTCCGACAGCAGATGCTCCCCGCTCCGGCTGCCCTTCAGGCGCCGCACGTAGATCCGGCCGACCTTCAACCGGACGTCCGCGAGCTGGAGCAGCCCGACCTCGCTGGCCCGCAACCCCCGCCAGAACGCCACTGTGAAGATCGCCCGGTCCCGGGCGCTCTTGATGGCTGAAAACAGCGCCCGTAACTCCTCTTCTGTCAAGTACTTAGGAATCACGCCGAACTCCACAGATCAGTCATTCTGTTGCGTTCGCGCCCCTGGCCGCACGCGGAATCAATCACTTAGAGGGTGTCGGCAGGAGGGCAACTTCACTGTAATGTGGAATTGGGTGGTAAAACGTGGGAGGGCGCCGGCCGCCGCGGAGTCCGGACCGGTGGAAGCAGAGGACCACCGTCCGCGGCGGCCTACTAGCGGCCGAGGGAGCGAGCCGCTATCTGACACGTCGGCGGCGGAGGCCTCCGCCTACACGGCTCTGCTCGGCCAGGGCGTGCAGCATCACCGCCCGGCTGAAGATCGCCTCGTAGCTGATCGACCGGCGGTACCGCGTCCCTTTCGGCCAGATCACCAGGAAGCCCGGGTGCAGCTCGACGCACAGCGGCCGACCCCGGTAGAGGTTCCGCGTCTCCCGCTGGATGACCCGCCGCAGGTCCGTCATGGCTCCCCCTCCGCCTCGAGCCGCTTCAGCCGCGTCTCGATCTCTGTCACCTTCGCCGCCAGCTCGTCCACCTTGCCCGCCGCTGACAGCGCCTGCTCGATCTCGATGTCCGCCTGCTCGGCGCCGTGATTGCCGTGGTTCACTCGACTGCTCACCTCCATCAGGATCTCGTCCACCACTTCGCGCAGGGTCGCGAATCGGCATCCTTCGCCCTGCTTGATCAGCACCTCCATCCTAGCCTCCATTCCGCGACCTGCTCGGTCGCTTCCTGTTGCTCAGGTTTCTTGTGCTCTACCGGCCCCGCGGGTCCACCGACCAGCGCCAGCACCAGCGCCGCCAGCGCCAGCACCACCAGTACGGTCGCGCACGCCAGCCCAACCGCGTACCAAACGCACCGAGGGCGGCGGCACTCGCCGCCGCCCTCCAGAACGCGCAGGAAGCGTTCCTGCGCCCGTGGATCGTTCTCGCCGAACTCCATCATTCGTTCACCGTTCCGCCGAACTCCTGCTCGCACGCCCGCCAGAACGAGCAGTACTTCCGCGAGCAAACCCGGCAGGCCCGGTTCGGCATGTAGAGCCCCGCCTTGATGACGTCCCGCGCCAGCGGGTACATGGTGTCCACGAACCGCAGGTCGGCGTCGGTCACCTGGAATTCGACCGTATCCACCTTCGACGTCTTGAGCCTCCGCAGGATGTCCAGGCGGCCCTTGCCCGACGCTTGCGGCAACAGCCGCCGGTAGGTGGCCACCTGAAACACATCATCCTGCGTGACCTCGACTCGCCCCCGCGGGCCTTTGGTCTTGAGGTCGATCACCGTCCCGTGCTGATCGACCAGGTCCACGAACCCGCGTACGAGAACACCGCCGATCCGCCCGCTGACCTCCTGCTCCACCATCACCGGCTGAATCGCTGGCGCCTGCTCCTTCAGCCACAGACTCAGTAGCGCCTCCCCGCCGGCCTCCAGCTCCGCCGCGTCCTCGTCCTCGCGCAGTTCCGCGGTTCGGAACTCCCCGGCCAGCGAGTCCCGGTAGATCTTCAGCGCGTGCGCTGCGGGCAAGTCCAGCTTGGCCTGCTTCTTGAACTGCATCGCCGCTTGGACCGCCTTGTGCACCGCCCGGCCTAGCGCCAGGGCGCCGTCCGCGATCTCCGCAAGCTGCCGGATATACTTGAAGTACCACTTCGCCGGGCAGGTGACCAGCGTCTTGGTTTGGCTGGGGGAGAGCACCTCCCCCAGCTTGGCGATCGGAACTACTAGCTGTGCTGCCACGCCGCACCTCCCTCGCGTTTGTTGATGTACAACGTCGCAGCGACCGCACGCAGGTCCTCGCCGACGAACTGCACCGGCAATCCCTTCGCCGCCGCCTTGTCCCTCGCCTCGACCAGGACCTCGATAGCGTCCTCGTAGGCCCTCCGCAATTCCGTCTTCGGATCCCAGTACGGGATCCCGTTGTGCGTCGCGTGACCCCTTGCGGTCCGCTCCCCACCGTTGCTACCATGGGCCTGTGTTCCATTGCCCTGGGGATTCGCCGCGGGGCCCGTCCCGGTCTCCCGCGGCCCCCCAGGGACGCTGAAATCCACCGCCCACTTCAAGCTCCGCCGGTTGCCGTCCCGGACCTCCTGCTTGCAGATCGAGAACGCCTCGCCCGGCCGGATCCGTAGCGCCTTGATTTGCTCCGCCACTTCGGGTTCGAAGTAGGCGATGCGATTCTCCGTGAGGTTCGCTCGCACCTGGTCGCCGTAGCGGCCCTCGACCCGCTCCAACTCCGGGAACCGCGGATCGATGGCGAGCACCTGCGGCACATTCGTGCTGAACTGCACCTTGTCTCTCATCTAAGCCTCCTGTACGTAAACCGCTTACGCATCCCTATTATGCCCGAGCCGCTTACGCATGTCAAGCCCCCTCCCCTTGACTTTGTGCGTAATCGGCTTTAGAATGTTGATGTGCAAGGAAATAAAGTTCCCACCGAGTACCTTGCCGAGATCGGTCGCCGCGGCGGCAAGAAGGGCGGCAAAGCCCGCGCCCAGCGTTTGACGCCAAAGCAACGAAGCGACGCCGCGCGGGTTGCTGCACGGGCTCGTTGGAAGAAGCATCTCAAAGGTGCCTGATCGTGTTTGTCCAATGCTCATGTGGTGAGGCCTATTCCGGTTGTCGGTCAGATTCACCCTGACCTGGTCCCCGTAGCGGCCCTCGACCGGCTCCAACTCCGGGAACCGCGGATCGATGGCGAGCACCTGCGGAACATTCGTTGCGAACTGCACTTTCTCTCTCATCTGAGCCTCCTTTCTGCTCAACAACGCACTACAAAGGTATTCTCGCATACGCAAGCGAGCATGTCAAGAAAAAAATAGTTCTTGCTCTCTTCCGCAAGAAAGGTGTATCCTTTCAAGTAGATGGCTCGCCAGTCCAAGACCTCCTCTGCCGCCGCCGAGCTCGCCCGAGCCCGCGCCGCCGCCCTGACTCCAGAGGAACGAACCGCCATCGCCCGCCGCGCGAACGCCGCGCGCCAGACCGCACTCAGCCCCCAGAAGCGCTCTGCCATCGCGCGCCGAGCCGCGACCAAACGCTGGGCCAAAAACACCCCCAAAGAAGCCTGAGAATTTCTCGGCCCGTTTCCCACTACAAATGCATGGATACAGCCGCAACCCTTCTCCTTCTGCATGAACTCCAGGAGCTCCTCGAAGGTGTCGAAGAGTTCGGCTCCATGGACTGGGCCGTCACAGGCTCGGAGGCGACACCCGAATACAATCGTGACACCGAGTCCCCGAAACGCGCCCGCAGCATCGTCGCCGATCTCATCGCGCTCGTTTACGCCTGACCTCACGCCGCCGCCCTGGCCCGCTGGGCCCGCCGCCCGCGCAAAAAACCCTGAGAACTTCCCCACCCCCGGCGCACTACTTCTTCTGTGCGCATTCACACCCGCCATGCCATTCGGCTCCCTGTTGACCTCTACGATAGAATCAAGGTGATGGCAGAACAGCAAGGCTCCACCGTCCAAGACGTCGTAGAGGATGCCGCCCGCGCATGGGTGGTGCTTCGCAGCAAGACCCCGCCGATCGCCATCGAGGAAGTCAGCCTCGACGCCGAGGCCGAGCAGCTCGTTCTGAGATTCATCGAGTTCCTCGGCCGCGCGCAACCCGTGGCCATCGCCGCCGCGAAACACCTGATCGACAGTACGCTCCATCCCACTCCCCCCGCCTGACCTCACGCCGCCGCCCTCCACGCCCGCTCCCCTACAATCCGCGCCGCCAGCTCGTCGTGCACCGCGCTGAGCACTTCCGCCTGGCCGGCTTGGTCCAGCCCCTCTAGCTCCGCTTCCAGCACGCGCGCGACCCGTTCCCTCACCGCCGCCGGGTCAATCTCCGGAGGCCTCCGCTTGCCCTGCCCTAAAGCCCGCCGCGCCGCCTGTTCCAGGTCCCAGGTCCATTCGCGCCCCACCGATGCTGCCCTCGCCACCTCGCGCCATTCCCCGCTCTCCCACACCCACAGGATGTAGGTGCTCGGCGAGCGTTGATGCCCCCACCCGCTTCCATCCTCGCCAGCGCACTCCAGGAGCACCGGCATCTCCGGCCACTCAGGCCCCGGCCATAACTCCCCTTCGTCCACCACCGCCCCTGGTCGCAGGAACTGCCCCTCGTACTCGAATCCCCCCCAGACTGGATCCGGCCGTGCGCGCCGCAGCAGCTTCAGGTAGGTGCATGCTCCCCGGCGCGTCGCTGATCGTGGCAGGCGTACTTGCTCCATGACCTCACCTGCTCAACCTCACCGCTCTGGTTGAGCATAAAGGTAGTCCGCCGGCCGCTGGATTTTTCTCAGGAGAAGTTTCGCGCGCAAATCCCCCTATACCTCTGGTGGTAGGTCGTACGTTATTACCGATGGCTCGAAGGGCCAGCAAGGACCCCGCGGCGGTCGCCCTCGGCCGCTTGGGAGGACTCAAGGGCGGGCCCGCACGAATGGCGTCTCTCACCCGCAAGGAACGTGCGCAGCTCGCCAGTCTCGGGGGCAAAGCCAGTGCCGCTGGCCGCGCTGCGCGACTTTCGCCACAGCGCCGCGCCGAGATCGCCCGCGCTGCCGCCCTCGCCCGCTGGGCCAAGCCTAAACCTGCCGAAAGCTAAGCCGGATCTACTCGCTCGAGGCGGTACATGCGCCGGCGCGCCGGGTGTCCGTCATGCCGCTCGTCGCACACCTCCTTGCGGACGAATTCCCGCTCGACTTGGTCAAGCACGCGCTTCTCCAGCTCGAGGAGGCCCACGCGCAGCCGCAGACTGAGCCACACGTTCAAGGCCTGGCAAGCGAGCGCGAGGAGACTCACCGCCACCGCAATCGCACCCTCGTTCATCGTCCCATCACCTCTCTGATCGCTTTGCCGTGCCGCTCCCGCACCAGCCGCATCTCTTGCGGCGCCTTGCTCTGCATGGCATTGACGAACTTGACCAACAGCACTCCGCGGATCTGCTTCCGCTCCTCCGGTTTGGCCACTTCCCAGATTTCGAGCGCTTGGTCCAGGCCCAGGCCCTTGACCCCGCTGACCAGGCGTGGTGTCGTTGCCTGCCTGAGCATCTGGGTCAGATCGTCCCGGTCGATCTTGCCTTCCTGGAGCGCCCTCGTGATGAGCGGCCCAGCGCCCTTCCGCTCGCGCAGCGCCCGGACGATCTCCCGCCGCATCTCCGCGCGCTCCGCCGCCTCCTTCGTCTGTGGCCCGCCGCGCTGCTCTCCGCGAAACTCACTCAGTAGCCGCTCCGCCGGCGTGTCAGTGATGTACCGCGGCGCGCGAGTCACTCCGGCGTAGGGCAGCAGTTTCATAGCCGTCGAGGCCCCGCGCTTCGTCTCTTGGCGCCACGCCTGGACGCTGATCGGCGTTGCACCCTCGAGAGCGTGTACCAGGCTCTCCAGGACTTGCTTGTAGGCCGGATCATGTGGATCCCGGATCAGCGTTCCCCAGAAGTCCTCGTTGGCCAGCAGTTCCGCAGTCACTCGAACCGCCGGATTCAGTTTGTTTCGCGCAGCCTGGATCGGATGATCGTACCAGTGGAACTGGTCCTTCAGGTAAGTCGGCAGGTTCACCCGCTCGATCGTGCCATCCGGGTTGATCGTCCCCGTTCGCGGGAAGAACCAGTCCCGATGATCCTCCGGTGCCTTCCCCGTCCGCAGGTACGTGACCAACCCACCGACAAACCCCGTGAACAGCACCAGGCCAATCGTGTACCCCATCCGGTGCGTGAACTCGATGGGCTTTTCCGGCGTCGGCGGTGGTGGCGGCTCACCACCTGGTGGTGTCGGCGGAGGCGGGGTGCCCCCTGGGCCCGGCCCGCCGCGCACGGCACCGATCGCACGCTTGCCCGCCCTTACGCCCAGCCGGATCACGTCGCCGTACCCGCCGCCGATCTCGCGGAACGTCCCCAGGTTCCACCCGAGGGACTGGACCGTCACCATGCCCAGGTCCTTGGCGTACCGATTCCAGAACAGATTGTCGTAGACCAACTGCCCGAGGCGGTTATCCACCGAGTCCCAGGCCCGGGCAAATACCTTCCGCACCTGCTCCCGGCTGGCGTCCGCTGGCAGCCGTTCGAGTTCGAACAGCACCATGTCGTAGAACGCCCCGAGCTTCATCCGCGGCACGACCCACTCCATGATCGGCCAGGCCGATAGTTCCGTCAGGGCGAATGGCGCCGACCAGGCCAGCTTCAGCGCCTTCGGAATGCTCGGGCTCTCGCGGATCTGCGCGAGTGTCTCCATCCACCGCTCGCGCCAGCCGGTTTGATACACCGGATCCATGCGCACCCGGGCTCCGGCTGCCAGCGCCGCGTCGATCACCTTGCCCACTTCCGGATCCGCCACGCCTTCGGCGAACCAGGCCTTCATCAGTTTGTTGCCGCGCACCGCGTTCTGGATGGGCGAGCCAGGCAGCTCCAGGATGCGCAGCAAAGCCTTCGTCGGCATCCCCGCCAGGCCGTACATCATGGCCAAGCTCAACTTCGAAATCATGGCATCGAGCGACGTGTTGGCCAGGTGAAACGTGCTCCAGGAGAGCGTGAACTGCACCATCCAGTTCGCCACGCCCATGATCTGACGGAACCAGCCCTTCTGCCTCAACCCGGGCGACAGAAAGTTCTTCAACACCTGGACCGCCTGCTCGGGCATGTACCACTTGCCCTTCAGGACGAAACCGCCCAGCGGGAACGTTCCCCGTCCCTCCGCCAGTTCCATGCCGTACTTGATGGTCTTCAGCCGGGCCAATTCTGGATGCGCATCCAGGAAGTCCTCGAACCAGACAAACGTCGCCGGCGCCACGCGCTCGAAGGCTTCCGGCGCGTGGACGTAGGCCGCGACTAGGTTGGCCATCTTCTCGGCCTTCCGCCGGATGTACTTGCGGAAGTGCGGTGACGCTTTCTCTCCGATCCGCAAATCCGCCAGGAGCCGCAACTCCTCGCGGTAAGGCGTCGTCTTCACGAGCTGCTCAGCCAGGCCGTAGCGGTGATCGAGCACGTGCCCGATCTCGTGTATATACACCGACTCTGGGCCCGCGAACCGCGTCTTCACCTCGCTCTTGCCCGGGTAGGCGTATCCCCACGCTGGCCCGCGCATGCTGGTAAGCCGCTCGTGGCTGATTCCCAGGCTCTTCGCCAGTGCCTCGAGCTCGCGCATCACCCCGGCGTCGTAGGCCTCGCGCACTCCCAGTTCGGGCGGCCCCCAGACCGATCCAATCGGGTCGGGCACCTCCGCCCAGCCCGCCGGCGCATGGCCGCCCAGCGCCGCGGTGAATCGGCACAGCCCGAGGTCCTTCATCTCCTTGATGAAGCGGTGCGCCAGCAGGTAGCGGTCCATCTCCCGGATCTTCAGCAGCACCAGGTCCACCGGGTTCCAGCTCACCGGTTCGAGTTGCGCTTCGAGCCCCTCGCGGAAGAACAGGTGCTTGCGCTTCTTCAGAAACGCCTTCGGGCCTTCGAGCGGCCGCCGCCCGAACACTTGCCTAAACGCTTGAGTCGCATCCTGCGGCCCGCGCTGTTTCCAGACGTGCGGGAAGTAAGTCTCGTGGAACGCGGTCAACTTGCCGGTACCCAGCCCCTGGACCTCCCGCCGGCGCTCATCCAGGAATCGCCGGAACAGCCCCGCGATCTCGTCTAACTCCCGCGTCTCTTGTGCCTGCCCTTCCTCCATGCGGTCGATGAACTCGGCGATGAATTCGTGCGACTGCCCCCGGAAGAACTTCCGCGCCTGGACCAGCGCCCGCTCGGTCTTATCGAAGCTGCGTGCCATCTCGGCGCCGTGCGCGCGCAGGCTCAGCGCCGCCTGCTTCGCCCGCTCTCCACGCGCCGCCGGCACGAACACCCGCTGCACGTCGTCCTTGAACTGCCGGAGGTTCGCCGCCGCCTCGCGCAGCGCCCCCGCCGCTTCGGGCGCCCCCAGCACCCGCACCGCCCGCTCCCCCGCCGCCCGCATCAGCAGCGGCTCATCGCCAAACAGCCCGCCCTGCGGCAACTCATCCGCCTGGCTGTCGAACAGGCTGCCCTGCTCCGGCTCGGGATCTGGAGCTCCGAACAGGTTCCCCTGAATCGTCCGCCTGGGCTTCAGCTTCTGACGTAGATTGCTCTGCGTCAGCGCCGAGTTAAACTCGGCTGTCAGGCGCTCGCCTTCGATTCTCCGCTGCTGGGCGGCTTCGGCTTCGCGCTGCTGCTCGGAATCGTACTTGGGGAAGAGGTCTCGCTGGAGGGCGGGTTCTTCTCCTCCGGAAACATCTCGTCGAAGGCCTCCTCGAGCCTGCCTTCCAGGTGTGCCTCCAGCAACTTCTCTAAGTTGCTCACTGGATCTTCGGACATCTTCCAGGACCCTCCTGAAATCCGGCGCCGCCCGGCGGAACACCGCCAGCGCCTGGCGCCCATGCACGCTCACAATATACTCTAAGTACCGTGTGATCAGTGTCAACGCCTGCTGACGGTCGATCCCGAACGCCTGCCAGGACTTCGGGCCCGCCGCCAGGTATGCGCCCACTTCTGCGGCCAGGGTCTCGGACTTGTGCGGGTAGCCCCAGTCTTTCAGCTTGTCGGCCATCCGGCGCGCCACCGGGTCGCCGAGAAACTCGACTGCTTTGTCCCCCAGTAAGTCGGCCATCCGGGGCGCGATCTCATACTGCTGGCGGTGGTGCAGTTCATGCCGGACCCTCTGCACGACCTCTCGGCCAGGCCGCACCAGCACCACGTATCCGCCCGCCAGGTGCGCTGCGCCGATCGCCTGGAACAGCCCCGCAATCGCTTCGCGCTGCGCCTGCGGCTGGCCCTTTGCGAGTTCCCGGAACAGGCGCTTCAGCAGAAATCTGGCACGACCTGGTCGCAGCAGCCAGCCTGTGAAGGCCCCGTTGACACCGCCAGCCTCTGCCAGGACGATCGCCGCTTGCCGGTTGACCAGCACCACGCTCGGGTCGTCCTTGCCACCTTCGATCAACCGTGCTTCAGCCGATTCGAGGATCTCTGCCGGCGTCATACCCTCGCGCCAGGGCTTGAGCGGCTTGCCACGCAGGTGCCACCGCTCGCCGCGACGCACGGTCCGCTCGAATGCCGGCGGAAGTTGCTCCCGCATCAGAGTCAGCGGCTCATCGCCGGCGCCGGCTGCTTTCGCCTTGGGTTTCCGCTCGGCCTTCTCAATCTCCTCGCGCCGCTCGATGAAGGCCGCCCGGAACGCTTCTTCCGGTCCCAATGGCGTGAAGAACGACGCCGGCGCGCCTTCGCGCGATTTCGCCTCTTCCGCGGCGTAGGTCCGGAAGACCTTGACCGCGTTCAACGGCCCAAGTTGCAGCGTCCTGGCGATGGCTGCCGCCGGCTCGCTGTAGCCCTCCGTCGTCGGCCAGAGGCTGGCTTGGCTCAGATAGTCGTTGACGCTGCGCACGCCGTGCGCCCGCATCTCCTGGAGCAGGTCGATCGCTTCTCGCACCCACCCGAGAATGTTCCAGCCATCGCGCTGCTCGACGCGCACAATGGGCGCCACCAGCCGCTCCAGCTTGGCGCGCAGCTCCGGCGGCGTGGCTTCGAACTGATTGGTGTCACGGAAGAGTCGCCCAATCAGCAGCCGGGCGATCCGCTTCTTGCCCTCTTCGGTCAGGACCTCGTACTTGCGCTCGGTCCCCTTTACCGTGCGTTGCTCGATGTACTCACCCTTCGCCTGCGGCGTGATCACGCCGTCTGCGACCAGCCGCGCCACGATCGCTGGCCCGCCGTCGCCTTCGAGCGCCTGAGCGAGAGTGCCCTCAGCCCCGGCCTCGTCGATCCGCAACGCGATGAAATCCAGGGTCGCCTCGGAGACCCGGCGAGAGTCCGCCAGCGCCCGTTCCGCCGGCGTCAGCGCCGCCGTGCCGACCTTGTTCAAATCCGTGATCGCTTCCTGCGGGTCGAAGTCTTCGCGCGTCAAGATCAGCCGCACCAGGACGGGCTGCTTGAATTCGTTCAATCGGATCGGCGCCAGGCCGAAGTTCCGTAGCTTGCGCGCGAGCTGGTCTCGATAGCGTTGAGCGGCGCCTGGCTCATGCTCATAGATCCACTTCAGGATTATGGTGCGGGCGTTGCCGCCGAGCACCCGTCCGAAGTGCTCAATCATGGGCGGACCATTCTCCGGGCTCGGGTCGTCAGTCACCAGGAACGCCGGGTCAAACTTAGTCCGCTGCTCCCGGATGCGTTGCTGGTTGGTCGCCTTCGAGTAGTCTCGGTCGTTCACGTAGGGATAGTCCGCCTCCGGCTGGAACGTTTCTGCGTCATGCGAAGCCACCAGGGCGTCGGCCTCCACCACGGCGTAGTTCGCCGTGTATCGGCGCTCCTCGCCAGGGATCAGGATGGTGGTCTCCTCGCCGATCTCCAAGGTGACCGGCTTGCCCGGCACAATCCGCCGATGCTTCACCTCTCGCGCCGATTCCTTCGCCTTCGCCGGCTCCAGTGGCTTCAGGCGAAGGCGAAGGAATCGGCCTGGCTCCTTCAGATCCGGGTACTCGGCCATCACCTCCGGAGGAACTGGCTTACCCCTCCGGAGTGCACGTTGAACGTGTCGCTGGTGCACAAGGGCGAGATCGTCGCGCGCGTGCTCCGCGGTCTCTGCCAGTTCCAGGTAACGTTCAAAGTCCGAAATCTCCGCTTCGGTGTACCCGCGCCGCCTCGACCACTCCTTCCAGGTTTCGGGCGTCCACTCACGCATACCCGGGGGCAACGGCCCGTGTTTCTCGGCTGCATCCACCCTTCGTTCGGTTTCCTCATATTCGGCCCTGAATTCCCCGGCCGTCATCTCCCAAGCTGCCTTCCGGGTCGTAGTCTGCCGGGAAGGCTTCGGCTTCTCCGGAGCCTTTGGTGCCAGAGGAGCCGCCCTCTGCGCGGCCTCCGCCCTGGCTTCTTGCAGAGCTTTACGCAACTTGCCCTGCTGCTTGAGGCGCGCCTCGCGGGTCTCCTGTTTCGGCCCGGCGATCGACACACTCAAGCCGGGATGATCGCCTTCGTAAGCGATCGATGCTCTAGCCGCGGTTTCAGCCGTGGGATGCCTGCTCACCACTTGCCACGCTCCCAGGCCATACTTGGCCACGACAGCGAACGGGTTCTCAACTTGCCTTTTGCCTTCCGTGACCGGCGGCGGTGCGGGTTGCTGTGGCGGCTTCTCCTTAGCTGGGGCAGGCGGTGGCGCAGGCTTCCGCTGTTCGGGTTGCGGTGCCGGCGCCGGGGCGGGTTTCGGTTGCGGCTGCGCCGGGGCCAGCTTCAGCAGGTCGTCGCGCGCTTCGTTGAACCCCGCCTCATCCTGGATCCCCGCCGCCTTGAGTACGCCGGGACCTGGGTAGTGCTCGAGCTCCAGGAGTTGCTGCACTTGGCTCTTGTTGCGGATCTTCGCCAGCGACGGCGGCACCCGATCCTGCTCCATCGCCTCCGCCAGCGCCCGCAGCGTCCCCTGGAACCGCTCCAGGCGCCCCGCCTCCCGCGCCAGGTCCTCCGCTGGCTTCTGCCCGCGCCCTTTGACCTGTGGCGCAGGCTTCAGCCTGCGGATCGCCGCGTCCAGTTTGTCCGCTGCCTGCCTCAGGCCTGTCGCCACCAGTCGGTAGGTCGGCTTCGCCGCCTTCGTCGGCTTCTTCAGCCCGGAGGCCTCCAGCGCCGCGTCGATCTCTGCCCGCACCTGCCGCGCCGCCTCCCGCATCGCCTCCGGCTTCCACGTCGGCGGCGGAACCGTCACGCCAAGCTGCGCAGCATAGTGCTGCAACGACCGGTAATAGCTCTCCAGCGCCTTCCGCCTCTCCGGTGCGGTCCCCCGCGCAATTTCCAGGCTGGCGTACTTCTCGATGGCGTCGGTCTGCCGCTTCACCGCCTCGACCATCAGCCCCTGCTGCTTCGTGAGCTTCGGGGGCTCCTTTGGCGCTTCTGTCGGCGCCGCCGCCGGCGCGCCGCGTTGCGCCGGCGCTGGCACTGTCTCGACAACCTCTTCGACGGGTTTCGGCTCAGCCAGGCCCTCTTCAACCGGCGCCCCCAACTCCACCATCCACTTCCCCTGCTCGGCGTCGTAGAATGGCCGCCCTTGATGGATGTTCTCCTCGGTCGCCTCGACCACCTGTGGAAGCTCCGGACGGCCGGGTTCGCCTGCGGGAGCTTCGCCTGCCGCCGCTTCCGGTGGTCTTCCTACCTGAGTAGGAATTTCCTGGGGGACAGGCTTCAGCCTGTCGGCCGGTTCCCCCCCTGCGCCTGGGGTTGCCTGTGGGGCAGGCTTCAGCCTGTCGGCCGGTTCCCCCCCTGCGCCTGGGGTTGCCTGTGGGGCAGGCTTCAGCCTGTCGGCCGGTTCCCCCCCTGCGCCTGGGGTTGCCGGAGCGCCCACCGGAGCCCTCAGGGGCCCGACCTCGGGGGCACCCACGACGGGCTGCGGCTCGATTGGCCCTTCACGTGCGCCCGCCTGCCGCCGCTCGGTCTCTGCCAGCGCCCTGCCCAGCGGTGAATCCGCCGGGATCTCCTGGCGCGCTGGCCTTTCGGGCTCCCGGATCGCCTCACGCGCCACCTCGCGCGCCCCGATTTCCCCGCGCACCAGCGCGGCGAGCTGTTCCTTGGCCTTCGCGGTCAGCTTGTCGTAGTCCAGCCGGTTGTGCTCCGCCACCGCCCGCGTCGCCGCCTCCTCCCGTCGCCGCGCGCCTTCTCTGAGTAAATCCGCCACCAGCGATTCGCTCTCCGGGACCCGCCCGGGCTCGACCGGCGCCGCTGGGGCCCCTGGCCTGGCCGGCGGCTCCCCTGCCGCCTCACGCCGCAGCGTCTCGTCGATGATCCGGTCCAGGAAGCTCGTCTGCTCTTTGGTGGGCTCCGGCCCCCTGGCCTCCACCTCCACCAGGCTGACCCGCCCCGTCCGCGGATCCACCTGCTCGATGAATTGGCGTCTCACTGCCGGCCCAGGCCCTGCCGGCGGCCCCCCTTCCGGTCCCGCCGCCCCGCCAGGGGGTGCCCCAGGCCCGCCCAGGCCCTCGCTGGCGCGCTGGCGGCCTTCTCTGGCCCCCTGGAAAGCCTTCTGGAGCTCGGGTAGCCCGCGGACTGCTGCTCGGCCAGCCAAGGCCGCTAGAAGCCCATCCACCGTCCCGAAGCCCCAGTCCCGGGCCGCCCCTTCCGGATCACCGCCCACGAACTTCTGGGCGCCGCTGACAACGTTCTTGCCGAAGCCAAGAGTAGCGGTGCCGGCGATCAGGCTCAGCGCGCCTCGAAAAATCTCTTGCCCCACCTTGCCAAGCGTACCGATCCCTCCCAGCGCACCCGCACTCATGACTGCTTCTGCGGATGTGAAGCCGGAGAGGGCTTCGGCCATGCCTCTGACGCCGGCCGGGAGCATCCCTTCGCCTCGAGTCGGAGGCGGGAACAGCAGCTCGAACCGCGCCATCGGCTCGCCCATGGGCCGGGCGTGCTTGCTCGTGATGTTCCGCTCGACGAAATCGCCGACAAAGTCGGCCACCCGATCCGCCGGGCGGTACGTTGCCGCGAAGCGTACTATCCGCTCCGCTGGACTGGGCCCGAGGTCGAGCCGCGATACTGTCTCGATGGCTGGCCGTAGGCCTTCCGCCAGCGCCGTCCCGGGCCGCTCCAGCGCCGCCGGAATCGCTCTGGGCACGTCCAGCCCAGGCACCACCGGGGGTCTTCCGGCCTCCGGCAGTTTCCCCAGCCGCTCCATCCCCGGCACCGGCGGCGCCATCTCCCGCTGCCGCTTCAGATCCGCCCAGGCCAGAAACCGGTCCTGCTCGATGGCCTCCATCTTGCCGAACCGCTCCGGGTCCACTTGGCCGAGCGCATTCCTGCGCTCCTCCAGGTCGAGCGCATAGAACTTCGGCTCAGCAAGGAGATCCTCGAGGGTTACGGACGTCTGGGGCGGCGCGGGCATCTCACCTCTTCTGCGCCCGGCGCTTCTGGGCATCGACTTCCGCGATCAGATCGGCCGCCCTACCAGGTTTCGGCTTCGCCGGCACCGGCTCGACGGCACGCGTGAGTGAGGCGGACATTCCCTCAGCCGGATATTCGTAATGCTGGGTCGGGAGACCGTACTGCTCCAATTCGGACTCATAGGCGTCCTGCGCCGCCTGCTTGGCCTCCCGCAGTTGCTCGAGTAGTCCGGTGCGGGTGGGCAACCCGGCTTGTGCTCGCGCTTCGTCGGAGATCTCGGCCGGCACCTTGTCCAGGGCCGCACGGAACCATCTCTCGACACTGTAGAGCCGGGCTCGCTTCCGGTTCTCGATGGCGTTTAACGCGGCCGCCGTAGCTTGCGGTCGTTCCAGTCGGATCCGAGCGATCCTCTCTTGCATCTCGCGCGTCTTCTGGGCCTGCCCCGCCTGGAACGTCTGCTGCCCCTGCTGCCGCGCGGCCGCCGCCGCCGTCGCCTCCCGCCCAGTCAACACCGGGATCGCGGCCTGATGAACCGTGCCGAACCCGGGCACATCGACCTGCGCCGCCTCCCGCTGCACCGGCAGCAGCGCTCGCGCCCGCCCGACCGCCAGTTGCGTCTCGATGTCGCCCAGGCTTCGGATCTCTTCCAGCTTGCTGGCCAGCTCCTCACTGCGCCGCTCCTGCGCCGTCGGCATGTAATACTCCCGGCCCCCAGGCGTCCTAATTGTCCGTCGGCGGTCCACCGGCGGCCGGGTCTGCATGAACCCGCCTTCCGGCGTCCGGATCGTCTGCTCGTAAGTCCCGCCCGCCTCGACCGGCTTCGCCCCGCCCGTCAGCATGCGCTGTTCGATGTCGAACTCCTGAAGGGCCTGCTCGCGCTGCTCGCGGGCAATCGCCCGCTCGATGGCCTCCCGCTGGAGGGCCATGCCCTGAATCGCCTGGGCCGCCTGCACCGCCCGGCTCAGCCCGCTCACCACCGGATTGATCGGATAGCCGTCCATGACTCACCCCCTCCAGCCTGAGCCGAGCACTTCGCTGATCGGTATCCCGCCGCCACCCCCGCCGCCCTGGAGCATCTTGCTGAGCGCCAGCAGGTACATCATCGTCTCGATCCCGCCGCCCACGCCGGAGGCCAGCGCCGTACCCGGCGTCGTGGACGTCGCGGTTCTGCCCGCCGGCGCGCCGTAGGCGAACTGCATCGCCTCCTGGATGCCCCGGTCCCTGTAATCCTGCTCGTACATCGCAAGTTTCGCTTCCAGGTCGGACAGTTCTCCGGCCCTGGCTAGTTCGATCGCCCGGGTGTTGAGCGCCATCTTGCCGCCGCGGCCGAAGCCGCGCTGCGTCAACGCGCGTTCCATACGCCCGGTCAGGGAATCGTAGGTCCGGTTGATGTTGCTGGTGGTCGCCGTGCGGAGCGGCGCCAGATCAAGGCTGGGGTTTTCGAGGCGGGACTGGATCCGCGGCAGCAGGGTGCGCTGCATCGCCTCCTGCTCCGGGCTGTACTGCACCTTGGACGTGGTGGTCTGCTTCTTGCTTCGCCCCGCCAGCGCTCCGCTGACCACCG
>Ga0194126_10006423_pt1 | contig 16783 bp, 16 predicted proteins | sample TA2KigC150mmetaG_FD_148641 | JGI IMG/M metagenome (GOLD analysis project Ga0194126, IMG submission 148641) | Freshwater microbial communities from Lake Tanganyika, Tanzania - TA2015035 Kigoma Deep Cast 150m | ecosystem: Environmental > Aquatic > Freshwater > Lake | place: Tanzania: Lake... | reverse complement strand
TAAGGTATTCGTTAAGAGAGAACTGCAGAGCCGGAGCCCAAGAACGAGGAAACTAGCAAAGGAATTCCTATATAAAGAGGAACCTAATCCCTCATTAAAGCCCAAATACTCGTTTTGCGTTCTCACAGAGGAATAGCTTCTTCACTTCATCATTGAGTTCTAGGGTATCCAAATCTTTTAAACACCGCGCTGCTGTAACCATCGGGTAATTAGTTCCGAACATAACCTTCTTTTTGCCGTTCTTTTTCATATAATTTACTAATTCCGCCGGATATCTTTTAGCGACATAGGCCGAGGTATCTATATAGACATTTTCGTGTTTCGTTGCCACCGCAATCATTTCCACCGTCCAGGGATATCCGATGTGACCCCCAACGATTTTGAGTTCAGGAAATTCCAGGGCTACCTCGTCAATATAGGGGATGGGCCGCCCCGGTTCGGAAGGACAAAGAGGGCCAGTATGGCCGACTTGGCAACAGAATGGAATCCCAAGCTCGATACACTCAGCGTATAGAGGATAATAGCGCCTGTCAGTCGGGGGCAGGTTCCAGTACCACTGGACAATTCTCAAGCCCTTAAAGCCAAGCTGACGCACACATCGCCTCAGCTCTCGAATGCCATCCATAGGTCGGTACAAATCAACCGACGCAATCCCCACAAAACGGTGAGGATACTTCTTGACAATATCCGCCACTTCGTCGTTTGATATGGTTGGCCCCAGAGGACCCCACCAGGCACATATTAGACCCAGCTGAACACCCCCCTCATCCATGGCTGCAATGGTGACCTCTACGGGAACATCCTCAGTCACTTTCTCCATGCCCGTCCATCTTCGAAGAGAATCGAAAATGGGCTGGTTTGAGTGTTTAGGTGTTGGGTGCTGCATCCAGACGTCGATGATTCCATAGTCTTCTGCCATGATATCTCCGATTTTCAATACTTTTCCTCTTCATCTCAAACATATTACGACTGGAATACAGAAATTGCAACAGCCAGCTATTGCCTTAAAGCTAATTGCACATTATAATAATCGTATGATGACAATGCCTCCACCACGTGAGTCTGGCGGGAATGATACCTTCTCCTTCCTAGAACGTATCTGCAATATTGTCCACAGTCCGCTTGAACCTGAAGATGTCCTTGCCCCGCTTGTTAATGAGTTGGTTACAGGATTGGCGGTAGACGCTTGCTGGATTCAACTCCTTATCCCGGAGCGCGCGGATTTGGCCAAGGATTATTTTTGACGTGTAGCCCCGTCCCGCTTTGCGGGATAACCTCGGGAACTCGACCCTGAAGGGTCGAGGCTACATTCATGTAATTTACTAATTCCGCCGGATATCTTTTAATGACAAATTTATAAACGCCCTGTGGCAAAGACTACCTCAAAGCTAATGCCTTGTTTACTGCATGAAAAGCGTTGATACGCCCTTTAACTCTACTGATGTCAACTGCATCACAGCCACCCTCAATAGCTGCTCGCACCTCGTCATTGACAAAACCGCTGCCATTCTTATCACTTCTCAGAGCAAAAAGTAGACCAGCTAACCCGGATACATGAGCCGCAGCCATTGAAGTGCCACTTTTACTGCCATACTGGTCACCAGGCAATGTAGAATAGATGTCCACACCAGGAGCGGCTACATCTACCCAATCACCTTGACTCGACCACGACGCCACATAATCATTACTGTCAGTAGCTGCCACCGCCAGACAATTGGAGTAATAAGCCGGATAGGCTATCTTTGTACCTATACAGTTGCCGGCGGCAGCTACCACAACAACTCCTTTGCTCCAGGCATAGTTAATTGCTTCCTCCAGGTCCCGTGATGGTTCAGTGCTGAAAAGACTCATGTTTATAACCATAGCACCATGCTCCACCGCCCACCTGATACCTTTAGCCGCTACGGAACCATAAAATATACCATAATCATCAGCCACTTTAACATTCAACAAACGACAATCATACGCCACGCCAGCAATACCGGCACCGTTATTCGCCGCTGCGGCAATGATGCCGGCAACATGCGTACCATGCCCATATACGTCATCAGCGGTCGGGCTATCAGCGAAATTCACCTCAGCTATAACCTTACCGACCAAATCTTCATGCCCCTTATCAATCCCCGTGTCCAGGACAGCGATAACAACGCTGGCCTTTCCCGATGTAAATTCCCACGCCTGAGGCGCCATAGTCTTTGGGATAGCCCATTGCCTTCCAGAATAGTCATCATTCGAAGCCGCCACTGTCGATTCATAACTAGCAGACTCAAATTGAGAAGTAATGACAGCTACAGAGCCTGGCTCAACCTCAGAACTACCTTGTAAAGCCTGAAGGGGCAGGAACCTTGCCGCCAGGCAGAGAAAAAGGAAAACAGGCAGCCATATAAACCTAATTCTGGCCATTCCAGCGCTAGTTTATATGGTCGAGTCCGTTTTCGAATCACCTGTAGGTAACGTTTTGATGTAGCAATTTAGTCACACTTCAAACTAGGATTAAAGTCCTAAATACATAAAGAAATGCAAAAATAAAACATCAAAAGTCAAATTCCTTAAATTCTAAGATTGTTTACCAATGTAGCTGCGCGGCTCTAGCCAAGGATTATTTTTGACGTGTAGCCCCGTCCCGCTTTGCGGGATAACCTCGGGAACTCGACTCTGAAGGGTCGAGGCTACATTAGTGAGTTAAGATGCATAAGAATGGGGCGTTGCTAAACAATCTCTTAAATTCTAAACGCCTGCTGTTTTAGTCATCGGGAGTGTCGGTAATTCTACCTGTTACTGAAGTTGCTCAACAATCTAGGGGTATGCTCTCTTGACTCTCTCCAGCAGCGGGCACTACACTAAACCTGCCGGTTAAACCATCTATGTCAACTTGATAGTCACCGGGTGCACCTGCGGTAATGACGAAGATGACCTGGCGACTTTCCTCGGGGCTTAAAAAGGTTATCTTCTTGACGGCTTCAACTTCGCCATTTATTTTAAGCTCTATCTTTTGCAATATGATGGTGAATTGGCTGTTATTAGTTACGGTGACAATTATGCTTGCGTTGCTGCCTGGGATAAGTTGGTCAGGTATGATTTGTAAATCGGTGATTGTAGCAACTGGGGCTGTCTGCTCGGCTTCGGATATCTTGCCAGCTCTGGGTAGCTCTGTAATTGTAGCAATTGGGGCTGTCGGCTCGGCTTCAGATATCTTGCCAGCTTTGGCTAGCTCTGTTTTAGGCCCCTCTTTGCCGAATGGTTTGATTTTAAGCAGCGTTAGTTTGGGCAATTTGAGCCTGGGCAATTTTATGGCTGGTAACTTTGCCCGGGGCGGCTTCACCTCGCCCAGCCATTTTCTTCGGCCTGCTAAGTTGAAGCCTAGTGCTAATCCGATTAGTAGAGTGGCGATGGCAACGATAGACGTGATTACCCAGTAAATAATCGGCAGTGACAGAGTGAATTCGCCGCTTAAGTTATCCAGTGCCACCTCATATCTACTTGGCATATTTCTGGTTACCGTGAAGCTGACTGTCTGGCTTTCTCCGGGGGCAAGGGATATCTCCATAGTGGCTTTAGTGGCACCATTTATGTTTAAGTTCAGGCTATGGCTGCCTTCGCTGCCGCCGCTATTGACTACTTGAGCCGTTATGGTAACCGGCGTGCCGACTATAGCCTGTCCCGGAGTAATGCTCAGTTTGCTTACCTCAAAGCTTGCCGGCGCTGCTGGCGGAGGTGGTGGTGCAGGTGCAGGTGGAGATGGAGGTGGAGGTGGAGGTGAAGGTGCAATTTGGGCTAAGAGCGCGAACGATGTGGATTCATTTATCTCAACTGTTATAATACCGGTTGCAGCTACACCAGCGTAGCCGGGTTCTAATTCCACCCAGCCCTGCTCGGTGTCGTAACGAGCAATAGCTAGTGCTGAAACCCCCTTTGGTAACTTATTGGGCTCATACTTCATCACCAATCTGGCTTTGGGCTGGAAAGTAACGGGATAAGAGACTGATGAAACACTGGGTTTGCAAGTTAAACATTCCTGAGTCTCGGTTTGGCCGGTGGTGATGTTGTAAAGCGGGCTGGCTAGTGTGGCACTCTCAGGCAGTGGCGATTCTGGAGTTGCGCTCACCTCTATTGTTTTTGGCACGATGTATTGCACGCCCCTAATGTAGCTAATTACCTTGGTACCCTTGTCGAGCTCCAGTCTGATTGTATTAGTAGGGTCAACTGCCACGCAAGACTCACAAAGCACTCCCTCATAGGTCATCGTGACCGTGGTTACTTCTCCCAGCACAGCTACAGCTAATGTTAGGGGGCATCTCCCAGCTGCTGCAGCATCTGGTGAGATACTGCCACCGCCACCTCCGCCGCCACCACCTCCACCACCCCTCGGTGTAGCTTGAGCTGTAGCTTTATCATCCGAGAACTGCTGGCTGCCACTTACCTCAGACCAGGCAGAATAGTAATAGGTGGTACCGTTGGTTAACCCGGTATCAGTAAAGCTGGTGCCGGTATCAAAATAGACCTGCTCACCATCGCTTATTGTTGCCGGGAAGGTAGTGGTTGACCTTCGGACCATGGTTCTGTTAGCTCCATCGCCTTTAGCCCAGGTTAAGCTGACCTGAGTATTTCCTGGCCTGGCCGTGAAGCTACTGGTCGGCGGTGAATCAGGCTTGGTTAGCAAGGTCTTATCGTCACCGTAGGTATAGCTGGTGTCATATTTACATACAGCCCTGAAGTGGTATAGTGTTCCTTTATTCAGGCCGGCTATATCGGCGCTGAAGGTGCCGGTGGCATCTTTCTCCTGCTCGGTGGTATTGCTTCCATAGCTGGTATTTAAGCCGTACTGGAAGAAGACGTATACCGGGGAATAGCTGCCGAGGCTGGTGAGGTTGCCGTTTAAGGTGGCCCCGGTGGTGGTTATATTAGTGGCATTATCGGTGGCTACTGCGGGCAGGTCGGGGCTAGGTGTGGCTGAGGTTTGGGCTTTATCATCCGAGAACTGCTGTAGGCTATCGGCGGTGACCTCAGACCAGGCGGAGTAGTAATAGGTGGTGCCATTAGTCAGCCCGGTATCAATGTGGCTGGTGCCGGTATCAAAATAGACCTGAATGCCATCACTCCGGTTGGCCGGATAGCCACCTTCTTTTCTAATGATTATGGTTCTGTTAGCCCCATCGCCTTTAGTCCAGGATAAGCTGACCTGTTCATTTCCCGGGGTAGCCGTGAAGCTGGTCGGCGCATCAGGCTTGGTTAACAAGGTCTTATCATCACCGTAGGTATAGCTGGAATTGTAGCGGCAGGCAGCCCTGAAGTGGTACAGCGTTCCTTTGTTCAGGCTGGTTATATTATCGCTGAAGGCGCCGGTAGTTGTTTTCTCCTGCTCTGTGGTATTATCGCTGTAGTCGGTATCTAAGCCGTACTGGAAGAAGACATACACTGGGCTGTAGGTGTAGGTGCCGAGGCTGGCTAGGTCGCCATTTAAGGTAGCTGTGGTTTCCTCAACCGCGGTGGCATTATCGGTAGCTACGGTGGGTGGTATTACTGCTCTATAGCCTCTATCATGGTTGGTCTCCTGATTGGCAGCACCCGTGGCCGACAGTTCACAATAGTAATATCTGCCACTGCCATCTGCCGGTGCGCCGGTATCATTGTAGGGATTAGTTGTAGCACCTGCTATAACACTATAATCAGCATCACTGTCGCCGGCGCTTCTATACCACTGATAGTTTAGAGTGCCGACTCCACGATAGCCAGTATCAGTGGTGCTATCGGCACTTTCACCTGTGGCGTTCTTGGCTACCACTTTATAGGTGTGCGTAGTGCCAGGATTAGCACTTTCACCGGCTATTGACAGCTCTACATGAGCGGTACTGGTGCCGTCGGAGGCGCTAGCTGTGCCGGCTGTTATAGTAGGTGCATCAGCGGCGGTGTCATCGTAGGTTGCCACATCGCCCAGCCAGCCAAGTCCAGTGCCATCCCGGTAAACCTGATAATCTGTAGCGCCTGTAGATTTAGTCCAGGTGATGACTACCTTATCGGTATGTGTGCCATCTGTGGCTGAAACATCGGTAGGTGCTGCTGGTTTGGTTAGGAATGTTTGCTCTGAGCCATAGCCCCAGCCACCAGTGTCATTCTCAGCACAAGCCCGATAGTAGATAGGGGTGCCCGAAGGGAAGGTGCCACCGCTATAACTGAAAGTGCCTGTAATCCAAGAGCCCGATTCAGTCCAGTTGCTGGCGTATCCTGATGCAGCCGGTGCTACATTGCCAGGGTCGCCATGGCTTACTGTATCCCAGACAAAGCCACGTTCCGTGATGGATGTATCGTTAATAACAGTCACATTACCATTCAAGGTGGCTGTAGTAGCTTCAACACTGGTGGCAGCACCGGTGGTAACTGTGGGCGGCGTAGACTTGGCGAATATAACATCAATATAGGGCGGCAGGTTGCTATCAGTGCTGAAGGAGACGGTCATGCTGTGGGTGTGATTGTTTTGAGCTACATCTACTTGTGAGGGGGCATTCTTTATTTCATTGGTCCCCGAGGTGGCACCAAGGGAGATTTCCAGGTCTGAATGGGAATGGCTGCTACTTCCGCCAGTTGCTCCATAGCTGCTGCTTCCTTTGATAAATTTCTCATTGAAAACCCCTCCATCACCGCTCAGCACGCTCCAGTTCCCAGGCGTGCTGTCGAACATGGCAATCATGCCCACAGGGATACCGGTTGCGCTATCGGCCTTGGCTAATATCACCGTGATATAGGGGGGCTCGTTGTTTGTTGAGTCACTTGCGCCGCTTCCCGAGTGGGTGTGGCTGCTGGTGGTGGTAGCTGTGCCTGTGCCAGAGCCTTGGTCACCGTTGCTTGCTGAGGGCACCCCCGTGGTGATGCTTACGGTAGCATGTGTATGGGTATTTGAACCACCGGTAGCAATGCTAGCGGCACCACGGACAAAATAGCTGTCCTGCGCTGAATATCGAGTCCAGCCTGACGGGACCGCCCCGTCGAAAATGGCAATGGCCCCTGCTGGGAGAGTTGCCGGAACCCCACTGTTATACTTGATGACTTTCAGGTTTCTATAAGACGGCAGGTTTGATGCCGAGGACACACTGCTGGAAGATATGCTATGAGTATGGGTAGACGAGGCTACAGTCGTACCTTCTGCCTTATCAGGCCAAGTAGTGCTGGGTACTGTGCAAGACACCCAAATCAGGGTATGGGTATGGGTATCAGTTCCTCCGGTTCCTCCATAAGTAGCTGCGCCTCTGGGGAATCTCTCGTAGAAGGGCTCTCCTGGGTCATCCGAGATGCATGTCCAGCCCGTGGGGATGGTATCGCCATCCCAGAAAAGGATTATATTGGCGCTTTGAGCCGATACCACGCTGGTAATGGCTGGCAGAAAAATCAGCGTCAGCAATAAAGCTAACGATATTATGTGAAATAATCTTTTCATCTGTTTAACTAACAAAAAAACCGACCCAAAGTTGGGTCGGTTTCACTACTGGCTCGGCACCAGCCAAGTGACCAAATTGCAACTGGTGCTTCATCGCCCCCCAAGCTTTACAGTTTTCGAACTATTTCAAGTTAATTACCTCCCTGTCAGCCTGCCGAAAGTCTTGATTAGATTCACTTCAGGCGCAGTTCGTATATATTTGCAACAAAGGTAAACAACCTTGCAGCCTTGGACTATATAAGAGGCTGATTAGCCGGCAAGTTTGCCGCGACCTTTAGTTCATATTATATTAAGTTGGATAATCGCATATAATGCTGCAAGTGTCAAGTGACTTATCCTGACCAAACCTCACTATGTATAGTACTTTTTTCCTAGTGTTGTGCAGGGCTAATCTACTATACCATTCGGTACCTTTCTTTGATTGTGGTCTTAATCCTCTGTCATTGCGAGCCAAGCGTGGCAATCTCGGTGGCAGGGAAGACATGAGATTCTTCCCCTTCACTTCGTTCAGGGTCAGAATGACAGGACGTAGAATGAGGTCGCCACAGGGCTGATGTCCCTGGCGATGACAATCAGTTAAATGTAGGGACAGGGCTTTAGCCCTGTCCGAGACGACGGACAGACCTGCCTGCTCCGCCTCGGCCACCCCACGGCCGAGGCCGTGGGAAGGTCTGTCCCTACAACTGCTCCAGGCATGCTTGGAGCCGATGCTCCAATCTACCCGAGGCATAGATGTTTGACTGTTTACAGGACTATTTTGCCATTGCATTTGGTACCTTTGGGTGATTGTATAGTGAGCTAAGGTGAGCTAAAGTTAGTGCAGGATAGGCTGAAGTAGTTGTAAGGAGTTCTGGCATGGCGCGGATTAATCAGGCGAATGGCATGTTGACGGCGCGACAGGTAGCCCGGCTCCTCAACGTGCACATTAATACGGTGCGACGGTGGGACGGGAAGGGAGTACTGAAGGCTTACCGCCTCGGCCCGCGAGGCGACCGCAGATTCAGCAGGGAGAATATTGCCCTGTTTCTGGCGGAGAGTAGCCGGCTGGAAGCCTAAACGATGGCGGTCACCTGTCCTTTCTGAGAAGGACCCGCAGGCGGGGCAATCCTCCAAAAAATCAAAATGACCCAAAGCCTCGCCTTTTTCACCACTTGCCCCTTCAATCCTATATACATAGACTCAAGTCGTAGTATATAATAACCTATGTAAAGCGGAAGGTAAACCTTTCGAAGGTTGTTGAGCATTCCTTGCGGTTGTTTAGTGATTCATAACCTGTCGTTGCGAGTCCTTCGCCCCTGTCATTCTGACCCCTTCACTTGTCATTCTGCTCCCGATTTATCCCGATTCATCGGGAAGAATCTAGTTCAGGATAAACTTCGCGTGGCAATCTAGAGATTGCTTCGTCCCGATTGCATCGGGACTCACAATGACAAATAAACACTCTCGTTCCTTCTGAACTGTTGTACTATCTCACCTGATGGGATGATATAATACGATAACAGAGAAAAATCATTGGAGGTATCAAACCTAAATGTGCGGGATAATTGGCTATTGTGGTAGAGAGATAGCAGCTCCGATTGTTTTCCAAGGACTGAAGCGTGTGGAATATCGTGGCTATGATTCAGCCGGCATAGCCACCCTATCTGATAGGAGCTTGCTGGTGAAGAAGGGTGTCGGTAAACTTGACGAGGTTAACAGCCAGAAAGGGCTGGATGCTATCCCCGGAAACATAGGCATTGGGCACACACGCTGGGCAACTCACGGTGGTGTCACCGAGCCTAATGCTCATCCACATTGCGATTGTAGCGGCGAGGTAGCTGTCATCCATAATGGCATAATTGAGAACTATCAGGAGCTCAGAGAGCAGCTCATTAGCAATGGTCACCGCATCGCTTCAGAAACTGACACTGAGGTCATTCCCCATCTTATCGAAGACGAGATGAAAAAGGGCAATTCCCTTAAGGCAGCAGTCTTAGCTATAGCTCCAAGACTCGAAGGCTACTATGCTTTCCTAGCAATATCTTCCCGAGAGCCAGATAAGATTGTCGGTGCCAGAAAAGGCAGCCCTCTGGCTGTTGGCATAAGCGACCAAGGCTTTTTCGCTGCCAGTGATGCCTTGGCTTTCCCCGACTATGTTACTGAACTTTTGCCTCTAGATGACCATGAGATGGTAGTGCTGACCCATCATGGTGCTGAACTCTTTGATGCCGCCGGTAACAGATTACAAAGAGACAAAAGGCGACTTACATCGAGGTGGGGTGAAGCTAATAAGCAAGGATACCGATTTTTCATGCTCAAGGAGATAATGGAACAGCCTCGAGTTGTCGAAGATGCTGCCGCTCAAAACAAAGAGCTGTTCACCGACATCGCTTTGGATATTCTCAGGGCTGGGCAGGTTATAATAACTGCTTGTGGTACCTCCAGATATGCTGCCCTGGTCGGTAGATACCTCTTCTCCAAAGTTGGCAGGAAGTTCTGCGATGTGGTCATGGCTTCTGAGTTCCACTATTTCGCTGATTCTGTAGATAAGGACACTGTCGTTTTAGCTGTCTCTCAGAGCGGCGAGACGGCTGATGTTATCGAAGGCGTTAAGGAGGCTAAGGCCGCCGGGGCCAAGATTGTCTCTATCATAAACAGGCCCATGTCTCTGCTAGAAGATATCAGTAACCATGTTATCTATCTTAATTGTGGCCCTGAGTTGTGCGTGGCAGCTACCAAGTCCTTCCTCAGCCAGTTAGTGGTCTTCTACCTTTTGTCTTTCTCCATGATTAACGCTTTTGACAAAGCGGTCAACAACCTCAAGAGAATCAGTAGTGAAGTGTCTAAAACTATTGACTGGAACAATGATAAAATCGAAAGGCTCAGCCACGAGTTGAAGACCAAGAACGATTTCTATTACATAGCCAGAGGAATTAATTTCGCTATTGCTTCTGAAGGTGCCCTTAAAGCAAAAGAAATCTCCTATATTCATGCTGAAGGTATGCCGGCCGGTGAACTGAAGCATGGCACATTAGCTCTTATTGAACCATTGACGCCGGTAGCTGTGATTTGCCCTGATGATTATACCTACAACGAGACATTGAGCAATGCCATAGAAGCTAAGGCCCGTGGTGCCTACATTGTTGCCATCTCTGATAGGGATAATGAAATTTATGATTTCTGGATAGAGATTCCAAAGGTGGATGAACTGCTATATCCTTTAATTACCGTAATTCCTCTTCAGCTCCTGGCTTATCACCTGGCGGTCAGCCGGGGATATGACCCTGATAGGCCCCGCAACCTGGCGAAGTCGGTTACTGTAAAGTAGACATTGATGGGGCTATGTGGGCTGAAAAACCATCAATTGATTTCCTCAGGAGTAGCTTCCGAGCTAACCCCTAATATTTCATAGTAGTCTTCGAAGTCGCCCACGGTTGGTTTATCACCTAATTCCATTCGGGGGAAGGCTTTTCAATCGGCTGAATCGCATGGTGGAGCTGGGGTATCGATAGGTAGAACTTTTTCCACTGCGTTTGAACTGTATTGTTAACAACCTTGCGTTGGTGCTTGACGAGCGGGGTATGTTTGAGCTACTATACAACTATATGAGTTATAGGGTGTATGGGTGGAACTAGAATTTGCCTCGAATCACCTATTTAATGCCAGTGTGAACCTCTCGGAGGCTAGCCATCTCTTCGGTATTCCAATTGGGCGAAAATATATTCAACGGCTGGCAGTTCTGAGAGCTACGGACAAATTCTCTCAGCTATATGGACATACAGCGCTGCGGCTGCACCCATTGAAAGGAACTAGAGCTGGACAATATGCGATAACTCTTACTGGAAACTATCGGCTTATTATTGAAAAGGTCAATGAAGAAAAAGTTAGAATTATGAATGTGGAGGATTATCATGGTAACTAAAACGGATACTTACCCGGATATTGCCATCCCTCCTGGTGAGTATTTAGCAGAGGAAATCGAGGTGCGAGGTATCTCTCAAAAGGAGTTAGCCCGGCGTATGGGACGGCCTTTGAACGCGATAAATGAAATTATCAACGGAAAGAAAGCCATTACAGCAGAGACGGCTTTACAACTCGAGGAAGCTATGCCGGAGATACCAGCAAGATTTTGGCTGAACTTGGAGACTGACTACCAGCTTACCAAGGCATTGCTAAACAAGAAAACTAAAGTTGCTTAACAATAGGGCAAGACTAAAAGGACTCTGTAAGGCGCACTATTGCTGAACTTTAGTTAGCATTTTGTTAATGGAGCTAGGGTATCAATAGGTAGTACCCTTGAGGTAGTTTTTGAACTTACATTGTGAACTCGGATTTTGAAACCAATTCCCCATTTCTACATAATCTGTGATATATTTCGAAGCAGGAGGAGGAGACATGGGACAATTCCCTGAATTCATGAGAAATCCTGCAAACAGAATTGCGTCAGAAACTCAATATACGAAAGGTGTAGAAGGATATGTATATGATGGGGCTGATGGCAGCCAAATGGCTTTCTGGACAAACCCTAATGGCAGTGTTTCTACCGAACATACACACCCTTACGACGAGTATTTTGTGGTAGTGGAGGGGCGATACACTGTGATAATGGGGGAAAACGAGTCCCTGTTGAGGTTGGCGAAGAGTTTCTCATACCTAAAGGTACTCCGCATAGTGGTGAATCATTGCCTGGTACAAGAACGATTCATGCCTTTGGAGGCAAAAGGGCGCGACGGGCGGGCTAGAATGCCTGGTACTACCTATTGATGCCTTATGTGGAGAAATCGAAGCTAAATGGAGCTGAGGGGATTCGAACCCCTGACCTCCTCCGTGCAAGGGAGGCGCTCTCCCAATTGAGCTACAGCCCCGTTGTCTGATTCATTATACTAGCAAGCAGTACGCATTAACAAGCTTTTTACACATCACGCTATCTGTTGTCTGGTGGAACAAGGGTGATATAATCTACACGATACTTTCTAACCTATGCCCGTGCAGTAAAGGCATATCAATGCGCCTCAAAATGAGCATCAACCGCTGAAAACTACTGACCACTCTCCTGGCAGGGGGACTGGGAAACCTCCTTGCCTATTTGTCTGCCTTGCTCATACCTGTGCCACAGGTCGCCTTTGACTTGTCCCATCTAGCAACCTTTGCTGTCGCCATATACTTCGGGCCGTACTATGGACTACTAGCCGGGGTTATTGTTGCCTTATATCCCTATATCGAATTCGGAGTTCTAGGCATGTTCGGCCCCGCCGTCGGGCTCCCCATAATACTGGGCAAGGCGATGACAGGATGGGTTTGTGGAGTACTTGCCCGGTGGATGCATCCCTATCGCGCCGTACCACTCTCTTTCATACCTGAATGTCTGTTCACGTTTCTTTTCTTGAAAGCAGTGCAGACCTGGATGCTGCCAGATGCGCTCACCTCGGGCATAATTTCAGACATATTAATCAAGGGGTGGGTGGAGGTCCTAATTATGTCATTCATACTGGAGACAGTTTCCCACAGGCATAAAGCCCTTAACTTAAATGCCCCACCACTTCAGCTACTTCTTAACTAACCTAGTCAAGGCGTATATGACCAGCAAATAGGCGACTATTCTGACTACAATTAGAAAGGCAGCTAAACTTGCAGCCAAGCCGAGGAGATGCAAAAGATGCGAGATGGCGAAGAGGCCGAAGGCTATGCCGATGTAAAGAGGTACATCATACTTCTTCTTAATATAAGCCCAGATGCCCAAGGCAAGTATTATGAGACATAGAATCAGATTTACTACGAGTTCTAGCATTATTTTTTGTGACATCCTGTTTTAATACTTCGCTTCAGATATGGCGTAGTTCAAAGAGATATCCACGCCAGAATCCAGCGTGAAATCATGCCGGCTTCGACAGGAAAACGCAATGGATTAGAAAAGACTTGGTTGCGTGCCTGATAGACCTCACTGTTGTACTTTTCTAGCATGCGGTATAATCATGCAATGAGGAACAGGCTCGGCAGACGAGGGCATTGCCTCGCTGGGCCTTGCTCGAAATGCATTAAGCAGTAAGGAGGTGACATACATGATATTCACCATAGGTCTGATTCTCATCATAGCAGGTTGGATTGTCCAGCTATACAGGACGCTAGCCAAAAAAGACCTGCAATTCAACCTAGTTTTTCTTTCGTTGTATGTAGCTGGTTGTTTTCTTCTGGCTATAGCCACATTTATGCAAAAGGATGTAATCAGCGCCACTCTGCAGCTAATTTGTACTATACTCCCCTTGATAGTCCTGGCCGCAGTCATTCGGCTGAAAAAGGGAGCTTGATAAAAGGTGGGTATATGAAAGATGTGACGGGAAAAGTCACCTTGATTACTGGTGGTGCCACAGGAATAGGTTACGCACTGGCAACCCACTTTGCCCGTGATAAGGCAAAAGTGGTGCTGGCGGATATCAATGAGAAGACACTTAAAAAAGCAGCAGTGGAGCTTCGCAGCATAGGTGCAGAGGTCTATCCGTTTATCTGCGATGTCAGAGATAGAGCACAGGTCTATAAATTAGCCAGTCAGGTTCACCAGAAAGTGGGCACTGTGGACATTCTAGTTAACAATGCCGGTGTGGCTTATGCCGGTAAATTCATGGATATTCCTGATGAAATTCACCAGGAGATTATGGACATCAATATCATGGGATATATGTGGATAACTAAGGCATTTCTACCTGATATACTGGCTAAAAAGAAGGGACACTTGATTTTTCTTGCCTCTGCAACTGGACTGGGTGGTACACCCAAGCTGAGCACCTATAGCGCCAGCAAACATGCCGTGATAGGCCTTGCCGAAACGCTGCGATGGGAGTTGATGATGGATAAGAGCTTGAAGGATATCCACATAACTATAGCCTGTCCTGCCTTTGTGGCAACGGCGATGGTCAAAGGTGTCAAGGCTCCGCGAGGCACAAGATTGTTTACACCCGAGGAAGTGGGAGGGAAAATCTATGAAGCGATGAAGGCGGATAAGGCGATGCTCATTATGCCGGCAACGGTATATCTGGAACTTCTAACAAAACTCCTGCCACCGAGATTGGCTATGGGACTGATTCGGTTTATGAAGGTGGATACCTGTCTCGATGACTGGACAGGACAGAAATGGGGAAAAGCGGGTAATAAGTAACACACCGAAACGAGTTTCCACGTAAACCTACAAACCTATTGACAGACTTTGAAAAGGTAGTATACTTGAGACAACGGGGCTGGCAGGAGAAAATCTCAGCCAAACATCCGCTCTTTGATAGACACTGAAAACCTGCACTGTGCCTTCAAATAGAAACAAAAATCGGAGGTGAGGCAATGGCAATATTTCCATCAAAAGATTGGATTGAGGCAGTATTGGAGGCGGCGAAGAAAAGCGAAGCATATAAGGAGGCAGCCAAGGAATGGGAAGGTGATTTTCTGTGTGTAGTCCAGGGTGACGAGGAATTTCTACGGGAACTGAGCAGAAAAGAAGTAATGCAAGGCTTTATGAGCCTGATGGACATGATACCAGCCCAAGACCGGGCAAAATATAAGGATACACCTACAGGCAAGGTTTTCGAAAGCTTAGGCATCCCGGTAGACGTCTCTATTAAAGACTTGAATTTAGATGAAGTGATGAACAAAGCCGCCAAGTTATCTGCCGAGGACATAAAAGGCGTATCTCTGTACGTCTGGGCAGATTTCTGGCATGGTGCTGTGAGAAACATGATGCCCGTGGCTCCAGATGAACACGAAGATGCGGTTTTTAAGCTCTCAGGTACCTACAGCGCCTGGAAATTGATGGTATCAGGCAAACAGGACACCATTAGACTAATTATGAGCAACAAACTGCAGCTTCAAGGTAACATGTCTTATATGATGAAGCACATGAAGGCGGTGGTCCTATTAACCAAAGAGGTGTTTGCCGGGGTTCCTATAGATTAGCATTGGACACAAAGCTCAATCTGAGTATCGGAAGGAGTCAAGATGTACTTCGAAATCGACTCAAAGGTCAGGGACGACAAGGGATTATGCCTGCTAAGAAATGAAACACACAGGTTTGCCGAAGAAGTAATGAGGCCAGCAGCAAAAAAGCTGGACAGAATGCCTGACCCGGAACAGGTTATAGCCAAGGGCTCACCATACTGGAATGTACTAAAAGAGATGAAAGCGATGGGCTATCACCGGCTCTTTTTCCATAAAGATTACGGTGGATTAGGCTTAAGCGCCATAGAGGCACACATAATTCTAGAAGAGCTCGGCTGGGGCAGTGTCGGGCTAGCCACAGCCATAGGAGTTGACCAGGTGCCTGCGGGAGTAGCCTCTCTGTTTGCCCTGGGCGATGTTATTGACAACCTGGTAATACCCTGGGCTGAAGATACCGAAGCCAAATTTCATGGCTGCTGGGGTGTTACCGAGCCTGAGTGCGGCTCGGACTATATCATGGCTACACAGGAAAGCTTCCTTCCTTATGTCAGACAATTACACCCTGGCCAGGTGAAAGCCGACAATAGCGGCGATGGCTGGGTCATCAATGGACCTAAGGCCAATTGGTTATCTTCAGCTCCGGCAGCTACACATGCGGGACTTCACGTTACCCTTCCACCCCACGACAGTTTAGCCAATGGAGCCTTTTGCATTGTCCCGCTGGAACAGAAAGGTGTAACCAAAGGGAAGCCGATTGATAAGCTCGGTTTAAGGGATGACCCTCAGGGAGACCTTGTCTTTGACAACGTATATATACCGGATGACTACATGATTATCAGGCCTCCCTTTTATGAGCTGCGTGTCGGGCAGATACTTTGCCTTACCAGTTGCTTTGTGGGAACCATATTCACCGGTCTGGCCCGGGCCGCCTTTGAGGAAGCGCTGGAGTATTCCAAAAACCGGACTCAAGGAGGCAAACCGATATGTGAGCACCAGTCAATTAAGCACAAGCTTTACGCCATGTTCGAAAAGGTCGAGAGTTCAAGATACTACACCAGAAAAGTAATGGAGCACGTCTGGGAGAAAATCTATATAGAAGGAACATTTGATGCCTCTTCCATGCATGCCCTTTCAGCACAGATTTACGGCAAAAGGTCAGCCTTTGAAGTGGCTCACGAAGCAGTGCAGATATTCGGCGGATACGGACTTACCAGGGATTTCCTTGTTGAGAAGCTCTTCAGAGATGCACGGGCGGGATTGATTGAAGACGGGACAACCGAGGTACTGGGACTTTCAGCAGCGTATAACATTATCCAAGAGTATTGCTAAAGGTACCGATAAAAAATTCAGGCATTAAGGAGGTGTAACAAATGGTTTTAAAAGGCGGAGACAAAGGCGAGTCTATTCCTTTCGATGCACCACTCTATGATTTTAACCGCGAGAGAGGAATAGAGTACA
>Ga0194126_10006420_pt1 | contig 16785 bp, 9 predicted proteins | sample TA2KigC150mmetaG_FD_148641 | JGI IMG/M metagenome (GOLD analysis project Ga0194126, IMG submission 148641) | Freshwater microbial communities from Lake Tanganyika, Tanzania - TA2015035 Kigoma Deep Cast 150m | ecosystem: Environmental > Aquatic > Freshwater > Lake | place: Tanzania: Lake... | reverse complement strand
TGTGAGCCGGGCCGTGCCGTCCTCCGACGAGAGCCACCCCTGAACCTTCGTGCCCGGACCCTGGGGGCTGCGGCGCTCTTCGGTTGATTCCGCGGTCGATGCTGGGGAGGAATCGTTGACTGCGGCCAGCCGTGTTCCGCACCCGGAAGCCAAGAAGCCGAGAACTGAGATCAGCGCGCCGAGAATCGCCCTGGAAGGCAGGGTGGTCCGTGGAGCGGCCTTGTGTCGTGGTTCGATTGTGGTGTGCATGCTTTGCGAAAGAATCGTGCTTTGCCGGCAACCGGGACTCCCGGTCACGCAGTCGTCGCGCCCGTTGCTTCGGCTTGGAGTCGTTGACGTTCCGCCGCCTTGGCAAAGGGATAATAAACCGCCACGGCAATCAAAAGCGACGCCGCGCCCCACACCGCGGCTTTCCAGTCGCCGCCGGTAACCAAGTAGTGGCCAATGATCGGCGGCGTCGTCCAGGGCACGCCGACAAAGGGCTTCTGGATCACGCCCCAGTCCATCAGCAGAAAACTGCCGGTCGTGAGGATCAGCGCGTTGAGCAAGTACGGAATCATGAAGATCGGATTCAGCACGATGGGAAAGCCGAAGAAGATGGGTTCGTTGATGCCGAAGACCTGCGTCGGCAGCGAGACGCGGCTGATCTTGCGGTAGCCGGGTTCCTTCGAGTTCAACATGACCAAGGCGAGGCCAATCGTCGCGCCCGTGCCGCCCACATTGACGAAGCTGGTGAAGAAACCCAGCGCGGTCACGTACGGCAGCGGCTGCCCATTCGCGGCCGCCTCGACGTTGACGGCGAGATATTGGAGAAAGATCGGCCCGACGATCGCGTCCAAGGTATTGTCACCGTTGATGCCAACGGACCAGAGAAGGGTCACCAGAAAAGCGAAGGTCAGGATGCCCGGCAACGTGTTCAACGCGAATACCAGCGGCGTGAAGGCAGTTTGCAGAACGTGATTGATGTCGAGGCCGACCACGAAGCGGATCACCCAGAACGTCGTGACCAGAAACACCATGGGCGCCAGCGAGAGGAACGATTCATAGACAATCGCCGGCACATTGGGCGGCAGCTTGATGACCCAGTTCTGGTCCGTGAACAACTTCTGCACCCGCACGCAAACCAACGCCACGAGGATCGCGGTGAAGAGACCTTTTGATCCGAGGCCATCCATGACGAGGCTTTGGTCTTCGAGCTTGAGCTGGATCATGAGGAAAACCAGCGTCGCCATCCCGGCACTCACGATGGCCTCCTGTTTCAGTCGCTTGCCGAAATCGTAACTGATGGCGAAGCAGACGAAGACCGCCAGCAAACCGAACGTGGCGGTGACAGGAATCTGGAGCAGCGAGAGGTAAGGCTCGACCCACTTGTCCCAGCCCTTCACCGGCAGAAAGGAGATCACCATGAACAAACCGCCGATGATCGTGAGCGGCACGATGGACACCATGCCGGCGCGAATGGCCGACAGGTAGGTGTTCTCGCTCAACACCGTCAACGGCGGCACGAGACGGCGGTTGAGGAAATCGGTGAAAGCCTTCACCGCGCACCTCGGGCACTTTTGTTTCCAGCCTTCGCCCGTTGTGACCAGTCGTTGAGCGCCGCGCGTTGCTCGTGGATTTTCCCGAACGCGCGCGCGATGTCATCCATGTCCGAGCGGCCACCGAGGAACATCGCGTGCTCCAGCCACAAGCCCTGTTCGCGGCAGATGAGATCGCTGTTCGGACACTGCACTCTGCCGTAATCCAGCCGCGCCGCGGCTTGGTCCAGATACGGCCCAAAGGCGCGGTTGAGAAACATCGGTTGCTGAGGCAGCGAAAACCCATAGCCCGGCGAACAGGGAATACCCTCGGCCCGCAAAGCCTCGATCACCGCGCCGCGCGGGACGCCGAACTCGTCGCCGTCCACCCGCAGCATGAACAAGTGATAGCTGTGGCGTGTGCAGGCGGACGAACGCTTCTGGGGATGCAGGCCGGGGATTTTCGCCAGCCGCTCCGCCAGGTAGCGGCCGTTGCGGTCGCGGGTCGCGGTCTGTTTCTCGAGCCGTTCCAGTTGCGCGTTGAGCACCGCGCCCTGGAATTCACCGAGCCGGTAGTTCGCCGAGATGACATGGTGTTCATACCACACTCCGGTCGGGATGCGTCCGCAGTTCTGCAGCGAGCGGCAGGTGGCGGCGAGTTTGTCGTCGTTCGTGGTGAGGATGCCGCCTTCACCGCAGTTGAGATTCTTGCTGGATTGAAACGAGAACGACGCCGCGTGGCCGAGGCGGCCCGCGGGCCGGTTCATGTAACTCGCGCCGTGCGCGTGCGCGGCGTCTTCGAGGACAAACAGCTTGTGCTTGCGCGCGAGCTTGTTGATCGCGTTCATGTCCGCCGGTTGACCGGCAAAGTGAACCGGAATGATCGCGCGGGTGCGTGGCGTGATCGCGGCCGCGACGGCCTGGGGATCGAGATTGAACGTCTCGAGATCAATGTCGGCGAACACCGGAATCATGTTCGCCTCGATGACGGCGGAGGCGGTGGAGAAGAACGTGTAGGGCGGCACGATCACTTCGTCCTCCGCGCGCAGCCCGGCGGCCATCAACGCGAGGCGCAGCGAGACCGTGCCGTTCACGACCGCGACGCCGTGCTTACAGCCGTGCATCGCAGCGAAGCGTTCTTCAAATTGCGCGACTTCGTTGCCCTGCAACCGCCCCCACTTGCCACTGCGCAAGGTGCGCAACAAGCGGGTCTCCTCCGCCTTGCCGAAGACCGGCCATTGGGTGAACGGGCGGGAGCGGGCCGGCGATCCGTCCAGTAGTGCGAGTTTTTGTGTCATGATTTTTGTGGATTGATTCTCCCTCAAAGCGCTTTCCCCAGATAAACACATCCGTCCGTGGGCGTGCCGGTGCGGACGAGTTCGCGGAAGCCGAGCTTCGCGTAAAATCCCATGGCCGGGGTATTGAGCACGCTCACGCCAAGGTGCGCGCCGGGCGAACCGCGCTGGCGGAGCAGGTCCATGATCCGTTCCATCATTTGCCGACCCAAGCCGTGACCGCGCGCGCGCTCCAGCAAATCAATGTGCATGTGCGACGGATACGCCTCGTAAGGATCGGGCATGAAATAGTCCGGGCGATGATACCAGGAGTGAACTGTCTGGGGGCGCGTCCACGTCGCCGGATCACCGGATGGCATGGGATACCCGGCGCACAACCTGGGTCGCCACTCCTTCTCGTAGCGCGCGTAGAAAGCCTTCGAGTCCAACGCGCCGAAGGCGTAACCGCAGACCCCCTCGTCGTCCTCGATCAGCAAGCTCAACTCCGGCTCGAAGGCGAGATACGGCCCGACAAAAATCCGGCCCAACGCATCCGGGTCATCGCGATAGAACGGCTCGCCGTCCTTGCCATGATCGCCGGTCTTGAGACAGACATAATAGGCGGCCGCCTGATCATCCGGTCGGCCCGGGCGGAGCTTGAAGTTCCCAGGTTGAGTCATGATTTGGTTGAGGAAGTTGGCGTGAGGTTGCCGGCTTCGTCGGCAGCGCCGGGGGTGAACGTGCCGTCAGGGTGCTGCCGCAAGAGGCGTTGCAGTTTCGGCAACAACCCGCCGCGGTAAGTTCCGGGAAGATGGAAGTCGGAGCGGCCTGCCGCGTCCGGATTTTGTTCCCGGAGGCGAACATAGTTCAGCAGGAGGTCCAACTCCTCGCGCAGTTCCCAAGTGCGACGGCTTAGGGCGTAAAACAGCGGACGGTCGCGCAGTTCGGTCAGTTGTGCGCAGAGATTTCGCAACCGCGTCGCCGGGCCGCGAAACGCCTCCATCTTCTCCGCCCACGCGGAGGGTGGCGCAGCCAGCAGCCGGCGCGCGGATTCGTGGAGCGCCAGCGCCTCCGGGCCCTCCGCATACGGCAGGTAGTAACAATCCCCGAGCAGCACCAGGTCCGGCAGCGTGATCGCCGGCCCGGCGGTGGCGAAGGCGGAAAGCCACTCCGCCATCGCGTCGAGGTAAGCCCGGCGCTCGTCCCACGCGCCCTGGCAACGCACAAACTCCGCCAGCGTGCGCAGGGGCACGAAATTCAGTGGAAACTCGTTGTTCGGATTGGTCAGCAATCCGCTCACCTCCGCGCGCAGTTCGGGCGGACGGCCCGCGTAAGGCCCACAGAAGAAACGGCGACCGTCGTAATCGTTGGCGTGCAGATTGTCCCAGATGAGCGGCTTGCGGCGCAGCAGCTTCTGCAGCTCGCGGATTTGACCCTCGGTGATTTCCCGCGAGATGATCTCCGGCCCGGTCCAGAAAACGTCGATGTCCGCGTGCAGCTCGCGCCCCACGGTCTCGAGGTATCCCGCTCCGCCCAACTGCGCTTGCGCCATGCGTCCGCAGTAGGGCGTGGGACAAAAGAGAAAGCGGGCCGACGGCTGGCGCTCCCGCACCCATTTGAACATCACATTGGCGACGTGGCATTGTGCGGCAGCGAACGTCCCAAACCGCTGCCGGTCTTCGTCGCGCATCCGATCCGGAATATCGTCGAAGAGCAGCGCGAAATTTTCGCAGCCGAGTGTCAGCATTTGCGCGAAGCGCTCCCGCAGCCGGTCTAGTTCAGCCGCCTCGTTGAACCGGATGTCGAGTCCGGGGCTGAGCGCGTAGAAGAAGCGGAGTTGGCGTTGCCGGCAGGCGCAGATCAACTCGGCCAGCCCTTCGGCTTCCGCCTTCGAGTAAAGTTCACGCCAGAGCGCGCGGTGCTTGAGATCATCCTTGGGCGCGTAGAGGTAGGTGTTGAGTCCCCACGCCGACATGCGATCGAAGAGCGTGAACCGCTCCGCCGGCGACCATGGCGGGCCGTAGAAGCCTTCGATGACTCCGGAGAGAAACTCGTTTTGATTGGGAGAAGCCATGAGATTTGCGCTCAGAAACGCAGGGTGTCGAGGGCCGCGTCCACCCAGGCCGGCGTGATTTCGCGCTCGTTGATGATGGTGTGCCAGAGGTCGCGGCGGCCGGCGACATACGAGCGCAGGTTCAAAAGTGAGGCTTCGAGATCGCCGCGGCGGATTTCCATGTCCGCCGGCTGATAACGCAATCCCACCTCGTCCATGAACGCCACCATCTCCGCGTGGCGGTTCTCCTGCAACCGGCTGAGCAGGTCGATGCCGAGTCCCACAATCCAGCCGTGAATGAAGGAGCGCTGGAGCCGTTCCTCCAGTTCGTAGAACAAATAGTGCTCGCTGCCCTCTTCCACCCGGTAATGCCCGGCCGGCAGACAGATCGTGTTCACGCGCATGTAGCCCTCGACGATGGCGCGCAGACCTTCATCGGTGCAGGCCCGGATGGCGACAGCCTTCGCCATCGTGTCGGCGAGGATGGCGCGGGCCTGGGCAATGTCCTCCGCCCGGAAGGGATACTCACTCTTTCCCGCGCGTCCGGCGAGTTCCCAGTCGAAGCAGGCGGTGTGAATCGAAAGCAGATCGCCGACGCCCGCAATGTTGAGTTCCGGTGGTGCGGTGCGGATCAAGTCGTAGTCAATCACCAGCGGGTCGGGACTGGTCTGGCCGACGTATTCCACGCGATGTCCGCGACGAATGCCGGCGGCGGGCGTGACGAAGGCGTCCACGCTCAGAATGGTCGGAACACTCACCAAACGCAGACCGCGTTTCCACGCGATGTATTTCGCCAGGTCGATGGCCTGCCCGCCGCCAATGCCGACCACGGTGTCCACGACCGGCGCGGCGGCCAGTTGGCGGTCGAGGGTCTCGACTTCCATGTTCTCGACGAACAGAACGGCCTTCGGGCGGGCTTTGAGGCGGGGTTCGGCATGGCGCCAGGGAACTTCCATGGTGGTCGCCAGGAAGTTTCCGGGGTCCAAATCCAATTCACTCAGGGCGCCGGCGCCGAAGCGGGCGGAACGAACGTTGGTGTTTCCTTCAATCATGAGTTGGTTATGGGTGGGGGGAGGGGATGTCTTCCCCAGAAGCCGGCGGTCCAGCTTCACCGCGGACCAACCGTCGCCGGATCAAGGTGAGATAGAGGAACAGGCCGATGCCCAGGCCCACCAGGGTCGAAAGCAGGGGCAGATGGCGCGTGCGGATGCCGGCCACCTCCGTTGGAGGGACGGTCAGCGCGGCAACGACCCCCCACACCCAGATCAGCGCGGCTGTCCCGATCCATGGGCGCGCCCGGCCGAGTCGCCAGCCATCGGATTGCGTCGCCGGCGGGGCAATCAAGGCGGCGATGATAATGCCGGCGTAGCCGAGGTAACCGGCGACGGCGGAAATCTGGGTGACGATGTCGAGGGTGGGCAGTCCGAGGACGACGGCCGAGGACACGAGCCAGATGAACAGGATGGCGTTGCGAGGGGTGCGATGGCTTTCGGCCACGGAGGCCAGCCATCGGGAACCGGGCAGCATCCGGTCGCGGCCCAGCGCAAACAGCAACCGGCTCGTGGCCGCCATGCTGGCCAGTCCGCAGGCAAAGATCGAAATGCCAATGACGACCCGCACCACCCCGGCCCCGCCCGTTCCCAGGGCCTGACGCAGCGTGGTCATCAGCGGATCGCCCGCCTTCTGCGCGGTCGCCAGATCGCCGACCGCCAGCATCACCCCGGTCAGCAACAAGAATCCGGCAATGCCTGAACCCAGGAGCGACAGCAGGATCGCCCGTGGCACCACGCGTTTTGGCTGCCGCGTCTCCTCGGCCAAATCGGCGGCGGCTTCGAACCCGGTCAGACACCAGGCCCCCACGAGCAGCGAGAGCGCCCAGCCTCCCAGGCCCGCCGGGCTCCCGGTGGCGGCGTTCGTGGAATCGAACAGGACCGCGGGCGGCGCGCCGCGCTGCCAGGCCAGCACGATCAGCACGAGGCTCGCGAAGAACACGCCCAGCAGTTCCATCCACACGCCGGTATCGTTGACCCGAGCCGCCCACCGGATGCCGAACAGGTGAATCATGGCCGTCAACGCAATGATCGCCAGCGTGAGGGCGGTCACCGCCGGGGACGACGCCCAGTCGCCGCCCAACCAGTGCCCGGTCTGCGCGGCGAGCGTTGCGCAGACGCCGGGGAAGCCCGTCAGAAATTGAAGCAGGAGCAGCCAACCCACCGAGAATCCGAAATGCGGATTCACCAGCCGGCTGGCCCACTGGTAACCGTATCCGGAGAGCGGTATCCGCGTGGCCAGTTCGGCCAGCAGCAGCGCCACGAGCATCTGCCCGGCGAGCACGATCAGCCACGACCAGACGATTCCACCGCCGACCTGACGAAGTCCGTGACCGAAGTTGGCCGAAACGCCGGTGAAGACGGAGATCAACGAAAACGCCACCGCAAAACTGGAGAACCCGCCCAGGGTCCGGCGCAGCTGTTGCGCATAGCCAAAGCGCCGCAGCTCGCGTTCATCCGGATCGTGCATGGAGGGAGAGTGCCGAATGGAGCCCGATGCGCCCAGAAAAAATGTCGGCCGCCACGCTGGAAGGCACTCACGAGCCAAAGTGTTTGGACGAGTTGTTGGGACATGGATTTAACCGCGGATTAAGCCGATGGCGCGGATAGTTTCCTTTTCCCATCCGCGCTATCCGCGTGATCCGCGGTTCTAGTCGGCGCTATCCCAGAGGCGTTTTTCAAGCGCGGCATTGTCTTTGTCTATCTCGGATGGGGCGATCCAGTGCCTCAGTTGAAGCGAGGATACCGAAGGGTTTCCCGGTTACCAAGCGCGGTTTCCGGCCGCAGGCACGCGGCGGATCACCAGCGCGCTTCACGGATCGCGTCATCGATCGCCTTGGCCAGCGCAGGAATGCGCTGGGTGTAGCTGATCGGACTGACGGGATCCGCATAAGGCCCCTTCGTCCGATCCGCGAAGACTTCGTCCACGTACCGGTAACCGAGGTTGCTGAGGAACACGATGATGTAACGCCGGAACGGCCGCCCCGGCAACGAGGTCACGATGCCCGCGTCGGACGCGTAGTTGTAGGTGAGGCCGGTCTTGTGCGCAAAGGTCACTTCCGCCACGGCGTTGCTCGCCCGGACATCGACTCCGAAATTCACGCCGTCCACGACGACGATGCCGTTGGTGGGGTTGATCCAACGCGCGGCAATTTGCGAGGGCAGGCCCGGGCGCACATGGCGAACGCCGGTTAGATTGGCGGTGGACAGCGCCTCATTCAGCCCTTGCTCCGCCAGCAGTTGTTTGAGAAATGCCCGGCTCGATTCGCTTAGAAACCGCGCGGTCACCGCCCGGCCATCCGGTCCGCGCCATAAATCGCCAGCTGGACCTTCGATGAGCAGCAGCAGGCGCGCGGTGTCGAAGGCGGTCATGTGAATCCGATCCGTTTGCCAGTTCCGACCGTCCGCCGCCCGGGTGCCATTGATCTGCAACGTCGGCAAACCCAGCTCACGAAACTCCCGGTTCATGGTCTCGATGCGGGAACGCCGGTGCAAAAGCTGAAGCAGCGCCTGCGTGGCGCGATTGTTCGACTCGGTCATCATCGGGTCCAGCCAGGCCCGGAGCGGACGGGTCTCGTCCTTCTGGTTCGCCACGGAAAAGGTGTGCGGCGTGTCGAGCGTCAACGATCCGTCGTCCACCATCCGCATGACGTGGAAGGCGACGAGCAGCTTGAAGAGCGAGGCCGGATAGGGAGCCATGAACTGGAAGGCGGCATTCGCGCGCCCGGGAACCAGATCGTGATCATCGGTCAACGGCGGATCGTTGGTCCATCCTTTGGTGGTCACCGGCAGGGGCTCGCCCGGTTTGAACACGCCGCCGTTCCAGCGCTCGATGTCCCAGCGACGAAATCGGACGGCGGCCGCGCCCTGGTCCAGGCTGACCGGGACAATCAATCCCTCGGGATAATCGCGGGACAGCAGCACATTGGCGGACGCCACCACCTGGCCTGCGCGATTCAGTTGAATGACCGTAACATCCACATTGGGCACGTGGGCGATGGTTTTCGGCGAGGCCGGCTTGGCCGAATCCTCATTGGCCGGCCCGAAGTCGAGCACGCGGTCAAAGCGCGCCTCGCGCACGGCACGCAGCACTGCGGCTTCCAACGGCGAAGCAGCCACCGCGCGTTGGGAACTTGCGCCGAGCAACAGGAGCATGGGGATGATTCGGGCAGGGCAACTCAACAGGACGGCAACTAGACGACGGGACGGCCGGGGGCATTGGGCGAGATGGTCGAGGCTCGCCCTGTGCGACGGTGGGGCTGTCACTTGAAGTTCTCCGCTGTCGGACTTCACTTCCGCCGTCAGGTTGGTCGTGCCCTCGTTGGCCAGAATGATTTCGCCAAAGACTCGTTCGCCGATGGCAATCTCGGCGAAATTCAGATCGCTCGCGTTGACTACAGAACAGCAAACATGTTCCATAGGCAAAGGGTAGGTTTTTATTCGCCTATCCAACAACCAATTTATGAACAACCCATTAGTAAGTAACACTGGCGCCATCCCTCGGCACTGCGATTCGTCCGACCGTTTCGGAGCTTTGATCCGCGTTGGCGCGATATTGTCCTTGTGGCTCGTTACCAGTATCCCCCCGGCGCTGGCGGTTTCAACGACGGCGGACGAACAGGCGGAGGCCCGAAGGTGGGTGGCGGCCAAGCTGGAGGCAAATCCGAAGGCCAAACCCCATGACGGCTATCTGAGCGTGTCCTTCAAGTCAGGCCAAGTGCTAAAGAACAGGGCCACAACCAAGGTGTACCATATCGATGTCGGCAACCTGCCTTTGCGAATCGCGGACAGGACCTATACGCGAGGGCTTTATTGTCCATCGGAAGGGCAGATCGTGGTGCATCTGCCAGGTCCGGGAAAAAGTTTTGAAGCGATCGTGGGCGTGGACAGCAGCCGGGCGACCAGCTTCTACTCGAATGCCGGACAGGGCAATGTCCTCGCCCGGGTGAAGGTGGGCGGCGATGTGGCGTTCCGCTCGTCGGCGATGAAGGAAGGCATGCCGGGCGCGCCGGTGGCCGTGGACTTGAAAGGAGCGACAGAGTTCGTGTTGGAGCTGACCGACGCCGGCGGGGGTATCATTCAAGGGGTTGATTACAATCAGGCCGATTGGGCCGAGGCGCGGGTGACGCTCGCGGATGGGCGCACCCTATGGCTGGGTGACCTGCCCGTGGGGCCGCTGCGTGCCGAGGTGACAACCGAGCCGCCGTTTTCCTTTCAGTACGGCGGCAAATCTTCCCGGGATTTCCTGAAGACCTGGGAGCGCAAGCACAGCATCCGGAAGGTGAACGAAAACGAGGTGGAGCATACATTGATCTTTCGCGACCCGGCAACCGAATTGCAGGTCCGCTGCGCCGGGACGGAATACAAGAACTTCCCTGTCCTGGAATGGACATTGTATTTCACAAACACGAGCGACAAGGCTACCCCGATTCTCGAGAACATCCTGGGGCTGGATACGACATTCGAGCGCGATAACGAGGGGGAATTCGTTCTGCATCATAATGAGGGAAGTCCGCACTCGATTGTGACGATGTCGGGTCCCACGGACTATCGGCCATTGGAAACGCGATTGGGGCGCGGAAGCGACAAAACGGTGGGCGCAAAGATTGGTTTGCCTGCGACCAAGGACTTCCCGTTCTTCAATGTCGAATGGGCGGGGAAGGGCGTAATCCTGGCTGTGGGCTGGCCCGGGCAGTGGGCTGGGCGGTTCAAGCGCGACAATGATAGAAAACTCCAGGTTTCGGCGGGGCAGGAATTGACCCGCTTCAAACTGTTGCCAGGGGAGGAGGTGCGCTCGACACGTATCGCCATGCTGTTCTGGGAAGGGGATTGGCTCCGGGGACAGAACCTCTGGCGACGCTGGATGATGGCGCACAACATGCCCCGGCCGGGCGGGAAATTGCCTCCGCCACAGGTGGCGGGCGGCAGCTCCGCCTACTACGTCGAGATGTCCCAGGCCGATGAGCAAAGTCAGTTTACATTCATTGACCGATATGCCGAAGAACGCATCAAGTTCGACTACTGGTGGGTGGATGCCGGCTGGCACGTCTTTAAGGACTACTGGCTGAATATCGGCACGTGGGAGCCTGACCCGAAGCGGTTTCCCAAAGGACTGCGTCCGCTTTCAGACAAGCTGCAGGCCCAAAACAAGAAAATGATTCTTTGGTTCGCACCCGAGGCGGCGACGCCTGGCACGTTGATCTATAACAAGCCACCCGATTGGCTGCTGGGGCGGGACGACGAACGATTCAAGCTGGTGAATCTCGGTAATCCCGCGGCGCGTGAGTGGCTGACGGATTACATCGACAAAACGATCAAAGAGCAGGGAGCCGGTTTGTATCGGCACGACGGCATTCCGCCCTTGAGCTATTGGCGAGCCAATGAGCCGGAGGATCGCCAGGGAATCATCGAGAACCACTATGTCCAAGGATACCTGGCCTACTGGGATGAATTGCGGCGGCGTAACCCGAATATGGTGACCGACATCTGTGCGGGTGGCGGCGGTCGCAACGATCTGGAGGGGTTGCGTCGAGCTGTGCCGCTGTGGAGAAGCGACTACGCTTATGAGACGACGGGTATGCAGAATCTGACTTACGGCATGGCCCTCTGGGTGCCTTACTTTGGGAGCGGGGTGAGTGAATACGATATGTATGCCTGCCGCAGTCAGATGGCACCCGCGTTGAGTTGCATCTGGGATCTGAGGAATCGCAAACTAAATTACGACTTCGCCCGCAAGTTTCTCGACCAGTGGCGGCAGATCTCCGACTACTATTACGGAGACTTTTACCCGCTCACCACTTACCGGACTGAAAACGACATCTGGATGGCCTGGCAATTCAACGTCCCAGAATCCGGCGAAGGGATGGTTCAGTCTTTCCGCCGGCCCATGAGTGATGTCACGACGATGCGTTTGAGACTTCGCGGTTTGGATCCCGCGGCCCGCTATTCGGTGACCAATCTCGACCTGGCAAATTCCGGCGGCCAGAGCCTGCCGTTCTGGGGTTCGGAACTGATGGAGAAAGGGCTGCCGGTAACCCTCCCGGCAAAACCGGAATCCGGGTTGCACGTCTACAAGCGGGTTCAGTGAATCTCGCGCTGCGTTCCACGGATCGCCCCTGGGAGCGTCGGCATCTCTGCCGGCACGATGCAAGGGGACGATACCTACGCGCCGGCAAAGATGCCGGCGCCCCCAGGCTCATGAACCGGCTCGCAATCCTGACACTCACGCGCATCTTCCCCCTGTTCCTCGCGCTGCTGGGAAACGCAGTCGCGGCAGACGGCGTGGCCTCACAAGTCGGCGACGCTTACGTGCGGAGCGCGAACAACGGTACGCAGTGGGTCATCGGCACGGCCGCGGTCGAGTTGGCCTTCGAGAGCCAGGGCGGCGTTTTCAAGCTGGCCGGTTTCCGCAACAAGCTCTGCTCGCCGCCGGTGGAGTACGTTGACACGCCCACCACATCCACGCCGTTCTCGCTGACCTCCGGCCACGTGGTGGAAACGATCTGGTCCAAGGACCTGGCGGTGGCGCCTCACATTGACCTCGCCGCGGAGAATCTGCGCGTCAAGGTCGCCCGGGGCGAAATGCTCGGCTTTCGCGTCGGCCCGCTGGGCGAATGGAAGGGCGACCAGATTCGGTGGATCAGCGAACTGGCTTACGACGATGGCGAGAGCTATTCATCGGCCCAGGACACGAAGCTCGATCAGGGCCCGGTCTGGTACTATTACCTTCACCAGCGCGAGACCGGATTCCTCGACAAGGTGGATTCGATGTGGGGTGTGGACGGTGCCGTGCTGCGCGGCCCCAGCATGGAGAGCGGCGCGACCGCTCAACGCGGACTATGGCAGCTCAAGACCCGCACGCCGCGCCTGGACGGGAAACTCCTTTGCCCTTCGATGGATTTCGATGTCCTCCGCGTGTGGAAGGCCCCCAGGGACGGCACCGTGACCCTCAAGGGCAAAGCCGAACGCCTCGGCAGCAAAGGCCGGCTGGCGGTCGTCAAGTTTAACGAACTTCCTTCCGCCGCCGTGGATAGCGATTGGAAGCTCCAGCGCGGCGCGGCGCGGCAGGTCAGCCACGGCGGACGGCCCGCAGCGCAGCTCGACCTGGTTCTGCAACGAGGTCCGCTGGAAGCGAGGTTGCACGTCATCGCGTTCCCCGGCACGTCCGTTCTCAAGCAGTGGGTGGAGTTCGTCAACCCCACTGCCGCGCCGTTGGACCTCGCGATGAAATCCCCCTCGCCCGCGCTCCTCTGGTTGCGAGGAAGCGACGCGTCCGCCTACACCAACTATTGGATGATCGGCGGCAACAGCCAGCCCAACCAGGGCAACCTGGAACGCGCGGCGGTGAACGCGCCGTATCATCGCTTGATCGAAACCATCGCCACGTGGGGCTTCGTGCCCTGGACGGGTTTGCTCCGGAAGGACGGTCCGAAAGACGGCCTCTTCGTGGCGCTGGAATATCTGGGCCGGTGGAAGTTGACGGTGGACCACGAACGTTCCGGCCCCATCCGGCTCGCCGCCAGCGTGGCCGATTTCAAGCCCACCACCTTGAAGCCCGGCGAGATCATCGAACTGCCGGAGGTCATCGTCGGAGTTTTCCGGAACGATCTCGATGACATGGGCCGCGCGCTTTACAACTGGCAGTACGAGTACATGTGGGACTACACGAGCCACGAGTATTACACCAGGACGCATTGCAGCGTGGGTGGCAGCGGCGGTTCCTGCCTCCAGGAGCGCTGGGCCGGCCTCGTGGCAGACCGGGGCATGGAGTGGATTGACCACATGCGCACGATGGGATTCGAGATGTATTGGTACGACGCTGTCTGGGGTGCGCCCCGCAACTGGTGGGAGAATAGTTGGGAAGGTCCGGATTTCGCGCGCGTCAATCGCTTCCTGGCGAAGAACGACATGAAGTTGATCGTCTGGATCACGCACCATCTGGATCCGGGCTTGTTGGACACGAAAGTCGGCTCGTGGGGAAGTTTTCAGCGCCGCGAAGATGGCATGGGCATCACGCCGGCCTGGGAACTTCCGCTGGATCTGGTGCCCTGGAGCATCGGTTTCGATCCCGAGTGCGACCGGTCGTACCGCAAAGATCGGATGCAGTTCCTCGATTCCAATCCTCGTTCCTCAATCCATACCTGTTCCGGTGGCGCCACCTACTCCCTGACATTCGAAGGGCAACGATTGAGCGATCTCAACTACGATCAGGACCCGCCGGGCGGCGACATCATCAACTATTACTGGTCCTACCTTGCGACGCCGGATAAGTGGATGGACGCGCTGAACTCGGCCACTTGGTGGAAGCACGATGAATATGGAAGATCACGTGTGTACGATCCAGATACCGGCAGAAGGATGTTGGCTGGTGTTCCGCATTGGGGGGCTTATGTCACGGCCGACGACATGGAACAACTGCGCATGATTCTGGACCTCTACCGCTACTTGTTGCGCGAGGGGGTGGCCGGCCGTTGGAGCTACATCAGTCACCCCGTGATCACCGGCGACAAGGAGCATCACTACATCCAGCGGCTCAGTCACGACCGCAGGAAATCCATCATCATCCTCAAGCATCGGAGCACCGGCAAAGTGACGGTCTTCCCGCGCGGGCTGATTTCGGAACAGAACTATCTGGTGGATTTCGATTCCGTTCCGGGAACGGGCGTCACGAAAACGGGCGCTGAACTGATGCGGCAGGGTATTGAGGTTGTGGACCAGAAATCCGGCGAGCTGATTTACTTGAATCTTCCGCATCGGCCTCGCGGTGGGCGCGACAAGACGCCGCCCAAAGCTCCGACGAACGCGCTGATCCGCCGGGAAAACAACATCGGGCACACAGGGGTTGGCGTTTACTGGTCGCCCGGCGCGGATGAGAACTGGATCAGCTACTACGAAATCCGGCGTGACGGCAAACTTCTCGGCAAGGCCAGCGTCGGCAATCACTATTTCGACCGCGCGTCCGGCTGGAATCTGGCCGGGCGCTATGCCGTGCGCGCCGTGGATGGCGACGGCAACGCGAGCGAGTGGGCGGACGCCAAACCCATCGCCCACGAGCCGCTGAGGGTCAGCGCGCTGGGCGCTCATTTCACGGAAGCCGGACGCGAGGGCTGGCGCGCGGAAACCACAACCGACGGCCAGACGTTTCAACCGATGAAATGGCTGCCGCAACAAACCAGAAAACCCGTGACGGACCTGGGCGGCACGAGCCTCCAGCCGGGGGGCGCGGAAGGTTGTTGGGAAGGCGAGGGGCGCGCGCGGGTTGGGCGTGGTTGGCAACAAGCCTCGCCGGCGGCGATGTGTGCACGGAGTTGGACGGCGCCGCGGACGGGCCAGGTGCGCATCGTCGGGCGCGCAATCAAGGATTACTGGCATTACAAGGAAGGCGGAACGTTGCGAGTCCGCATTCAGCTTGGACGAAAACAACTGTGGCCAGAAACGGGCTGGGCAGAAGTTGAAGCCGGCAATCTGACTGGTGTGGCGCATGACCTCACTGCCCGAGTGGCGGCAGGCGAAGTCATCCGCTTCGTGCTGGACCGGGGCGCCGATTGGCCGCGCGACATACTCGCCTGGATGCCGGAGATCATCTACGAAGACGCGCCACCTCAAGGACGCGGCCCGTCGCCCGTGCGGATTTTGTGCGGGGCCAGCGAACCATACACGGATCGCCAGGGCAACATCTGGCTGGCGGACAAGTTTTTCTCCGGCGGCACTGCGACGTCCACCACCGCCAGCATCGAGCCGACGTTTGGCTGGCTGGACGACGAGCGGCTCTACCAGTCTGGCCGGGAGGGCGCGGCGTTCACCTACGCCATTCCGGTTTCAAACGGCTTGTACTCGCTCCGGCTAAAGTTCGCGGAGCCGAGCTTTCACCATTTCGAGCGGCCCTTCAACCTCGATGTCAACGGCCAGCGCATGCTCCGCAACTTCGACATTGCCCAAGCGGCCCGTGGTCCACGCCGGGCCTACGACAAACTGATCCGCTCCGTGGTCCCGGACGGTCAAGGCCGAATCGTGCTTCGCTTCAGCAACGGCTGGGAGCCGATTAACCGATTGGGTAACGCTATGCTTCAGGCGATTGAGTTGCAGCCCGAAATCAAGCCCGTCATTCGGGTCAACGCGGGGTCGACTTCTGACTTTGTTGACTGGAACAGCTTCGTCTGGTCGGCGGACACCAACTTCAATGGTGGGGGCGTAATCGAATCTCAAGCTCCGGTCGAGCATGCCTCGCCGACGCTCTACGATCAGGACCTTTATCGTACGGCCAGAAACGGGCAATCTTTCCGTTACACCTTCTCCCTGCCCCAGGGTCTTTACAATGTTCATCTCAAGTTTGCCGAGCTTTGGCTCAAAGAGCCGGGCGGACGCCCGATGGACATCGAGATCAACGGCCAGTTCGTCCGGCGCTCCTGGGATCCAGCAACGGCCTCCGGCAAACCGGGCCGAGCCGCCGAGCTTCGTCTGGAAGATGTCGTGCCCGACCAGCGCGGCCAAATCACAATCAAAGTGACGGCCGTCGGTGAGGAGAACGCGATCTTGCAGGGGATCGAGATTGAATAACTCTCCGCAAACACTTCTCTCGCTGCAACAGGCTCACCCCTAACCGCTCATCGAACGCTGTTCCAGTGGCCACAGCGGGCGCCGGGCTCGATCCCGCCAGCATCGCGGCGCTCCGGCGCAAGGTGGCGTGGCGCATCGTGCCGCTTCTCATCCTGATCGACTCGAACTTTCGACACTGGACCGGATTTTCTGAACATTTTCGAGGGGCTGTCTTCAAACACCCCCAATGATTCCGATGTTTTCGACTCGAAAAACCGGCGATTTTCGCTGTAGTGAAGACTCACCCCCCTTGTGCTCGCCCGCGCCGCTGACGTTAGACTCTGGCGCGTCTTTTA
>Ga0194126_10006419_pt1 | contig 16788 bp, 14 predicted proteins | sample TA2KigC150mmetaG_FD_148641 | JGI IMG/M metagenome (GOLD analysis project Ga0194126, IMG submission 148641) | Freshwater microbial communities from Lake Tanganyika, Tanzania - TA2015035 Kigoma Deep Cast 150m | ecosystem: Environmental > Aquatic > Freshwater > Lake | place: Tanzania: Lake... | reverse complement strand
CCAAAGGCGAATCGCTGGCCGACTCGATGCGAACGGTGGAGGGGTACGCCGACGTCATCGTCATCCGCCACCCCCGAAAGGGCTCAGCCCAGGAAGCGGCCGATGCGGTGGCGGTGCCCGTGATCAACGCCGGGGATGGCACAGGACAACACCCCACCCAGGCCCTGTTGGACGTCTACACCATCCGGAAGGAAAAGGGTACGCTGGAAGGGCTCACCGTGACCCTGGCCGGCGACCTGAAGAATGGACGCACTGTCCACTCGTTGGTATACCTGTTGGCCCGGTTCGGCATGCGGCTCCTCTTCGTCTCGCCCCCTGGCCTGGAGATGCCTGCGGACATCACCGCAGACTTGCGGAAGATGGGCGCGGAGGTCAGCGAGGGCAGCGACCTGGCAGCCGCCATGCGCCAGAGCGACGTGGTGTACGTGACCCGCATCCAGCGGGAGCGGTTCGATGATACGGCCGAGTACGAACGGCTGAAGGGCTCCTACGTGGTGAACATGGACATGGTCCGTCAGGCCAAGCCGGGCATCATCATGCACCCCCTGCCCCGGGTGGATGAGATCGCCCCAGAGGTAGATGCCTACGAGGGCGCAGCCTACTTCCGCCAGGCGGCCAACGGCGTGCCCATCCGCATGGCCTTGCTGGCCCTGGTCACCGGACGAGAGTAGGGGGGGCTGTTCATGACGACGGGATCGTTTCGCGATCTCTCGCCTCTGCTCAACCCTAGAGCGATCGCGGTGGTGGGCGCCTCCGAGCGTCACGGGAGCGCTGGCCGCCTGGTTTTAGAGAACCTGCGCCACCTGGGGTATCAGGGAGCCATTTACGCCGTCCACCCGAAACACAAAAAGGTGCTAGGCTTCCCCTCCTATCCTGACCTGGACTCATTGCCCGGGCCAGTGGATTCGGTAGCGGTGTTGCTGGCCGCCGAAAAGGTGCTGCCCACGCTGGAGACAGCAGTGGAGGCAGATGCCCAAGCCGCCTGGGTGCTGGCCAGTGGCTTTGCCGAGGCTGGCCCGGAGGGAGAAGCTCGTCAGGCCGAGTTGGCTCGGTTGGCCGAGGAGACCGGCCTGATAGTGTGTGGGCCCAACTGCATCGGCGTGGCCAACCTGGTAGACCGGGTGGCGACGTACAGCGTAGCCCTGAGCCCGGCCACCCGTGCTGGTGGCGTGTCGGCAGTAGTGCAGAGCGGAGCCATCTGCCTGGGGCTGGCCAATGCGGCCCGTTTCGGCTTCCGCTACCTCATCTCCAGCGGCAACGAGGCCGTGCTGGACAGCGCCGACTACATCGGCTACCTGGCTGGTGATCCTCAGACCCGGGTCATCATCGCCTTCGTAGAAGGGATACGCAGCCCGCAGAAGTTCGTGGCCGCGGCTGCGGCAGCCGCCGAGGCTGGCAAGCCCATCCTTTTGGTGAAGGTGGGGCGCTCCGAAGCGGCCCGCCAGGCGGTCCAGGCCCACACCGGCAGCCTGGCCGGCTCCGATGCGGTGTGTGATGCCGTCTTCCGTCGCCTGGGGGTCATGCGGTTGGACACCCTGGACGAGCTGGTGGAGGCAGCGGAGCTGTTCCTCACCTGTCCTCTGCCCCAGGGTGAGGGAGTTGGGCTCCTGAGCCTCTCCGGGGGTCAGATCGGCCTGGTGGCAGACCTGGCCCAGGACCTGGGGTTGAAATTCCCGCCTTTCTCAGAAGAAGCCCAACGAGCGCTGGCCGAGATCCTGCCACCCTACAGCCCCATCGCTAACCCGTTGGATGCCTGGGGTACTGGTGACCTGGAGCGAACCTATCCGGCCTGCGTGGAAGTGGTTTCCAGGGAAAAGAACATTCATTTGCTGGCCGTGAGCCGCGACACACCCCCGCAAGTTGCCTCCCGGGAAGTGGAACAGTCGTTGGCCGTGGCGGAGGCAGCAGTGCGGGCAGCCCGTGAGACCGGCAAACCGGTGCTGGTGTTCTCCAACCTCTCCACCGGATTCCAACCAGAAGCGAAGAAGGTATTGGACGAGGGCGGTGTCCCCTACCTGCAGGGGACGCGGGAGACCCTGCGGGCGATCCAGACCTTGGTGTGTTATGCCGGGTTCCGGCGTCGTATGGGAGAGCCAATAGCGGCTGGTTGTCCATCCCCGTCCGACTTACCTCACTGGCGTAGAAAACTCCAGGAAAAGGGAACCCTTTCTGAGATTGAGGGGCGACATCTTCTGGCTAGCTACGGCATCCCTGGTCCGAGGGAGGCAGTGGCCACCACAGCGGAGGAAGCGGTCGAGGCCGCCCGACGCATCGGATACCCGGTGGTGCTCAAGATCATTTCGCCCCACATCCCACACAAGACAGAGATGGGCGGCGTGCGAGTTGGTTTGAGGGATGAAACGGCTGTTGTCGCCGCCTTTCGCGAGGTGACGGAAGCCGCCCGCCGGCATCATCCCCAGGCGCGGTTGGAAGGGGTGGTGATTCAGGAGATGATCCCCGCGGATGCGGTGGAGGTTATCGTGGGGGTGTTGCGAGACCCGGACTTTGGCCCGGTGGTGGTCTTCGGGTCGGGCGGGGTTTTGGTGGAACTCCTGGAGGATTCCTCGTTGCGCCTGCCACCCCTGAGCCACGAAGAAGCCCTGGAGATGATCCACGAAACACGGGGAGCACGTCTCCTGCACGGCTTCCGTGGGCGGCCGCCAGCCGACATAGACGCCCTGGCCGATGCCCTGGTGCGCCTCTCCCAACTGGCGGTAGATCTGGGCGATCTCATTGCCGCGCTGGACGCAAACCCCCTGATGGTGTTGCCAAGGGGACAGGGTGTGCGAGCAGTGGACGCCCTGGTGGAGGTCACATCCTTATAGCTAATTAAAGAGCAAAAGGTGCTGGAAGCGTCCTAAAATTGAGTGCCCTTTAGGGCGCTTTGTTCTTTAAGCCCGATGACTTCAACATCGGGCTGGCGTTTTGCATTCAAGAGCGATTTGAGGTACAATCACATGGTGAAAACTCTAACGTCGAGGAGGATCTCATGGCCAAAGTAGCTGTCGTTGCCATCGGCGGCAACTCTCTGATCAAGGACAAGGATCATCAAACCGTGCCCGACCAGTTCGAGACCACGCGAGAGACTTGTGTCCACATCGCCAGCATGATCGAGCAGGGGTGGGATGTGGTCATCACCCACGGCAATGGCCCCCAGGTGGGCTTCATCTTGCTGCGCTCGGAACTGGCCAGCCACGTGTTGCACACCGTCCCCCTGGACTCCTGCGGGGCCGATACCCAGGGGGCCATCGGTTACATGATTCAGCAGTCTCTCTACAACGAATTTGAGAAGCGGGGGATGAAAAAGCAAGGCGCCACGGTGGTCACGCAGGTGGTGGTGGGCAAGGATGATCTCGCCTTCCAGAACCCCTCCAAACCCATCGGGCCGTTCTATGGAGAGGAAGAGGCCAGGAGGTTGGGCGCTGAGCGGGGCTGGGTGGTGAAGGATGACGCTGGCCGCGGCTGGAGGAGGGTGGTTCCCTCGCCCATCCCGCTGGAGATCGTGGAGAGGGCTGCCATCAGGACTTTGTTGGAGGCCGGCTTCGTGGTCGTTGGCGTCGGTGGTGGGGGCATCCCCGTGGTCAGGGAGGAGGATGGCAGCCTGAGGGGCGTGGAGGCGGTGATAGACAAGGACTACGCCTCGGGCCTGTTGGCTGCCAGCATCCAGGCCGACCTGTTCCTCATCTCCACCGCTGTGGATAGGGTGGCCCTGAACTACGGCCAGCCCGGCCAGAAGTGGTTGGACAAGATGACCTTGGCGGAGGCCAAGCAATACCTGGACGAAGGCCACTTCGCGCCAGGCAGTATGGGGCCCAAGATCAGGGCCATCATCAAGTTCCTGGAGGAGGGCGGCAAAGAAGCTCTCATTACCTTGCCGCAGAACATAGAACGCGCTCTGGCTGGTGAGACGGGCACACGGATTGTACCCTAAATATCAAGACCTGACAGGTTTTGGGAAACCTGTCAGGTCTATCTTAGCGGACAAAACTCCCCGTCCAAACCGGCAGGTCCGGCTTCGGTTCCATCTTTTGCCACGCCTCGTCGGTCAGGCGATCGTCCATGGGCTGGGTGAACTCGTAGTAGGAGAAGACCCCGCCCTGGGTGACCACCAACTGCCCCTCCACCGGCGCGACGACGTAGATGGTGAAAGCATCGCCCACCGCCTCCTGCAGCACCTGGCCGGTGTTGACATCGGTGTGCACGTCGGCGACGATGGCCATGCGCTCGTCGGCCTCGGAGGTGATCTCCGCTTCCACCCTGGCCGAGAAGGTGGTGATGCCTTCCAACACGCCACCGATGTTGCGGATCAGATCGTACTCCTCCTCGCTCAAAGCCCCCCCTTCATCCCCCCCAACTTTGGGGGGGAAAGAGGGGGGGCTTAGCTCCTTCTCTGCCATCGTCTTCAGGGAGAGGAGCAGCGACTCCAGGCGCTCCAGCTTGTCGCTGTATTCGGCGTCGAGCAACCCCCGTCCCTCTAAACCCACCCGCATCTGTCTGGCCAGGGCGGCCAGGCGGGCGTAGACCTCAGGCTGCGGCTCCACGTAGCCCTTCACTGCCTCTGGCTGCGGCATGATGCCGGTGGCTTTCATGGTGTAGCTCTGCTTGGCGTACAGGATGGTATCGTGGCGCAGCTCCGTCCAGGAGCCGAGGAAGGTGTTGAGGTCTTTGTCCACCCAGGCCTGATTTTGCATGAACACGGGGTATCCCTCGCCCCTGATCTCCAGCAAGGGCCGCAAGGCATAAAGCCAGCTCCAGTACAGGTTCTCCACCCATTGCTCCTCCGGGAGTTGACCGAACTCGGTCTGCAGCTTCGCCATTTGCTCCATGTAGTTGGCATACTGGCCCTCCTCGTAGTCATGGAGCAGAATCACGTAGGCCCGCAGCGAGCCCAGAACAGCGGCCACGTCCAGCCCCTTGGGGAACAGACGGGGATGGTCCTGAGTCCCCACCTTGTCGTAGACCAACTGCTGGAAGATGTAGGAGTCGGGAATGAAGCGCTGGCCCATGAAGCGAAAGCCCTTGGTCACCTCCTCCGGCTTCTCGCGGTCGGTGACGTAAGACGAGACGATCTTGGGCGGACGCAAGGTCATGGCTCGCTCGATAAACTCATTCAGCCTGGCCTCATCCTCCAGATCAGCCAGCGTCAGTTGGTCCCCGTAGACCTCCCTGACCACCTGAGCGTAGTCGTAGATGTTCAGGTCGTCGGTCTGTCCCACGAAGAACACCGTGGGCTCGTAGATGCGCTCCCAGACCGCCAGGGCCGGCTCTCCGCCCACCTGAGCGTTCTGCAGGGCGGCCACGATGAGGACGGCCTGCCGCGTCTCCATCCGTCCGGCCTCGATGGCCTCCGGGCTGGGCCCTGGCTTCAGGCGGAACATCATCCGCCCGTACCACATCATGGCTCTGAAGTAGCGCTCGAAGGTCTCGTTGCGGGTATAGTGGCCGCGGGGCACGTACTGGCTGTAATCTTCTGCGTAGCCGAAGATGGGCGATTCGGCGAAGCCCTGGTGAGCTGTGATGAGACCCAACTCGGCCTGGACCTCGTCGGCCACGTCACTGGCTATTTCGATGCTGGGATCGAGCAAGATTGAGGCCACGGAGAAAAAGGCCAGGTTGCGCCGGGCGGCCTCCTGCGGCTTACCCGATGCCGCCGCATACTGCTCTTTAGCCACTTCTACCATAACTGCGTTCAGCCCCTGCAAGTGGTTGACGAAGTGCTGGATCTCGGCGGAGCGCAGAGTGTAGTCGTAGAGGATGTGGTAGGTGTGGAGCAGGGCGTCGGTGGTCACGAAGATGGGGATGCCTCGCTCTTTGGCCGACTTGTAGATGTCGTAGATCTGGGGCACCTGGCTGGGCACGACAACGAAGCCGTTCTCCTCGAGGAGAGCTCGCTGCTCGTCGGTCAGCCCCATCAGCAGGTTGGGATTAGCCACCTGGTTCAGGTCAACCTTGTAGCCCGGCATCGCTGGCTCGACTTTGACCTGATAGGGTACGTATTCAGCGAAGCCCCCGGGCACCGTCGCGGCGATAGCGTAGTAGGCCAGGTGGATCGGCGTCTCTGTTGGCCTGGCCGCCGGTGTGGGTGTAGCCCTTGGCTCCGGTGTCGGTATAGCCTCTTCAGTTGGCGTAACTGCTTCCGGCTGCGGGGCGCAGCCAGCTAAGAAAGCGATGAGTAGCAACAGTGAGAGTACAGATCGTGCGTTCATGACATTCCTCCTCCCTCAATTTTGTCCACCTATTGGACGTTTGTGGCCTTCAAAAGGTTCCCTCAGTGATTATAACGCCTATCTCAAAAGATGTCCAGAGAGCGGGCTCCTTGAAGGCAACAAAAAAGGGCCAGCAGAACTGAAGTGCTGGCCCTTTGACTTGGCTCAGGACATGATATTTGATTGAATGTGTGGGCTAACGGAAAAGCTCAGCCGCCCGCCGACTCTGCCCTTGACGTGTTGCCAACCAGAGCCAGGCTTGGCTCATTGCGCTGCGATTACCACCGCCAAAGGCGGGTCGGCCGCAGCCGGTGTTGGGTTGCCATACTCTTTAGCGCGCCATAAAACTTTCGATGTCCGCAACTGCCTCTTCGCTAATTCTTAGTGCTTCTTTCCGCATTGTTTGTATAGAGTCAATGGCTTTAGCAATCCTCTCTTGCTCGTGTTCTGGTGGAATGGGAACAAGAACTTTGGATAAGTCTTCGGTAGAAATGGCCGGTATTGCATGACCCGTCATGAGCCTTCTCACTTGTCGTAAATAGTGTTCTGTTCGCATGTATGCCAGCAGGAACAGCGGCTCAACCTCTCGAACATTTCTGATAACAGCGAAACCATTTGTGCAAATCGCCCCGTGCTCGTCTTCTGTGATCAGAGCGGTGGCATGTTTGGATGTGCCTGTGCTTGCACCAGAAACTGCGGTAATGATATCGCCTTTACGAACCCGGTGACTTGCTCGAGATGGCGCTTCATGGGCCTTGATCACTTGTTGAGAAACAACCTGCATGGTTCTTGCGTCAACATCGGAGATGGCAATATACCGTATTTCGTTGTCAGGATGTGAACGGAAATCATCTTTTTGGGTATAGATATCGGCGATTTCACCAAGTGGTTTTGCGCCGCTGGCTTTGAGGCTTGCAATTAACTTCAGGTCCTCAGGATTATAGTGCTCAACGTCAAAACGGGAATTGAGCAACTCTTCTGGAACTGTGAAAATCTTTTCTGAATCTTCCAATGTTGCGGTATCCACGAATTCGCGATAAGCACTTGCTATCTCTTCTACATCGTCATCAATAATCAGTTGGGAATGTGCTTGAAGCGGCTTACCGGTGCTGTCACGTTTGTAAACAGGTTGGCCCTTAACATCGTAGCCGACTTTTTCCATACGGGCCATGAAGCAAGAACGGCGTTGTTCGCTTGCCGGCAACTTCTGTAAGAGCAAGAGCGATGTTTTGATCCCCGTGCCGTATGGAACAAACGCTTCCTGGGGAATAGAAACCACCCCTAACACTCTCGCCTGTGAACGAATCCAAAAGCGAATATGGTTGTTGGAAACGTTTTGCAGCAAACCATCAGGCAAGACAATTGCCATTCGACCGTCGGGCTTTAGTAACCTCAGACATTTTTCGATGAACAGAATTTCTGGCGATTGTCCGGGCATGACAACTTTCGACGGTTTCCATGAATTCGGCAAATTCTGATGCCACTTACGGGCCAGAACGTATGACTTGAGAATCCGCCGGTCTTCTATTCTCCCTTTGCTGCCAAAGGGGGGATTGGTAAGTACGATGTCAAATGCCCCGTCGAGATGTTCGGTCTCTGAGAGGGAATTGGCACAGGTGATCTCCGTTCCTGTGCCACCCTCAAAAGCAATCCGCACGGTGGCTGCCAGAGCAATGTCAGGGTTGAACTCCACGCCTCGAATGTTCTCTTTTATGTAGTGAGCAGTATCAGTCTGTGGAAAACTATCCTGCAGGAAAGAAATCGCCTGAATGAGAAAACCACCACTTCCACAAGCAGGGTCAATCAATTTCTCACCAGGCTTTGGGGCAATAATCTCCACTGCCAATCTAACAATGGGGTAGGGAGTAAAGAATTCTCCGCGATCCCCCCTTTGATGACGATATACGAAGGATTGAAAAGCCTCCCCCTTCACGTCACCGGGTGTATTCGTCAGATCAACGTGTTGGAGACGCCCAACAACGTAAGCCAAAGTCAGGGGTTTTAGTTTCAGCGTGGTGTCTGAGAAAAGGTCTCGGTACTGTTTACGGACTGCTTTGAATAATAGGTCAATGCGCTCTTCGAAAGAATTTGAAGCGTTCGCAAGAAGTTCATTGTGCTCAGACGCTGTAATTCCAAATTGCAAGTGTCCATCGCTATTCACCCGTTCGTCGTATTGTTTTATAACCAGCAATTTGACAATCTCGTGAAAAATCTTCTCTTTCAGCAAGCCTTCATTGGCATAAATGTAATTATGGCAATCATCAAAGATTGCGGACAGGTTGAGAGTAGGCCGCAATTCATCCGGGTGCGGCAGATGGTCGGGAAGCAAACTGGCCTCGGTAAATAGCAGGAGTTGCTCTTTTACCTTCCTGGTGCATTTTGAGATCGGGTCTTTTGCCATGCGGGGATTTATCCTCTCCGAAGTCATATCATCCATCGGAATCACTGGCAATCATATATCTGGTGTCAATCTGCATGTCTTCTTCGCTTATACTGTCTTTCGGATTTAACGTTTCATATACATCCATGAAGGTCTCAAACCATTCCTCAGTTATGCTGAGAACGGGGGAGCCCTGACTATCTTCAAAGACAAAGCCAATGATGTAGTTCTGTTGTAGATGATTTGGGTCACCGCCTGACGACTCAAGCTGCTTGGGGTTGGCAAATGGGCAGGTTGTTGCGAATCCAGGTCATGATTTGGGGTTCAACATCGTTCCCTTGTCTGACCCACGGGATCTTGTCTGAGTGGGTTATAAGGAACTTCTTGAGGTTTTCCAGGTTGTACAGCTTATGCCATTTTTCGGAATTGGATTTTACGCCTTTCGACTCCAAAACAAACCAGTATGGCGTATCGAGCTTTCGAAAGTAGAAGTCTCCGTGATGTCGAGGATGTTTCTGCCCTTCCCATTTCTCTCGTATCCTTTTTATCTCAAATCCAAGTTCTTCCAGTTGTTTCTTGAGCAGGAGCTCTGTGACAGAACCAAGCACATAGCCTTGTGTATTGGGGCTGAGTTTCAAGGCCTCCAAGAATATCTCGACCGTGGTTTTGAATACCTGTTGAACAAATCTGGTTAATCTCTCAAAAACGTCTGTCATGCGTCCCTCGAAGAGATGACGTTTTCAAGGGCCCACTGAGGCAACTTCAGGGTTATCTTCTCTATCATAGAAAGTTACGCTGAACCCTTTAGCCATTACCGGCCCATTGAAGAAAACGTAGACACCTTCATCTGAAGGCATAGCGTTCACGATGGCCCAGACCGCCTCACGGTGCGGGCTGTGGGAGATCAGATACCCTCTCTTGGGTTCATAACGATCTTCACCCTCTGGGATAGCCAAAGCGATCCACTGGCCAGGATAAGTTGCCTTAAGCTCATCTATATCTCGGATCTTTTCCTTGCTTTCCTTCAACTTCAATGCGAGTTCGATAAGCTGATCCAACCCCAAGGGATCGAGTCGCTCAAGAACGCCAGGCATAGCTTTTTGAGGCATAATTATCACCTTTCATGCTGCCAATCTTTCAAGCTACCCTCCCTGGTTGACTACGATTGCTGCAATGAGGGCTACGACGGTGCTACGCTCCGATTTACGATGCCATCATAGCACAGATTGAGACAATCGTCAAGCTCGAAAGAGCGGTTTTCTCTCCGTGCTATTTCAAGAAGCACTTCACTGATGAGTTGGGCACGGAACGGACTGGCTCTTGTGTCCTTTCCTCAGGAGGACACTCTGCTTCAGCACCTCCAGTCAGCGGACGATAGCTTTACAGGGCACACTGAGTCCCATTATACATTAATAGCTGCCAAAATGCAACCGCCTGGCCCTGTTCAGAAGTAGCCAGAACAGGGCTTTTCAGGTATAATAAAGGGCAGAGTAACGACGTTCAGAGGAGGGAGAAGTTGCATCTTGGCAATGTAGACTTGCATATCGTGAGCGACGGCCTGGCCTGGATGGACGGCGGGGGGCACTTCGGGTTGGTGCCCAAAGTGCTGTGGGAGAAGATCATCCAGGCCGATGAGCTGAACCGAATCCCCATGGCCCTGAACTGTCTGCTCGTTGTCTCCGAGGGCAAAAGGATCCTGGTGGATACCGGCTTCGGCGATAAGCTGTCGCCCAAAGAGCGGCAGATCTGGGGCATCGCCGGCCAGAATCGGCTGGTGGGGGACTTGCGTCGCCTGGGCTTCGCCCCTGAGGAGATTGACATCGTCATCAACACCCACCTCCACTCCGACCACTGCGGCGGGAACACTGTCCTGCATGACGGCGAGGTCGTTCCCACTTTCCCCCGCGCCGAATACTGGATCCAACGCCTGGAGTGGGCCGACGCCCGTTACCCCAACGAGCGCACCAAAGCCACCTACCTGGCCGAGAACTTCGTCCCCCTGGAAGAGCGGGGCCAGGTGCGCCTCCTCTACGGCGACACCCGCGTCACCTCCGAGGTGCGCTGTGTGATCACACGTGGCCACACCCGCGCTCATCAAAGCGTGGTGATCGAATCGGGTGGGGAGACAGCTATTTACCTCGGCGACCTGGCCTCCTGGGCGGTAAGCATCGAGCGCCTGGCCTGGACCTCGGCCTTCGACACAGAGCCACTGGAGACCATCGAGACCAAGCGTCATGTTAGAGATTGGGCCCTGGAGAAGCACGCCCTCCTCATCTTCGAGCACGACTCGCGGGTGCAGATGGGGTATTTGCAGGAGGAGAAAGGGGAATACCAAGTGTTGGTTCACTCACCCATTACCTGGACGCAATAGGTGCGGCATAGGGGGCCGTCGTACTCGGCGAAATAGATGCACTGGCGAGACCCCTTCACTATCTGGCTGTCCTCAATAGGGAAGAAGGCGTTTATCCCGCCGATAATGCTCTTCAGGTGAGCACCAGCGTTGAAACCCAACCTCCCGTCAATGTCCAGGTAGCGATTGTGGTAGTAATCCCCTTCGTCGGGCGCCAGGGCCTCCAGGTGATTCAGCACGTCCAACTCCAGGCATGGCAGGCCCTCGGTGACGATGATGCCGGAGGACGTGTGCGTGGTCAGGATGTTGACCACGCCGTTTCGCACCCCGCTCTCGGCCACCACCCGCTCCACCTCTGGGGTGATGTCAATCAACTCCTTATCCCCTCTGGTCTGAACCTCTAGCTTCTCCAGCTTGATCTTCACCTTATCACCTCCCCCAGCAGCTTCCTGGCATTGCCCTCGAAAATCAACTTAAGGCATCCATCGCTCAGCCCCAGGCTCTTCACTGCCTTGACCATGTTCTTGATCTCGACCCGGGGGTAATTGGATCCAAAGACGATCTTGTGGCGCAGGCTCTTCTCGATGGCGCTCAGGGGCACTTGCTGGGTCATCACAAAGGCGATGAAATCCTTCGGGTTGTCGAAGTAGAGGCACGAGGTGTCAATGTAGACGTTGGGGTACTTCAGAGCCAGCATGACTGCCTCCAGCACCCAGGGCCAGCCGAAGTGGGCGATGACTATGTTCAGATTGGGGAAGTCGTAGGCCACGTCCTCCAAATGAATCGGCTGGCCGTATTTGGCCTTGGCTCGCGGCTCCCAGCTCAGGCCAGCGTGGAAGACGATGGGGATGCTCAAACCCTGGGCCTTCTCGTAGATGGGGTAGACCAGCTCAGCGTCGTTGGGATAGAACTCCTGAGTGGGGGACGATAGCTTCAGCCCCCGCAGTCCTAAATCCTTCACCGCGCGTTCCAGATCGTCCACCGCGGTCTCTTGGTGGGGATCCACGCTGGCGAAGCCAACGAAGCGGTCGCTCATCTGGCACAGCTCGGCGATCAGCTCGTTGGAGTAGATCTGGCAGCCCCTGGTCGTCGAGGCGTCAATGGGCAGGAGCACTGCTCGATCGAGGCCGGAGACGTCCAACTCCAGGAGAAACGTCTCTAACGGTTGGGGATTGTTGCGGATGTAGAAAACGTCGCGGGCGATGCGAGCCAGGTCTGGTTCTCGCTCGAGCATCTCCCGCACTAACAGGGGATGGGTATGAAAGTCTATCATCGGCTCTCCTCTTGGTGATTACAGCCTGACTACAGCTTCGAGATGCGTGGGCTTGTCCGGATCGAGTCCTTTGGCCATGGCCCTATAGTAGGCCAGGAGTTGCAGGACGGGCAGGTAGAGCACCTCTCTTGCCAACTCCGGGAGGCCGGAATCGAAGCAGATCAGGTAGACGATGTCGTCTAAGTCAGCTTGCTTCTTGCTTTCGGCCAGGGCCAGTGTCCTCGCTCCTAGCTCCTTGACTTCCTTCAGCACGGCTACCTCATGTTCCCGCGCTGAGTCGGAGACCAGACCCACCACCAGCGTCGTATCATCCACCATGGATTTAGGCCCGTGACGAAATTCCATAAAGTGGAAGGCCTCGGAGTAGGAGAGTGACATTTCCTTCATCTTCAACATGGCCTCGCAAGCCAGGCCATAGCGGGGTCCCGATCCCAGGAAAAAGAAGCGTTGGAGCCCCACATTCTCCCCTAACTCTCTGGTCAGTCCCCATCTCTTGGCGATAAGCTCTTCGCCCAACGACGGCAGGGCTTGTAGTTGCTCGAGGTAGTCATCTCGCCCGGCAGCTATGCCTGCCAGGGCCTGGGCCGCAACCAACATGCTGGTGAAAGAGCGTGTTTGGGCAATACTTTCCTCTTTTCCCTCTCGGGCGATCAGGCTGAGGGAAGCCTCGGAGGCCAAGGCGCTGTCCTCATAACAGGTGATAGCCAGGACGGTCTTCCCCCACCTTGCCTTGAAACCACGTAGCGCCCATAGGGTTTCCGTCGTCTCCCCGGAGCGGGAGACGGCCACCAATAGGGTTGGCTCTCCCTGCACCAGGGATGAATTGGGGTAGAGGACAAGCTCCGAAGTGGGCAGGGCCAGGGTTCTGAGTCCTGTCAGGTGTTGGAAGATGGCTGCCGCTGTCAGAGAGAGATAATAGGTTGAGCCGCAGCCGGTGAAGATGACCTCGCGAAAGCTCCCTTTATCGAGGAGCTCCCTGATTTGCTCCCCTTTGGTGATAGTTTCCTCCAAGGCTGCCTGCCAGGCCGCTGTCTGGCCTACTATCTCTTCCAGGGTGTGAATTCTCTTTTCAACCATAGACCTCCCTCGTATGATGAGGTGACCACCCGCCCATTGGCAATTTGGCAATGATAGCTCTATCCATTGATTTCCCTTGACTTCTACCGATGACGAGGATAACGTCGCCGGGCTCAGTGTGGTATGAGTTGAAAATGACCTTGCCATAGGCCTCTTAGCGTTCATACCAGTAGTAAATCTCGTTCGCCTTGCGGAGTCCCAACTGACTTTGTCGAGATAATCCTCGCCCTTTATGCTTGGCCCTCCTTATACTCGCTATACTTCTCGATTAACCGTGCTACTTCGCTGGCACTTTTGCAGCAACGAAGAACCACTACTGCTTCTTTATGTTGTAAAAAAGTAGCCAGGTCCTTCAAGACCTCGATGTGGGCGTTCTTATCCACAGCCCCAAAAGCGAAGACCAAATCCACGGGATCATTGGCCTCAGAGCCGAACTCGACTGGGGAAGCCAGACTCACCAGGCTCATGCACATTCGTTTCACTCCGTCCTCTGGCCTGGCATGGGCCAAGGCAATGCCGGGGGCTACCACCATGTAGGGGCCAAGCTCCTCCACGACTCTTACCATAGCATCAACGTAGGAGGGGGAAACGGCGCCGATATCCACCAGGAGCGTGCCAGCCAGGCGAACGCTTTCCGGCCAATCGGCGGCCTCCGCATCCAGTCTAATCGTTTTTTCGTTCAGTAAATCGAGCAGGCCAACGACCATGATCCACAATCTCCCTGAAGGCTGTGGACTGTGTCAGAGAGAGGGGGCCAGCGGAACACTTTACTGGCCCTGCTGGCCCCCAATCACTGCTGGAGCGAGGCACCCGCTCCGTAGCTTTAGCAGCTATGCGAGTCCTAAGATTTTGCCGATGATCCAGATGACGAAGCCCGGCAGGATAGCATCGGGAACGGTGAAGAACAAGCCTTCCGCGCCCATGCCCGCCAAGTCGCCGAAGATCTGGAGCTTGTGCCCCAGGCTGATCATGAACCAGCCGGCGAAGCACCACCAGAAGCCGCCGAGGATGGCTCCCTTCTTGCCACCATAGGCGTTGCCGAAGATAGCCCCCGAACCACTAGCGAAGAAAGCGGCGATCATGCTGGGGATGGGGATGGGCCAGCCGATGATGCGCAGGATGACGATAGCCACTACCTGGGCGATGGTGCCGGTGATCAGCCCGATCATCAGAGAGACGGGCGCAAAGGGATAGATCACCGGGCAGTCCAGGGCCGGCTTAGCACCGGGCACGATCACATCGGCGATGCCCTTGAAGGCCGGCACGATCTCGGCGATCAGCATGCGCACTCCCTGGATCAGCACCAGGACGCCAGCGGTGAAGCCCAGAGCCAGGAGGAGCGAAAAGACGATCCAGTTCTGGCCGCCGCTGAGTTCGGTCACGAAGGTTGGCCCCGCGAAGATCATGGCCAGGATGACCACGAGCAGCATGATCAGCGAGATGGAGATGGCCATGTCGCGGAAGAAGGTCAGGCCCTCAGGCAGCTTCAGTTCCTCGGCGCTGTCCTCCGGCTTGCCCACCAACCTGGCTAGCCAGCCGCCGGTCACGTTCAGCAGGGTTTGGCCATGGCCGAAGGCGATCTCGTCTGAGCCCGTGATCTTGCGCATGAAGGGTTGGGCCAGAGCCGGCGCCAGGGTCATGTACAGGCCGTCGGTTATGGAAGCCAGGGCCACCACCAGCCAGAAAGGCAGGCCGAAGGAGTGGTAGAGGATGGCGAAAGCGCCAGCGTGGATCCAGAACATGTGCCCCGTCAGGTAGATGTACTTCCAGGGGGTGAAGCGGGCCAGGAGAATGTGGATGATGTAGCCGAAGAGCATGGTCAAGGCGATTGCCCCACCGATGTGACCTATGTTCGCGGTCTGCACGGCGGTGACCACAGCCTCATCGAAAGTCACAAAGCCCTCGATTTGGAACGCCCGGGTGAACATCTCCTGTATGGGGATCAAGGCGTTGATCAAAGCTCCGATACCCACGCTCATGATGAGCACGCCCAGGATGGTCTTTAGCGTGCCGCTGATGACCTCACCTGCGCTCTTGCGCTGGACGAGCAGGCCCACCAAGGCCATTAGGCCCAGGATGATCGCAGGGGTCGTGATCAGTTCCAAAATTAGCTTGACCATTGATTTACCTCCTTGCGAGAATTAGTTACTACAGGGATAGTAAAACCGCTAGTCGCCATAGTTCATCTATCACCCCCTTTCCTCATTTGGCGCCGATAGTATCTCATATCCGCGCCCTATGCAAGCCGAAAAAAACCCCAGATGCTTCCCCCAAGTGCGCTCATGAAACCCGATGTTCTTCCAGGACGGGCACCAGTTTGTCGCGTAATTCCTTCTTATCAACCAGATTCTTGATCAGCACCACATTGGCCGAGGTGCCCCTGAGGTGCATATCCATGTCTGTGGGGGCTACCACGACGTCGGCTTGCTGCCCCTTGAACGTTCCCAGGTCCCAAGGCACCACCTCGGCCTTCATACCGATATCCTTCAGTATCTCTTCAATGAACAGCTTGAGCATCATGCTGGTGCCGAATCCCATGCCACACAGTGTTGCAATGCGCATTTTGGTCTCCTTTTTGATTGGTTTACTTCTTTCCGAACCTGGCAGTTCGCGCATCTTGCTCAATCCCTGTCGGTACTGTCAACAGCCCATACAACTCGGGGCGGCGAGCCTGTATCCACCTCCTGCCGGTGCACAGGTCGAGGAGCGAGGCATCCAGGTCGGCGATGACCATGTCGTCACCGGCTTTCCAGGTTTCGGACAGAATGCGGCCATCGGGGTCAATGATCATCGCGTTGCCGGTGCGTATTTCGTCGTCGTCAACGCCCACGCCATTGCTGAACACCAGAAACAGCCCATTGTCGTGCGCCCGCGTCGGCAGCCAACGCATTAGCCAGGCCCTCCCCTTGGGGCTGCAAAACTCTTCCTCGATGGCTTGGGGGTTGAGGTGGCGGTTGTCCCAGAGGGCACGATCCACCGGTTTCATGGCGTGCGGACTCCTGGAGCTGCAGCCGCCGGTCTGGTGGGGGGCAAGGAGAATGTCGGTGCCTTGCAGGGCGGTGATGCGGACGTTCTCGCCAATGTTGTTGTCGTAGCAGATGAGCACGCCGCCTGGATAGACCGTAGGATGCCTTCCACGATGGCCGCGTCGCTGCCAAGGTCGGTCGGAGTTCTGAGGTACTTCAGGATCTGACCGGAGGGATGGGCGATCGTGGTCGCTACCTTGGTGCCGCCAATATCTATGCCCAGCAAGAGGTCTGCATTCACGATGATCTATCCTCCGTCGGCGCGGTAAACCTCCTGCCCTTTCACCATGGTCAGATAGACGTTCACTTGTTCATCAATGGTGACCAGGTCGGCGTCCTTGCCAGGCTCCAGACTGCCCTTGCGATCAGCTACGCCGATGACGAGCGCGGGATTCAAGCTGGCCATCTTGACGGCTTCGGCCAGTGAACAGCCAGTGGAGCGGGTGAAATTGCCCACGCCGAAATTCATGGAGGCG
>Ga0194126_10006418_pt1 | contig 16789 bp, 30 predicted proteins | sample TA2KigC150mmetaG_FD_148641 | JGI IMG/M metagenome (GOLD analysis project Ga0194126, IMG submission 148641) | Freshwater microbial communities from Lake Tanganyika, Tanzania - TA2015035 Kigoma Deep Cast 150m | ecosystem: Environmental > Aquatic > Freshwater > Lake | place: Tanzania: Lake... | reverse complement strand
CGGTCCCGGCCGAGCCTCTCACCATCGCCCATCCCCACGGCCTGCTTCGACGCACCGCGGGCTCCGTCTGCGCAGCACTGCCGGCCGCCCCGGGGCGGCGACGGCGCGCCGCCGGTGACGCCCTGCGCCGGCATGCGTCGGCGCGCCCGTTTCCATCTTGACGCGCCCGAGCGCGGAGAGGCCCTTGACTTCCGCGCCGTCTCGGCTATCATCCGCCTTCGTCAGCGTAGCGAGTGCCGGGTGGTTCCTTGGGGATCATCTTGGAGGGCAGGAGGCTTCATACATCGAGGTCAGGGACGACGCAGGGATCCTTTCCTGAGTGTCCCACCCGCATCGACCGGCGCCGGCAGAGAGATCTCCGGCGCCGGTTCTCTTTCCCGGGCCGGGTTGACGGGCGGTTAACGAGACCGGTCCTGGCATCCGCCAGGACCGCGTCTCGGGTCTCACCTAAGGAGGGTTGTCGCATCCCGGGATGTGGGCCCCGGAATGCCTGCGCTGTGGTCGAGTCTAAAAACACCCCCTCACCCGCCCGGGTTCCGCACGATCGGCGGCACTTGCCGCAGGGGAGGGCTCGGCCCGCGCACGCTCGACGGCACTTTCCGCAGGGGAGAGCTCGGCCCGCGCACGCTCGACGGCCCCGGTCTCCCCATTGCGAGGAGGCCGGGGCCGCCAGCCTTAACTACCTACTATACCTTGGGTTAGCCCTTCAGGCTAGCTCTTCATCACCTTCTTCTTCTCCCGCTCCTTCTCCTTCTTCTCCCTCTCCTTCACCGCCTCCTCGCGCCTGCGGCGGTCGGCCGCCTTCTGCTCGGTCGACTTGACGAGCTCGAGGATGGCCATCTCGCCGCCGTCGCCCAGCCGGGTGCGGGTGCGCAGGATCCGGGTGTAGCCGCCGGGGCGGTTGGCGTACCAGGGCGCGATCGTGTCGAAGAGCTTCTTCAGCACCTCCGGCTTCTGCACCACGCTCGCGACCAGCCGGCGCGAGTGCAGGTCGCCGCGGCGGGCCTGCGTGATCGCGCGCTCGGCGACCCGGCGGGCCTCCTTGGCCTTGGCCAGCGTCGTCTCGATGCGCTCGTGCTCGAAGAGCGCCGTCGTCAGGTTGCGCAGCAGGGCGCGCCGGTGCGAGGCCGTGCGGCTCAGCTTGCGCCCGTCCTTCATGTGTCTCATGGCCGATCCCCTTCTCCGCGAATCCGCGCGCCGCCCCGCGGGCGGCGCCGGGGCGCAGCTCCCTACAGGTCCTGATCCTCGGCGGCCTCAAGGGCCTCCTCGTCGAAGCCGTCCCCTTCCTCGATCTCCTCGGTGAACTCGAGCTCGCCCGGCGCCGTGCGCACGCCCAGGTACTTCGTCACGTCCATGCCGAAGTCGAGCCCCATGCCCTGGATCAGGTCCTGGATCTCCTTCAGCGACTTCTTCCCGAAGTTCCGGTACTGGAGCATGTCCTGCTCGCTCTTCTGGACCAGGTCGCCCAGGGAGCGGATCCGCGCCGCGCGCAGGCAGTTCGCCGAGCGGACCGAGAGCTCCAGCTCGTCCACGCTCTTCTCCAGCAGCGCCTTGATGCGCGTGAACTCCTCGTCGACCTTCTCCTCGGCCTCCTCCTCGAACTGCTCCTCGAACCTGACGAACAGGTTGAAGTGGTCCCGCAGGATCTTGCCGGCCATCCCCAGGCTGTCCTGAGGCAGGATCGAACCGTCGGTCCAGACCTCGATGATCAGCTCGTCGTAGTCGATGCGCTGCCCGATTCGGGCGCTCTCGACGCCGTAGCTGACGTGGGTGACCGGGCTGAAGTTGGCGTCCAGCACGACCGTGCCCAACGGGCGCTCGCCGAGCTTCTGCAGATCCTCGGCCGTCACGTAGCCCCGCCCGGTCGCCACTTCGACCTCGAGCTCGAAGTCGGCGTCCTTGTTCAGCGTGGCGATGTGCTGCTCGGGATTGAGAATCATGATGTCCGACGAGATCTGCAGATCGCCCGCCTTGACCGCGCCCGCCTTGGAGCTGCGGAAGAGGCCGACCCGCGGCCCGTCGCCGAGGTGCTTGAAGCGGATCTGCTTCAGGTTGAGCACGATGTCGGTCATGTCCTCGAGCACGCCCGGGATCGCGGTGAATTCGTGCAGCACGCCGGCGTTGTTGAGCTTGCAGGCTACCACCGCCGCCCCCTGCAACGATGAGAGCAGCACCCGGCGCAGCGTGTTGCCCAACGTGTAGCCGAAGCCGCGCTCGAGCGGCTTGACGATGAAGCGCCCATACGTGGCCGTCGAGACCGCCTCGTCCCTGACGTAGGAATCCGGCATGTGGAGGATCTTCCACTTCATCGTTCGGACCTCCTCGGTTCGCCGAGCCTGAGTCGCTTCTCTCCGACGGCCTTACCCGCGCCTACTTGGAGTAGAGCTCGACGATGAGCTGCTCCTGCACGGGCACCGGAATCTGCTCCCGCGACGGGATCTGGGCGATCCGCCCGGTCATCTCCTTCTCGTCGATCTCCAGCCAGGGCTGATCCTCGGTGCGGCGGCGGTTCTCGAAGTTCTCGCGGATCGCGGCGATCTTCCTGCTCTCGGGGCGCACCGAGACGACATCCCCCGGCTTGAGCAGGTACGAGGCGCGGTCCACGGATCGGCCGTTGACCAGGAAGTGGCCATGGCCGACCAGGTGGCGCGCCGCGCTCCGCGAGGCCGCCAGGCCCAGCCGGTAGACCGTGTTGTCCATGCGCAGCTCGAGCATCTGCAGCAGGACCTCGCCGGTGACGCCCTGGCGCCGCGCCGCCCGCTCGAAGTAGTTGCGGAATTGCCGCTCCATGACGCCGTAGATGCGCTTGGCCTTCTGCTTCTCGCGCAGCTGCACGCCGTACGAGGTGTCCTTGCGCCGCCGGCGGTCCTGGCCGTGCTCGCCGGGCGGATAGGCGTGCCCTTCCAGGGCGCACTTCTCCGTGTAGCAGCGCTCCCCCTTGAGGTACAGGCGCACGCCCTCCCGGCGGCACAGCTTGCACTTCGGTCCGTGATACACACCCATCCGATGCCTCCGCGCTCTGGCGACACGGCGCCCCGGCGGCGGGCCATCCGCCGCCCGGGGTCCGTCGAATGTCCTCTACACCCGGCGCCGCTTCGGCGGCCGGCAGCCGTTGTGGGGGATCGGGGTCACGTCGCGGATCGCCGTGATCTCGAGCCCCGCGGCCGCCAGGCTGCGGATCGAGGCCTCGCGCCCCGCGCCCGGTCCCTTGACCCACACCTCGACCCGGCGCATCCCGGCGTTCATCGCCTCGCGGGCGGCGCTCTCGGCGGCGACCTGCGCGGCGTAGGGCGTGCTCTTGCGCGAGCCCTTGAAGCCGGCCTTCCCGCCGCTGGCCCAGGAGACGACCCCGCCCGTGGGATCGGTGATCGAGATGATCGTGTTGTTGAAGCTGGTGTGGACGTGGACCACACCGTTCGGGGGGACCTTCCGATCCCGCTTCTTGCGCTTCTCTTTGGCCACCCTGCGTGTCCTCCCGTGACAGAGATCACCGGCGCGGCGCGGATCGCCTTCGGCCGGACCGCGACGGCGGCGGCCCCGCCCGCCCGCCCGCGCGCTACGCCTTCTTCTTCTTCAGCGCCCCCGAGGTGCGCCGCGGCCCCTTGCGGGTGCGGGCGTTCGTGTGCGTGCGCTGGCCGCGCACCGGCAGCCCGCGCCGATGGCGCATGCCGCGGTAGCACCCGATGTCCATCAGGCGCTTGATGTTCATGCCGACTTCGGTATGCAGGGCGCCTTCCACCCGGTGCTGGTTCTCGATCTCGTTGCGCAGCCGGGCCGCCTCCTCCTCGGTCAGGTTCTTCACCCGCGTGTCCGGGCTGACCCCCGTCGCCTTGAGAATCCGGCGCGAGGTCGAGAACCCGATGCCGAAGATGTAGGTCAGCGCCGCCTCGATCCTCTTGTCGTTCGGCAGATCGACTCCGGCGATACGAGCCAAGGTCAGTCCTCCTCATCACGACCGCTCCCGCCCCGGCCGTCGCCGGCGGGGAGGCGGTCCGCTTCGCTACCCCTGGCGCTGCTTGTGCCTGGGGTTCTTCTTGCAGATCACCCGCACGACGCCGTTGCGGCGGACGATCTTGCAATGCTCGCAGATCTTCTTGACCGAAGATCTCACCTTCATGACGGCCCCCTCCGCGTCACGCGCCCGATCCGGGCCCCGGCAGGGTCAGGATGTCGGGTCCGTTCTCCGTGACCGCGATCGTATGTTCGAAATGCGCCGACCGCGAGTGGTCCCGCGTCACCACGGTCCACTGGTCCGGCTCCGTATAGACCTCGAAGCCTCCGCTGTTGACCATCGGCTCCACCGCCAGGACCATGCCCGCCGCCAGCAGCGGCCCCTGCCGGCGGCCGCCGAAGTTGGGCACCTGCGGGTCCTCGTGCAGTTGCGTGCCGATCCCGTGCCCGACCAGCATGCGCACCACCGAGAAGCCGTGGCTCTCGACGTGCTGCTGGATCGCGTGCGAGATCTCCCCCAGCCGATGTCCCGCCCGCGCCCGGGCGATGCCCGCCTCCAGCGCCTCGCGCGTCACCCTCAGCAGCCCGGCCGAGGCCTCGTCCACCCGGCCGACCGGGAAGGTCCAGGCCCCGTCCCCGTGGTAGCCGTCCTTGAAGGCGCCCACGTCGACGCTGACGATGTCGCCCTCCTCGAGCTGCCGCGACGAGGGGATGCCGTGGACGACGACATCGTTCACCGAGATGCAGGCGCTGGCCGGGTAGCCGCGATAGCCCTTGAACGACGGCCGGGCCTCCTGCGCCACGATGAACCGCTCCACCTCCTCGTCGATCTCCCGGGTCGTCACCCCGGGCCTGATCATCTCCTGCACCAACCGCAGCGCCGCGCCGACGATGCGCCCGCTGGCGCGGATCCGCTCGACCTCGTCTGGCCGGCGGATCGCGATCATCGGTCCCCGGCGGCTCCGAGCAGCCGCTCGATCTGGGCGCGAGCCTCCGCGTACCCCTGGTTCCCGTCGGCGACCCCGAGCAGCCCGCGCGCCTCGTAGTAGCGCACCAGCGGCGCCGTCTGGGCCTCGTAGACCTCGAGGCGCCGCAGGACCGTCGTCTCCGTGTCGTCGTCGCGCTGCACGACCGGGCCGCCGCAGGCGTCGCACACGCCCTCTGCGCGCGGCGGGCGGAAGCTCAGGTTGTAGACCGCGTTGCAGCCCGGGCAGACCCTCCGGCTGGTCAGCCGGCGGACGAGCTCGTCGCGGGCGACCTCGATCTTGACGACCTTGTCGAGCTTCTCGCCGCGCTCCTCCAGCAGCCGGTCCAGGCCCTCGGCCTGCGGGATCGTGCGCGGGAACCCGTCCAGGATGAACCCCTGGCCCGCGTCCGGCCGGGCCAGCCGCTCGCGCATCAGGCCCAGGATCAGGTCGTCCGGCACGAGCCGGCCGGCGTCCATGTGCCCCTTGGCCTCGCGCCCCAGCGGGGCGCCCGCGGCGACCGCCGCCCGGAGGATGTCCCCGGTCGAGATCTGCGGGATCCCCCGCGCTTCCACGATCCAGGCGCTGTGCGTGCCCTTGCCGCAACCCGGCGCCCCGATCAGCACCAACCGCATGCCTCCGCCCCTCGCCTCGCCGCCCAGGGGGCGACTCGTCTCTCTCTCCGGCGCCCCCCGCCTCGCCCGCTACATCCGCCTGCCGCCCCGCAGGCGCGTCCGCTTCAGGAACCCGTCGTAGTGGCGCACCAGCAGGTGCCCCTCGATCTGCTGCAGCGTGTCCAGCGCCACGCCGACCACGATCAACAGGCTCGTGCCGCCGAAGTAGAACGGCATGTTGGCTCTGTAGATCAGGATGTCGGGCAGCACCGCGATCGCCGCCAGGTAGATGGCCCCCGGGAAGGTGATCCGGGTCAGGATCCGGTCGATGTAGTTGGCCGTCGGCTTCCCCTGGCGGATGCCCGGCACGAAGCCGCCGTACTTCTTCATGTTCTCCGCCAGGTCGACCGGGTTGAGCACGATCGCCGTGTAGAAGTAGGCGAAGAAGATGATCATCAGGGCGTAGATGATCATGTAGAGCGGCTGGCCCGGATTGAAGATCTCATTGAGCTTCATCACGATCGCGCTGTCGGAGAAGAAGCTGCCCAGCGTGCTCGGGAAGACGATGATCGACTGGGCGAAGATGATCGGAATCACCCCCGCCGTATTGGGCCTCAGCGGGATGTGGGTGCTGGTCCCGCCGACCATCTTGCGCCCGATCACCCGCTTGGGATACTGCACCGGGATCTTGCGCTGGGCCTGGGTGAACATGACGACGACCGCCGTGACGGCGACCATGCCCAGGATCAGGATGATCAGGAAGAGCAGGTTGATGTCGCCCGCCCGGACGAGCCGCCAGGTCTGGAGCAGCTCCAGGGGGAACTGCGCCACGATGCCGATGAAGATGACCAGCGAGATGCCGTTGCCGATGCCGCGCTCGGTGATCTGCTCGCCCAGCCACATGACGAAGACCGTCCCGGCCGTCAGGCTGAGCATCGTCAGCATCTGGAAGGCGAAGGGGTTCATCGAGATCAGCCCCGGGATCTGCCCGGCCATGTTGAGCATGTAGATGCTGATCCCGTAGGACTGGATCAGCGCCAGGAGCACGGTGCCGTAGCGGGTGAACTGGGTGATCTTCTTGCGCCCCGCCTCGCCCTCCTTGCGCAGCCTCTCGAAGTAGGGGATCACGGCGCCGAAGAGCTGCAGGATGATCGAGGCGCTGATGTAGGGCATGATCCCCAGGGCGAAGATCGTGGCCCGGCTGAAGTTGCCGCCGGCGAACAGGTCGAAGAGGCCGAACAGCCCCCCCGCCTGGTTCTGCGCGAACCAGTCCGACAGCGCGCCCCCGTCGATCCCCGGGGTGGTGATGTGCCCCCCCAGCCGGTACACGAGCAGCATGCCGATCGTGTAGAGGATCCGGCGCTTGAGCTCCGGGATCCGGAACATCGACTCGATCTTGTTGAACATCAGCGACTCCTCAGGCTAGGCCTGGGTTGGCGTCAGCAGCTCCACTGTACCGCCGCTCTGGCTGATCTTCTCCATCGCCGACCGGCTGGCGGCGTGCACGCGCACCGTCAGGGCCCGGTCGAGGCTGCCTTCGCCCAGCAGCTTGATCGGCAGCGCGGGACGGCGGACGAGCCCCGCCTCGCGCAGCTCCTGCGGGGTGACCCGGCTTCCGGCGTCGAAGCGCGCCAGGTCGCGCAGGTTGACGACCTGGAAGAGCTGGCGCGTGTGGTTGCGGAAGCCGCGCTTGGGCAGGCGGCGCTGGAGGGGCATCTGGCCGCCCTCGAACCAGTCGCGCGACGACCCGCCGCTGCGGGCCTGGATGCCCTTGTGCCCCTTCGTCGAGGTCCCGCCGTGGCCCGATCCGGTGCCGCAGCCCCGGCGCTTGCGCGCCCGCACGGCCCCCGGCGCCGGCCTGATCTCGTTCAGCTTCATGATCGACTCCCCGTCTCTCGGCTAGCGGCTCTCGTCGAGAGCCTCGACCGTCACCAGGTGCTCCACGACCTTGATCATGCCGCGGATCTGCGGCGTGTCCTCGTGCACCACGGACTGCTGCATCCGCCGGATCCCCAGCGCGCGAATCGTCCGCTTCTGCTTCTCGATGCGGTTGATCGTGCTACGCACCTGCGTGATCTTGAGCTTCACGGCTGCTCCCTCCTCCCGGCGAACCGAACACGTCGCGCACGCCGCGCCCGCGGCGCCGGGCCACGGTCGAGGCGCTGCGCAGGCTCTGCAGGCCCTTGATCGTCGCCTTGACCAGGTTGTGGGGGTTGCTCGAGCCCAGGCTCTTGGTCAGCACGTCCTGGACCCCGGCCACCTCGAGCACCGCGCGCACGGCGCTGCCGGCGATCACGCCGGTCCCCGGCGACGCGGGCTTCATCAGCACCTGGGCGGCGCCGAAGTTGCAGTTCACCTCGTGCGGCAGCGTGGCGCGCCGCAGGGGGACCTCGAAGACCGACTTGCGCGCGGCGTCCGTGGCTTTGCGGATGGCCTCGGAGACTTCGTTGGCCTTGCCCAGGCCGACGCCGACCAGTCCGGCGCGGTTGCCGACCGCGACGATGGCGTTGAAGCTGAATCGCCGGCCCCCCTTGACCACCTTGGCGACGCGGTTGATGTGGATCAACCGGTCGACCAGTTCGGGCTCCAGGCCGCGCTCCATGCGCTCAGACCGGTCCGACCGCTCCGTCCTCTCTCGGCGTTCACGACTCAAACTGCACCTCCCGACGGCGCGACCGCGGCGTCCGCGGCGGCGCGCGCCATCGCGCTAGAACTCCAGCCCCCCGGCGCGGGCGCCCTCGGCCACGGCCTTGACCCGGCCGTGATAGATGTATCCGCCTCGGTCGAAGCGGACCCGCTTGATGCCCTTGGCCAGCGCCCGGGCGGCGACCAGTTTCCCCACCTCGTGGCTGGCCTCGGTCTTCTTCTTGCCCGCCAGGGCGCCCTTGAGCTCGGGGCTCAGGGTCGAGGCGCCGACCAGGCTCACGCCGCGCGCGTCGTCGACGATCTGGACGTGCACGTGGGCGTGGCTGCGGAACACGCAGAGCCGCGGCTGCGCCTCGGTGCCGCTCACGCGGCGGCGGATCCGGTCGTGCCGCTTCAAGCGGCTCTCTCGGCGCTCCTTCGAAACGGACTTCATGGTCCCCACTCCTTGCTGCCTACTTCGCGCCCGACTTGCCCGCCTTCTTGCGCACCTGCTCGTTCTCGTAGCGGATGCCCTTGCCGTGGTAGGGCTCGGGCTTCTTCAGGGCCCGGATGTCGGCCGCCACCTGGCCGACGCGCTGGCGATCGATGCCGGTGAGCTTGATCTTCATCGGGCGCTCGGTCACGGCGACCTCGATGTCGTCCGGCACCTGGTAGGTGACCGGATGATCGAAGCCGACCTCGAAGGCCAGCTTCCTGCCCTGGAGCGTGACCCGGTACCCGGTGCCGACGATCTCCAGCGAGCGGGTGAAGCCGTGCCGCACGCCGGTGACCATGTTGTCGAGCAGCGTGCGGGTCGTGCCCCACAGGCTGTTCGTCCGCTGCGTCGGGCGCGGATTGAGCACCCGCAGCACGCCGTCGGCGAGCTCCACCTGCAGCTCCGGGACGACATCCCAGAAGAGCTCCTTCTTCTGGCAGGCGACCCTCACCCGCTGGCCGTCGATGCGGACGTCGACGCCCTCCGGGACCGGAATCGGTCTCTTGCCGATACGCGACATCGTTTCCCTTCCTCCGCGGGGACGCCCCCGCGCTGCGTCCTACCAGACCCGCGCGACCAGCTCGCCGCCGACGCCCGCCTGGCGGGCCTCCCGGTCGGTCATCACGCCGCGGGGAGTGGAGAGGATCGCCGTCCCCAGGCCGCCCCGCACGCGGGGAATCTCCCGGGCGCCGATGTAGACGCGCCGGCCCGGCGTGCTGACGCGCTCCAGGCCCTCGATGACCGGCGTCCCGTCCGACCGGTCGTAGCGAAGCTGCATGCGCAGCACTCCCTGCTTCCCGTCCTCCATGCGCGCGACACCCTCGATGTAGCCCTCGCGATGGAGCAGCTTGGCGATCTCCTCGGACAGCCGCGAGGCGGGCGCCTCCACCCGGCGATGCTTGGCCCGGCTGGCGTTGCGGATGCGGGTCAGGAAGTCGGCAATCGGGTCGCTCACACTCATGCGTGTGCTCTCCCTTTGAAGATCAGTCCCCTCGTCGGCCCCATCGGGCGCCGTCCTACCAGCTGGCCTTGACCACGCCGGGAAGCTCCCCGCGGCTGGCCAGCTCGCGCACGCAGATGCGGCACATCCCGAACCGCCGCAGAAAGGCCCGCGGCCGCCCGCAGCGGCGGCAACGATTGTAGCGGCGGACCTTGAACTTGGGCGTCCGCTTGCACTTCTCGACCAGCGACTTCTTGGCCACGACTGGCTCTCCTCCCTAGCGCTCGCGGAAAGGCACGCGCATCGCCTTGAGCAGCTCGAACCCTTCCTCGTCGGTCTCGGCGGAGGTGACGATCGTCACGTCCATGCCGCGGATCTTCTCGACCTTGTCGTACTTGATCTCCGGGAAGATGATCTGCTCCTTGATCCCGAAGCTGTAGTTGCCGCGGCCATCGAACGACTTCGGCGGCAGCCCGCGGAAGTCGCGGATGCGCGGGATGGCGACGCTGATCAGGCGGTCGAGGAACTCGTACATCCGCGCCCCGCGCAGCGTGACCATCGTCCCGATCGGCTGCCCCTCGCGCAACTTGAAGTTGGCGATGGACTTGCGCGCCCGCCGCGTGGCCGGCTTCTGCCCGGCGATCGTCCCCAGGTCCTCGGCGGCCGTCTCCAGCAGGCGCACGTTCGTCAGCGCGTCGCCGACGCCCATGTTCAGCACGACCTTCTTCAGGCGCGGCACCTCGTGGGGGTTGCCGTAGCCGAAGCGCTCGCGCAACCGGGCGACGACGACGGAGTCGTAGTGCGTCTTCAGGTTGGGCGGGGGACCCTGCTCGACGACCGTGTCCGCCGCCGCTCCCTTGGGCGCGGCCTTCGCGGCCCCCTTGTCCCTGGCGGCCCCCTTGTCCTTGGGCGCCCCCTTCGCCTGGGGCTTGCCGGTAACCGCCGCCCCCTTGGGCTGGGCTTCCTTCTTCGCCATCGCTCTTGCGTCTCCCGTTCGAGCCGGCCGCGCTCCGCCTGCCGGACGCTACGCGCCCCTGTGTCCGGGCTTCTCGATCACCTCGCCCGTGCGGGCCGAGATGCGCTCCTTGATCTTCACCGTGCGGGTCCCCTCCTTCTCGAGGCGGACCCGCGTGCGCACGCGCGTGGCCTTGCGGGCCTTGGGATCGTAGAGCGCCACCTTCGACATGGGCAGCGGCGCCTCCTTCTCGATGATCCCCCCCTGCATCTGCGCCTGCGAGCGCCGGCGGGTGTGGCGCTTGATCATGTTGATCTTCTCCACGATGACCGCCCGCTTCTCGGGGAAGACGAACAGGACCTTGCCGGTCCGGCCCTTCTCTTCGCCGCTGATGACGATGATCGTGTCGCCCTTGCAGATGTGCACGGCACTCCTCCTCGTCGCGCGCCCGGCGCCTAGAGCACTTCCGGCGCCAGTGAGACGATCTTCATGAACTCCTTGTCACGCAGCTCGCGGGCCACCGGACCGAAGATGCGGGTGCCCTTCGGCTCCTTGTTCGCGTCGATGATCACCGCCGCGTTCTCGTCGAAGCGGATGTAGGTGCCGTCCTTGCGGCGGACCTCCTTGCGGGTGCGCACGATCACCGCCCGGGCCACGGAGCCCTTCTTGATGGCGCCGGTCGGCAGCGCGTCCTTGACCGCCACCACCACGATGTCGCCCACGCTCGCGTACCTCCGGCGCGTCCCGCCGAGCACCTTGATGCACATTGCCCGCCGGGCCCCCGAGTTGTCCGCGATCGTCAACATCGTCTGCTGCTGGATCATGGCTCATCCTCCGGCGCGGGATGGGCGGCCTCCGCGCCGCGCCTCCGCTCCCCATCCGCTGATGCCCCGCCCTAGCGGGCGCGCTCGATGATCTCCACCAACCGCCAGCGCTTGAGCTTGCTCAGCGGCCGCGTCTCCATGATGCGCACCGTGTCGCCCACCTGGCACTGGTTCTGCTCGTCGTGGGCGTAGAACTTCTTGTCGCGCGTGATGTACTTGCCGTACACCGGGTGCGGCAGGCGCCGCTTCATGCGCACCACGATGGTCTTGTTCATCGCGGAGCCGACGACCACCCCTTCGCGCACCTTCCTCTGAGCTCTCTCGGTCATTTAGGCCTTCTCCTTGCCCGACGCCAGCCGGCGGATGCCCCGGTTGTCCTCGTGCAGCATGGTCCGGGCGCGGGCGATTCCGCGCCGGAGCTCGCGCATGCGCAGCGGGTTGCCCTCCTGCTTCAGGGAGGAGCGCAGACGGATGTTCTGCAGCTCCTCCTGGAGGTCGCGGAGCTTGATCTCCAGCTCGTCGCGGGTCAGCTCGCGCAGCCGTTTGGCCTTGATCTCCTTCACCTCGCCATCCTCCCGAGCGGCGCCGGCGGCCTAGAGCCGCGAGGCGAACGCCTCGCGCTTGACGATCCTGGTCCTGCAGGCCAGCTTGGAGGCGCCGAGCGTAAGCGCCTCGCGGGCCAGCTCCTCCGAGATGCCCTCGAGCTCGAAGATGATCCGCCCCGGCTTGACCACCGCCACCCAGCTCTCCGGCGCGCCCTTGCCCTTGCCCATGCGCGTCTCGGCGGGCTTCTTGGTGATCGGCTTGTCGGGGAAGATCCGGATCCACATCTTGCCGCCGCGCTTGACCTTGCGGTTGATGGCCACGCGCGCCGCCTCGATCTGCCTGCTCTCCACCCAGGCCGGCTCGATCGCCTTCAGGCCGATCTCGCCGAAGGCCAGCGAGCTGCCGCGCGTCGCCTGGCCCTTGCGGTTGCCCTTCTGCATCTTGCGGAACTTGGTCCGCTTCGGCATCAACATGGCCTACTGCCTCCTCGCCCCCGCGCCCCGCCGCGCGAATCCGCCGGCGGGCTGCCCGGTCTCGCTGTCCCTGCCGATGCGCTCGCCGTGGAAGACCCAGACCTTGACCCCGCAGGTGCCGTAGTTGGTGTAGGCGATCGCCTGGGCGTAGTCGATGTCGGCCCGCAGGGTGTGCAGCGGAATGCGCCCCTCGCGGTACTCCTCGCTGCGCGACATCTCGGCCCCGCCGAGGCGTCCGGAGCAGCGCACCTTGATGCCCTCGGCGCCGCTGCGCATCGAGGAGGAGATCGCCCGCTTCATCGCCCGGCGGAAGCCGACGCGCATCTCGAGCTGCTTGGCGATGTTCTCCGCCACCAGGTACGCGTTGCGGTCGGGATTGTCGACCGACTTGATGTCCAGGAAGACCTCCTTGCCGGTCACGCGCTGCAGCTCGTCGCGCAGCTGGTTCACCTGCGCCCCGCCCTTGCCGATCACCATGCCCGGCTTGGCGGTGTGCAGCGTGATGTCCACCCGATTGGCGGAGCGCTGGATGACGACCAGCGCGATGCCGCTGTTGGGCAGCCGCGTGCGCACGTACTTCTTGATCATCAGGTCTTCCTCGACCAGGTCCGCGTAGGTCCGCCCGGCGTACCAGCGCGAGTCCCAGGTGCGAGTGATCCCCAGCCGCAGGCCGATCGGATTCGTCTTCTGTCCCAAGAGCACCTCCCGGGGTTCCGCCGCCCCGTGCCGGCTCCTCGCCGAGGAGCCCGATTCCGGCTACGCCTTCTCCTCGACGATGATCGTGATGTGGCTCGACCGCTTCAGGATCCGGTTGGCCCGCCCCTGGGCGCGCGGCCGGATGCGCTTGAGCGTCGGCGCCGAGTCGGCCACGGCGTGCTTGACGAACAGCCGCTCGGCGTCCAACTCCTCGTTCTTGCCCCCGGCATTGGCCACCGCCGAGGTCAGCAGCTTGCTGACCTTCTTGGCGATCGGCTGCGGGTTGAAGGCCAGGATCTCCTGCGCCCGGTCGACCTGCGCGCCGCGGATCTGGCGCAGCACGCGATCGACCTTGGTCGGCGAGACCTGCACGTAGCGCGCGATCGCTCTGGCTTCCATCGTCCCTCTCCTGTCCCGCGGCTCGGCGGAACGGCCCGCGAGCCTACTTCTTGACGGACTTGTCCGTCGAATGGCCCCGATAGGTGCGCGTCAGGGCGAACTCGCCCAGCTTGTGCCCCACCATGTTCTCGGTGATGTAGATGGGGATGAACTTGTTGCCGTTGTGGATCGCGATCGTGTGGCCGACGAAGCCGGGCACGATCATCGACCGGCGGCCCCAGGTGCGCAGCACCTTCTTCTCGCGGGTCTTGTTCAGCTCCTCCACGCGCTTGAGCAGCCGCTCGTCGACGTAGGGGCCCTTCTTCAGCGAACGCGACATCTGAGACCTCTCCTGCGCTTACTTCGCGCGACGGTGCACGATCAACCGATCCGACGGCTTGGCCTTGCGACGGGTCTTGTAGCCCTTGGTCGGCTTGCCCCACGGCGTGCAGGGGTGCCGCCCGCCCGAGGAGCGGCCCTCGCCGCCGCCCATCGGGTGGTCGACGGGGTTCATGGCCACGCCTCGCGAGCTGGGCCTGACCCCGAGCCAGCGGTTGCGGCCCGCCTTGCCGATGACCACGTTCTCGTGGTCGATGTTGCCCACCTGTCCGATCGTGCAGTAGCAGTCGAGGCTGAACATGCGCACCTCGCCCGACGGCATCCGCACGTGGGCGTGCTTGCCCTCCTTGGCCATCAGCTGGCAGACGACGCCGGCCGCGCGGGCGACCTGGGCCCCCTTGCCGGGCAACAGCTCCAGATTGTGCACGCCCGTGCCGAGCGGCACGCCGCGCAGCGGCAGGGAGTTGCCGTCGCGCACCTCGGCGGCCGGACCCGACATGAGGACGTCGCCGATCTTCACGTTCTTCGGCGCCAGGATGTATCGCTTCTCCCCGTCGGCGTAGACCAGCAGCGCGATCCGCGAGGAGCGGTTGGGGTCGTACTCGAGGGCGCGCACGGTCGCCGGGATGCCGTGCTTGCCGCGGCGGAAGTCGATCTCCCGGTAGCGGCGCTTGTGCCCGCCGCCGCGCCGCCAGGCCGTGACCCGGCCGTGGTTGTTCCGGCCGTAGCTGCGCGGGAAGGGCCGCAGCAGCGACTTCTCCGGCTTCTTGGGCGTCAGCTCGGAGAAGTCCGCCACGGTCATGTAGCGCAGACTCGGGGTCGTCGGCTTGAACTTCTTCAACGCCATGCCTGATGCTCCTTTCGGGGTTCACGGCTTCCAGAGCGCCGGTCCGCCCGGGGCCGGCGCCCGATCCCCGATCGCCTAGACCTCATCGAAGACATCGATCGTCTGGCCCGGCTTCAAGGTCACGATGGCCTTCTTCCAATGGGAGCGGCGGCCCTCGAAGCGCCCCATGCGCTTGCTCTTGCCGCGCATGCCCATCGTGCGCACGGCGACCGCGTCCACGCCGAAGACCGTCTTGACCGCCTGCGCGATCTGGACCTTGTTCGCCGAGAGGTGCACGTCGAACAGGTAGCGGCTGCCCGTCTTGCCCTGTTCGCGGATCCGGGCGCCCTTCTCGGTGATCAGCGCGCGGCGGATGATCGTGTGCGGGTCGAGGTTCATTGACCCCACGCCTCCTCGATCTTGGGCACCGCCGACTCCATGATCAGCAGGCAGTCGGCGTGCAGGACCTCGTACGCGTTGAGCAGCCGGTAGTCCCGGGTGCTCAGGCGGGGGATGTTGCGCGCCGCCAGGGCCAGATCGGCGTCATGCTCCGGCAGCACCAGGAGGCAGCGGCGGTCGTCGAGCCCCAGGCCCTTGATCACCGCGGCCACTTCCCGCGTCTTGCGCTCGCGCACGCTGAAGTCGGAGAGCACCCGGACCTCGCCCGATCGCGCCTTCTCCGACAGCGCCGAACGCAGCGCCAGGCGCTTGATCGCCCTGGGCAGGACGTAGGCGTAGCTGCGCGGCCGCGGGCCGAAGGCGCGCCCGCCGCCGACCCAGATCGGGGAGCGGTTCGAGCCGGCGCGCGCCCTCCCGGTCCCCTTCTGGCGCCAGGGCTTGCGGCCGCCGCCGGAGATCTCCGTGCGCCCCTTGACCTTGGCGGTGCCGTGGCGCTGATTGGCGAGGTAGTTGCGCACCGCCTCCCACATGACGTGCTGATTCGGCTCCACCCCGAACGTCGCCTCGGGGAGCTGCACATCCCCCCGGGCGTCGCCGGAGTGCGTGAATAGCTTCGCCGCTGGCATGGCTACCCCTTCTTCCGCGGCACGCGGCGCGTCTTGCGCACCAGCACCAGCGAGTTGCGTCCCCCGGGCACGGCCCCGCGCACGAGCAGCAGGTGGCGATCCGGGTCGGTGCGCACGACGCGCAGGTTGACCGTCGTCTGGCGCACGTTGCCCATCTGCCCCGGCAGCCGCCGACCCTTGAAGACGTGCGACGGCCAGGCGCTCATGCCGATCGAACCGGGCTGGTCGTGCGTCTTGCAGCCGTGCGTCTCGGGCCCCCCGTGGAACCCGTGGCGCTTGCGCACGCCCTGGAAACCCCGCCCCTTGGTGATGCCGACCACGTCCACGCGATCGCCCGGCGCGAACATGGTCACGTCGAGCACCGTGCCCGCCTCCGGCGGCTCATCGGCGCGGAACTCGCGCAGCACTCGATGGGGCTCGATGTTCCGGCCGGCGAGGTGTCCGCGCTCGGGCCGGGTCAGCTTGCGCGCCGCCACCTTGTCGAAGGCGAGCTGCGCGGCGGCGTACCCGTCCGTCTGGCGGGACTTCACGCACACGACCGGGCAGGGTCCGAGGGCCAGGACGGTGACGGGCATCACCGTTCCGTCCTCCTCGAAGACCTGCGTCATCCCCACCTTCCGCCCAATCAAGCCAGGCATCACCCATTCTCCAGTCTTGCGGGCCCGAGACCCGGCGCGCGGGCGCCGGGCGGCCCTGACCCCTAGAGCAGCTTGATCTCGATCTCCACACCGGCGGGCAGCTCGAGCTTCATCAGGGCGTCGATCGCCTGCGGCGTGGACTGGCTGATGTCGATCAGGCGCTTGTGCACGCGGATCTCGAACTGCTCGCGCGACTTCTTGTCGACGTGCGGCGAGCGCAGCACGGTGTAGACCGAGCGGCGCGTCGGCAGCGGCACGGGGCCCGAGGTGATCGCCCCCGTGCGCCGGGCGGTGCTGACGATCTCGCCCGCAGACTTGTCGAGCACCATGTGATCGAACGACTTCAGCTTGATACGGATTCTCTGCCCGGCCACGCGCCTTCCTCCTGTCCGCCGGCGCCCGTCCGCGGGCTCCGGGTGCGCCCGGTCGCCCCCGTGCGGGGGCCCGGGCGGCGCGAGTTACTCGACGATCTCCGTCACCACCCCCGCGCCCACGGTC
>Ga0194126_10006414_pt1 | contig 16791 bp, 1 predicted proteins | sample TA2KigC150mmetaG_FD_148641 | JGI IMG/M metagenome (GOLD analysis project Ga0194126, IMG submission 148641) | Freshwater microbial communities from Lake Tanganyika, Tanzania - TA2015035 Kigoma Deep Cast 150m | ecosystem: Environmental > Aquatic > Freshwater > Lake | place: Tanzania: Lake... | reverse complement strand
GTGGCGGGGTCGTCGCCGCAGCAGGCCAGCAGGCCGTACTGTCCTTCGTGGGTGATCACCGTGGCCCCGCACACCACGCCGTCGGGGTCCATCGCCTGGACAACGGTTCCCACCGGCAAAGAAGCCGTACCGTAGAAGTTGACCCAGGTGTTGGTGGGATTTGCGATTTGCGATTTGCGATTTTCGATTTTGTCTTTCAATCGCAAATCGGCAGTCGGCAATCGAAAATCGGCCGTGGTTGGGTATTGCAGCGTGCCCGCCTGGACCATCTTGATCCAGTAGCCAAACATGGGCTTCATTTCGCGCAGGGTGTTGAAGCTGGGATCAATGTCTGGGTAGTAGGACAGCGCGCCCTGATCGTAGCCCAGCACAACGGTGTACTTCCCGTCAATGCTTTGCAGGGCATCGGCGACGGCCAGCGGCTGGCGCGGCAGATAGCTCACCAGATTCCAGCCCGCATCCAGCTCAATCGCCCGATCCTCAGCGAACTTCTCACCCACCACGCGCAGCGTAGCCACTGCTGACGAGTGATCCCTAGTCCCTGATCCCTGATCCCTAGTCACTGTCTTAATCCAGTACCCATGCTCCGCATCCATCTCCTTCAGCGTGTTCACCGCTGGCGGCAGGTCCGGATAGTACGACTGGGCGCCGCCATCGAAGCCCTGGATAACCACGTACTGTCCCTCAATAGGGCGTTGCACTACGCTGGCGTTGGTGGTGAAGGGGTTGACGTAGGTGGACACCAGGTTCCAGCGCTCTACCAAGGGCACGTCCAGGATGGAGACGGTCTGCTGTACATCTGGGGGTGCGCTGCACAGATTCAGTGGGTTGCTGCCCGCGCCGTCGTCGTTGAGGGCGATGGTGATGTCGTAGTCGCCGCAGAGGGCCGGGTCCCAGGTGATGGCAACTGTCTCCGACAGGCCGGCGGTGAGCATCTGGCTGGTGGGTGCCGTGCCGATCAGGTCGCCGTTGGCGTAGAAGGCCACCGACAGGCCGTCGGGTGCGCCACCGCCGCCGGTGTTGCTCACCCGCGCTTCGATGCGAACGGAGCTGGCGGGTTCGGCGGTGAGGAAAGTGGCGGTCAGGTTGGGGTTCAGGCACTCCAGGGCTTGCACTTTGAAGGGGCCTCTCAAAGTGGTGTTGCCGGCCTGGTCCACGGCCTCCACCCGCAGGGTGTATTCTCCGGCGACCCAGTTGTCGAGGTCGGGCGTGTACTGCCAGTTGACGCCGTCCCACTGAGTGGCTTCACGGAAGGAACTTCCATCAGGGGCATACACGATGACCTCCAGGCTGCTCAGGCCGCAGCCGTCACCCGCCGTGCCGTTCAGGACGATGGGATCGGCCGGATCTTGCAGCGAGACTTCGGCCAGCGTGCCGGCGACGGCCAGGGTGGGCGGCACGTTATCCACGGTGACATCGAGCCAGCCGCTGACCACGGTGTTGCCGGCCGAGTCGGTGGCGCGGACGCGCAGGGTGTGATCCACGCAGTCCTCCCGTGGCAGGCTCCAGGTGTAGTTCCAGTTCTGGGTGCCACTCGCGTCGGGGGAGTACACCTGACCGCGCCGCCAGGTAGCGGTCTGGTCGTCGAACTGCACTTCCACCTGGGCCACCTGGCCCTCGTCGTCGGTGGCCGTGCCGCCCAGGTTGGCGGTGCTCCCGGTGACGTATTGAGGCAGATCGGGGGTCACGCTAGGTGCGTAGATGTCCACGTTGAAGGTCTCTGTGTCCTGACCGATGTAGCCGCAGGTGTCCGCAGCCCGCGCCAGGAGCTCCAGGGTGGAGATGCCGGTTGGCACGTCTACGTTCGCTGTCCAGTTCATGGTGCCGCTGGCCTGATGCCAGGTGTTGCCGCCGTCCACGCTGTATTCGACGCTGGCCACCCCGCTGCCGGTGCCGTCGCTGGCCGTGCCGGCCACGGTCTGCAGGCCGGTGCCGATGACCTGGCCTGGAGTGGCAGCGATGTCCACGGTTGGCGGCTGGTTGTCCACTCGGTGACTGATGTTCACGTGAGATAGGATCGTGTCGGACAGCTTCAGCGTCGCGGAAATGTCCACCGTGGTCAGGCTGCTCAGGTCGTCACTCAGCACGCCGGTGATGGTGATGTTGTGGGAGGCATCAGTCTCGATGGACGGGACATGCAGGGTCCAGGCGTCGCCCAGGGGAGGACAAACGTCGCAGTCAGCTCCAACTACAGACTCAAACGCCAATCCAGCCGTGGCGAAGACATCCAGCGCCAGGCCCACGACGTTCAGGCCTTCCAGGTTGTTCAGGCTGATGACGTACTCCAGCGGGCTGCCCGGACACCAGGCCCCCTGAGGTGCCTGCAGGCTGCCGAGCGACATCAGCAAGTCGGCACCCAGGGGCTGTCCCTCGTTGGGGATGGTGATATTGGCCAGACCGGTCCAGACGAAGGACTCGGAGCACAGGTTGGTCAGCAGGTTGGTGGTGGGGAAAACGGCCCAGGGATTGCCCTCGTCGTCCAGGGCAAAGGCGATCAGCCCCAGCTCGCCGATGGAGGCCATGTCCAGCGCCAGGCGGATCTCGGTGTGGCCGCCGTCCCCCTGGGCGAACTCCCAATCAACCCCCGCCGCCTGCTGCCACGTGTCGCCCACGCACTCCCACAGCGTACCCTCGGTGGGGCTGGTGATGTGGATGGCGTAGTCGGCGCCGAAGGGCAGGGTGGGGCAGGTGGGCATGGGGATGACGGGATGGGTGCAGCTTCCGGGTCGCGTGTTCAGATAGATCCACAGGTCGCCGTCCAGTGTCCACCAGGCCCCACTCCAGCCCAGGTAGAGGTTGGAGCCGTCCCAGGTAGTGAACATCTGCTGCGGGTCCCACCAGTCCAGCAGTGTTGTTGGGCTGAAGTCATCCATGAACTCGAAGATGCCCCACTCCCAGCCTATGCCGTGCCACTCCTCCATGGCCAAATCGGTGTCAATTTGACCATCCACCACAATGGTTTGGACGCGGTTGGCGAAATTGGTCGAAGCATCGGCGAAGGTGCCCACGTGCCAGGGCCCGTAGTGGCGGATGAACTGGTTGCCGACCAGGTCCCGAACCGCCAGGTGCACGTACCAATCCCCAGGAGTGGCAAGGGAGCGTACGGTGGAGGTAACTACGCCCAGGTTCTCGGTGGGCAACGTATCCGTCACCTGGTCCACGGTGATCAGGGTCTCGGCGTAGCCGCTGCCATCGAAGGGCCTGGCCCAGGTGATTCGGAGGCCGCTCCACGGTAGGATGAGCGGCATGTCGAAGTGGGTGCCCGGCGGGGCGTCTTTCTCGAAGGGGCCGATAAAGGCGGTGAATTCCTCCACGCGAGGGCCAATGGGAGGCACGTTGTCAATGGAGAAGGTCCGCGCCTCCTGGGTGGAATTGCCGGCCTGGTCGCGGGCGCGCACCCACGCTGGATAGGAGATGAACTCCTGATCCTCGGGCGCCTCCCAGGTCAGCTCCCAGTCCGTGCCGTCCACGGTGGCCGGTTGCCAGGTGAAGCCGCCGTCCAGGCTGACCTCCACGGCGGCGACCCCGCTCCCGACATCTGTTACCGTGCCGGAGAAGACGACAGTGGACGTGAACCAGCCGCCGGCAGCAGGTGCGACGACGACCAGAAGCGGCGCGGTGGTGTCGGCAGGGTCCTGGCCGGACACGGTGAAGCCGACCGGGTCGCACTGCCCCTGGTTGCCGGTTCGGTCCTCGGCCACGGCGAAGGCGCTGTGGGCCCCGATGGCCAGTTCAACCCAGGCGCGGAAGGTGCGCGGGTCCTGGGCCTCTTCGTCCCACGGGTCAGCCGCCCACTCGGCCTGAACCTCGTCGCCGTCTACGACGAAGTACACGTCCTCGACGCTGAACTCGCCGGCGGCGTAGTCGGATACCTGCGCCCGCAGCTCCAGAGGGGTGTTCAGGATGGTGCCATTGACCGGCCGCGTCCAGGTGACCACGGGCGGGGTGCTGTCGGCCACGAACGCGCCGTCGTACCAGTCCTGCTCGTCCTGTTCCTCATTGGTGGCCACGTCTGCCGCGCGGCTGTAGAAGCGATACAGGCTCTCCACGGTGGGGGTGTAGCTGGTCTGCCAGTAGGACACGGTTTCCTGCGGCGTGTCCAGCGTCACCGGCGTCCAGGTGCTGGGCAGGGTGTCGGTGACCGCGCTGCTGGGGTCGTTGACCTGGCTGAAGCCAATCTCCACCTGGCTCACCCCGGAGTTGCCAGTGGCGGAGGAGACGTCCTCCCGCCCCAGGAAGACCGCCGCCGGCGTGGCCGTCAGTTCGTAGTAGCCCATGTCGGCCCGTTCCCCGCCACCGGGCGGGACCTCGGCGTAGGGTGAAGCAGCATCCCTGGCTGGCGAAGCGGGTTCGGGGCGGTAGGTGCCGTACTCAAAGCATGGGCCATAATAAGGCAGGTCGCCCGGCCCCTCCGACAGGCCGGTGTTGGCATCGTCTTGATATGGTATGAGGTTGCGGAGCAGGTTGTAGCCATTGAAGATCTGCCCATAGTCCAGCGTGTGCAGGCCATAGAAATGCCCCTCGTAGAAATCATCACAGCCGTAAGGATCTTTCGTGACGAGCGGGCCGGTGAAAATATTGTTCTCGACCGCCACCCAGGTCCCCACTCCAGAGCTGGAGATGCCGTTGTCTCTTTGTCCTTCGGGGGTGTCATACCAGCGATTGCCAATGTGAGACGCCAACGTGTTAAACGACACCCATCCAGTCGCCCGGCCGCTGAAGGCCACCGCCGACGCGGTGCTGGTTTCGTTCCATGTCTCGATGATGTTGCGGGTGATGGTGATGGCGTTGGACGCCCCGGTGACGCTGATGGCGGTGGTATTGGTGTAGGCCCGCACGGTGAAGCCGGTGATCTCGGACTCCACCACCCCGTCGAAGGTGACCGCAGTTCCATTGATGGTGTGGGCGTCAATGACCGTCTCCTCTGCCCCGGCGCCCACCAGACGCACGTGGCTGGGGACGGTGAGGGTCTCGGTGTAGGTGCCGGCGGCGACGGCAACGGTGTAGCGCAGTCCTTTCAGATCATGGATGTTGGCGGCGGCCTTGTCCAGGGCGTCCTGAATCTTATCGAAGGCGTCCACCTGCCACGACAGGCCGTCGTTGGCGCAGGTCGCGCAGTAGTCGTCGTCCACGTACAGCCCGGCCCGATTCTGGTCAACGTAGCCGATGTCCACCCGCGCCCCGGCCCCCGGAGGCGGTGGGTCGCCGGGGTCGCCAGCGTCAATTACCGGAGAGCCGTCCTCGGTGTGATAGTCGTGGGAGGGCGCGCCTGGATTCACGAACAGGGGATCCAGGAACAGCTCGCCAGCCCCTGGGTCGTTCGGGCTGAGGTCGGTTGTGTTGTTCCAATACAGGTTGTACTTGTGCAGCTTGCGGGTGGCGCAGCCTTCGTAGGCCAGGCCGGTGTTGGTGTGATAGGCAAAGATGGTGTTGCGCACGTCCAGCGGGGCGCAGTTGCTGGCCACCATGCCGTCGTCGTTGTAGACGATGGTGTTGTTGACCACCTCCAGCTCGGTCTTACCGCCGCTCACGGTGATGCCGGTGTCGGTGCCGCGGATAATGTTCTGCTTGACGACCACGTATCGGGTGCCGTCCTCCGCGCTCAGCCCGTCCATGCCGCTGCCCGCGCCGTTCAAGGTCAGCATGGAGAGCTTCGCGCCCACCACACCCTCGGCGCGGACCAGGGCAGGCGCAAGGCCTGCCCCTACCGGCGGCTCCACGATGGTCAGGTCAGCGCTGTCGCCGACGACCTCCACCCCGCTGATCAGGTAGAAGTTCTCTTTGTAGGTGCCCGGACGCAACAGCACGCGGTTGGCGCTGCTGAGGACGGCGGCCTGGATACTGGTGAACTCTTGGCTGCCGTCGGCAGCGACGATGGCGTCAGGGCGGTAGGTGTGGTAGCCGCCGTCCAGCTTGGTGCCGGTGCCCACGCGGTAGACGTCGCGGTCGGGATCCAGCAGGCGCGCCCCATCGTGGGTGATCTTTGCACTGCGGTCGAGGATCGGCTGCGGCGACCAGGCCATGCCGCTGCGCCCTACCCAGGTGTTATCGGACCCGCCGACCACGAAATCGTCCGGCCAGACCACCAGGTCGTCCAGGTTAATCCACGTCGAGGCGGAGGCTGTCTTCGGAGCGATGACCGCCACGTGGTCCAGGGTCAGCTTCTGCGGGTAGATGGCGATGGGGTCGTAGCTCCACAGCTCCTGGCCGCCGCCGGGCACGCCGTACACGTGCTGGCCGATGCGCGCCAGCCCGCCGCCCAGGTTGACGACCTTGCTGGTATTGTGGAGGGTTTCCCATTTGTCGGCGTGGATGTGGTAGCGGAGGAATCCCGTGCCGTTGCCGCCGGCCAGGACGTAGAGCCAATCCCGCCCGTCCCAGGCCAGAGAACCGCCCACACCGACGACAGGTCCCGCGGCCGGTATCGGCGCCCGGGTGCCCCATTTGTTTTCGGTGGGGTCGTAGCGGTACAGGTCGCGGGTATTGCCGCCGCGCAGGGCGTAGAGGTAGCCGTCAACCCAGGCTAATCCGCCGCCGGCGCCCAGGCCGCCCGGCAGGCTGGCCTTCTTCTCCCAGGTATCACTGCTGATAGTGTAGCGATAGAGCTCGCGGGAGCCGCTGCCGGGCACAGCGTACAGGTGCCCGTTCCCATCGCTGACGAGGGACGCGCCTTCGCCCACGAAATCGGGGAGCACGGCCCGCGCCTGCCAGGAGCCACCGAGGTACTCGTAGAAAGCCTGTTCGCTCAGCCCGACCCACTGGCTGCCGTCCCAGTGGGCGAAGCGGAGGGCGGCGTTGCCCCCGGCCAGGGTAAACGTGCCGCCGATGTAGGTGTGGCCGTCGCGGTGAACCAGGGCGCGAACGCTGCCGTTGACGCCGCTGCCCAGGGTGTGCCAGGCGCCTCCCCCGCCGGGGAAGCTGTCGTAGTAGGCCACGTGCTCCGCCGCGGTGCTCCCCCCCACCTGGGTGAAGTCGCCGCCGATGTAGAGCTGATTCCCCACCACCTGCAAGGTCCTGACCGGGGCGTTGGCTTTCAGGTAGCCGGGCACGTGCCAGTACTTGTTGGCGAAGATCGCCAGATTGCTGGCATTCCCGCTGGAGACGCAATAGCTCGACTTGGGCCACCAGCCGTCGTAATAACCGTCTTCATAGTAACACGTCACGTTATCAAACCTGCCGCCGACCACCATATCGTTCCCGTAAAACGCAAGGGTATAGATGTCGCTTCCCTTTCTCAAGTCGCTCTTCTTCGGCAGCCCAGAAATCCAGTAGCAGCACCCAGATTTAGCCAGACCATATTCGGCAGGGTCCCTGCAGCCTTGCCACCCATAGGCCTCAGCGCCTACCTCGTGGAACTGCCCGCCCAGGTAGACAATGCCATCCTTGTTCACCAGCGCCGAGACATGACGGCCGGCGGAGAGGATCCCGTTGCACGAGTCGCTGGGCGGGTCGGCGATCCGTTTCCACTCACCGTTGGCCTCCCGCTTGGCGATCTTGTGGGCTGTGACACCGCCGATGTTGTCAAAAGTACCGCCCACGAACACGCCACCATCGTGGAAGACCATGGTGTACACCGCGCCTCCACCTGAGATGTCGCCCCAGTTCTCCCAGGAGGGGAAGGGTTGCTGCTGGGTGGGCTCAGGCAGGTAGCGCAGGCCGAAGGTGCCGCCAGCGTAGATTCGGCCCCCGTTAACCAGAATGGCATAGACGGGACCGTTGGGGCGAAAGCCGCGGTCGGGTGTCACCGCGTGCCACTGGCTGCCGTCCCATTGGGCGATGTACGGTGTCGCCACGTCGCCCGCGTACTGGAAATCGCCACCGACGTAGATCTCGTTGGCGCTGACGTAGGCGATGGCGTAGACCGGGCCGTCGAAGCCTGTGGATGGATCGCGCCGTAGCGCCCACAGGTGGCCGTTTTCGTCAGCCGTGGCTGCAGCGTGAACCCCTTTCGGTGGCTCGGCCAGGGAGCTCCAGCCGCCAGTGCCGGGCTTGTAGATGTCCATCTGCCCGCTGTCGTCCACGAAGTAGATCTCGTCGCTGTCGGCGAAGATGCCGCCGTCCGCGGTGGTGGCGGTGCGGCTGTCCGTGGAGACGGTGCTCCAACTGGCGTCCATGGCCGGGTCGGGGTCGCCGTACAGGTGAATGTGATTATCCCCGCCCGCCAGGGTGCAGCGGGTGAGCTTCGCCGTGCTGACGCGGTCCATGGCCAGGGCATGGGAGGTGAAGTCGTAGAGCAATAGATATTGGATATTGGTGATTAGAGATTGGTTTTCGTAGCCGCCCACCCCCGCGTGGTCCAAGTATACGGCGTCGTCGGCGTTGCGCAGGGTCAGCTTCTTGAGCGTGACGCCGGTGGCGTTCTGCACCTTCACGGCAAAGGCGCCGCCAGCCCCGTCCACGAAGACCGCGTCGGCGTGGACGCCGGAGATGGTCAGGTTGTTCTTGCTGTTAACGGTGAAGCTGGCGTAGACGCCTGGCTCCACGTTGATGGTGTCGCCGTCGCTGGCCGCGTTCACTGCGTCCTGGATGCTGGCGTAGCACGGCGTGCCACCTTCGCAAGTCCCGTCGTCGTTCACATAGTGATGTGTTTGTAGTAACGACTTTAGTCGTTCCAAGCGACTGAAGTCGCTACTACGAGCACTTTGTGCCACCGGCAACGCGGCGGGGTCAATGTGCGGCAGCTTGCCGTAGGCCAGCACGCTCGACACGCCCAGCTCGGCCGGCACCAGCAGCAGGTCGGAGGAGCCATCGCTGTTCAGGTCAGCGCCGGCAGGATAGAGAGTGGAGGCGGCGGCTTTCACGTCGGTCAAGGTGGCCTTGACCTCGGAGAGATCCTTGCCCAGGATCAGGTAGGCGTCGCCATCGGCGTTGCCGACCAGGATGTCGGCCAAGCCGTCATCGTCCACGTCGCCGGGCGCGGCCAGGAAGCCGGACGGCGCGGGGGTGAAGTTAAGCGCCTGGGTTGTCCAGTTGCGCTTCGCATTGCCGAACACCAGCTTGGGCTGATTCCCGTCGGCGTAGATGAAGTCGGCCAGACCATCGCCGTTCACGTCGCCCAGAGCGGCCACCTCAGGGCGGGTTTCGGAGCTATTGAAGGTAGCGATGGCGTCGTCAGCCAGGGTCAGGGTCTCGTTGGGCTCGCCCCTCCCCGGAGCGAAGGAGTCTCGCCCCTCGAACAGGTAGACCGTGGTGCCATCCACGACCACGAACTCGTCGTACTGGTCGCCGTCCATGTCGCCGGCCGTGCTCAGACCTGACAGGTTTCCCAGACCTGTCAGGTCTATCACGGCGGCGGCCTTCACGTCCAGGGGCACGGTCTCCAACCAGGGGTTGGATTGGCCCAGCAGCAGGTAGGCGTTGCCCTCCGCGCCGGCCGTGCCGATGAGCAGGTCATCCAGGCCGTCGCCGTTCACGTCGCCGGCCGCGGCCAGACCTGACAGGTCTCCCAGACCTGTCAGGTCTATCACCGACCAGTAGGGGTAGCGCGGCCCATCCAGAGCCCGGTCGCGCCCCAGCGAGCCGGGCTGGCCGAAGACCAGGAAGGCGCGGTCGTTCCTGGAATCGCCAATCAGCAGGTCGTCGAAGCCGTCGCCATTGACGTCGCCAGCCGGGGCTACCATATCGCCAATCCTGGCCCCATCCTTTCCCACGAGGGAGGTGGGACTATCGGCCAGAACCTCGGCGTCGGTGGGCGTCGGCCAGCCGCCGGCCCGCCCGTAGACGATGGTCACCTCCCCCTTCCCGCCTTCCGCCGCCGGCAGCCCGATGACCAGGTCGCCCAGCCGGTCGGCGTTGAAGTCGCCTATCCAGGCCACGCTGACGCCGTCGTCGTCATCGGTGACGGAGGACAGCTCCAGCCAGATAGTGGCGTCGTCCAGGCCGTCCAGCTCGCCCACCAGCTCCACCGGGCGAGAAGGCTGCGGCACCCGGCCGGCGTCGTTGGCCACGCCGTAGAGGTCCAGTGGCTGGTTGGTCGGCACGTGAGGTGGCGGGTCTTGCAGGTAAGTGCGGCCGGTCAGCTCAGAGGTCGGCGGCACCACGTCCACGATGATGGTGCGGCGTAGCACGTCGCTGCGGTTGCCCGCCCGGTCAATGGCCCGCACGTCCACCGTGTGCCTGCCTTGCGCGGTTTCCTCGTTCGGCAGCGTCCACTTGGTGCTCCAGTTGGCGGTGAGGGGTGCGCCGCCTTCGGCCCAGACCTCGCGCCAGGGGCGGCCGTCGGTGCTGACCTGCACCCGCGTCAGCCCGGACAGGTTATCGCTGGCGCTGCCCTCGAGGGTGATGCTGATGACGTCGCTGCTCTGAGTGGTCACCACCTGTCCGTCTGCCAGGTCCAGGGTGACTTCCGGCGGGGTGTTATCTACCGTCACGTTCACCATGCCGGACAAACCCTCGTGCTTCAGGTAGTCGTGCGCGCGGGCCTGCAGGGTGTACTGGCCATCAGCCGGCAGTTCCCAGGTGTAGGCCCAGGGGCTGATCCCTTCCGCCTTCACCCAGCCTCCGTTGGGCAGGTTCACTTCCACTAGGGTGACCCAACTGGTCTCATCGCGGGCGGCGCCGCCGATCACGTAGTGGCTGATGCCGCCGCCCAGCAGCGCGCCGTCAGATGGCGCGGTGATGGTGGCTTCGGGATCGTCCACGTCCACGATGACCGTAACCTGGTCAGTGATGTCCTCCTCTTCGTCGCCCATCTGGTAGGGCAGGGTGGCGGTCATCTCGGCGGAGGCCGAGGCGCTGAGGTTGGCCACCGTGGTAGTGATGGTGGTGCTGACCACCTCATGCTCCAGGAGGGTGTGTTGATGGGCAAAGGACCATTGCAGCCCGTGACAGGAGGCGGCGGCCTGGGTGGGTGGATGGCGGTCGCCGCTCATGGTGGCCTCGTATTGGAGGTCGGTGAGGAAATCGCCCATGCAGAGGGTCAGCGTGGAGGTGACAGGTCGCGGGGCGGTGTTGTCCAGGGACAGCTCCACGCTCACTCTGTCGCCCGGCTCGACGTAGACGGCGGTGGCGCCGCTGGGGCTCGTCGCCGACGGGCGGGCCTTCAGGGTGAGGTGGGGCGAATCGTTGAAGGCGTAAGGACTGGTCCCCAGGCTGCGCTCGCTGCGGTCGTTCAGCCCGTCGCCATCGGCGTCGGCGACCAGCGGGTTGGAAAACACCCGCACCGGTTCGGCGCGGCCGGGCAACGAGATCAGCCAGCCGCCCACCCAATCGCCGCCTGCGTCCTGGTGGAATACCTCCTCGCCGTCCGTCAAGCCGTCGTCGTCGGTGTCAGCGGCGTTGATGCTGGTGCCGATGCGATACTCCAGCCCGTCGGACAGGCCGTCGCCGTCGGTGTCGGCCCTGGTCGGGTCGGTGCCTAGCGAATCCTGGGAGTCAAACTCGAACTTGTCTGCCAGGCCGTCACCGTCGCTGTCCCACTTGTTCCGATCGGTACCGAGGCTGTTCTCTTCGTCGTTGGTCAGGCCGTCGCCGTCGAGGTCGGGGTTGATGATCACGCTCCAGTTAAACAGGTCGTGGATGTTGTTCGGCAATACGTCCAGGTAGAAGGTCATCGGGTCCCAGCGGTCTTTTTTCGGCAGGTCGTCCGGCAGGTGGGTGTATATGGACTTCCGATCGCAACTCAGCCCGAACCAGGTGCACTCCTCGTAGAAGGTCTTCGCTTCGACCGATGAGTTGACCGTAAGTTTGGCGTCTCGCTTCGCGGTATCCAGCCTGTATTCTACTCCGACGTCGTTGCGGCAGGTCAAGATCCTGTCGCTGCGGGAGCAGGTTCGGCGGCTGTTCTTGTTGACTGCAGTCGCTCCCGTTGCGCTGCCGTGATACGCAGCGTCAACCCAACTGTCGTCCAGGTCCTCATCGTCGCCCTCGCTGGTGCGCTTGATTTTGCCCACGAACTCGTCGCTGACCCGGAAGCGATTGCCCACGATCAGGCCCATCTCTTCGTCCATCACTGCGGTGTCGAAATCCACAAAGTCAGCGTCCTCGAATTCGGTGAGCATCTCCCAGTCGTAGAAGAGCTCAGCAATAGATCTGATAGCCCACTCTATGGCGCTGAGCTCACCCACGGAAACAGCAAAGAAGATCAAATCTATGAAAGAGAGGAATGCCACAAGAATGGCGCCGATGGGGTTCAGGCTGATCACAAATAGCAGGACAGTGACGACCGTCGCCACGGCCGCATAGGCCAGAGCCTCTTTGACCACCGGGGAGTCCCAATCCCAGCCAGTGCTATAGGCAGTAAAGAAGAACACGCTCCAGATGACCGCAACGCCGATAATGGCGCCGATCATACTCAGTTTCCTGGAGCCCACCCCCGCGTTATCGGAGAAGATCTTCATCCGGCCCCGAAAGCTGTCCGTCAACGCCGCAAACTTCACGGCTTGAAAGGCGGTCTTGATAGAAAGGACAGTCTTCACGCCGCCTGCGGACCACATCCCCACCATGACCAGCTTCGGGTCAATGAAACCTGACTCGCTCCCTTTCTGCTCCTGGTCGCGCATGTACGTCCAGGTCTGAGTCTGGTCGTCGCCAATCTTCAGCCCACCGCCGGGTTGGCCTAATCCGGTGGCCTGAAGCAAGTAGGCCGGCAGGGTATCCTCGTCCTGGTTTAGCTCGTCATACACATCCTGGTCCGAACGGCTCTCCGACACGAGGGTCTGGCCATCGGCCTTGATGATGCGAACCTGGCCCATGTACCAGGCGGTGTAGAACATATTGAGAAGGAGTTTCAGGTCCTCTTCCGTCAGATCCGGATACTCGTCCTCCAGGTCTTCCAGGATGTCGGCCAGGTCATCCTCGTAGCGCTGCTCTACCAAATCCAGCGTCTCTTCCAGGTCCAGGGATTGCCAGGCCCCATCTTCATATTGGTAGCTGTTGCTCTTCAACCCCCGCAGGGTGCTCATCTCAACGTTGTTCAGATTGACGTTGAACTGGGGCGGTGGCTCGAACCGCCCCTGGTCGTCCAGGCCGTGCAACCCCACTTCTTCCTGTGTGGCAATCACCAGGGACGGGTTGCTGTCAGTAGGATAGTTGTTGGTTTCCAGGAAGTTGCGGATGCGGGTGGGCAGGTCGGCGATGCCCTCGTCCGCGTGGCCATAAGGGTCAGCGGGCAGGTCTATAGTGACCAGGGTTGAGGTAACGCCCCAGGTTTTCTCGAGGGGGGTATTGGGGTTGGTGAAGCGGGTCTTTATGGAATCCTGGCCCGGTTGCGCTTGCAGGACCGGTTTCTCGTGGGTCAGGAAGGTGTTGCTCGATCCGAAGAGCAGGTTGAACAGGAAGCGGTCTTCGTCGGGGTAGTCCGGCGTGCCCAGGATGGCGCTTTCGTAATTGCGGCTCTTGGTGATCTGCAAGCCGGTGACGCGGAAGGATTCCTCCACGTAGTTGTGGAGCGGGGTGACGGACGTCTTGATCTTGCCGCCGGCCTGCTGGTCCATGCTCATCTGCACCATCCAGACCAGCTCGACCTTCTCCCAGCGGATGTCGTCCAGTTCATCTGGCCCATACGCCACCTTGGCGTAGAAAGCCACCATTCTGCCCCCGTCGCCGATGGGCGACAGGGACATGTAGAGGTCGTAGGCGCCGTCATCCTCAAACACAGTGACGCCGTAGCGCCGCGCCAGGTCCTTGTCGGGGGGCTGATTGGTGCGGACCTTGAGGATGGGGAACAGGCGTATGTCCTCAGGCGAGTCGTCCAGGTCCATGATCTGACCCAGCTCATCGTACGGCCAGTCCAGGAGGGTGGTGCTGTAGCGCAGGTGATCCAGGTTCTTCGGCTGCACCTGGATTTCGACGTAGGCGTAGCCGTCGAAGCCGCCGCCCTGGATGGTCAGGGAGAAGGCATTGGTGTAGGAAGTGCGAGCAAAGGCAGACAGATCGAGGCTGTCCGGCACCTGGTCGCCGTCGTTGTCCTCATCCCACAGATTTGGCACGCCGTCGCCATCTGGGTCCCAGGCGTCGGCCACATCGAGGCGAGGCGCCGACCCTACTGGTTCCGGCCACTCGGCGAAGTCGGCCAGGCCATCGTTGTTGGAATCGGGCTTGAAGGGGTCACTGGACCAGTGTCGGCCAGCGCAGTAAAAGCCATCAATCTCCACCGTGTCCGTGATCAGGTCGCGGTCGCTGTCCTCGTGATACGGGTCGGTGCCCAGGCAGTTCTCGGCGGCGTCGCTCAGGCCGTCGTTGTCGGCGTCTTCGGCGGTGCTGCCTTTGCCGCAGTAGAGGGTGGGGGAGGAGTTGGAGGATGAAGAGGCACGTGAGGCGTGAAACGTGATGCGTGATGCGTGATCCGTGATGCGTGTTGCGTGATCCGTGATGCGTGTTGCGTGTTGCGTGTCCGTGGGGATTGACGACTGATCACTGACACCCAGGGCTTGGGCGATGGATGGGGTGGACGCGGCGGCCTCGGCCTGGCGGGCGTGGAAGCGGACGATGCCGTCGGCCTGGAGGAGGGGCATGACCACCATGATCATGCTGACGGTGACCACGACGGCTGCGTAGACCCAGCGGCGGCGACGGAGGGTGATGAGGGCGGCTGCCAAAACAAGAGCGACCATCAAACACAGCACATCGCTGGGAGCGATGCGGGGGACTAAGGTTGCTAATTTGCTTGCCGATTTGCCGATTTGCTGGTTTGTTGATTTGCCGATTTGCTGATTTGCTGATTCGCTAAAGTCGAAGTCCACCACCAGGTGAATCCGGGCATCGTACTCCGGGGTGACCTTCGGAATCTCCAGATCAATCACCTGGCGGCGGGGCAGGCCGTTTTCATCCACCCACAGCTCGCCGTGGCCACTCATGCGCTTTCTCACCGGCTCATCTAAGCTCAAACTTAGCCAGTTTGCAATCCAGAAAGAAGCCAGACAAGACAAGAAAGGAAGGAAAGAGAATGAGATCAGTGGTGCGGGAAAGCCCAGCTCAAAGGGATGCCTCGGTGATTAAGGACGACTTGTTGACACCCCGGGAAATGGAGGTGCTGCACCTGCTGGCCCTTGGGCTGACGGATCGCGAGATCGCTGAAACCCTCGTAATCAGCGAAAGGACGGTTCACAAGCACGTCGAGAATATCCGAGCCAAGCTTGGGGCCAGGACCAGGACCGGCGTCGTGGCCGAAGCCAGGCGGAGGAGCTTGTTGAAAGATACGTAAAATTGCTGATGACAAGAGGAAGGTTTAGGAGTAAAATGGTGTTAGATGGTAAAGTCAATCACTTGAAGCTTGGCCTCAATTAGAATCATCCTGGAGATGAGAAAATGAGAAAAGAAATTGTGATAATTAGCCTTCTACTATTTGCTGCAATTGCGTAACCAACCTAAGTCTGTCCAACCCTCTAAGTATCGGTACGCTGTTGGACTAGATTAGCAGCCGGCTGAGTGTAATGTAAAAGGAGAGGAGAATCAATGATGATGAGGAAACATTTGAGGACAGGGCTACTAATGAGATCTGCATTGTTGCTTCTCATAGCTGTCTCTATGATCTCTATTCCTGTCAGTAGCTCCGCATCAGCGAAAAGTACAAGCGGGCTCCCTGATAGCACTCCGATAGACAGCGCGCTAGGCGATTTCTTCGATGTTCGCCTCGATTTCTCTGGGCCGCCCCTTTTGAATGAAGCAGCGGAATTGGTTGTTACGGTTTCGCCTGCTCAGGATGTCTCTAATGTGGTCATCCATATCATTTTGCCAGAGGGAATCGAACTGATCGAGGGTGATCTGAGGTGGGAAGGGAACTTATTCGCCCACCAACAACTTCAGCGGAAGGTCGTTGTCAAAGTTGTCAACGTAGGCAGCTATGAAATTCAAGCCTCTGTTGAAGGGTTGACCGCCGATGGGCAAATGGTGCGACAAAGTAAGCAGTTGTATGTAGCCACTTCGGAGACAACGGCGTCGGTCAGTGAAATCCCCATAGGCATACCTGAGAAGCCCATCATGTCTCCGTTACCGGAGATCGAAGTCGGAGACCAGGCAGGCGAGATCGAGCTTGCCGCCGACTCCAAAGCGGGCCTGGTGACCATCGGCGACGATTCCCCCAGTGCACCGAAGGAGGTCGAGGAGCAGGGGTTCCAATTGGATAAAGGTGTCTTGGGAGGAGAGGCTGAGCTTGTTGCCGACTCCAAAGCGGGGTTGGCCACCATTAGCGACGAATCCCCCAGTGCACCGAAGGAGGTCGAGGAGCAGGGGTTCCAATTGGAGAAAGGTGTCTTGGGAGGAGAGGCTGAGCTTAGCGCTGACCAGGAAGAGGGCCTGATGACCATCGGCGACGATTCACCTAACGCCCCAGAGGTGCTCAAGGAGCAGAAGGTCCAACTGAAGGAGGGCGCCTTGGGAGGGGAGGCTGAGCTTACCGCTGACCAGGAAGCGGGTCTGCTGACCATCGGCGACGACTCACCTAATGCACCAAAGGTGATAAAGGGGAAAGACCTCCGAGATGTTGTGCTGGGATTGAGCCTTCCCGACCTGATCGTAGACGACATCTGGTCCACCACCACCCCGCTGGATGTTGGCCAGTGGGAGAACGTGACCTTCAGGATCAAGAACCAAGGTGGAGCCGATGCCACCAGCAGGTTCTACACCAGGATGTGGATCGGTGGCACCGAGATCCAGACCTGGTACACCGATAGGCTGAATCGAGGCTACTCGGCCACCGGCTCCATCAATGTGAAGGCCACGAACCCTGGCACGTATGAGGTCAAGGTCTGCACCGACATCTACAACGCCATCAACGAATCTAATGAGGGCAATAACTGCCGCTCGGAGTATTGGACGTGGGGCGGTACGGCTGCCAAGCCGGATCTGATCGTG
>Ga0194126_10006409_pt1 | contig 16800 bp, 12 predicted proteins | sample TA2KigC150mmetaG_FD_148641 | JGI IMG/M metagenome (GOLD analysis project Ga0194126, IMG submission 148641) | Freshwater microbial communities from Lake Tanganyika, Tanzania - TA2015035 Kigoma Deep Cast 150m | ecosystem: Environmental > Aquatic > Freshwater > Lake | place: Tanzania: Lake... | reverse complement strand
CCCTCGCGCGCTCCGTGTCGCCCACGAAGATCCGCCGGGGGACTGACGACGGAACTCGGCCGTTCCGAGTCGCGTCGTCTGCACCCGAAGTCGCCGTTCCTTCCCGCTCAATCGGCAGCACGGCCCCGGTCATCTGCTCGACATGCCACTGCAACTCGTAGGCGGCGAACTGCGCGGCGACCGTCGGCTTCGCGCTCAGCACGATCGCCGCCGCGGGCTGACCGTCCCTGGCCAGCACAAACCGCGCGGCCTGCGCCTGCGTCGACAGAAGCCCCGACAACATCAGTAACGCCCCCATCCTGAGCGAGATCATGCGTCAGCAGTCCTCCCTCACAGAGTCGCCCCGTGGTTCCCCTCGGCGGGGCATCTCGCCTTCGTCTTGACCCCGTCCAGTGCATGGCCTATACTGCCCGGCGAGCAGGCGATCCCGCCTCGGTGGGATGCGGCCGGGCCCCCTTGACCGGGCAGCGGATCTCAGCCCCGCGGGACAGACTCCGACGGGGCTGCTTGCTTCCCGGCCCCCGGCATCACGGTTCGACCATGCTTGACTCGGCAGCCAACCGGGAGAAGACGGGCGTCGCTCTACTCTCGGTCATCTCCAACACCGTTCTCGTCATCCTCAAGCTCATCGTGGGCGTGCTCATCGGCTCCGTGTCGGTGATCTCCGAGGCGATTCACTCGGGGATGGACCTGCTGGCCGCCGGGCTGGCGCTCTTCGCGGTGCGACAGGCTGGACGACCGGCGGACCGGGACCACCCGTACGGGCACGGGAAAGTGGAGAACATCTCCGGCACGGTGGAGGCCCTGCTGATCTTCGTGGCGGCGGGCTGGATCGTCTACGAGGCCGTGCGGAAGATCAGCCACCCGGAGCCGCTCGAGGCCATCGGCTGGGGCATTGGGGTGATGGCGCTCTCGGCGCTGCTGAACACCGTGGTTTCGGAGATGCTCTTCCGCGTGGGACGCCGCACCGACTCGGTGGCGCTGACGGCGGACGCCTGGCACCTGCGGACAGACGTGTGGACCTCCGCGGGGGTCTCCTTGAGCCTGCTTGCCATCTGGCTCGGCGAGCGCTTCGCGCCGGAGGCGAACCTCCACTGGCTCGACCCGGCGGCGGCGATCCTGGTGGCCGTGCTCATCACCCACGCCGCCCTGAAGCTCACCGCCCAGGCCGCACGCGACCTGCTCGATTGGAGCCTGCCCCCGGACGAGGAAGGCTGGATCCGCGAACACCTCCGGGGGCTCACGCCCTCGGTGTGCGGGTTCCACCGGCTGCGGACGCGGAAGTCCGGCGCGGTGCGGTTCATCGACATGCACCTGCTGGTCGATGAGGACATGCACGTGCACAGGGCCCACGCCATCGCGGATGAGGTGTCCGAGCGCATTCACGAGCACTTGCCCGGCTCTAGCGTGATCGTGCATATCGAGCCCTGCGCGGGGAAGTGCGAGCCCGACTGCCTGGCCGGCTGCGTCCTCACCGAGGCCCAACGCACCGCCGTGAAGCTGCGGCATCCGCACGCCTGACCTCCGCACAAGGCCGATGCACGTGCACCAGCGAACATCCTTCACGACACGTGAGGAGGTCGTGCCATGCGCGCGCTCGGCCTGCCCCTGGCCGCAGCCATGCTGCTGGGTCTGCCCGCTGCTCTCCCGGCTGCCGAGGTGTCGATCGGGCCGAACCGGGCGGTGTTGGTGGACGGCGAACCGTTCTTCCCCCTGTTCATGTGGCTGCAGCCCACGCGGCTGATTGACTACCACAAGGACCTGGGCGTCAACTGCCTGATGGGTGAGGGGGCGAACGACCAGTCTCAGGGCCCGGCGTTTCTGGACGCGCTGGAGGCGGCCGGAATGTACGGGATCGTGCACTTCAGCGAGGCCAACTTGCCCCTTGCCGATCACCCCGCGCTGCTGACGTGGATGTTCGGCGATGAGCCCGACCTCGCCGGTCAGACGCCCTTCGTGCCGCCTACGTTGGACGGCGCGACGGTGGTCCTGGAGGCCGAGAGCCCGCAGGCGAGCACCTTCCCTGAGGGCCGGAGCTGGTTGGTGAAGCAGCACGCACAGCTCTCCGGCGGGTCGTGGCTCCATGTCACTCAGGACAACCTCCCCGAGCCCGCCTACACCGCCATCTATGAGCTTGAAGCGCCCGAGGCAGGCACGTACGTGCTCTGGGACCGGGGCTTCATGAAGCAGTGGGGCTCGCCGACGCGGTGGCGGATCGACGCCGGCGAGTGGCAGACGTGCCCGCGGGATGCGAAGACCATCGAGGGGCGGAAGGTGGGGAGCAACCAGTCGGTCGGCTGGCACCGGTACGGCGAGGTCGACTTGGCCACCGGGGGGCATACGCTGGAGATCGCCGCGGGCGACGGCCGCACGCTCGGGAAGCCGGATCAGGTCGGCACGGACCTGCTCTTCGGCGTCGACCTGTTCCTGCTGACCACCTCGCAGGCCGAGCCCTCGACTCCCTACATCACGGTGCCCCGAACCTCCGCCGAGGCCATCGCCGAGCAGTACGCTGCCAAGCTCGCGGCCGACCCCGACCGGCCGCTGTACCTGAACCTGACCTGCGGGTTCTTCGAGCCCTACCGCAAGCTGCCGCCCGAGATGTACGACGCCTACTGCGCCGCCACCGACCTGGTCGGGTATGACCACTACCCCATCTACGGTTGGGGCCGGCCGGACAAGATCCACGAGATCGCCCAGGCGACCGCCGCCCTGCGGAAGATCGCGGGCGAGGGGAAGCCCGTCTGGGCGATCCTGGAGGTCACCAACGGGGGGCAGTGGGTCCGAGACGACATGCGGCCGCCGACGCCCGAGGAGGTCCGCGCCGAGGTCTGGATGGCGATCGTGAACGGGGCGACGGGGATCGGCTACTTCCCGCACGTGTGGAAGCCCGAGTACCAACAGAGCCGCATCCCGCCGGAGAACGAGGAAGCCCTGCGCCGGATCAACGCCGAGATCGCCGAGCTGGCGCCGGTGATCCTGGGCGATCCGGTCGAGGGCGTGGTCTGTGAGTCGGAGGGCGAGCTACCGGTCGAGGTGCTGGCGAAGCAGAGCCCGGACGGAACTTACGTGTTCGCGGTCAACCTGCTGCGCGCCGAACGTCAGGCGCGGGTCGTCGTGCCCAATCTGCAGACCGGGGCGAGAATCGAGGTGTTGGGCGAGAACCGCGCACTGACCGCGGAGGAGGGCGCGTTCGAGGACAGCTTCGGCGAGCTGGGGGTGCACCTGTACCGCGTTGGCGATTGAGGCCGCGTCAGCGACCTGTTTCGAGCTTCCCCAGCTCGATCAAGGCCTCGAGGTCGTCCACATCCTCGGGGGTGTAGCGGGCCACCCGTTCGCGCACGCGATCCCGCGCCACGTCGTCGGCGAGGCCGAGCATCTGCGTGAGATCTCCCACGTCGCGCGCGCGGCCGGCGCGCAGCTTGGCCAACACGAGATAGGGCAGCGGCAGGATCGGTAGGCCCTGCTCGTCGCGGTTCGTCTGCGCCTCCGCGATGGCTTCCCGACACCACGGTTCCGCGCCCTCGATGAGGTCGAGGGTCACGCCCTCCGGCGACAGCCACACGCTCCCCCCGATGGTGAGCTGCCCCCGCTCCTCCCAGCCGCGCTCGCGCAGTCGCCGCGCAGCCTCCCGGCCATCCTCGACGGGCACCAGTACATCGAGGTCCTTCGTCATGCGCTCCGGCATGTAGTGCCGGGTGGCGACCGCACCCATCACGGCCCACGGAACCGGGCCCAGTACCTGACTGAGGTCCGGCCACTGCATCCCGAGTCCCCCCTCCCGAAGCGCCGTCCAGTTGCTGCCCGTGCCCGGGCGCTGTCGCCGAGGCACAGGCCGATGATGAAGGCGCGCCGCCCGCGCGCGGTGGTGAGGTCCACGGTGTCTGCCATCGAGGGGATACTTGGCCGCCGGGGCCGCCGGTTCCTGCCCGAACCCGGTTCGGACCGGGCCGTCCCCCTAGACCCAGAAGGAGTACGTGCTGCGCTGCAGGGCGATTCCGAGGAGGCACCACAGGGAGCCGACGATGAACTCGCCGAGGATGAGTCCGAGGGCCAGTGGGATGGCGCGCTGGAAGGCCTTCGGGCCGGCGTAGCGCATGATCAGCAGCTTGGTCGCCCAAGCGATGAGGATCGGCATCCAGAGGCAGTTCATCGACCAGGAGCTGGAGATGGCGTAGCCCACGGGATGGAAGGGCCACCACACGAACCGCACCCGCAGAGCCATGAGCCCCAGAGTGAAGGCCAGGCCCACGAGGTAGGCGACGGCCTTGGAGGGGTTGGCGGGCTGAGGCGCGCTGATCCATGACTGCAGCCGATTGTACGGCTCGACGCCGAAGTAACGCCCCACGAAGCTCATCTTCGCCGACATGCCGTAGGCGTAGTAGCCGTGGATGTTGGCCCAGAAGGCGCACAACGTCCCCAGGACGCCGGCGGCCATCATGACCGCCGTCAGCGGCCGCAAGGCCATCCCGCTCTGGTCGGCCAGCTTGTAGGCCTCCAGTTGGATCGGCATCGTGTGGGCCCGGTAGGCCCGGTTGAACCAGAAGTACTGGGTCATCGACGTGAGGTTCTGGGCGCCGATGGGCGAACCCATGCCAAAGAGGTTCGTGATGACGTAGTCCGGTCCGCCCCGATGCAGGTCGTGCGCGGGCGGCCCCAGCTCCGCGCGCACTCGCGTCACCGCCAGCGAGACCATCCAGTAGCACGCGAAGAAGACCACCGCAATCCACAGTGACATGCGGATGTAGTAGGAGAAGATCAGCATGAACGCCGCGCCCGCCAGCAGCCCCCACACCGCCCAGCGGTAGGGCATCCCCTCTCGGCGGTCGTCCAGGTCGCCGGGCGCGCCGAAGGCGTGGAGGAAGACCTGTTTCACGTGGTCGCGACCCATCCACAGGGCGAACAGGCACAGGCCGAAGTACGCCGCAGTCGACTGCTCTTCCACGTAGGGGAAGGAGGGGATCTTGTTCAGCCCAAGCAGGGCGCTTACGAGGTGCTGCACGCGCCAGAACAGGTAGAAGAACCAGCTTGAGAAGGCCAGATCCGTCGGCAGCAGCAGACCCATGCCGATTGCGAAGGGGTAGAACGACAGCCGTGTCCCCGCCAACGCGCCCCACGGGAAGCCCTTGAACAGGTCGCGCATGTACGCGTCATACTGAACGACCCGTACCTTGATCTCCGGCACGGCCGGGAAGAAGCCGTGAAGCCCATTGACCGAGTCGATCGCCGCGGCGATCCCAAAGCCGATCCACAGGTAGCGGTTGCGGAACAGCTGCGTGCGCTCGCTGGTCATCTCCAGCGGCATGTGGGTGATCGGATACGTGAGCTTCTCCCGATCCATCCAGCGGCTGCGGAGAATCACGTTGAAGCACAGCATCTGGAACAGCAGCACCACGATGAAGGCCGTCCAGATGAGGACCGGCTTCCCCCAACCGGCGATCCGGTCCCACCGGTACAACGAGGTGCTGCCGGTGAACGCGCCGCCATAGAGGTTCTCATCCGTAAGGAACAGGAACCGCGGCAGGTAGGGCTGGAAGAGGTCGGCCCACTTGTTCTCGGGCGTCGCGCCTTCCCACGGGCAGACGATCTGGGGCGCGATGATCTGGATGGTATCGTGCCCCGCCAGCGATGAGCCGATCGCCAGCACCACGTACACCACGATCAGCTCATTCCGGTGCAGCGCCTTCCTCGGCGCGAAGCGCGCGACCAGCGCGTTCAGCAACACCAGCAACGCCAGCGCAAACACGCAGTTGTAGAAGAGGGACACCGTCGTGGGATGCCCCTCGTACCGGATCACCTCCATCTGCGTGACCCAGTAGGCGTTCAGGGGCAGCAGCGCGAAGGCCAGCAGCACCGACCGCGCCGTCACGCCTCGCGCGCGGCGGTCCAATGCGTCCGGTGGCGCCTGGGTCTCAACCGTCGTGTCGTCGATCGCAGCCATGCACTCGCCGGGAAGATGGGGGACGAGGGCCCGCCCCCCCGAACCTGGTGACGCCGGGCGGTAGTGTACGGCTCTCGGAGCCCGGCGTCAAGCGCGGGCGCAACTTGGCGCGATGGGCGGGGGCCCGCCCCTCGGCTCACTCGTCGCCCGCGCACTCCCAGCACAGGAGGTGTAGCGGCGCTACATCGTCGTCGATGTCGGGGAAGCGACCGACTCCCAGTTCGGGCAGGAAGGAGTTGTCCTGCTCGTCGTCGTTCACCTTCGAGACTTCGCCGACCAGCGACGTTCCACCCTCGGCCCAGAACTGGTGGTACTGGAAGGAGGGAAGGGTGATGCTCTCCCCGGGGTGGAGCTCGATGATCGTCCCGGCCGGCACCTCAGACCGGCGCCCATCGACGCTCACCGCGACGGGGCGCTCCCGGTCGAGGCTGTCGTCAGCGGCCGGGTTGTAGACCTGAACGCAGAGCTTGGCGCCCGCCCGGCAGATGATGTCCTCCATCTTCTTCCGGTGGTAGTGGTAGGGAGTCACCTGGTGCTGCTCCACGATCAGGAGCTTCTCACAGTAGGTCTTGTCGGTCTCGCCGAGCGCCTCCGGGTGCCCGTTGCGGATGGTGAACAGCGCCAGACCGATGCGGGCGAAGTCGCCCTTGCCGAAGTCGGTGACATCCCACCCCAGCCGGTTGCGCCGGATCTCGTCGTACTCGGGCCCGGCCTGCTCCCAGCGTTCGGGCGACCAGTAAGCGAACGGCGGAAGGTGGAAGTTCATCTCCCGACAGAAGGCGGCCGCGCGTTGGAGGATCGCGTTCACCTCCGAGCGCGGGATCTGGGGGCGGCATTCTGAGGTAGTGGCCACAGCGGCCTCCTCCCCGGCGGTTTCGCGGATCAGATGGAGCGGCTCGATTGGGGGGACCGTTCGGCTTGGGGGGCGGCATCTCCTTCGCGGCCGCCTCCCGGACGCCAATGGCGGTGGCGACACCCGGCAGGGCTCAGGGCCCGATGCGCCGAAGGAAGCGCTCGAGATGCTCCTTCCCGTTCCCTACAGCGTGGACCGCAAGCTCGCGGCGGCGCCGTACGTGTCTTACGCGCTCGCCGCCGTCAACGTGGTCATCTACCTCGTCTGCATCGCCATCGGCGCGGAGGCGTATCGGGAGTTCGTGTACTGGGGCGGGGTCATCGCGGGCGACCTGAAGGCCCACGCCCTCTTCACGATGCACTTCATTCACGACGCACCCTCTCCGATGCACGTCGCGGGGAACCTGCTGTTCTTGCTGCTGTTCGGGCGGCATGTGGAGGACGCCATCGGCCGCGTCTGGTTCGTACTGGTGTACGTGCTGGGGGGCGTGGCGGCCGCGATGATTCAGACGCTGAGCATCTTCCTGTTCGACCGGGCGGGGATGGATGCTCCGCTGATCGGCGCCTCGGGGGCGATCGCGGCCCTGATGGGCGTGTTCGCCGTGCGCTTCTACCGTACCAGCATCAAGGTCTTCTACATGGTGGGCATCTGGCCGATCTTCGGGCGGGCCGGCGTCTGGCGACCCACCTCGCTGCTGGCGCTGGGGCTGTGGGGCGGGTGGGAGCTCGTGCAGGCGCTCTTTGCCCTGGGTGTCTCAGACGTGCAGGAGGCCGGGGGAGTCGCCCATTGGGCCCATCTGGGCGGGCTGGTCTTCGGCGCGGTGATCGCCATGGGCGCCGGGATGCACCGCCATGCTCAGGAGATGTACACGCTGAAAGACGCCTACGAGTTCTTCCGCAACGGACAGATGAAGAAGTCGGCCGACTGCTTCTCGGCCCTGCTGCGGGAGACCCCGGACGACCCGAACATGCGGCACAAGCTGGCCGTCGCCTTCGACCTGTCGCAACACCACGCGCGCGCGCTTCCGCAGTATGTGAAGGCGATCGAGCTGTACGCCGGTCGGGGGAACGTGGCCGACGCCGCGCGGATCTTCGGACAGGTCGGGGGCGATCGCTGGGTGGCGCAACGCCTCGATGCGGAGGTGTCCTGGTTGATCGGCGACTACCTGGCGGAGCGAGGCCGCACGGCCGAGGCGTACGCGGCCTTCGCGGCCCTGGCGGGGTCTCAGCCCGGCAAGCCGGCGGCCGAAAACGCGGCGGTCCGCTGCGGCGACCTGCTGCTCACGAGACTCAACCAGCCGGCCCGGGCCATCGAGTGGTACCGGGGCGTGCGCGACCGTGGTAAAGACCAGGAGAACGTCACCCGGGCGACCCGGGGCCTGGTCGACGCCGAGCGCGCGGCGGCCAGGCTGCGCGCCGCCCAACCGCCCGCGCCCCGAGCGTGAACCGTGGATCGTAACCCGCCCCGCCAACCCTCCCGCCCCGCGCGCATCGCATACGTCGATCATGCTTCCGACATCGGCGGCGCCGAGAAGAGCATGACCGACGTGATCGCGCGGTTGGATCGGGGCCTCTACGAGCCGCGCCTCTTCTGCGCGACCGACGCCAGGTGGCTCGAGGGGGCGCCGCTGGAGGACGTGACGATCGAACGCGTCTTCGCCCCCGGGGGCGTGCTCGACCGGAAGCGCGACGAGCTCGCCCCGGGACTGCTGGGGAACGCCCAGGCCTTCGGGCAGGCCGCGATCCCGACCCTCCGGCTCTACCGCCGTCTCCGCCGCTACCGGCCCGCTCTCGTGCACACCAACACGTTGAAGACCCACCTCCTCGGAGGGGGGGCAGCCTGGTTGGCCCGCCGCCGGCTTCTGTGGCACCTGCGCGACATCCTTGACGAGGGCAATGCTCTGCGACTGCTGCTTCGCGCCGCTGAGCGCTTCCGGCCGAAGGTGATCGCCATCTCGGAGGCTGTCCGCCGGTCGCTGCAAGGGGGCGAGGTCGATGTCGTGGTGGTCCACAACGGCACGAACCTCACAGCGTTTCGCCCCAGCCCGAACCGCTCGGCCCTGCGGCAATCCCTCGGTCTGGGGCCTGAGCACGTCGCCGTGGCCATCGTCGGGCGTCTAACCCCGTGGAAGGGGCACCGCGAACTCCTGCGCGCCTTTGCGCACGTCGCGCGAACCGAGCCGAACGTGCGGCTGCTGGTGGTGGGCGAGGTGGCGTTCTGGGAGGACGGCTACGAGGCGGAGCTCAAGGACCTCGCGGCGGAGCTGGGCGTCGAGCCGCTGGTGCAGTGGCTCGGCTTCCGCACCGATGTGCCGGAGGTGTTGGGGGCCAGCGACATCTTCGCGCTACCCTCGATCGACGAGCCCTTTGGCCGGGCGGTCGTGGAGGCGATGGCGGTTGAGCTGCCCGTCATCGGGACCTGCTCGGGCGGCGTGCCGGAGATCGTCGTGGAGGGCGAGACCGGCCTGCTCGTGAAACCCGCCGACCCCGCCGACTTGGCCCGCGCGCTGCTACGGCTGACGCGCGACGCCGACCTACGCCGCGCGATGGGCAAGGCCGGTCGCACCCGCGCCACCGACCTCTTCGACGTGGACCGCACCGCCCAACGAGTGCAGGCGGTCTACGCGGAGATGCTGCAAGGGCCCTGAGGCGGGCCTTGGCCGAGAGGCCAACCCGAGGCCGCCCCGCGGTCCGTGGCACCGGCATCTCGCCGGTGGAGAACCTGCCGTTCAGGAGCGAGACGCTCCCGCCACATGGTCCGGCGTTGGGCCATGTGGCGGTTCGACAGGGGCCCCTATCGCGTCTTGCGCAGTTCATCCGGCCGCGGCTGGCGGCCAATCCAGAAGGGTTCCTGGGCCAGCGGCGGCGTCCCCTCCCCCAAGGAGACGAGCACGGCGTATTTCCCCGGCGGCAGCGCCTGGCGCGGCTTCGTGGCAAACCACGCGTCGGCCTGGCCCTCCGCCGCCCGGATGACGACCTCCGTCGTGGCTTGCCGGATCAGCCCGTCCTCGTAGAGCCACTGCACCGTGAAAGCCGTGCCGCTGAGCGCGTGGGCGAAGGCGAAGGTCGCTTTCACTGAGGAGGTCCCGCTCGGGAGCACGCAGGGCTTCCTGACGGCTCCCCCGGGCTCGCCCGTGAACACGAGGATGTTGTTCACCTCCGGGCGGTACCGGTCCATCCCGCCCGGACGGGTGACGAGCTCCGCCGCGCCCTTCAGCATCGCGAAGCTCCCCTCGGCGACCGGCTCTCCCGCGATTCTCAGGGCCACCTCGTAGATGCCGGGGCCGAAGACCTCCTGAGCGCCGGGCGGGCGCAGCGCGACGACCCCGCTGAGCGCCTCGCCGGGGTCGAGGGTCACCTCGCCCGAGGCCCGGACGGGGTCCCGCGCCGCGTCCAGCCACCAGGCGGACACCTCCGCGCCGCGCGCTTCGTCGGGGATCGAGAAGAAGCAGTACACGAGCGGCGCCCCGGCCTCCAGCACCTCGGCCGTGGCCTCCGGCCGCGAGCGCGCCGTGCTGAAGAGCATGGCCGGAGCCGGCGACGGAACGGAAGGGAGGCTCGCGATGGGCGTCTCGACCGAGGGTTCTGGGGAGGCGTGCCGCGCGGTCCACCAATGGTTGAACCCGACCCCGGCGGCGGTGCCCATCAGCGCGCCGACCGCCAGGAAGGCGAGGAGCGTCGGGCCCGACATTCGCCGGCGAGGCGAGGGCGGCGGGGTCTGGGGAACGGTCAGCTGCTGGGTGTCCTCCGCCGAGGGCGAAGGCGATGGAACGCCGTCCGACATCCGCATCTCCGCGCCCCGTCGCTGATCAGTCCTCGCGCGGGACGATGGCGATCATGTGGGGGTAAGAGGTCAGCGCGCCCATCCACTCGCCCACCACCGTGTACCGGCCCGGCGGCAAGGGCGGGGAGCCCTCCGAGCCGGGACTCCACAGCTCCTCGACCTGCTCCGCTTCCCCGGGAGGCAGGGCACACGTTGCGCCGGCAGGCTCGGGCGGACTGACCGCCGAAAGCCGCCAGACCTCCCGGCCGTCCCGGTCCCGGATGGCGAGGTCATGATGCGGCCCGGGCTTCGGCGTCAGTTCCACGGCCGCGGCAAAAGGGTTCGCCACGCGCAGCCGGATCCGCACGTCCTCCCCCTCCACGTAGGAGCGGCGGCTGGTGGATACGGTGCATACCAGCCCGTCCGGGCGACTGACTTCCGCCACCTCGCGTGGCTCGAGGAAGGAGAAGCCCGCCTCGGCGACTTTCGCGATGCCTGCCACGGCGATCCGGTTGCCGATGTTCGAGTAAGGGGTCAGAGGGAAGGGCGCCTCGAGGCTGACATCCCCCCGCACGTAGACCTCGCTCGTCGCGTCGCGCAGGACCCAGTCGCGCCGGGACACGGGGGGGCCGTTGCGCGTCGCCACGCTGAAGGGGCTCGGCTCCCAGCCGCGGTACTCGCCGACGATCAGCACCGCGCGGCCGGCCCAGTCGTATGGCCTCGCAACCAGCTCGCCGATGGTCGTGCTGGCCAGAGGCGCGCGGGAGACGGCCTGCACGTACACCCGGCGGTGCTGCTGATCCCACGCGATGTCCGCGCCCAGCGCCGTCGCGACCAGACGCAGCGGGACGAGCGTGTTCCCGTCGCGGATCTCGGGAGCGGCCCCCAAGGCGATGCGCTCGCCGTTCAGGGTCGCCTCGTCGGAGCCGACTGTGAACTCCAGTCGCATCTCCTGCGCGACGATGGTGACCGTCTTCTCCCGCCCGGCCCACTGCACGTCCGCCCCCAGCCGGTCGAAGACCCCCTTCACCGGCACCATGACCGTACCGCCGCGCTGGATGGCGGCCGTGGGCAACATCACCTGGTTCCCGTTCAGGAAGATCGCCACCGCAGCGATCGCTGCCGAGGCTGGCATGGCTCACCCTCCGCGTGCGCGCGTTCGCGCAACGGCTCTGTTCGCAGCAGCCCGACGGTTCTCCTACCTGGGGGACGCCTTAACGGCTGAGGAAGTTGCCGCCCTGGGAAAGACAACCGGGTCATCCGTGGGGCGACGGATGACCCGGCTGCGTGTGGCTCCACCGCGGGCTGTGATGGAAATCCGTGTGTGAAGGCGGAGCCGGGACCTGGATCGCAGCCTGGGCGCTCGTCGGGGGGTCGACAGTAGCCGCAATCCAGGACAGGTGGCTATCGCCTACGTCGATCACTGCCGCGGTGTAAGACCATGTATAGTGCTGTAGAGCTATGCTTATCATACTTGAACAAACCTGTCAAGCACTTTCTTTCCCCGCGCGCGGACACGCCGGAGCGAGGCCTGACGGCTTGCGCACGGATCCTCGCAGCATGCTGCCCCTGCAGATCAGACCCTCAGCCACTCGGCCGCCGGAGTCGCTTCGCTCAAGTTTGGGCGGCAGAAGCGATCATGGCTGCGAATCGGGACCCCGTCCAGAAGGTCTCCTGCAGGAAGGAGGCCTCGTCCTGGGGGGGCTCGTTCCGCATCGAGACCTCCATGCTGACCGGTCCGACGTAGGACGAACCGGCGATGATCCCTGCGAGGCGCACCCAATCGACCGTTCCCGTGAAGAGCAGCCGATGCTGGTCACCGGAGCCGTCGTTGTCATGGAGATGCACCGAGACGAGCCGGTCTCTAATCGCGTCGAGCCGCACCAAGCCCTCGGGGAACAGGTTCCCGTGACCCGCGTCGTAGCACAGGCCGAGGTACTCCTCGTCATACGCGGAGAGAGCCCGCTCGATGTCGTCGAAGCTCTGGTGCGAGCCGCCGTTCTCCAGCGCAATCCGCACGCCGGAGGCGTCGGCGACCGGGCGCAGTTCATCCAGGGACTGGCGAGCCCGGGGCGCGTACTCCTCCCAGGAGCCCCCGGGCAAGTGCATGATGACCACATCCCCGCCGAGGCGCGCGGTCATCGCGATGCGGTTGGCGACCAGCTCCACGCCCGCCCGGCGCTCGTACTCGCGCACCGAGCCCCACGCCTTCTCTCTTCCCGCCGAGCCGTGCAAGTCCAGCAGCCTCAGCCCGCACTCGTCCAGCCAGTCGGCGATCTGCTCCACCTCGGCCTCGCAGTACAGGAAGTCCGTATCCCACTGGTGGCACCAGTGGATGTGGGTGAAGCCGGCCGCGCCGATGCGCCGCAGGTACTCCTCCGGGCAGCCGGTGCCTGTCTTGTAGTCCGTCGTCACCGATAGCATGGCGACTGCCTCTCGCTGCCGTCAGTTCGTCTGGGCAATGCGGAAGACCTGACGCAGCCGCCGGAGGGCCGCGAGTTGGTCGGTCTCGCTGAACTCCACCGTGTACTCGTCCACCAGGGCCAGTCCCTCGTGCGCCGCGCAGGTCTGCGCCATGCCGGGGCTCGACCAGGTGGTGCGCACCACGAAGGGAGCCTGCAGTTGCAGCGGCTCCATCTCGCCCCGTCGCTCCACGGCGCGGCGAGCGGCGTCGCGGATGACGTCCTGAGCCCGTTTGATCGGGATCAGCTCCGCCGCAAAGCGCGTGATCCCGCGCTTCACGCTCGCCGTCTCGACCCAGGGCAGCAGCTCCCGGGCTTGTCGGGACCCGGCTTCGCAGGTGGTCACCAGCGCGATCGGCACCCCGAGCGCCCCGGCGAAGAGCGCCGAGAGGCCCATCTCCCCCATCTCGATCCCGTTGACGACCAACCTCCGCAACGCGCCGCTCCAGGTGTGAGACAGCACACCATCGGGCGTTCCGGCGCGCGGGTGGTAGCCGACGAGGAACGCGAGGCCATACGCCTCGGTCAGGCCCTCCATCATGCCATCCTCGACGCCCCAACCCTGCAGCAGCGTCGCGCGTTCGTCGATTCCGTCGGGCAGCAGGTTGAGGGCCCAGCCGTGGGCGTCCTTAACCAGCACCTGCGTGACGCCGGCCTCGATCGCGCCCTCGATCGCGGCGTTCACATCCCCGGTCATCCAACGGCGCGCCTCGGCGAACTGCGGCCCGGTCTGGCTCGCCTGGGCGTCGTTGGTGACGCCGCTGATGCCCTCGATATCCGCCGAAATGAACAGCTTCATGTGCGCTCTCCGTGGTGAGCTTTGCCGTCAGCGAGAGGCCTGCCACTCCGTCCGCGCGCAGCCGACGCGGCCGGGCTGGGCGGGCTGCCATCCGGAGGCGACCGGCACCGGTCCGGCGATGTCGAGGCCCTCGGTGGTCAGCAGCCGGAAGCCCATGCCGGGCAGCTCGCACTCGACGGGGACGCGCCGGGACTGCAGGTCCTCCTGCCAGCGCTGCTGCCACTGCTCCAGCGTGTTGTTCGGGTTCCAGGAGTGGCGCATCGTCGGGTCCCAGGTGAGGGAGGCGTAGACGTTGTAATCCGAGTGGTTGCTCATCACCTTGCGCTCGTAAGGTTCGTACTCGCCGGGGCTACCCATGTAGACCGTCAGGTCGCAGCCGCGCGGGCCGCCCTCGCCCACCACGTAGTTGTCGATCAGGAGGTTGTTCAGGATGGTCACGTGCTCCAGCGTGAAGGGGTCCTCCCGCGGCATGCAGACGATCCCGCAGTCGTTGTGGGCCACCGTGTTGTGCAGGACGTACACCGACTGCGAGCCCGACAGGTAGATGCCTCGCCCGTGGTTGCCGTACACGAGGTTGTCGGCGATGACCCCGCCGCCCGGGTTGATCTCGAAGAAGATGCCACAGCCGTCGTTGTGGTGACTGATGTTGCTGAGGATGCGGATGTCCTCGTTCTCGGCGTCGAACCAGATGCCGTCCGAGTTGATGTTGTACGCGACCTCGCACCGCTGCACGGTGCACCGTCGGTTTCGCGGGATGCACTTCATCCCGCCCGCGTGCCAGCCCGGGTGGAAGCGCCGGTAGTTGTTGAAGAACACGCGGCAGTCCTCGACCACAACCCCGTCGTTCTCGCCCATCCCCAGGCCCGTGTTGCCGTTGTAGGACAGGTCGCAGCGGCGGACGGTGCAGCCCTTCGAGCGGCCCACGCCCAGTCCGCAGAAGTCGGCCTGGCTGACCCGGCAGTCCTCGATGACCACGCGCTCGCACTCGCCGAGGTTCACCATCGGCCACTGGCCGCCGGGCTGGCGGTTCTGGCGCAGCTCGAGGCCCCGGATCACCACGTCATGCACCTTGCTCGCCGTCAGCACCCAACCCCGCACACCCACCTCGATGCTGTACCAGGCCGGATCGCCGCCGGTCTTCATGTAGAGCATCTGCGCGGCGGGGTCGAAGAAGAAGGAGTCCATGATGAGATCATCGCGCCCGCGGCCCACGGTCCGCAGCCGCGCGTACGGCTCGTTGGTGTAGATGCGGTCCTCGCCGATCAGCTGCAGCGCGCGATAGTCCTGCAGGTAGACCTGCGACACCCACCGCCGCGACTTGTCCTGGTAGCTGCCGGCGAAGTCGGGGTCAGTGAAGAACTCCTCGCCCAGCTCGATCGTCCACACGTTCTGAAAGGCGTTCGGGTAGGGCTCCTGCACCGAAGCGTCCTCGCTCAGCCGGGTCCAGCGCCCCGTCACGACCTCCGAGCCCTTCACGACGACCTTCGCCCCCGGCGCGGCCGCGAAGGTGATCGGCTGCCCCTCCTCGCCGGACACCGTGATCCGCGCATGCTCGCGGTACACGCCCGTCTTGATGAGCACGGTGTCCCCCGGCTTCAGCTCGGCCGCACCCCCGGCCCGCGCGATCGTCTTCCACGGTTGCGCCTCCGTGCCGGGGTTCTCATCGGCAGCATTCGCGGCAGCGCCGTCGACGTAGTACGTCGCTGCCATCGGGGACGCGCTCAAGCCCACAGTTACAGCCGCCATGACCAACGCTCTCATGCGGACGACCTCCCTCATCTGTCGCGCTGTCCGGATCCCCTCCCCGCCGCCTCATCCTGCCGCCATCGTGACCATCCTGCTACCGCCCGCCGCGCAGCTCCATCACCGTCACCGAGTACGCGGGGAACGTGTGCTCGAAGGCCTGGGCCGTGGCCGGCAAGAGCGATGGCACCGGCGCGATGTGGTCCGGCTCCTCCAGCGTGTTGCGCTCCTCCAGGCCTGCCTGAACCACCCACTGTCTCCCGCTCTTCGGCGCGAAGCTCCCGCCCAGGTCGAGGAGGCACTTCGCCGGCTCGGCGTTCGGGTTCACGACCTTCAACACGAGCGTCCTCCCGTCCTCGCTGAGAGTCGCGTTGGCGTTGAGGCCGCCAAGGCTCTCGCAGGCGACGAGCGTCGGCTGGAAGTGCTCCTGGAAGAGCCGCATCACCACGTAGTTCGGCGCCGGGAACCAGCCCGCGTGGTCGTGGTTGATGAACGCGTTATCCCAGGCCGTCGCGTCCACGCGCCGCAGGAAGAGCGCGGGGCTCCCCATCTGCACCGCGTCGCAACGCTCCATCACGTTCAGCAGCCCCCCCGCGAAGAGCCCCGTGCGCCAGTCGGTGCTCTGCGCGTTCCACTCGGTGACCGCCAGCTTCGCGTCGGGGTTGGGGCTGTCGGCGATCAGCTTCTCGTACCGCTTCCAGACGGCCTCGTGCGCGAGCGGCCCGGCGGCAAAGCGGTTCGGATCGTCGTAGAGGTGATAGCTGATCAGGTCGATCTGCTCGCCGAGCACTTCGAGCAACCGCGCGTCCTCGTTCTCCCAGAACGTGCAGGCATACAGCGTGACGTTGGGCCAGCGCTCGTGGATCGCCTTGGCAAAGCGCAGCGCGCGCTCGGCGTAGGCCTCGACGCCCATGCCCCAGGTCTCGTTGTCCAGCTCCCAGTGGGTCACGTTGTACGGCTCGGGGTGGCCGTTCGCGGCACGGAGCTTGCCCATCGGGGTCGAGACGTCGCCGTTGCAGTACTCGATCCACTCCAAGGCCTCGGCGAAGTACGCGTCCACCTTGGCCGGCGAGTCCCAGCTTCCCAGGTTCAGCACGATCAGCGGCTCCGTGTCGACCTCGCGACAGAAGCGGATGAACTCATCGGTGCCGAAGCCGCCCGAGTCCCACTCGCCCCACGGTCCGTTGTAGAAGGGCTTGCGCTCGCGCTGAGAGCCGAGTGTGTTCTTCCAGCGGAAGAT
>Ga0194126_10006407_pt1 | contig 16807 bp, 11 predicted proteins | sample TA2KigC150mmetaG_FD_148641 | JGI IMG/M metagenome (GOLD analysis project Ga0194126, IMG submission 148641) | Freshwater microbial communities from Lake Tanganyika, Tanzania - TA2015035 Kigoma Deep Cast 150m | ecosystem: Environmental > Aquatic > Freshwater > Lake | place: Tanzania: Lake... | reverse complement strand
CGGGTCCGTACTCCGCGTTCGCGCGGTTCCGGTAGGTCATCAGCACGTTGAAGCCCGCGTCCCGATAGGCGCGGTAGTTGGGCTCGCTCGGATCGGGCCCCCACCACGCGCCCAGCACGAAGTCCTGCATCCGGAAGCGTTGCATGCAGGCGAGGGGCCCGGCATCGGCCGCATCGGCGAGCGCCAATGGCAGCAAGGCGAGGAACGGCATCGGGCAGCCCTCCCGGCGCGTGAGTGATGAGCGCTCCAGACGAGTTCCCGGAGGCAACAGCCTTCACCTGCGCAAGGTGAGAGGGGGAGGAACCGCGAAGCGAGGGGCCACGGACGGCAACCACGGAGGGCAGAATGGCACAGACACTCAGGCTGGCAGTCGGCCTGCTCGCCGTGGCTGCGGCGATTCCGGCACAGACAGGGAGGAGTCGGCCGATGAACGCGGGCTTCGCGCGGGTCAGCATCACGCCGCCGCTCGGGACGCGGATGATGGGCTTCGGCGGCCGCGACATGGAGCAGGGCTGCACCGGCGTCCATGACGAGGTGTACGTGCGGGCACTATACGTGCGGCAGGGCGACGAGCAAGCCGTGCTGCTGGCCTATGACCTGTGCTTCATCGGTGAGGCCGAAACCGATCGGTTCAAGGCCGCGCTCCGGCGCGAGTTGGACCTGCTGCCCCGGCAAGTGCTGCTGAATGCCTCTCACAGCCACGTCGGGCCCTCCGTGGGCACGTGGTACCGAGCGCCCACGGATGACGCCTACATTGATCTGCTGGAGGCGGCGACCCTCGAGGCGGCGCGCGCGGCGCGGACCTCGGCGGAGCCGGTGAGCATCCAGGCGGGCGTCGGCCGGAGCAGCGTCCCCATGAACCGCCGCAAACCGGAGGACGGAGAGACGGTGCTCGCGCCGAACCCGGACGGCTTCGTGTATGACAAGCTGCCCGTGACGCTCTTTCAGGCAGCGGACGGCCGGCCCGTCTGCGTGCTCTTCGCCATCGCGTGTCACCCCTCGATGATGGGGGGCTGGGAGCTCTCGGGTGAGTACCCCGGGGCCGCGATGGCGAAGCTGGACGCGCACTTCGGACGCCCCTGCAGCCTCTTCCTGCAGGGCGTCGGAGGGGACGCGAAGCCGCGGCTGATGGGTGAGGGCCGCGACCGCTTCCAGCCGGGAACGTGGGACGACATGGACCGCGTCGGCGAGATCGCGGCGGGCGAGGTCCTCGACTGCATCAGCAGCGGCCTCGCGGAGGTGCGGCCTCGACTGGCCTCCTCGGTCACCGAGGTGAGCTGGCCGCTGGAGGAGCCTCTGTCCCGCGACGAGTACGCGGCCATCGCCCAAGACGACGCGCAGGGCGCCGTGCGACAAGCCTGGGCGCGGGACCTCGTGGAGACCCTCGACGCCGGCAAGCAGTTGCCGAAGGCGATCGAGCTCTCCCTGCAGGGCCTGCGCCTCGGCGAGGGCCTGCGCGTCCTCGGCATCGAGGGCGAGGCGACCGCCCCCTGGGGGCCGATCATGGAAGAGCCCTTCGAGGGGGGCATCACGTACCCGTTGGGCTACTGCAACGGCGAGGGCCTCTACCTCCCCACCTCGGAGCAGATCCCCGAGGGCGGATACGAGGTCTACAGCTACTGGGAATACGGCCTCCCCGCGCAGTTGGCCCCGGGATTCGAGCCGATCCTGCAACGCGGGCTTGCGCGCCTGCGCGACGACGGCGTACGGTGATGAGCGGCTCGCCGGCTACCAGCCCATCGTGTTGCGGAGGTGCTCGCGGCTGAGCTTGAGCGTCTCGCGCAAGGGGCGAGTGGGCTTGAAGTCGCCCTCCCAGGCCAGCTCGATGGCTGCGATCCCCTCGAAACGAACCTCGCGCAGCGCCCCGGCGATGGCGGCGAAGTCCGTGTCGCCGTCACCGATGCCCTCCACCCAGCGCCCGTCCGCGGCCTGATCGCGCAGGTGCAGGAAGATGATCCGGCGGCCGTAGCTGCGGATGAAGTCGACGGGGTCGACCCCCGCGCGCAGCAGCCAGTTGAGATCGGGCCCGAGCTTCGCCTCGGGGAACCGCGACAACGTCCCCCGCAGGTCGTGCTCCCCGTTCTCCACCTCATACGTGTGGTTGTGCAGGTTCATCGCGATTCCGGCCGAGGTGCACATCGCATCGATCTCGCGCAGGACCTTCGCCTGCACGTCGAACTGCTCGGGGGTCTTGGGCCCGGGCGCCTTCCCGACCGAGACGCCGAGGGTCTTCCCGCCGAGCGCCTGCAGGCGGGAGGTCACCACGTAAGCCTCCTGCACCACCGCCTCGGCTTGCTCCGCCTCCCACATGTTGCCCCCGAAGGAGGAGCCGATCACCGGAAGGCCCTCCTTCTCGCTCGCCGCGGCGATGCGCTCGACGGCGCCCTCCTGGGTGAGCGCGGTGTGCATGAGCTCGATGCCGTCCAGGCCCGCGCAGGCCATGTCGGCGATGATCTCCTCGACGATCGGCAGGATGTCGTACCCCTCGCGACGAGAGGCGTACACCCACGGATGAGCGGCAACGGGAACGCGGTCGGCCATGGCGGCACCTCGGAGCGGGAGTTGTGGGCCGCCACTTCGCTATCGGAGGCTCCGCTCCTTCTGGAGGTCCCCGGCGGCGCCGAAGGAAGTTCCGCGCCAGCCATCCCTGAGGAGGCGGCATCCATGAACGAGACCTTCGCGCGGCTCTGCATGCAGAACCTTGCCGGCCGGTCGCTGGTGCTTGGAAGGGAAGGAGACACGAGGCCGGTGCTGGTCGCGAACTTCTGCCTCGGGTTGGACTGGGACGACGAGCGCGATCCACGCCCGCCGGAGGGACTGGTTCCGGGGTCGCGGCGGAGTGCGTGGGCGCGCTCGAAGGGCACCGGACTCGAGTCGTGCGCCTGGCAGGAGTTGTCCCCCGACGGGACTACGCTCGTGATCGGGCTGACCCTCACCAACCGGGGCGAGCACGCGTTGGGCCTGGGCCGGTGGAAGCTGTGGTACGGCTACGTGAGCATGGGCGAGCAGGCGGAGGACGCTGTCATGCTCTGCTGCTCGGGGACCACCTCGCCCAGCCGGGTACGGCATCTCGACCCGTCGGGCGAGCCGCTGACGAGTAAGACCATCGCCCAGCTCTACAGCGCGCAGGCGAAGCTGGCGTTCCAGGCTGCCTTCGTGACCTTCGACCGCATGAACGCCGAGCACCAGATCCGCTGGGCTGGGGACTCCGTCGGAGTGGTGTCCTATTGCGACTTCGGCGGGTGGGAGCTGCCGCCGGGGGAGACCGTCGAGACGGAGACGCTGGTGCTCCGGATGGGCGCGGACCCGCTGGCGTGCCTGGAGGCCTGGGCCGATGACGTGGTCGCGCGGTATCAGCCACCGATCTGGCCGAAGATCCCGGCCGGATGGGTGGGTTGGGCGTGGGTCGATGGCTTCAACGTGGAGCCGTATGAGTCGGTAGTGCTGCGCAACGCGGAGGCGATCCGGCGGCGGCTGCCAGGGCACGACCTGGAGTATGTGTGGGTGAGCATCGGCAACCTGAAGGACGGGCTGCCCGGTAACTGGCTGGAGTGGAACACGGACCTCTTCCCGCGGGGCGTCGAGTTCCTGGTGGACGAACTCGCGAAGCGCGACCTGAAGCTGGGCCTGTGGATGGGCTCCTTCTGGATGGCGGACGCGATCGAGGAGCGGATCGAGGAGCTGCGGGAGGCGCTGCTGCTGAAGAACGGCGAGCCGATGGTCGTGAACCGGCGCTGGTCGTACGGCGCGGCGGGGCTACTGGCACCCGAAGAGCGGCCGAACATGATCGCGCTGGACCCCACGCACCCCAAGACCCACGCCTTCTTGCGGGAGGTCCTGCAGACATACCATGCCTGGGGCGTGCGGTACTACATGATCGACTTCCTGCACGCGATCTCCCACTCGACCCCCGGTGACTTCATCCCCGACGGCTACCACGACCGCTCGCTCATCCCCGGGCCGGAGACCTATCGGCGCGGGCTGCAGGCGGTGCGCGAGGCGGCGGGCGAGGACACCTACCTGCTGTCGAGCTCCGGGCCGACCTACCAGAACATGGGTCTGATGGATGCGGCGCGGGTCGGCAACGACTACGGCGAGGGGCGTGCGCTGAACCCGAACTCGTACTTCTACCCGGCGACCTTCGTCATCAACAACGCGGGCTTCTGGACCAGCCACCGCGCGGCGACCGACGCAATGGCGGCGGGCTACTTCACGCACCGCAAGCTGTACCTCGCCGACTCGGGCAACCTGCTGACGGTGGACAAGCCGATCCCGCTGGGCGAGGCGCAGATCGCCGCGACGATCTTCGGGCTCAACGGCGGTCCGATGATGCTCGGCGACGACATCGACCGGATGACCGAGGAGCGCCTGGCGCTGATCCGAAAGTGCCTGCCGCGCCTTCCCGAGTGCGCGAGGCCGCTTGGCCTGTTCGACTGCCCGGAGCCCGACTACGTGAAGACCTTCCACCTCCGTGTTGACGCGGACTGGGACGAGTGGGACCTCGTGGCCGTGTTCAACTACGGGCAGGAGGCTCTCGGACACACCATAGACCCAAAACAATGGCTCAATCGTGAGAAACGGGACGGAGGCATTCCTGGGGGAGACTCAGAGAATGCCTCCGTCCCATTCTTGGGGTGGGATTTCTGGAACGAGCGGTGCCTCGGGCAGCGGATAGAGGCGTTTGAGGTCTGGGTCCCACCGAATGCGGTCACACTGCTGCGGCTAAGCCGCCGGCGAGAGCACCCGTGGATTGTCTCGACCGACATCCACGTGCGGCAAGGGCAGGCAGAGATCGAGGACTGCCGCTGGGACCCGGACGCCATGACGTTCACCTTCCGCGTCTCGCGTCCGGCGGGCGAAACGGGCAACGTCTTCGTCCACGTGCCGGAGGGGCTGTTCGTGAAGAACCCCGAGGGCCTGTGGATCGCGAAGGACGCCAATGACAACTCCCTGATCGTGCGGACCGCGCTGGAGTTCGGAAACGGGCCGGAGGAGAGGACGATTGGGTTTGGGCGGATCTAGCGCCTACGGCCCGATATCGCCCGTCTGATCGGCGTGCATGTCCAGGACCGTCTCCGGCCGGCCGGGGGAGAAGTCCAGGGCCTTGAGGTCGAAGGAGACGACCTGCGGGTCGTTGAGGGTGCGGTAGTGGAAGGTGAGGTTGGTGTGGTCGCGGACCGAGGCCCAGAGCGTCACGACGCGGTCGCCCGGCGGGCGGCAGACGGTCTGGATCACATCGAAGGCATACGCGACGGCCTGCGTCGGGCGCTGAGGCCGGGGCAGGCGCTGAGCCCACAGCGAGGCCCTCGCGCAGCGCGCTACCGAGCTGAAGTCGTAGGGCATCGGCTCTGCGCCGCCCAGGCCGTCGAAGGCGGCGACCCGGGTCAGCATCTCGGCGCAGGGCGGCTCGTTGGCGACCGCCGGGATCGGCAACGGATGGTGCACGACGAGTCGCCGGTCGAGCCACTCGAGTACCGCCGAGTCGCCGGTCGCATCGCGCAGCACGAGGTGGTCGGTGATGCTGCCCCAGAGCGGGATCTGAAGCGGGACGACGTCGAACTCCTTCGCCTTCTCCACCGCCTCGTCGACGGTCGCGCAGGTATCGAGGAAGAACTGGCCCCACTGCATGGGAGTCACGACGGGCTTGCCGGCGGGCTGAGCGTACCGGCTGTCTGAGAGCCACAGCAGCGCCGCCGAGAGACCGCGCTCGTTGAGCCCCTCGGACGTGCTCACATCAATGAACGACCGCACGGTGACGCTGCCATACCGAGCCGTCCACTGCAGCGGCTCCGAGTCCGGGGGGCAGTCGGAGGCTCGGCGCTCGATGCCGCGCGGCCGAATCACCACCCGGGACAACATGCTCGCCCGCCAGTCCATCGTGCGGGCCGAGACGACCCACGGCTCCCGGGTCGCGAGCACGTCCGTGCACGGCAGGCACGCCGCCGGACACAGCACGATCAGCACGGAGACGAACACGAGGGTCAGGGGCGCGGGGCGCATGGCGTGTCACCCATCGGCGGGGTAGCGCGGGCCGAGCACCATCGGCTTCTCACGGAGGCCCAGGTCGCCGTTGACGACGTACGGCTCACCGCGCTCGGTGAGGTGCGCGATCATCCGCTCACGCCACTCGCTCACCAGCGCCGCGCGGGCCGGCTCGGCGGCGAGGTCGTGCAGCTCGTCGGGGTCCTCTTGCAGGTCGAAGAGCTCCTGCTCCCCCGTAGGGGCGTAGTAGACGTACTTGTGGCGCCCATCGGTCACCCCGGTCCACTGGTTCTCCGGCCAGTAGCAGGTGCTGTGCTCCAGGTCCAGCGTCTGGCGCCAACCCGCCGTCTCCCCCCGCACGAGGCGCAGGAGACTGCGGCCGTCGAAGTCGCTCGCCTCGTGCTCCACGCCCGCGGCGTCGAGGAAGGTCGGCAGCACGTCCCGCAGCTCGACAGGTTCCGATCGCACTTGGCCGCGAGGGGCGTCGAGCATCCCCGTCGGCCAACGTACGAGCATCGGGATGCGCGCCGAGCCCTCATAGGCGTAGGTCTTCCGCCAGAGGTGGTGATCCCCGAGCATGTCGCCATGATCGGCCGTCATCAGGATCAGCGTGTCGTCGAGCCAGCCGCGCTGCTCCAGGACGCGGAGAAGGCGGCCGACCTGCTCGTCGATGAAGGTCACGTTCCCGTAGTAGCCCTGCCGCGAGACGAGGGGCTGTGCCGCGCCAAGGTCGCCCCGGGCAAGGTCGTTGGGGTAGGGCTCGCCGCGCCGCGCATGGCGCTCGGCCCAGGCGCCGGCGAGCGCGGGGGGGATGTTCGCGTGGGCGTACATGTCCATCAGCCGCGCGGGCGGGTCGTAAGGGCTGTGCGGGCGGGCGAAGGAGACCTTCAGGAAGAAGGGTCCCTCTCGAGCGTAGCTCTCCAGGAACTCGACGGCCGTGTCCCCGGTCCAGCGGGTCGGGTGCAGTTCCTCGGGCAGCGCGTACGCCTTTGCGCGATGGTCGTTCCAGCCGATGCCCGTGGCGTCGGGATCGAGGTCGGGGGCCACCTTCCGGAACCACTGCCGATAGTCGCTGACGAAGTCGGGGCTCTCCACGCGGCCCGATTCATCGAGGATCGTCTGGTGGAAGCCGTGCGGGTTCCGCTGCGGGTGATAGTGCATCTTCCCGATGCCGGTGGTGTGGTAGCCGGCCTCCCGCAGCATCTGCGGCAGCTCGCGCCGGTAGCGCAGGGCGACGCGGTTGTAGCCGAGCATCCCGTGGCTCCACGGCGCGAGCCCCGTCAGCAGCCCGGCGCGCGCCGGGGTGCAGGAGGGCGTCGAGCTGTAAGCACAGCGGAACGAGACGCCCTCGCGCGCGATCCGGTCGAGGTTGGGCGTCTGCACGCAAGGGTGTCCGGCGACACCGAGGGTGTCGCCTCGATGCTGATCGGTCATCAGGAGCAGGATGTTCGGTCGCGGCGACGGCTGCGACATGCCGGTCCTCCCGAGCGAGGCCGCCGTCAAGGCGACGACGGAGGTCTGTAGGCATTGCCGACGAGTCACGCGGGCCATGGCCATCCCTCCGAGGGCCGTGCACCGGCGACGTGTTCGGCACCGGGACGGCGCGGCCCTGCAAGGAGAACGCCGGGCGCGCGTCCAACTCCGCGCGCATGAGGATCATCGAGGTTGTCCTGGTCGAGGTGTCCGGCGAGTTCGCCGTCGAGGGGCCGTTCAGCGAGGAGCGCCGCGTCGATCCGCTGGATGTCTACCGGGAGTTCAACCGTTCCTTCTCACCGTACCGTCCGGAGCCCGGCGCCCGCGCGCGGCACCGCGACCTCTTCTTGGAGATCCGCACGGATGAAGGGGTGACGGGGCTCTTCGGCCCGGTCGACGGCCCCCATGCTACAATCGTCCCGCGCGAGATGCGGGGACTGCTGATCGGGCGAGACCCGCTCGCCATCGAGGCCATCTGGGACGTCCTGCTGCGGCGCGACCGGCACGCGCGCGGCGGCTACTACATGATGGCGATGAGTGCGGTGGACTGCGCGCTGTGGGATCTGAAGGGGAAGGCGCTGGGGCTGCCCGTGTACCGGCTGCTGGGCGGCCCGGTGCAGGAGCCCGTGCGGGCCTACGCAAGCATGCTGGGCTTCTCGATCGAGCCGGAGGCGCTGGCCCGACGCGCGCGGGAGCACCAGGCGCTGGGCTACCACGCGCAGAAGTGGTTCTTCCGCCACGGCCCGGCGGACGGCGGCGAGGGCGCCAGCCGGAACGTCGCGATGGTTCGCGCGGCCCGGGAAGCCGTTGGGGACGATGCGGCGCTGATGTTCGATGCGTTCAACTCGTGGGACGTCCCGTACGCGGTCGACATCGGGCGGCGCATCGCGGGGTACCGTCCGGCCTGGCTCGAGGAGCCCGTCCCGTGCGACCGGATCGAGGCGCTGCGGGCCATCCGCGAGCGCGCGGGTGTGCCCATCGCGACCGGGGAGCATCTGTACTCTCGGTGGCAGGTTCGCGACCTGCTGGACGCGGAGGCCGTAGATGTGATCCAGGCGGACCCGGACTGGTGCGGCGGGATCACCGAGCTGCTGAAGATCGCGACCGTCTGCTCGGCCTACGGCGTCCCCCTTTGCCCGCATGGTCACTCGCTGCACGCGGCACTGCACGTGGCGGCGGCCCTGCCGGCCACTGTGCTGCCGCAGGTGGAGTTCCTGATCCTCCACCAGCCCCACAAGCAGCGTTTCATGCGGGGCGATCTGCAGCCGGAGGGCGGCGTGCTGCGTCCGCCGGAGGCGCCCGGACTGGGGATCGAGCTGGACGAGGCGAAGATCGACGAGCGTCGGGAGATCTGCTGACGGAGCCGAGGACCATGCCCGACCAGTTCTACGACCAACTCGGGGAGGGCTACGACACCGTCATCGACTGGGATGAGCGGCTGAGCCGCGAGGCGCCCTTCTACCGGGAGGTCTTCGCGCGGAACGGGGTGCAATCGGTGCTCGACACCGCCTGCGGCACGGGTGAGCACGCGGCGCTGTTCGCCTCGTGGGGGCTGGAGGTCGTCGGTGCGGACCTCAGCGAGGAGATGATCGCGGTCTGCCGGCGGAAGCACGCCGGACGGCCCATCGAGTGGGTCCGGGCCGGATTGGGAGAGACCTTCGCCGCCCTTGGCCGCCGCTTCGATGCCGTCACGTGTCTCGGCAACTCCTGGCCGCACGTCCTGACCGACGGCGACGCGAAGCGGGCGGCGCAGGACTTCGCAGAGCTCACGGCGCCGGGCGGCGTCGTGGTCATCCAGCAGCTCAACTACGCGGCAATGCGGCTGCGAGGCGAGCGGCTGATGGGCCCGCAGGTGCGCATGGTCGAGGGACAGGAGACGCTCTTCCTGCGCCTCTTCGACCTGGACCGCGACCCCGTCCGCTTCACGATGGTGAAGATGACCAGAGGTGCGGGAGGTTGGGCGCGGGAGGACTGGCAGACGGAGCACCGGGCCTGGCATCGGGCGGAGATGGAGGGCCTGCTGCGCGAGGCAGGCTTCGGGTCGGTGGAGGTTGCGGGCGACTTCGCGCGCAATTCGTTCGACCCCCAGACGAGCGACCAGATGATCGTCGTCGCCGAACGCTGAAAGGAGACGAGATGGCGGAGCAGACGCGGTACCTATCACCCTATGACGGGGCGTTGGCGTGGATTGCGAATGAGCGGTCGGCGTTGACCTTCGAGGGCACCACTCCGGAGGACTGGCGGCGCTGGCGGACGGCGTTTGAGGGCAAGCTGCGGGCGTTGTTGGGCCCGTGTCCCGATCCCGTGCCGTTGGAGCCGGAGATCGTCGAGACCGTCGACTGTGACGATCACATCCGCGAGAAGGTCTACTTCAACTCCGAGAAGTACGCGACCGTCGCCGCCTACGTGCTGGTGCCGAAGGACCTGCCGCCGGGCGAGAAGCGCCCCGGCATCCTCGCGGCCCACGGCCACGGGCGCGGCAAGGTCGACGTGTGCGGCGTGTTCGAGACCGAGGAGGAACGCCAGCAGGCCGGCATGCTCAAGTACCAGTACGGCTACCAGTTCGTGAAGCGCGGGTATGTCGTGATCGCGCCGGACTGGCGGGGCTTCGGCGAGCGCTGCAGCCCGGCCGACTGGGCGCGGCCGGGCCGCGATCCGTGCAACGTGAACTACATGGCGATGGGGTACCTGGGCTACCACTTCCTCGCGCTGCAGATCTGGGACGGGATGCGCTGCGTGGACTACCTGCAGTCGCGGCCGGAGGTCGATCCCGAGCGGCTCGGGGTCGGGGGGCTCTCCTTCGGCGGCACGATGACGACCTACCTCGCGGCGCTGGAGCCGCGCCTGAAGGTCGCCTGCATCAGCGGGTACGTCAGCACGGTGAAGGGCGATGCCATCACGATGCGCGGGAAGGGCAACTTCTGCGGCGCGCAGTACATGCCCGGCCTGCTGACCATCGGCGACATCCCCGAGGTCGCGGGCCTCATCGCCCCCAAGCCCCTGTGCATCGAGATGGGCGAGGAGGATCAGTGCTTCGTGATCGACGACGCGACCGCCGCCTTCGCGCAGGTCGAGCGCATCTACGCGGCGGCCGGCGCCGCGGACCGCCTCATCGGCGACCGCTTCCCCGGCGGCCACGAGTGGAGCGGCCGCGAGTCCTTCCCCTGGTTCGAGCGGTGGCTGGCGGAGGGCGGAGGGTAGGCGGCGAGGCCGGCGCGCAGGAAGCTCGCGCCCGTGGAGCGACGCCGGGACTGGAGTCCCGACCCAGGACTGCGTAGAGCGGTTCGCGTAGGTCGGGGCTCCAGACCCCGACGCCGTGCAGGTCACTGTAGCGCGACGATCCCCCAGAGGCCGAGCTCGGGCAGGGACACGCGGAGGCGGTCGGCGGCCCCCGCGATCGGCAGGTCGAGCGGCTCGGCCCCCGGAGCGAAGAGGGTCGCCTTGCTGACCGCCCGTCCGAGCAGCGACTTGCCCAGCGTCAGCGTCACGTTCGCCTGCCTCGCCACGCCATCCAGATCCCCGCTGTAGTTCAGGTTCAGCAAGTGCACGACCACGGGTCTCGCGTCATCGCCGGGCACCGCGCGCGGGAGCGCCATGATGCCCTCGGCGCCCCCGACGGACACCGACGCCGGGGCCAGCTGCCGCAGGCGGGCTTCATCGGGCCACGTCACGAGGCGGTCGGCCGCCGCGTCGAGTACCGTCTGCTGCTCGGCGTCGAGAGGGAGGGGATCGGCGATGACGATGGCCTTCAGCCCGGTCAGATCATCGGCGGCGAGGCGATCATCGAGCCAGTCATCCCCGGCGATCAGCAGACGGAACGGAACGTTCGCGTGGGCGAGGGCGTAGCAGGCGTCTCGTGCCTGGTTCTTGTTCGCCCGAAAGGCCGCGTTGCTGTAGACCACACCGACTTCGGCGAGCGGTTCGTAGTCGTCGAGCAGCTCCGCGTGGCCGCGCACGAAGCGGTACAGGTCGGCGTAGTCCTCGGGCTTGCTCTCGTACCAGTGCGTGCCCTTCTCCTGGGTGTAGGCCCACTGCCGATGGGGCGCCATCAGCTGGTGTCCGAAGGCGTACGACTGCGCGATCCACGTGCGGACGAGGCCGGGTTTGCCTTCGGCCATCACGTAGGCCCAGTCCTGCCCGCTGGCCGTGCAGACCTGCGGCTTGCCGAGGGCCTCGCCGAGCTTGAACACGAAGACCGGCGCGTCAGGCACCTGGAGTGACTCGGCCCGGTGGTCGACCTCGCCGCAGAAGTAAGTGAGCTTCGATGCGATCACAAGCGCCTTCGGGCCGTTTGCGCTGGAGTTCACGCTCAGCATCAGCGGGTGGCCGATGCGCTCCTCGGCGTAGCGGCGAACCTCCCCGACCCACTCCGCAGCCGCCCGGTACTGGAAGGTGACGAACTCGGGACCGAGGGGGAGCTTCCAGTCCACCGTCTTGCGGTACTCGTCGACCGTGGTGCCCCGGGCGCGCAGCCACTCGCCGTAGTCGAACCCGTCGGGGGACGTGATGCCCAGCTCCGCCAGCTCCTCGGCGGGTACGTTGGCCTTCAGGTACTCGCGGAAGGCGGCCATGCAGTGCGGGCAGAAGCAGCCGCCGCGCCACTCCGTGCCGGCGGTGCCGTTGTAGTCGTCGATGTGCAGGCCCTCGATGTCCGTCAGCGTGGCGAGGTCGGCCTGATGCTTCAGGTACGCACGGTAGCCGGGGGCGTTGGTGCAGAACCAGTAGGCCGGGTGGCCCTTGTGCGCGTGGTCCCAGAGCCACGGGACGGTAATCGGCTCGCCGTCGAGGGTCCGGCACACCGACTCCATGAAGCGTTCCTCGTCGAAGTCGATCATCTTCGCGAAGGCGGTGCGGAAGGCCAGCCCGGCGCAGTAGCGCATGCCCCGATCGTGGGCGTCCTGCACCCGCCGGCCAAACTGCTCGACGGCCTTCGGGTCCTCACTCCACGCGCCGCCCCCCCAGCTCACCATGGTCGCGCCGTAGGCGTCGTAGATGTCGCCGGACTTCGGGCCCATGAACACGACGTCGGAGCGCTTCACGTGAGCCTCCTGCACATGGCCGACGGCCATCGGCGCGAGGATCAGGAGCATTACCATCGGTCAGCCTCCGGAGCGGGAGTCCCGGTCTGCGACGACGAGGCATCACGGCTGAAGCCGCTCCTGCAACACGGGCAGCCCACGGTTGGCAGGCGCGCTACCGCGCTCGGTAGCGGATGATGAGGCTCGTCCCGCGCGCGGGCATGCGCAGCTCCCAGCCCGCAAGCAGTTCCCGACCGGGCATCTCGCGCTCCGTCTGCTGCCGCGCATCGTCGATGAAGGTCAGGCGGTAGGTGCGCTTCTCGTCCAGTCCCCTCAGCCGCGTCTCGACCCCGACGTACGGGCTCTCCGTGCGGCGGAAGGCGAGGACCAGCCCCTCGTCGAGGTCCGCGCGGTGGAACTGGTACGCGGCCCAGTCCCCCGCGTCCACGGTGCAGGGCGTCAGCGGGTAGAAGTCGCCATACCAGTACTTCTGGTTGGCCTTCGCCTCCGCCAGCGTAGCCTTCGCAAGCGGCAAGGGGAAGTCCGGGCTGAGGTAGTCCCACTGCGCGATGGCGCCGCCCGTCGCGGAGCTGCGGAAGTCGTACGGCTCGGGGGTCCAGCCGCAGGCGGTGTGGAGCGGGATGTAGCGGCAGAGGCCCAGCGTCTGCGCCTGGTTCCAGTCGGGATGCCCCGGCGAGCAGCTCGTGTCGCTGCGCCAGAGCGGGAGCGAGCGGGAGATCGTCTCCAGGTCGATCCGCCGGCCGCCGCTGGCGCAGTTGTCGATGAGCAGCCCCGGATGTGCTGCGCGTAGCTCATCCCACATCGCGTAGTGGCCTTCGACATATCGGATCTCGGTCATGCCCTGCCGGTCGGGCGGGTCGTTCGCGCGCCAGAAGCCCAGCGGGTCGATGTTGAAGTCGTTCCGGTAGATGTCGATTCCGTACTCGGCGATGCGGGCCGAGAGGAGATCGGTGAGCCAGCGCCGCGCCGCCGGATCGTCGAGCCGGAACAGCCCGCCCCGCTCCCCGCCGAACACGAACTCCGGATGCTCGCGCGCGAGCTGCGAGCCCGCGGCCACACGCTCGGGCTCGAACCACAGAACGAACTTCAGCCCGAGGCGGTGGCAGGCGTCGCCGACGGGCTTCAGGCCGTTCGGGAACTCCTTCGGTCTGGGGTACCAGTTGCCGACACCGTTGGGGAACCCGCCCTCGAACCAGGCGGCGTCGAGCCAGTGGGCGTCGAAGCCGGCCTCCTTCGCGAACCGCGCCGCCGCGATCTGGCCCGCCTCGGTCGCCCACTCCGCCCGCGTCCAGCTGTACCGGTCGAAACACTGCGACACCACCGGCAGGCGGGCGGGCCGCCCGTCCACGTGCGGCGCGTACTGGAACAGCAGCAGGCGGCGGAGACGGTTGTGGGCGACGTCGAGGTCCCCCCGCCAACCCATCAGCAGCACCCGCGGGCTGCGAATGCGCTCGCCGGGGTGCAGGGCAAGGTGCGTCAGTTCCATTCCCGCCTGCAGGCGCGTCGGGCCGGCGCCGGCGCGGTTCAGGGAGACGGCCCACTGCCCCGACCAGCCGAGGCCGACCAGCAGCCCCGCGTCGCGGTACTGTACGTTGAAGAAGGGGAAGGCGCCGTTGGACGGGCGCCCGCCCCCGGGGGCCAGCTGGAAGTCCTTGCCGACCTCCAGGGGCCGGTCGAAGGGCACGAAGGACTGCTCGCCGCACACGTCGCCGGTCAGCCCGCGCACGACCGCCGCGCGCTTCGAGTTCCCGGTGCGCAGCTCCACGTCGAGCGCCTGCACTTGCTCCAGGATCGGCGTGTCGGCGGCGCCCGCGTTCTCGAAGTAGAGCACCCAGTCCGCGGCCGGATACCGCCTGAACAGTCGCAGGACCGCGGTTACCTGCAGCCCCGTCGCCTCGTCAGTCCAGCGGATGCGGCGCTCGACATGGCCCGGCTGATCTTCGAACTCACTTGTCCGTCGCCAAGCCGCGAGCAGCTCACCCGAGGGCCGGTCACCGTACCGGAACGAGAAGGGCACGCCCGCCGCCAACAGCGGATCGGGCTGGTTCTCATCGAGGTAGCGCGCGCTACCGTCGGCCATCACGAGCTGCGCCTCGGCCCAGTCCGCCTGATCGTAGGCCGGGCCATCGGGCGTCGTGTCCACCTTCAGCACAAGCTCCCGCGCGCCCTCGGGCAGATCGGCGGAGACCTCCACGGGCGCCATCCCGCCGGTCAGCACGTCGGTCAGGAAGGCCCTCTCGCCGTCGACCTCCGCCGAAAACTGCACGCTCCCGCGAAGGCCCTGGGTATCGTAGTTGTGGTCGATCCCCACCCAGGCCCGAAAGCGCCGGGCCCCCGCCGGGAGGGCTACGGCGATCTCGCTGTTGGCGTGGGTACCCAGGCCACGCGCGAACTCCCGCTGCCCGATCCTGATGGGCGTCTCCATGCACGACTCGCAGAAACGCAGCACGTTGTGATCCTGGCGCCGCACCGTGAGGGCCAGGCGCGGTCCGGCCTCCGACGGCGCCTCCCCGAGGAACGCCGATAGCGCCCATGCGTGGAACGCGGCGATCTCGTCCGCGGTGGCCATCAGGGCGTCGCCCGGCGCCTCAACCGGAATGTCGCGGTCCTCCATCGGGAAGGTCTCCTGGGCGATGGTCAACGCGAGGATCAGCAACGTCGCTCTGCAAGAACGCACCGTGATCACCGCCTCGGGATCGGGATTCGACGTCGGGTACCGACACCAATCGCGCGAGAGGCTGCGGGATCGGTGTCGGTCCCCACGGCGCCGGTGTCAGTCCCCGCGGCTCTGCAGGCGCCGGGCGAGCTTGCGGTGCGGCGCGGGCAGTGCGTGCTCGCCCAGTTCCTCCGGACGGACCCACTTGGCGGCGGCGTGTGTCCCGGCCTGGGTGCGCCCGGACACGGCCCGACACTCGTAGGCGGTCAACTCGATGCGCCGGTGCATGATTCCGTGGACCAGCGCACCGACCTTCTCCCCCACCTCGGCACGCAGACCAAAGGCCTCCGCGAGGAGGCGCGTGAGGGTCGCGGCGGCGGTTCCCTCGGGCGGTAGCTCCGCGTTCGGGAACTCCCACAGCCCGCCCCACCGGCCCTCGAGCGGGCGCTGGGCGAGCAGCAGGCGGCCGCGGCGCCACACGATTCCCGCAGCTACGCGGACCGTCTGCGTAGGCGGCCGTCGGCGCGGCAAGGGGACGCTCTGCTGCTTGCCTCGTCGGCGCGCTTCGCAGAGGTCGCCGAGGCAGCAGGCGTTGCAGGCCGGGTCGAGAGGACGGCAGATCAGCGCCCCCAGCTCCATCAGAGCCTGGTTGTAGTCACCGGGTCGCTCGGGGGGGACGGCCGTGTGCGCGAGGCGCATCAACCGCTGCCTGGCCCGACCCGCGTGCACGTCGCCCGTGAGGCACGCCACGCGCGCCAGCACGCGCACCGCGTTCCCGTCAACACACGGTACGCGCTCGTCGAAGGCGATGCTCGCGATGGCCCCGGCCGTGTAGTCGCCCAGGCCCGGCAGCGCGCGCAGTGCGGCAAACGTCTCCGGGAGGCGCCCGCCGTGCTCGGCGACCACCACCCGCGCGGCCCGGTGCAGGTTCCGCGCGCGCGAGTAGTAGCCCAGCCCCGCCCAGCAGCGCAAGACCTCATCGAGGGGCGCCCGGGCCAGCGCGCGCACGGTGGGGAAGGCCCCCACAAACCGCCCGTAGTAGGGGATGACGGTCGCGACCTGGGTCTGCTGGAGCATCACCTCCGAGACCCAGATGCGGTAGGGGTCGCGCGCCCGCCGCCACGGGAGGTCGCGCCGCTCGCGATCGAACCAGGCCAGGAGGCGGGAAGCATGGGCGAGGCTCAGGTCGCAAGGGCGACTCCGCAAGGAGGCGCCGACGGAGCCCCCCACTGGAACTTGTGCCTTTGACCCGACCCTTGATCGCGTGATTGACGTCACAGTCGCCGTCGAGTGTGGAGAGACCCTACTTCACGACCCACAGGTACAGGTTGTTCTTGTGGGAGTCGGACATGGTCAGCCACTTACCGTGGCCGTCCAAGAAGGCGAAGTTGCTCCCGTTGTTGTGGATCTCCTTCACCCACCCGGTGTCGGTCCAGGGCGGCGTTGGCCAGTAGTTGCCGTTCGGCTCGATGACCCAGTCCCCGTCGCCGTTCTCGCCCAGCGCGAACGTCTCGGCGGGCATGGTGATCTGCGCCAGCGAGACGTACGCGACCGCCTCGCCGATGTAGGCGTTGATCCCGTAGATCCCGGTGCCGGTCGGCGGGTCAGCGGTCTTCTTCGAGGGGCAGTTGTAGAGCTGGTAGTTCTTGACGTACGG
>Ga0194126_10006402_pt1 | contig 16814 bp, 15 predicted proteins | sample TA2KigC150mmetaG_FD_148641 | JGI IMG/M metagenome (GOLD analysis project Ga0194126, IMG submission 148641) | Freshwater microbial communities from Lake Tanganyika, Tanzania - TA2015035 Kigoma Deep Cast 150m | ecosystem: Environmental > Aquatic > Freshwater > Lake | place: Tanzania: Lake... | reverse complement strand
CAGCAGAAACTCCTGCATGAAGGAAATGTTGCAATCCTTGCAAGAACATCCTTTGGCCCTAAAAATCCTGGTGAAACCCAGGAATATATACGCCTTTCATATGCCACATCAAGGGAAAATATAATTGAGGGATTAAAAAGGATAAAAGAAATTATAGAATGATACTTTCAAGAAAAACTGGGGTTGGCAACCTTATTTTATTTCTATTTCCCCGTACCCCCTGCCAGTATGTTTATCATCAGGATTATCTGATAGCCCGAATGCCCGGATGAGTTTATTGGTGCCTGATGTTATATCAATGTCATGCTTATTGCCAGTTACAAGCTTTTCTGAAATACCCGCAAAACTGCTGCCACTGTTAATATTGAGGCAAAAACAAGTTTCCTTGCCTTGTTTGTTTTACCTGTTAAATTATAATCCATTGTTTACCCTCCGGTTTGGGGCTCTTTTCTTTTTTGTTGAATTTTTATATACTTGCAGTCTTTTTGCAGTAAATGAAGCAATAATGCCTGCAAACATGACTGAATAAATAATAAGGATGGCTTTTTTGGCAAAATCTGTCCCTATAAGAACAGCATGGACAAACCCTAATAAAAGCATCAAGTACATCAGCGCATGTATTATTCTCCACGGCTTGATTTTCCTGCGGAAAAGTATTGCAATGAGGGCAATATATAGTATTATCAGCGCCGGCCTGCCGGCAAACAGCCAGAATTCATACCAGGAGGAAAAGCTGGGGATAAATACGGCTGCTGTTGATGAATATATTGCAATAAAAATAGGATGCAATGTAATAAGACACAGGCCCGCATAGGCAAAAATATGGTGCATTTTTATAAACGGCAAGCCGAATAAATGTTTGATTTCCTTCAGGAATGGCGTCATCATTGCAGCAATGGCCAAAAAAAAATAACCCCAAAGGGCAAACAGCCTGATAAAGAAGTTAATAGCGCCAAATACAAAAAAGGCAGCCTGCAGCACAGTAATGGCAATAAAAACAATACCAATAAGGACCAATAACCACAACCCTTTTTTTGTTATTTTATTTGTTTCCATAATATTGTTAATTTATACCATTTATTTAATTATCAGTCCATTTTTTTAAAAAAATTAAAAATATTTTGATAATTTTACTTGATATAATTATATACATACTTTAAGATTGTATAAATATTAATATTTTATAAATTTTAAAAGAAAGGAGATCAGATGAGCAAGATAACCCTGATAATTGTAGGCATAATAGTGCTTATAATGGGCATACTTGGAGCAATTCCTGCAATTGGGCTGGGCTCAGAGCCAATATGGCATGCAATCCTGAAGATTATTATCGGGCTTGCTGCAGCAGTAATAGGTTTTATGGACAAGAAAAAAGCATAATAATTTTTAATTATTTGCTGGTTTCTTAAAACAGTGCATTTTAAACAGGGGTCACAATGAAAAAAACATTCTGGCCCCTGTTTGTTTTATTTAAGCTTCCTTTTTTTAAAAAAAGCTTATGAAAAAAGAGATTTATAAGTATAATATCTGTTAGCTCATAGAGGTATAATTATGTTTGTTTATTGATTATATTTTTTAAAAAACAGGGAGAAGATAATGAAGTATCTTGTGGGTATGGATATAGGCACAAGCTCAACCCGGGCAATTATTATAAATGAGAACGGCAAACTCACGGCTTCAGCTACAAGCGACTATCCCCTAATGACGCCAAAACCAGGCTGGGCAGAACAGGACCCCCGCCACTGGTGGAATGCCTCTGTTATTGTCATAAAAGAAGTGCTGGAAAAATCTGGCATATCCCCTAAAGATATTGCTGCAATAGGGCCTTCCGGCCAGATGCACGGAAGCGTTTTTCTTGACAGCAATGGAGATGTTTTAAGGCCAGCGCTTTTGTGGTGTGACCAGCGCACACAGAAACAGTGTGATTTGATATATGATATATTTGGCTATGAAGGCTTTATAAAACTCTCATACAATAAGGCATTAACTGGGTTTACTGCGCCAAAAATACTCTGGCTGAGGGAAAATGAGCCGGAAAACTACAGTAAAATATATAAAATCCTTCTTCCCAAGGATTATATAAGATTTAAGCTTTCAGGAATATATGCAACTGAGGTATCAGACGCTTCAGGGACAATTCTGCTTGATATTGCAAAAAGAAACTGGTCCGGTGAGATACTTGAAGGACTGGATATTAAAAAATCGCATCTTCCTGATGTGTATGAGTCAGACTATGTTTCTTCAAGTGTAAGCGCTGAGGCTGCAAAACTTACCGGCCTGATTGAGGGAACTCCCATCGTGGGGGGTGCAGGCGACCAGGCCGGAGGAGCAGTGGGAAGCGGTATAGTTACCCCTGGGCTTATTTCAGATTATCTTGGCACATCAGGCGTAGTATTTTCCTACAGTGACAGCCCGGTTTATGACAGCCAGGGAAGGCTTCACTCATTCTGCCATGCAGTGAACGGAAAGTGGCACCTCATGGGAGTAACTCTTTCAGCTGCCGGTTCTCTAAAATGGTATGATGATGCTTTTGGCCCCAGCAGCGAAATGAAAATGAAATACCCGGAAGAAAAAAGCTATAAGCTTCTTGATATACAGGCAGAAAATGTAAAACCTGGAGCAGATGGCCTGATTTTTCTGCCATACCTTTCCGGCGAAAGAACACCTTATGCTGACCCGGATGCCCGGGGGGTATTCTTTGGCCTTTCTTATGTGCATGGCCAGGATCATTTTGTAAGGGCAATACTTGAAGGAGTCGTATTTTCCCAGCTCGACTGTCTGCGGCTCATGAATGAAACAGGGATAAAATCTGATAAGGTAATATTATTTGGAGGAGGAGCAAGAAGCAGGCTCTGGAAACAAATAACAGCGGACATATTTAATACTGAAATTGTTACTTTAAATGTTGAAGAAGGCCCGTCTTATGGCGGGGCGCTTCTTGCAGGTGTAGGATGCGGAATATACAGCAGTATCGTTGAGGCTGCAGGCAAAGTAATCAAGGAAGCGGATGAAGTTTTCCCAAATCCCGAAAATGCAGAGAAATATAAAAAAATTTATGAGATTTATAAATCTCTTTATAATAATTTAAAGGATGATTTTACTAAATTAAACGTTATTATCTAATAAGGATGGTATAAAATGAACGAAAAACCTGTTGATATTAAAAAATATTTATCGGATAGGGTTTTAAAACTGGAGGAAAGCCCTACATTTGCCCTGGAAAAGAAAGTTGATATGCTTGACGGCCAGCTTAAGGCAAAGGGGGACTATGTAGTAAGATTTGGCATAGGCCAGCCTGATTTTAATACGCCTGATAATATAAAAGATGCCGCTAAAACTGCAATTGACCAGAATAAAACAAAGTATACTGCCTCTACAGGAATCAAGGAGCTTAAGCAGGCAATAGTCGATAAGCTTGCCAGGGATAATAAGCTTGACTATGGGCTGGAAAATATTTTTGTTGGAAACGGCGGCAAGCAGGTGCTTGATGCAATAATGCGGGCATTTATAAATCCCCAGGATGTAATACTTGTACCCAGGCCGTATTGGGTAAGCTACACACAGCAGGTTGTTTTATCAGAAGGCATACCTCTTGAAGTTGATTTTAATGATTTGCTTAAAATAGAAGTCGTGCATTTAAAATCCCTCATAAAACAGTACGAAAGCAGAATTAAATGCCTTATCTTAAATAGCCCGAGCAATCCCACAGGTGCAGTTTACAACCTAAAAGAGCTGAAAGAGATTGCACAAATATGTGTAGAAAATAATATATTTATAATCTCTGATGAAGTTTATGAAAAATTTATTTTCGGCAATGCTGAGCATATTAGCGCAGCAGGCCTTGGAGATGAGGTTAAAAATATAACACTTACAGTAAATGCAGTATCAAAAACCTATGCCATGACAGGCTGGAGAATAGGTTATATAGCGGCTCATCAAGATATAATCTCACAGATGACAAAAATACAGGACCAGTCCGCATCCAATCCCTGCACACCTGCGCAGTGGGCAGCAGTGGAAGCTTTAAACGGGGACCAGGAGTCTGTTGAGGCAATGAGGCGGGAATATGAAAAAAGAAGGGACTATATTTATAACCGGCTCAATGGAATAGATGGCATAAAGTGCAGCCTGCCCGAAGGCGCTTTTTATGTATTTCCTGATGTCAGCAGTTTTTACAAAGGCAGTGTAAAAAATTCATTTGATTTTTCCTCAGAACTGCTTGAAAAAGCATATGTTGCAGTTGTGCCGGGTGCTGCTTTCGGAGACGACAGGTTTGTAAGAATAAGCTACGCAACAACTATGGATAAAATTAAAGAAGGTATGGACAGGATTGAAAAATTCTGCGGGAGTTTAAGCAGGTAATTTACTATACTGAAGCATTAAGTCAAATAATATATTCAATTTATCTCATAATTAAATGCGGCAATATTGTAATATAAACGCACCGGATAAAAATTTTTAAATGCCTGATTTTTTATAAGCAATATTATGAAAGTCCTGCACTATCCTTAATTTCTTCAATTTTTAAATTCTTAAATTTTTTAAACTCATAAGATTTATTAACTACAAAACATTTTTCACTTAAAGTGAAAAGAATATTTAATTTATTTTTAAATAATCTTTTACTAATACTTGACAAGCTATTTTTTTTTCTTTAAAATCTAATACAGTCTAATTAAGTCGATATCAGGAATTATTTAAATGAATTTATCATTTCATAGGCGTAAAAAGAGAAAAGGACATGGTGACTATTATTGTTTAATAATACTGACAAGAGCTACCCTATAGAACTTGTTGCTGATTTTCTGGGAGTAAACAGCAGGACACTGTATTACTATGAGAGGTTTAGACTTGTATGCCCTTCCAGGCGCGGCAGGAAAAGATATTATTCAAAACAGGACATAAGCTGGCTTGAATATATGAGGGAGCTTATGTATGACCAGGGAATGAATTTAAGATCAATAATAGTTCTTATAAAAAGGCGCGATAATGTGATACTTACAAGATGCCCTGAAGATGTGGTTAACAGTTTCAAGAATTACCTTATGAAAATGGATGATTATTTTTAATATTTATTACGAAAGGAAAAAATTAAATGGGAAAATCGGTAGGAATTGATTTAGGTACAACAAACTCCTGCATAGCTGTAATGGAAGGGGGAAAACCTGTTGTAATTACAAATACTGAAGGAGGAAGGACAACACCTTCAGTTGTGAGCATTACAAAAAAAGGCGAGAGACTTGTTGGGCAGCTTGCAAAGAGGCAGGCGGCATTAAATCCTGAAAATACAATTTATTCGATAAAGAGGTTTATAGGAAGAAAGTACACTGAAGTTGAAAGTGAAAGAAAAATAGTCTCTTATGAAGTCCTTGAAGGAAACGGCGGCCTTGCAGAGGTAAAGCTTTCTGACAGGAATTATACACCTGAAGAAGTTTCAGCAATGATACTTCAGAAACTAAAATCAGATGCGGAAGCATATCTTGGAACCGAGGTTACCGATGCAGTAATAACTGTGCCTGCTTATTTTAATGATGCGCAGAGGCAGGCAACAAAAAATGCAGGTAAAATTGCAGGACTGAATGTACAGAGAATTATAAATGAGCCCACAGCAGCTTCTCTTGCATACGGGCTTGATAAGAAAAAAGAGGAAAAAATCCTTGTATTTGACCTTGGCGGCGGTACATTTGATGTTTCAGTGCTTGAGGTTGGAGATGGTGTTTTTGAAGTTAAAGCCAGCCATGGAGACATGCATCTTGGCGGCGATGATTATGATAACAGGATAATGAACTATATTGCAGATGAGTTTAAAAGAGAGCAGGGAATAGATCTTCGCCAGGACAGGCAGGCCCTTCAGAGGCTTATAGAGGCATCAGAGAAGGCAAAAATCGAGCTTTCAAACGTTATGGAGACAAATATAAGCCTTCCATTTATAACTGCCGATGCAAACGGGCCGAAGCATCTTGAATCCAAATTGACAAGGGCAAAATTTGAACAGTTATCAGCAGATCTTACAGAAAGATGTAAAGGGCCAATGGAAAAAGCGCTTAAAGACTCCGGTTATAAAGTCGGGGAGATAGATGAAGTAATACTTGTCGGTGGCGCAACAAGAATGCCCGTTATACAGGAACTTGTTAAAAGCATCGCAGGCAAGGAGCCGAATAAAAGTGTTAACCCTGATGAAGTTGTAGCAGTTGGCGCAGCCATACAGGCGGGAGTACTGATGGGTGATGTCAAAGATGTGGTACTTCTTGATGTTACTCCTTTATCACTGGGAATTGAGACGCTGGGCGGAGTGATGACAAGGCTTATTGAAAGAAACACAACAATACCAACAAAGAAAAGCGAGATATTTACAACTGCAGCTGATAACCAGACAAGTGTTGACATACATGTACTGCAGGGTGAGCGTGAGATGGCAGGGGATAATAAGACAATAGGCAGGTTCAGGCTTGACGGCATTCCGCCTTCTCCAAGAGGTATTCCACAGATTGAGGTCACATTTGATATAGATGCAAACGGAATAGTTAATGTAAGTGCAAAAGATATGGCAACAGCCAAAGAGCAGAAAATAACAATTACTGCAACTTCCCATCTTTCTGATTCAGACATAGAGAAGATGGTAAATGAGGCAAAGGTGCATGCAGATGAAGACAGGAAAAAAAGAGGGATTGCAGATGCAAGAAATAAAGGCGATAACCTTGTTTACTCCTCAGAAAAATTAATGCGGGAACTTGGCGATAAAGCGCCTGCAGATCTTAAAGGCAAAATAGAAGAACAGGTAAAAGCATTAAAGAAAGCTCTTGAGACTGACAATGCTGAAGCAATAAATAAGGAAGTTGATACGCTGCAGAAACTGCAGGATGAGCTTTCGCAGAAAATGTATGCCCAGGCTGGTGCAGGGCAGGGTGCAGGACAGGGTGCAGGACCCGGTGGAGCTCAGGGAGCAGGATTCGGGCAGCAGGGCCCGGAAGGCGGCACACAGGAGCAGGCTCCAGGCAGCGCAAATAATGAGGATGTAATTGATGCCGAGTTTGAAGCAAAGGATGAAAAATAATAAGAATAAAGAATTAAGTCGATAATGCTAAAAAAAGAAGGTAAATAATCTTGGGAAAGAAAATTAATTGCCTGAAGAAATAAAAGTAATTTTTGAAGTTAGACTAACTGCCCATAGCGAGCTGCGCTATGGGCAGTTATACATTAAAATAAAAGGTGAATTTCATGGATTATAAGGATTATTACAGTGTGCTTGGAGTAAATAAAAAAGCTACACAGGATGAAATTAAAAAGGCTTACCGCAAACTTGCGCGCCAGTACCATCCTGATGCAAATCCTGGCAATAAAGCTGCTGAAGAAAAATTCAAGGAAGTCGGGGAAGCCTATGAAGTATTAAAGGATCCTGATAAAAGAAATAAATATGACCAGCTTGGCGCAAACTGGAAACAGTTCTCAAGAGCAGGCGCACAGGGATGGCCGGGCGGAGCCGGCCAGCAGGGCTATACATATAATTTCAGCGGCAACAGTTTTGATTTCGGCGATATCGGAAGCGGTTTTTCTGATTTTTTTGAAATGTTTTTTGGCAGGGGCTCAAGCCAGGGACAATCTGATATTTTTGGAAATATGGGAGCAGGCACAACCGGCACTGGTGCAGGCGCCTCTTCAGGCAGCCAGCAGAAGCAAGACAGGCGCTTCTGGAGAAATGCCACTGTCCGGAAAGGGCAGGACTACCAGTACAATCTTGAAATAACCTTAAGAGAGGCATATTTTGGAACCCAGAGATCTATAAGCCTTCAAAAAGATGGTAAAGTAAGGACAGTTAATGTAAAAATACCAAAAGGCATAAAAGATGGCGGAAGAGTGCGGGTTAAAGGAGAAGGCGGCACAGGGACAAAAGGCGGGCAGAGCGGGGACCTGTATTTTGCAGTAAAAGTTATTCCCCATCATTTCTTTACTGTAAAAGAACATGACCTGTACTGTGAGGTACCGGTAACTGTAAAGGAGGCAGTGCTGGGGGCAAAAATAGATGTTCCCACTTTTGAAGGAACGGTATCAGTTAAGCTTCCTGCTATTACCCAGACAGGAAAGACCTTGAGACTGAAGCAAAAGGGCATGCCTGTAATAAAAGGTGAGGGCAATGGGGACTTGTATGTAAAAGTAAAAGTTGTAATTCCTTCAGAGCTTTCAGAAGAGCAGATAAAAGCATTTACAAAATTTGCAAATATTTATAACGAAGATCCAAGAAAGTCGATAGTAATTTAAAGGCGGAAGGTGATTTTAATGGATTTTACAAAATTTACAATAAAAGCACAGGAAGCTCTTGGGCAAGCTCAGTCGGCGGCGTCTGAAAACGGGCATCAGGCCATCGAGGATTTTCACTTGCTCGGAGCTCTTCTTGAGCAAAGCGACGGGATAATATTTCCTATCCTGCAGAAGCTTGAAATAAATATAGAAGAATTTTTAAATAAAATAGAAAGCCTTATTAAATCAGCCCCGAAAATTTCAGGACAGAATGTCCAGTTATATATGAGCGCAGATCTTAATAATGTGCTTGCTGCTGCATTTAAAGAAGCTCAAAATTTAAAAGATGAGTATGTAAGCACCGAGCACATACTTATTGCTCTTTCATATGGAAATGGTAAGGCTGCAGAAGTCCTTAAAAAACTGGGGATAACAAAGGAGAAAATACTCAAAATACTTGTAGGCATAAGGGGCACCCAGCGTGTCACTGACCCCAATCCCGAAGACAAATACCAGGCACTGCAGAGATTCGGCAAAGATATAACTGATCTTGCGCGCAAACAGAAGCTGGACCCTGTAATTGGCAGGGATGACGAAATAAGGCGGGTAATACAGGTTCTCTCAAGGCGAACTAAAAACAATCCTGTGCTTATCGGGGAGCCGGGTGTGGGAAAAACTGCAATAGTGGAGGGGCTTGCCCAGAGAATTGTTACCGGCGATATTCCCGAGGGACTTAAAGGCAAAAAAGTTATATCGATTGACATAGGAGCAATGGTTGCCGGCGCCAAATACAGGGGTGAATTTGAAGACAGGCTTAAAGCTGTTTTAAAGGAAATATCAAAATCTGAAGGAAATATCATAATATTTCTTGATGAGCTGCATACAATAGTTGGGGCGGGTGCTGCAGAAGGGGCAATAGATGCATCCAATATGTTAAAGCCAATGCTTGCCCGGGGAGAGCTGCACGCAATCGGTGCTACAACTCTTGATGAATACAGGAAGCATATAGAAAAAGATGCAGCGCTTGAAAGAAGGTTCCAGCCCGTTCTTATAAATGAGCCTTCAATTGAGGACACAATTGCAATACTGCGCGGACTGAAAGAAAAATACGAGGTTCATCATGGGGTGAGGATTAAAGACTCTGCTATTATTGCAGCAGCCATGCTTTCGGCAAGATACATATCCGACAGGTTTATGCCGGACAAAGCGATTGATTTAATAGACGAAGCAGCAAGCAGGCTCCGGATTGAAATTGACAGCATGCCCACTGAAATAGATGAGATAGAGCGCAGGATAAAACAGCTTGAGATAGAAGAACAGGCTCTCAAGAAAGAAAAAGATAAAGCATCAAAGGAACGCATTGAAAAATTAATAAAAGAGCTTTCAGGCCTTAAGGAAAAAAGCAACATAATGAAAGCTCACTGGATGGAAGAAAAAAAGGCAATAAGCTCTATAAGGAATATAAAGGAAAAGCTTGAAAAGTCAAAGCTTGCAGCAGAGCAGGCAGAAAGAGACGGCGATCTTGCAAAAGCTGCAGAACTTCGCTATGGCAGGCTGCTTGAAATCCAGAAGGAACTTGAAACTGAAAATAAAAAGCTGGAAGCTCTGCAGAAAGACACAAAAATGCTTAAGGAAGAAGTTGATGAAGAGGATATAGCAGAGACAATATCAAAATGGACAGGCATACCTGTTTTGCGTCTTGTTGAGGGAGAAATTGAAAAGCTTATCAACATGGAAGAAAGGCTTAAGCATAAAGTCGTCGGACAGGATGATGCCATTAAAACAATATCGGATGCAATAAGACGCGCGCGCGCAGGTCTTCAGGACCCCAACAGGCCAGCAGGTTCCTTCATTTTTGTGGGGCCCACAGGTGTGGGAAAAACCGAGCTTTCAAAAGCGCTTGCAGAATTTTTATTTGACGATGCCAGGTCAATGGTACGCGTTGACATGTCCGAGTATATGGAAAAACACACTGTTTCAAGGCTCATAGGCGCCCCTCCGGGATATGTGGGATATGATGAGGGCGGATATCTTACTGAAGCAGTAAGGCGCAAACCTTACACCGTAATCCTGCTTGATGAAATTGAAAAAGCCCATCCTGATGTATTTAACATACTGCTGCAGATAATGGATGACGGAAGGCTTACTGACGGACAAGGCAGGACTGTTGATTTTAAAAATACTGTTATTATTATGACTTCAAATATAGGGAGCCAGTGGATTGCAGAGCTTGGCGCTGAAGATGAGATTGAAATGAATAAAAGAATTAATGAGGCCATGAAGTCAAGTTTTAAGCCGGAATTTTTGAACAGGGTGGATGATATTATTGTATTCCACAGGCTTGGGTTTGAGCAGATTAAAAAAATTGTTGATATACAGGTTGAGGGCCTAAAGAAAATGCTTGATACAAAAAAAATCGTCCTTGAAATAGATGAAAGGGCAAAAGAAGTGCTGGCAAATGAAGGATTTGACCCCATTTATGGCGCAAGGCCTTTAAAAAGAGTTATACAGAACCAGGTACAGAACAGGCTTTCTTTATTGATTTTAAACGGCCAACTTAAGGAAGGAAGCATGGTAAAAATTGGTGTTGCAGGCCCAGAAGGCGAAACCCTGGATTTTAAAATAACTGAAGCACCTAAAATGACAAACTGATTGATTTTTAAAAAACAGCAGGTAGAATAAAACATTCAACATTGTGCAGGCAGAATTATAAATTTTAATAATTAAATACTGGCAGCCAAAAGGGTGATGGATTTGAAAAATATTGCAGTTGTATGCGATGTAATGAAGCAGGATCTTGAAAAAATTGTTAAAGATAGAAAAATTGATAATCTTGATTTTATATTCATGGAACAGCACCTGCATAATACGCCTGACTTAATGCGGCAGAAGCTGCAGGAGAAAATAAGCAGTGTCGACGGCAATTATGATAAAATAATCCTGGGATACGGCCTTTGCAGCAATGGTGTTACTGAAATAGTATCCGATAAGCACCAGATTATTATACCAAAAGTGCATGACTGCATAAGCCTTTTTCTTGGTTCAAAGGAAAAATACCTGGAAATGTTTAAGAAAGATCCTGCAACGTACTATTTCTGTAAAGGATGGATTGAGTACGGCGGCGATCCATACAGGGGATATTTATTATGGACAGGTAAAGAGGGCCAGGTCCCGGGCCAGTGGATAAGGTCAAAAGAGGTATATGGCTCAAGAAGATACGATGAAAGAACAGCACGCCTGCTAATTGCTGAAATGATGAAAAATTACAAAAAAATAATTCTAATAAACAATAATGATATTGAAAATATTCACAGACAGTACCTTGATAAAATGATTAGTTTTTTAAATGAAGTGCTCCAAAGAGAGCTGATTTTAGAAGAAATACCGGGCTCTTTAAAATTCCTTGAGAAAATTGCGCTTCTTGAAACAGACGAAAAGAATTTTTTAAGTTTTGATCCGGGCCAAAAAATCACACAGAAAGATTTTTTAAAATAATTTGAGAAAATCCGCCGGCAAGACTATTTTGATGTCTTTATAAAACCCAAGTTTTAAAAGATGTTTATCACCTGATATTATATAATCTGCGTCATTTACAATAGCACATTCAATAAAAATATTATCTTCCTGGTCGTCTTTAATTACTGAAATGTTTGCCGGAATTTATCAATGAAAACTGCCTGTAGAGCCAGCAAGATCCTCTTCTTCAACATCATCAATTAAACCAATATCATCGCTTGCCTGGTTAATAATAGGATCACATGATGTGGCCGCAGCCCTATAACCACTTTTGTAGTAAAAATTTTCCTTTGGCCCTATCAGGCCATCTGCTTCATTTTTTAATTTTACAAATTCATTTTCAAGCCTGGAGGTAATGCTGTTTAAAATATTTTTATAAGAGTTTTTATCTGCTATTTCCATAAAGCCTGAAATAATATTTTCTGCCGTTGGATCTATTGGCTCTCCTATAAATACATGTATTTTCCTGAAAGTATTTGAAAATAATGAATAAATGCCTTCCATAACAGGATTTTTGCCGCATTTTGAATCCGGATCCGGGCCTTTATGTATATTATGAATATATACAGGAATAATTGGAAGCTTTGTCTTATAGCTTAAATAGGCTGCTCCATTCTTGAATTTGCCAAACATATTATTTTTATTCAGGTTTCCCTCGGGGAAAATGCCAAAAAATATCCTTTTTTCTTTGGCAATTAAAAATAATTCCCTGAAGCTGTTAATATTTTTCAGGAATTCTTTTTTAAATACCGGTACACTGTTTGTAAATTTCCTGAAGAAAAAATCTGTAAATTTTGTTTTAAACCTGTCGCTGTCTGCAATAAAATAGATTTTTTTCCTGATAGCCCCCAGAACTATTATAGGGTCGGCGCCGGTTGTGTGATTAAAAGTAAAAATGGCAGATGTTTTATCAGGAATCTTTTTTACATTTATAACCCTGATTCTTACAACGCAGAGTCTGTAAAAATTTATAAATAAAAATCTTGGAGTATTATATAAAATTTTAAGAAGAACTTCTTTAGTTTTTTGCAAATATTTCATCTTGCTAAAAATAAAATATAAGTTTTTAAATAAAATTACTTTCTTCAGGAAAATTATTTAATAATAATTCTTATATCACAGATAATAAAAATATTCAAATAGTTAAAAAACCAGCCCTGTGGGGATTTTGGAACAAATAAACCTGTAATAATTTCAGTCCTATAGTCATAAAGAAATAATAATCCTTAACTACCAGGATCTTTTAACTTGTTGAAAAATTCATATATATTTTTATAATGCGTGCCCCTCCAGTATATTTTTCCGCAGCTTTTACATAACAAAAAATAATTTTGGGTGCTGTAAACATAAGGCGGGACTTTGGATTGCGCATTCTCCTTTTTTATCTCTTCAAGCTCAGCATTGCATTTGATGCATCTTTTAAATAAGGGTTCTAAATTAATACCCGTCTCATATTTTACCTGCTTTAACTGCATAGGCAGGTGATCATATTTTATAAACACAGATTTAATAATTTGGTTTTTAATATCCTTTCTTTCAAGCATGAGCCTGTCTCTTGTAAGTATTATGCGGTCTTCTTTTTTTGCTATCTCGATAATCAAATCGTCCTTTATATTATTCATATAGGCAACGTCATATCCTGCCATTCTAATATATTTTGTGAGCCTGCCAAGCATTACGTCTGCAATGAATTTCATTTTTTTAAAATTTAAAGAAAATAATAGTAAATATTATATAATATAACTATAAGTGCATACAGGTTAGCAAAGCGGGAAATAAAAAAAGGAGGTTTTTATGTTTAAGTCATCCATAAAACTGTTCAGGATAGCAGGCATTGAAATAAGGCTTGATTTAAGCTGGTTCATAATATTTGCAATACTGGTATATTTCTTTGGTTTTTCATATTTTCCTGCGGTCCTGCCCGGGCTTGGCCTTGGCTTCAGGCTCCTTGTTACAGTTATTACTGTCCTGCTGTTTTTCTTTTCAGTGCTTGCGCATGAACTCAGCCACTCGCTTGTGGCAAAAGCAAGGGGAATACCGGTAAAAAAAATATCTTTATGGATTTTTGGGGGAATGGCAGAGATAGAAAAAGAACCGGAAAGCCCCGGCGCAGAATTTTTTATGGCAATAGTGGGCCCTCTTGCAAGTTTTGTGATTGCAGTAGTTTTTGGCATTGTGTGGTTTTTTACAAGAACATTTTCATTTATAAGTGAGCCTGCAGCATATCTTGCACAGATAAATGTTATACTTGGCGTTTTTAACCTGCTTCCCGGATATCCGCTTGATGGCGGAAGGGTCCTGAGATCCATAGTCTGGAAAGCTACAAATAATTTAAAAAGGGCAACTTTTATAGCAGCTACTTCAGGCCGTGTATTCGGGTTTCTGCTTATAGCAGTTGGGATATTTTTGTTCTTTACAAATAATTTCTTTAATGGCCTCTGGCTTGCTTTTATAGGCTGGTTCATACAGTCTGCAGCATATATGAGTTACCGGCAGCTTATATTTGATATATCAATAAGGGGCGTAAAAGTAAGGGATATGGTAAATGAAGACCTGGTGACAGTAACACAGGATATGACCCTCCAGGAAATAGTTGACGAGTATTTTATGAAATACAGGTTTTCCAGGTTCCCTGTTGTAACAAGCGTACATTCCCAGAAGCTTGTAGGAGTGCTCTCAATTAATGATATAAAAGCTTTCCCTAAGGATCAGTGGCAGCATACAACTGCCGGGCAGGTTGTAAAATCAGTATCTGATAAAGAAATAGTGGATGAGGATACTGATATTTCTGATGCTTTCAGGCAGATGACTGGCAATAATCTTGGGCATCTTGTAATTATGACTGGATTCAGGATAAAAGGCATATTGACAAGAACTGATATGATGAGGTATGTCCAGTTTTACTCTGACCTGCACTGATTATTAACAATTTCTGCAAATAATAATAAAAATAATATTTTTTATTATTATGGCATAAACATTTGTAAAGGTAATTCAGGATGAAAAATAAAGGCATAAAAGAATTTAAATTATTCAGTGATTATAAAAAGGCTATAAAGGAAGAATTAAAGGATAATCTCAGGGTAATATATACAGACCTTGACGGCACACTGCTAAATGACAGGGGATGCCTTATTAAAGATAATGAAAACAGTTTTTTTACAGATAGCATCGATCTTATACATAAAGCAGAAAAAAAAGGCTGGGATACAGTTATTGTTTCCGGCAGGAGCCGGGATCAGCTAAGAACAAGCGCTATGCTAATGGGATTAAAAAACTATATTTCTGAACTTGGTTGTGAAATTGTATATAATCTGGGAAAGGAAGTTCACGCCACTTTTGATACCGGAAGTTTTAATTATGAAATAACAAAGGGGGGCAAAGACCTTGTAAAAATAATAAAAATCCTTAAAGAAGCTTTTCCGGGTAAGATAGAAAGCCGCATAGAGTGGAGCCTTAACAGGAGCTACAATGCCCTTTTTGTAGGGGAAATTGACATAGACATGGCAAATGAAATGCTAAATAATAATGGATACGGAGGGCTTATACTTGCGAATAACGGATTTTCCAAAATGTTTGATGCAGGCCTGGATGTAAATAATTTAATAATATACAATCTTATGCCCTCAGGTGTTGATAAATCAACAGGGATAAGGGCTGATAAAAAAACCAGGAGAATAAATTCCGGCAACTGCATTGCTCTTGGAGACTCTGCTGAAGATATAAAAATGGCAAAAGAAGTAAGCGCTTTTTTCCTTATGAGGGATTCGCTGGAGAAAAATCCGCAAATACAGGATTTAATCAAAAATTATGATAATATATACATTACAGAAGAAAAAATGAACAGGGGATGGGTTGAGGTAATTAAATATCTTGCGGATTAAGCCCTATAAATTTATAATATTTCTAATATGAAAAATAAAAATAAATACGGGTCATCAGGAAAAATGTTTGGCGGCATTCTGCTTGCAATTACTATTGCAGCATTTTCTGGTTTTTTCCTTGGCCTTGTTTTTGCTCCTCAATCAGGTAAGAATTTCAGGAAATTTCTTGCAAAAAAGTTTCTTGAGCTGGTAGACAGAAGCAAGTTTGCCATGATTGAAGCAAAAGTAATGGCAGAAGAATTTATAGAAAAAAGTTTTGAAAAAGATACAGAAAATTAACGGCCGGTAAAATTTATTAAAATGTTAAAGTCTCCGCTTCTGTGGCAGTAAACTGCAATGAGTTAACGGTTGACAGGATTTTTTTACTATAGTAAAATTCACGTTTGCATGTCAAAGTGGAGGCTATTTAATAGCCCTGGCTTTACAGGGATATAACAGCATTATGCAGAATAGGGCCGTTAGCTCAGTTGGTAGAGCACCGGACTTTTAATCCGGGTGTCGAAGGTTCGAATCCTTCACGGCTCACCAGTTTAATTGTTATTTTGATATCTGGATTTAAGGATTTTTTTAAATTGGCCCGTTCGTCTAGGGGTTAGGACAGCAGATTTTCAATCTGCCAGCAGGAGTTCGATTCTCCTACGGGCTACCAGGGGCGATTAGCTCAGCTGGGAGAGCACCTGCCTTACAAGCAGGGGGTCGTAGGTTCAATCCCTACATCGCCCACCATAAAATTTCAGCCTTATTAAAATAAAGCTGTTTTATTTATAGAACTGTTTCTATTTTGTAATAGTTTTAAAATGCTGGTTTTATTTTAAAAAACAGTAAAAGCTATTTGGTTTTATGCGGAGCTGTCGTCTAGTGGTTTAGGACACGTGCCTGTCACGCACGAGGTCGCGGGTTCGAATCCCGTCAGCTCCGCCATTATATATTTTAGTTTATTTTTAATGTTAATATTTATGGTACTGCTGTAGAACATGCCGGTGGCATGTTCTAAGGGATTCGAAAGGACGGACTGAAGCGCAGGCGAGGGAGTCCGCGGCTCTGCAGCAAAGCCAGCAGGCTTTGACGAAAGACCGAATCCCGTCAGCTCCGCCATTATATATTTTAGTTTATTTTTAATGTTAATATTTATGGTACTGCTGTAGAACATGCCGGTGGCATGTTCTAAGGGATTCGAAA
>Ga0194126_10006398_pt1 | contig 16822 bp, 13 predicted proteins | sample TA2KigC150mmetaG_FD_148641 | JGI IMG/M metagenome (GOLD analysis project Ga0194126, IMG submission 148641) | Freshwater microbial communities from Lake Tanganyika, Tanzania - TA2015035 Kigoma Deep Cast 150m | ecosystem: Environmental > Aquatic > Freshwater > Lake | place: Tanzania: Lake... | reverse complement strand
CATACCGGGAGAGAACCTGATCGGTATTCTCTCAGCCAATGAATATCTCACGCGCGCCAATCTCATGAAAGCCTATCTGTTCCCCGAGTATGAAACGCCGATCGCGCGCGGCAAAAATGTCGTGGTGCTGGGCGCCGGCAATGTTGCCATGGACGCGGCCCGCACCGCGCTGCGCCTGGGCGCTGAAACAGTTCGCATTGTATACCGCCGCTCGCGCACCGAGATGCCCGCGCGCGAGGCTGAAATCCATCACGCCGAGCAGGAGGGCGTGGAGATGTTTTTGCTCAGCAACCCGGTGCGCTTCTGCGGCGATGACCAGGGCCGCCTCACGGGCATGGACTGCATTAAAATGGAGCTGGGCGAGCCTGATGCCTCGGGCCGGCGACGTCCGGTTCCCATGCCGGATTCTGGTTTTCATCTTGAGTGCGATCTGGCCATTGTTGCCGTGGGCTCGGGCGCAAACCCCCTTCTGACCGGTTCAACCGAAGGCTTGAAGCTCAACAAATGGGGCTATATCGTGGCCGAAGATGAAAGCGCCAAGACAAGCCGGCGCGGCGTGTGGGCCGGCGGGGACATCGTCACCGGAGCTGCGACCGTCATTCTGGCCATGGGTGCGGGCCGCATTGCTGCAAATTCGATTCATAAATATCTGACGCTCGGCTGGTAGCTTCTGCGCTGCGCTGGCGTGATCGGCACCGGTTTGGTTTTTACCATTACCGGCACCAGTGCGCCTTTTATGCATGAAAGAGGTGTGCCCTGCATCACGGGCACTGTGCGCTGCTTCAGGCTCCGGGAGCGCACGGCACTTTATTGAAGGGACCCGGGAATGAATATATATCGTGTTGCAGACTGGCCCACAAAAAATGCAGCCCTGAAGGTGTGGGTCATAGAAATGGCTGAAATGTGCCAGCCTGACCGGATTGTCTGGATTGACGGCTCTGAAGGAGAAAAGGACCGGCTGGTCAGCGAAGCGCTGGGAACAGGTGAACTGATTGAACTCAATCAGGCGAAATGGTCGGGGTGTTATTATCACCGTACCGCGGTTAATGACGTGGCGCGCACCGAGCATCTTACCTATATCTGCACTGAATCACAGGAAATGGCGGGCCCGAACAACAACTGGATGCCGCCTCAGGAAGGCTACCGGAAAGCCTCTGATATCTTTACCGGATCAATGCGGGGCCGTACCATGTACGTTGTGCCCTTTTCTATGGGGCCGGTGGGCTCTCCGTTTTCAAAAACAGGCATTGAGCTTACCGACAGCATTTATGTTGTTTTGAATATGCGTATCATGACCAGGGTGGGTGCCCCGGTATTGAAGAAACTCGGCAATTCGGATGATTTTACCCGGTGCCTGCACGGCAAGGCTGATCTCGATGAGAACCGCCGCCTTATTTTGCATTTTCCCGAAGACAATGCCATATGGAGCGTCGGCTCAGGCTACGGCGGCAATGTGCTGCTGGGTAAAAAATGTCTGGCTCTGCGTATTGCCAGTTTTCTGGCGCGCAAGGAAGGCTGGTTTGCCGAGCACATGCTGATCATGGGCGTTGAGGATCCCTCCGGCCATATCGTCTATGTCGCGGCCGCGTTTCCCAGTGCATGCGGCAAAACGAATCTGGCGATGCTTATTCCGCCGGAGGGATTGAAACATAAGGGCTACCGGATATGGACGGTCGGCGATGATATCGCTTGGATGCGCATCGACAGCGACGGACGGTTGTGGGCGGTCAATCCCGAGGCCGGCTTTTTCGGCGTTGTGCCGGGTACGAACATGACGTCCAATGCGAATGCCATGCAGACTATTCGCAAAAACACTATTTTTACGAATGTCCTGCTCACGCCGGATAATGATATCTGGTGGGAAGGTAAGGACGGGGATGTGCCCGCGCAGGGTACAAACTGGGCGGGCTTGCCGTGGACCCCCGGCATGGTTGATGAAAAAGGCAACCGCGTTTTCGGCGCACACCCCAACAGCCGTTTCACAGCGCCTCTTGTGCAGTGTCCGTGCATTTCAAACCGCGTTGAACATCATCACGGCGTGCGCATTGACGCGATTATTTTCGGCGGTCGGCGCGCCCGCCTGGCGCCGCTCGTGTATGAATCATTCGACTGGGAGCACGGCGTTTTCGTCGGCGCGACCATGGCATCCGAGCGCACCGCGGCCCAGTTCGGTAAGCAGGGCGAAGTGCGGCGCGATCCCATGGCGATGCTGCCGTTTTGCGGATACAACCTGGGCATGTACCTGCAGCACTGGCTCGACATGGGCAGAAAAATGGAGAACCCCCCGAAGATATTCCATGTGAACTGGTTCAGGCTTGATGACGATGGTAAGTTTCTGTGGCCCGGGTTCGGGGAAAATCTGCGCGTGCTTGAATGGATCATGGACCGGTGCGCCGGCGCAGCCGCTGCGCAGACAACCCCGATCGGCTATGTGCCGAAGCCTGATACGCTCGATGTAACCGGGCTCTGCCTGCCCTCGGAGACGCTTGAAAAACTGTTATCCATCGATACTCATGACTGGATCGAAGAGGCAAACGACATTGAAAAGTTTTTCAGCTCCTATGGTTCTGCATTGCCGCAGGAAATGATCAGACAGCTGCAGGCCTTGAAAGAGCGCCTGTCAAAGGCATAGGCCGGTCTGCGCGTGTGCGCGGGCCGCATCGCGCCCGGTTCCATCCCACCGCCCTCCGCGCCTTCTTCTGGCAATAATGCGATACAGTACCCCCTCTTTTTTTCTCAACGCCGTCAGGCCTCATCAGTTTTTTCACCGAACCGCTTCCAGAGTATTGCTCAAAACGATTGCAGCCCTGTCATTCATTGACATTATCAATTTGACCGCACGTGTGCTTTTGCACTATCACATGTGTCCACAGGCGGGGTCGTGCCGGGCGGCCGGCACATGCATGCGCCGTACCACATACTTCAGGAAGGGTGCTGTCAAAGATGAGAAAAATAGTTATCGCACTGGCCATGAGCCTGCTGGCCTCAAACGCGTCAGCACAAATTACACTGTATGAGGAAAAGGGCTCCTTCAGGCTGTATACCACGGGTGAAGTCACCGCCCGCACCGAGCACTGGAACTGGTTTGATCCGGCCGGATCAGCGGCTGACAACAATTACAGCTATCAATTCATACGGTCACGTCTGGCGCTGGGCTTTGAAACCGAAACCCTGGATGTTTTTGTGCAGGGCCAGCATACCCGCATGTGGAATCTGCCCAACGATGCTATGGCCCCTGCTCCCGGCGGGGCCCTCGGTCTGGGGGCGATCTATTATGCGCACAACCGGGACTCAAACCCGTACAGCACCTTTATCAATCAGGCATATGTGCGGCTGAAGGATATCGGCGGCACCGGACTCTATATCAAAGCCGGCCGCTTCGAATACGTTGACGGCCTGGAAGTCACTTATGCAAACCCGAAAGTCATGTGGCTCAAAAATATGCGGCTCTCAGAGCGCATGATCGGCCCGTTCGGGTGGTCGGCATTTACCCGCAGCTTTGACGGCGCTGAACTCGCTCTGGACAGAGAGAAGTACAATATCACCTTTATGGCGTCCCGGCCCACACAGGGCGGCTTTGATAGAAATGCGCACGCATCCATTGATGACATCTGGATTACGGCCTCAACGTTCACGCTCAAATACAATACGGTTATACCGAACACGGAAGCCAGGCTGTTCCATTTTTACTACGATGATGAGCGGAATATAGCAAAACCCGACAACACGCCTCCGGGCAGCGGTCTCAATGACGGTAGAATCAAGATACACACCCTTGGTTTTCATGTGCTCAACACCGTTGATGCCGGACCCGGTACCGCTGATTTTCTGCTCTGGGGCGCCGGTCAGGCAGGCGACTGGGGCAGGCAGGACCACCGGGCCTGGGCATTCACCGCTGAAACCGGCTATCAGTTTACCGGGCTTTTCCTGAAGCCCTGGCTGCGCGCCGGATACTTTGTCTCAAGTGGTGACTCAAATCCCACTGACGGTGATCATGAAACCTTTTTCCAGATGCTGCCGACTGCCAGGAAATACGCTTTCTTCCCGTTTTATAACCTCATGAACAATGAGGATTTCTTCCTGCAGCTGGTGCTCAGGCCTCATGAGAAGGTGATCGTGCGCTCAGACCTGCACTTCCTGCGCGTGAATGAGTCCGATGACCGCTGGTATATGGGGGCGGGAGCCACCAAAGAACGCGGTAACATCTTCGGCTATATCGCCCGGCCGACCGGAGGCAGCGCAAGCCTGGCAAAAATCCTGGATTTGACGACGATTGTCAATTTCAACAAGTATGTTTTCTGTATGGCCTATTATGCGCATGCCTGGGGCGGCGACATCATCAGGAACGTCTATGGGTCGCGCGATGAGGCGGATCTTTTTTTCCTTGAACTCACCCTTCGATTTTAGGAATGCCGCAGTATGAAAACGACCGCGCCGTTTCATCCCTGTATGAATCATGACGCGCACAGCAGGGTCGCCAGACTGCATCTGCCGGTTGCGCCCCGGTGCAATATCCAGTGCCGCTTCTGCAGCCGGAAGGTCACCCCGCATGACACATCCACCCACTGCCCGGGCCGGGCCGAGCGGATTCTCACTCCTGGGCAGGCTTTGGAAAAGGCGCGTAACTTTATGGAACAGTGGGGGCGGGACGCGATCATCGGCATAGCCGGGCCCGGCGACCCCCTGGCCAACGCCGAGACCTTCGAGACCCTTGCGTTGATCCACGGCGCATTTCCCGGTGCGAACATCTGCCTGTGCACCAACGGTCTGCTGCTGCCGGATACACTCGGGCAGCTGCGCGCACTGGAGCTGCGGCATTTAAGCCTGACCGTCAACGGCGTCTCTCCCGACATTGTCCAGCATATCACTCCGTGGATCGAGTATAACGGCCGCCGCATCAGGGGAGCCGACGGCGCTGCAATTCTGATTGATCATCAGATGAACGGCATCCGCGCCGCATCAGGGGCCGGTATGTTCGTCAAGGTCAACACGGTTGTCGTGCCCCGCGTAAATGACCACCACGTGCCGGCAGTTGCCGCGGCCGTACAGGCAGCCGGCGCTCATTTATTCAATCCGGTGCCGCTGATTCCGGGAGGCAGCCTGAGCAGCCATTCGCGGCCCGGCTGCGAAGATATGAATAGGATCAGAGAAGAATGCCGCGGCAGCCTGCCGGTATTTGAACTCTGTAAACAGTGCCGGGCGGATGCTGAAGGCATTCCCGGCAGGGAGGCATGCGCATGAAAAAAGATACAAATATAGACCGCAGGGCGTTTCTCAAGGCCTCCGGTATCGCCGTGACCGGCACGCTGGCTTCGCCGCTTATCAGTTCCGCTGCCGGGCTGAAAAATCAGTCACTGCAGGTATGGTCCTGCGGTGGCCTGGCCGAGGCAATGATCCCCGCCAATCAGGCCTTTGAAAAAGAAACCGGCGCGAAGATCGCCTATACGGGCGCGTTCGCGGCAGCGCTCGGTAAATCGCTGCTGGGCAGCGCGACCACGGAGGTGTTTGCCCCGCGGGTTGTCGATCTTGCTAAAAAGTTAAAGAGCGAGGGCAAGATGCTCTGGTTCAAGCCCCTGTGCTTTACGAAATACGTGCTCGTCACGCCCAAGGGAAATCCGGCCAGGATACAGGGCATAGCCGACCTGGCCAGGCCGGGGGTCCGGGTGGTCCTCACGCCGGGTGCGTCCGCTCCCGGAGGGGAAGCCTCGCTGATCATCCTTGACAAAGCCGGCGTGCTTGAGCAGGCCAGAAAAAATGCGGTATTCAACGGCGATTGCGTTCAGACCGCCATGGCCGAGCTGGTCAAGGGCACAGGCGATGTGGCCGTGATGGAACTGCGCCTGACCCGCATCCCGGATTTTCAGGGCAGGGCCGAGGCCATCGATATCCCGGAGGAGTTTATTCCCGGAAAGCCGGTCCCCTTCACTATCGGCATGATGAAATGGGCACAGAACCGTGAACTGGCTGAGCACTATATTGAATTCATTCTGTCTGAACAGGGCCAGGCCTGCTTTGAACGGGCCGGGTTTATTCCCGCGCTGTCGGATGAAGGCAGGCGGTTAACACAAAAATACGGAGTCATCGATGCCTAAGTTTAAAAATCTACCGCGCAGGCTGTCTCAAATATTATTCCTCGTAATCCTGGGAGAGTTTTCGTTTTACGGGATTTTCCGGTGCCCGTTTGCGGTTCCTTACACGGACTGCGGCGCATGTCCAGTGGTACAGTGTCCTGGTAAAAAACTCTGGGTCGGTTTCTGGCTGCTTTTGCCGGTAACCATTCTTTTGTTCGGGCGGGGGTTTTGTTCATGGGCCTGCCCCGGCGGACTGTTTTCGGATATTGTGTCGAAAATTTCGCTTCTCAAGGGCAAAGTCAGCAGGGGCTTTGAAAAAATATTCTCCCTCATGAAATATCCGGTTCTGGCTGCCGCTATTGTGTATGTTCTCGTGCTGAATAACCCCCGGTGGGCTATTCCCATCCGTACCGGTGAATTTTTTAATTCCATCAAGCTGACATTCGAACATGCCGATACGCTCTGGCTCGTGCGCACGGCGTTCATCCTGAGCGGTTTTCTGCTGATCATCCTGATTCCGCATTTCTGGTGCCGGTATCTGTGCCCTACCGGCGGTATGCTGGAACTGCTGAAGAAAGTCTCTTTCTTTAAATACAGGATGACGGAGGCATGCAATCAGTGCAATGTCTGCCAGAAAGCGTGTCCTGTCGAAACCCGCCCGGCTGAAATTAACTGCACCAACTGCGCAGATTGCAAGGATGCCTGTCCGGTTGATGCTATCAAACTCAAGCGAGGGTTATAACACTGCAGACGGGCCCTCGAAAACAGTTCGTAGGGTGGACTCGCGAAGCGTGCCCACCATGATCCTGGCCCAGTGTGCAGGGTGCGCCGTGCGCACCTTAATTATTTCTCGTACCCTCTCTTTCGCGGCAAAAAAAGGTAGCCCCAAGAAAGCCGCCCCTGCGTTTCGCGGTCGCCTGCGGCGGATTCCCTCGCCGGGCACATGATCACGGTCCGCCTAAGGCGGAGTATCCGAGCTTATGCACCCGTCTCGGCTGCGCCACGATGGGGATTGAAAACCAAACCCCTAAACCTGAAACTGTCCAGCGTGCAGGGTGCGCCGTGCGCACCTATCGGGTTTTCTTAAACGGTCTTTTTTAATACCAAAAAGGGCATTTTAAGGCCATAAAACAGGCTGTTTGTAAAAATCAACTGCGCGTTTTCGGAATGTTAGATTGCATTTGCTTGGTCCGACCCTGATTCAACAACCATGTTAGATTGCATGTGCCTGGTCCGAGCCGATAGGCTCATACGCCCTGTAAAGCCAGAATGCGGTTATTCCTTGAGGCGCACTTCAAATTCTCCTGTGGAAACCTTCGCCCCGTCTATTGTGAAGATAATGGTATACAGCCCTGTTTTTTCAATTTTAAAGGGCGATATTCCAAACTGCAGGTTGTACTTCTTCTGTTGATGCTGCTGCCCCTGCAGGGTTCCCGTCAGCTCGGCACAATTCTTTTTATCAGGCCCGACAATGGCGCACTGAAACTTCTCAATTGCCGCGCCGCCGAAATCCCAGCGCGAGAACAGGACAAGCTGCGGCAGCACACAGGGCACCGACGGCACCACAATAGCATCAAGGTACACACCCACGAAAATCAGCTTTCCGTTGTTTTCGCGGCGCAGATCGTCGCAGATAATCCAGTCGATTAACTTCAGGTTTTTTTTCATTATACCAGCTCCTTTACCTCAACGCCGAGTGCGGCGGCTATTTTCCTCAGTGTGTTCTGGTTTGGTGTGTGGTTGACTGATTCGGCCCTGGCAATATTGGCCTGCCTCATGCCTGTTTTTTCAGCAAGGTCGGATTGCGTCATCTGGGCAAGCAGCCGGTGGTATTTTATTCTGCTGATTCGTCCCGAAGCCATTTCTTCGGCTGTGTCGGCCTTGAAAACATCAAACAGCTCCTGATCGGACATGTCAGGGAACATCTGGCGTGTGAAGTCTTCAACGGTTAAAGAGCCTGCCGGCCGTTGGACCGCACCGGTTATTAACGGCGTCTGGTCCGTCTCGGCAATAAAGAGGTTTCTTCGCGCGCACTGGACAACCATCGTGCGAAATTTTTGGGTAAGGCTTTGTATGTTGACGGCGCTTCCGGTTACGCTAAAGCCGCTCTCCATGGCAGTTGCGATGTTGTTCATTTTTGACCTCTATTCTGAAAGTATTCCAGGTACAGCGTTTTTATTGTCCGGTAGTGGGGTGAATGTCTATCGTATGTAGTGCTGTCCCGCGGAGCAATCTCAAGTACATAAATAAGGCTGTAATCTTCATCAACAAGGTAAAAAATACGGTATTTGTCAAACAAGAGGCTCTTGAGCCTTGAAACATAGTATCCGTCGATTTCCAGATTTTTAACGACAGTGGAATGAAAAATATCGTCGTGGCCCTGTTCGTCCGGATACGGATCAAGCGGCAGTCTGTAGCGCAGCTGTGCCAGTATGCGCTTTACAATGTCGGGGTCTTTTCCAGCCAGCCGGTTAAGGGCCTTACTGAACGGCGCGCTTAAGCTGATCTCGTATCTGGTATCCATATATATCAATTTTGATATTATTGTCAAGGCCCGGAAGGAATATAGTTCTACTCCTTCCTTGCCGTCCGCTTTCCGGCTTCCGCCTGCCCGTATCAATAATGACGGGGATATTTTTGTGCAGATTTTATATTGAACCCGCAGGGTTGGTCAAGGCATTACGTCTGGCAATTATCGTGCCCTCAGCCACAGGGGCTGATACTTCAAACCCCATGTTAATCGTGACGGCACTGAGAAATGAATCTGTCATCTTTTCTATTGGTAGTCGCCGAAACGTCAGGTACTCCCACAGAGGCGCTGGGACGCAGAGGGTGATGTTTGGCAGGGGCAGGCCCCTGTGCCTGAGCGCAGGCAACGGGTTCAACATTCTAAAATCGTGGTTGAAATCGTAAAATAAATCCGTCCCCTTTAACAGGTTGTTGAGAAAGTCTTTTATACAGGCTGTTCAAAAATGCACAGATGCACGGCGAGCGAAACTATGAGGAATGAGGCGTACTTTTGCGTACGCCGCAGTGACGAATAATGAGCGCAACGCAGCAGATGGGCGTTTATCAACAGCCTGCTAGGGGCTGACGAAGTCGAAGAACAGTTCGCAGGAAGCCTGTTGTTGCAATGCCGAAAACAAAAAAGGCCGCCAGCAGCGGCGGCCTTTTTTGTATGGGAATGAGGTGGCGACTATGCGCCTTCAGCCTCGTCCATCATTTTCCTGAGCTCCTGGCACAGCGCAACCGTGACGATGCTCAGCCCCTGATCTTTGGCATAGGCCTCGGTGCCTTCAATGGCGCCCTGGCGCACGCCGCCGGGTATGCGCATCATGAGTGCCTGCGCGGCTTCTTCCCAGTCCATGCCGAATAGCGGCTTGATCTCCCGGGTGACGCCGTTGCGAACGGCAATCAGCCAGGCAACCAGCACAAGGGTCGCCAATCCCTTGAGCGCGAACGGGGCGCCCGGCGCCACTGTGTCGAACAGCACGCCGCCCAGACCGAGAAACAGCAGGATGCCGATGGGCTGCATGGTGTTCAGGCCGCCCATGACCGCGCCCAGCCGGTCGATCGGCGAGGCATCAACTGCAAGCGTGTTTGCTCCGGCAACCGAGCCCGACATGCCGATGCCGATAAGTGCCCCTCCCAGATAGGCCAGCCAGTGAAAGGGATCCGGCGACAGGCTGATTGCAAACATGCCTGCGGCCGCGCACATCATGCAGGGAATCATGGTTGCCATCCGGCCCTTTTTCTCAAGCATCACCCCGACAAAGGGGAAAGCCAGCAGAGATGCGATCCCCATGATAATGACGGGAATCGATGCCATCAGCGTGCCGACGCCGGAATCGAACCGGAGCTCATCTATGGTTTTGGTGATCTCCTCCGGAAAGGCTTCTTTCACAAGCAGGCGGTTGAGGCGGCTTTGCTCGGTGCGGTCGCGCGCGGGCTTGTCGAGCAGTTGTTGTGTCTCAGGGGCCAGGTCCTGCCTGTCGTTGAACAATGCGGCGAATTCGATCCCGTCATCAGTGGTGATGAAGGTAGACAGCTTGTGCGTGAATGAAGCGTCAACCTGCGCAGCGGGCGTCAGCGCGAGCCTGGCCTGCAGAAAGGCGGCAACCGGGCTGTCCTGCGCGTAGATTTTTTCGATGATGGCCGGTTTTACATGCTCGGGCCTGATATCGGATGAGATGGTTGCCGTTGTCACGCCCCAGGTGACAATGAACGTGGCCAGAATTACGGTATCGGCCCTGGTTATCAGGGTGGTGATGTAGGCGGCCTTCAGAGCAATGCTGCCCCGCACCAGCGGGATAATATCGAAAAACCCTTTTTTCTCTGAAGCCGCTTCGGGCATGCAGTCTTTGATGAACAGCGCTGTCAGGATCGCGCCGATTGCCGCAATCAGGATGGCGGTATTAAAACCGGCTGCAACACCGTTCTGGCGCACGATCGTACCGAACGTTCCGAAAACAAAGATCGATGCCAGGCCGATGGACATGCCGTTGAGCGCCATGCCCTTGCCGCGCTCCTTGTCACGCGTGTAGTCGCCCACCATGGTGATGAACTGCGGAAACGCCAGGATCAGGCCGATGCCGACCATGAATCGCATGAAATACGCCACCAGCAGGCCCGGAGCAAATGCCGTAAATTCAGCAGCCTGGCCGGGCACAAAACTGAGGGCCGCGCACAGGCTCGCTGCGAAATCAGGGTCAATGCCCAGGCCCTGGGCAATGCCGCTTGAGAGCTTGAAGCCGTAGAACGAAACCGCCAGCACGATAAAGCCGATCAGGATCAGAATTTTGCGGCCGACCCGGTCAGACAGGGCGCAGATCAGGGCGACAAAGGCAAGCGTTGCCACCTGGCTCATGTTCTGGAGGAAGCCATTGATGGAGCCGGCAAATTTCTGATCGATGTTGATAACGTCATTCATGAAGGCGGGCTGCAGAATCGCCGGAATGCTCATGAACATGCCGACGATGAAGGTATTGAAAAACAGGAAGAAATAATTGGTTCTGGTCAGTCCCGGCAATATGCCGATGCCGGCGAATTTTGGAGTTTTGATCGGGGTATCTGCGCTCATTGTGCCTCCACTGTTGACGTTGGTGTTGTATGATGCGGCGCGAATGACCTTGGTCACGAATGGGCACAGTGTATGCCCTTCGACGGTCAAAGTCAATGCGCATGATGAGCAATGGGAATGTGCTCAGGGACTCAGGAATTTCAGTTCAACCGACAGTGGTGCCTTCGGCATGTCCCCGGCAGGGAAGGATGCTGCATGCTGCGATGAATGCTGTCCAGAAAAAAGGCTTTAAAAGGTAATGACTTTCCCCGACCCGGTCATGGCCTGCATGATTTCAAGCGCATTGGAGATGGTGCCGAGCTGTACCTCGCCGCGTATCTTGAAAAAATCAAGGCAGGTGCCGCAGATGAGGATCCGGAAGCCCTGCGCGGCGAGTTTTTCCAGAACCTCAAGCGCATAGGAGCCCTGTGTTGCCAGGCGCACGCCGTTGCTGATCAGGATGATCGTGCAGCGCGTGTGCGGCAGGGCAAGGGCCGCGTTCAGAAATCCGTTGGTCAGCACTTTGCCGAGGTCCCGGTTTGAGCCCACATAATCGGAGTCGAAAAGGTAGACGATCTCGCCGCTTCCCTCAGCAATGGTTTCGTACGCGCTGCATTCGCCCGCGGCGGGCCGGGCCCCGGGCTGTTTCCTGATCACCACCCTGAAGCCTTCGGCAGCAGTCTCCGCCCGCGCGGCGCAGCCGCGGCTGGTGGCCAGGCGCATCACGTTGTCGCGCGGGGTTTCAGAGTCGACCAGCACGATGATCTCTCCTTCGCCGGGCTCGTCAATTGCCTTTCCGGCCAGAACGACGGGCTGGGGGCAGGCCAGTCCGCGTGCGTCTATTTCTTTTGTATCCATAATGTTATCCCTTTCTTTCTTTTGGCAGGCTGTTCAAAAATATCCGGATGCAAGGCGTGCGGCATCATGTTTTGTGGGGCACGGCATGCCGTGCCCCTACCGTACGCCGCAGTGACGAGTGATGAGCACAACGCAGTAGACGGGTATTTTTCAACAGCCTTTTAATGCAGCATTTCCATAAATGCGCTTATGCGCGTTCTCAGCTGGCCCTCGTCGGCCTGCGAATAATCGGTCTCGATGCTCAGATAGCTTTTGCCTTTCTGCTTCTGCACAAGCTCCCGGATGCGCTGCGTCTCGATGCTGTAGGTGTGGCAGGCCTGCAGCACAACGTCGATCACGCCGTGCACGGCATATTCGTCAATCAGGCGCGACAGCAGCTCGCACCGGGCATCATTGGGACTCATGCAGGAGCAGGCCAGGCGTACATACTTTTGCGTGAGCGCATCCCAGGGATCGATCAGCTCATCAACCGGAAACTCGCGGTCCTTGGCGCCGCCGCAGTTTTCATAGCAGACAATGGTGCCGCCGCTCTCTTCGATGATGCGGATGATTTTTTCGGTTGCCCCTCCCACGGGGCAGCCCGTGACAAGGATGCGCGGCCGGCCGGCCGGCGCGCTCCTCTCGCCCCGCTCCCGGGCTTCCCGGAGCGCATCGATCAGCGCGCGGATCTGCGCGCTGTGGTGCGCCCGGTCAAAGGCAAATCCTGAGCCGTGCAGCACGCGGTGCAGGTCGCTGCCGGAAAGCGGCGGTGGATCAAGCCTTGACAGGCCGTAGAGCTCGCGGCACAGGCTGCGCTGGCCGTTGCGCAGCCGGATTTCCTCAGTCAGGGCCTGGTCGGTAATTATCACGCCGAACTCGCGCTCGAGCCTTTTTTTAAGCAGGATGATTTCCTGTTTCCAGAACGCGGTGTCTCCGGGCCGGTTGTTTGACTGTGGCAGGCGCATGACATGCACCGGTGCGATACGCTCCAGGAGTTCGAACATTTTTTTCTTGCCGTCGCAGGTGGTTTCGCCCACGATCAGGTCGGAATAGAAAAAGTACGGGCAGGTGCCGGTAACGGCATAGCCGTAGCTGGACTTGATCAGAGGGCAGAGATTGCGGGGCAGATGTTTCTCAGCGTGCGCAATCGGTTCTTCGCTGGTGCCGCACAAAGACACGGGCACGGCCCCTGATGCGGCGATGAGCTCATAGGGCGCAAACAAACAGTAGGCACCAACGATCTTTGTGCCCTTTTCCTTCAGGCGCTGGAGATCATTGACGGCATTGTCCCGGGTCCGCGCAAGCGCGGCGATCATCTCGTCAATTGTCGCCAAGCGCGCTCCCGTTTCTGTTCCAGCCGATCAGGGCACCGCCCAGCGCTCCGGCAAGCTGGGAGGCAGGGGAGGTGAACAGAGGCTCACCGATGTGCTCTTCCATGATGGCGCGCAGTACCCGGCTGTGTGACAGCCCTCCGGTGAAGGCGATGGCGCCTCTGGTGCCCAGTCTCCCGAGCAATGCAACGGCCCGGGACGCAATCGAATCAAGCACACCGCGGGCGATTGCTTCGCGCGGCACGCCCCGGGCAAGCAGACTGATGACTTCCGACTCGGCAAACACGGTGCACATGCTCGAAATCGGGGCCGGATCGGCATGGGAGGCCAGGGCGTCGAATTCAGCTACTTCGGTTCCCAGAATGCGCGCCATCACCTCAAGAAACCTGCCCGTGCCGGCAGCGCATTTGTCGTTCATGATGAAGTCGGCGACATGCCCGTCTTCATCAAGCTGTATGACCTTGCTGTCCTGCCCGCCGATATCGATCACGGTTCGGATCTCGTGGTTGAGGCTGTGGGCTCCGCGCGCATGGCAGGTGATTTCAGTTATTGCCCGGTCCGCAAAGTCTGCCGAAACGCGGCCGTAGCCGGTGGCAACGATGGCCCTCAGGCTGTCACGGGATGCACCGCACTGCTCCAGGGCCATCTGCAGCGCCAGACGGGATGACTCCCGCGGGCTCCAGCCGGTGGGGATGATGACGCTTGCCGCAATGGCGCCGTTATAGACGACGCTCTTTGTCGCCACTGATCCGATGTCGATGCCGAGTGAGTACATTGTATTCTGTATTCCTTGTAAGCATGCGGGCACTCAAACCGAACGGCCCTGAATATATATATAGTTGTGAAGCCTGGCGGCGTTTCTGTCAATTTGATAAAATCAATACCGCTCTTGGTGTGTATTGATTTTATCTATCATGGGCCATGCGGGTATTTGCTTGACAGGCGCTTGCATGCAGGTCAATATTGATTGAGACGTAAAAAGTCTCCATCTGTGCACCTGGAACCCTTCGACTGCGCTCAGGACAGGCTCCGTGAGAGGTCTTATAAACGGTTGTAATACAAGATTTCTCCCTGCGGTCGAAATGACAGAACATTTTTTGCCTGACTTTTTATGAGTGCGTCTGTATTGATGGCGTTGTAACCAGTCAGTAAAATCAATCTTTTCAGAGAGCATGCTGTATGGAGCCCATCGAGCTTGTAAAGACTGTTCAATCCGCTGGTTGAGCGGCCAAAATCTCTCCAGGGGACCTGGAGGACGTTTTGGCGGAATTCAGCGCTTTGCGCGATGAGCGGCTTCTGACCGGCGCCGGCGACAACGAGGATGCGGCCGTGGTGCGCTTCCCCGCTGGCATGGCGCTCGTGCAGACGGTCGATTTCCTGACGCCGATCGTCAATAATCCGTTCTGGTTCGGCCAGATCGCGGCCGCGAATTCGCTCTCGGATGTTTACGCCATGGGCGGCGAGCCGTATACGGCCATGAACATCGTCTGCTTCCCGATCCAGAAGATGGATAAGGAAATTCTGCGTCAGATTCTCCAGGGCGGGCTTGAGAAGATCAAGGAGGCGGGCGCGGTGCTGGCCGGCGGTCACAGCGTTAAGGATACTGAGATCAAGTACGGCCTGTCGGTGACGGGCATTGTCGACCCGGCTGCGTTCGCTTCCAACAGGGGCCTGCGGCCGGGCGATCAGCTGCTGCTCACAAAGCCGATCGGCACCGGCATTCTGTCAACGGCCATCAAGGCAGGCTTCGGCGACAGCGAAAAAATAGAGGAGCTTATTTACAGGTGGGCAAGTCGTCTTAACCGTGCCGGGGCAGAAGTGATCAGGGCGCTGGGACTCAAGGGCGCAACCGATGTGACCGGTTTCGGCCTCGGCGGCCATGTGCTTGAACTTGCTAAAGCCTCCGGCGTGAGTGTCGAGTTGTGGCTTGACAAAATTCCCTGCATGCCCGAGGCAATCGAGTTCGCTGGCATGGGACTGGTTCCGGTAGGCAGCGCGGCCAACAGAAATTTCTGCAGTTCGCTGGTCAGCCTGCCGGCGGGAGCCGATCCTGTCCTGGTTGATCTCGTGTTCGACGCGCAGACCTCGGGCGGGCTCGTGCTCAGCGTGCCTGAGGAGCAGCTTGCGCAGGCCCGCGATATGCTGCTGGCAGCGGGCGATCTGGCCGAACATATCGGCCAGGTCCTGCCTCGCGATCCTTCGCGGGCGCTTCTGAACATCATGTAACCGGCGCAGCAGCATCCGTGCACCTTATGCACGCCTGCTTGTCCCGAACGCTGGCGTGATGGGGCTCATAACCCAAATCCATCCGCCTGTCATGCCCTCCGATCCGGCATCCATAACGGGCGAAAAATTTTTCGCCCCTGCGCTCCGAACTCCGAACTCCGAACTGTCTCTTTATGGTTTGACAACTTATGCATAGCTGATTATAGTTGCATTCTTTGGCAGCTGCGTGTCAATGATGCGAGCTTGTATCTAACGTACAGGGAGGTGTGTCGTGGAACTTAAACCCCGCGCGGAAGCAAAAATTAGGGCCTTGATCGAAAAGGGCGTCAGCATCCCCAACCCGCTCACGCTCGATATCGGCGACGAGGTCGCTATTGACAACATCTCAGCCGATAACGTTGTGCTGTATCCGGGCACGCGCCTGTACGGCAGCCGTACCGTGATTTCGGCCGGGGCCGTTCTGGGCCGCGAAGGCACGGTCACAATCGACAACTGCCAGATCGGGCCGAAGGTTGATCTCAAAGGCGGCTCGTTTTCAAAGTCGGTGTTTCTGGAGGGCTCCAACATGGGCCCGGGCGCGCAGGTTCGCGAGGCCTGCATTCTTGAGGAGGAGGCCGGCGGGGCGCACTGCGTCGGGCTGAAGCAGACCATTTTGTTTCCGTTCGTCACGCTTGGCAGCCTGATTAATTTCTGCGACTGCCTCATGGCCGGCGGAACCAGCCGACGCGATCACAGCGAGGTGGGCAGCTCCTACATTCATTTCAATTTCACGCCCGACGGCAACAAGACGACCGCGTCGCTCATCGGCGATGTGCCGCGCGGGGTGCTGCTCGATCAGAAAGCTATTTTCCTGGGAGGGCAGGGCGGCATGGTCGGGCCGCTGCAGATCGGCTACGGCATCACGGTCGCGGCCGGGTCGGTCCTGCGCAAGGATGTGCTTGCCGAAGACAAGCTGGTCATTCCCCATACACCGCCTGCCGGAGTGATTGACTACGGCCGCAACTCAACCTCCGGCATCGCGCGCATCATCGGTCATAATTTCACCTACCTTGCCAGCCTGTGCGCGCTGGAGGAATGGTACCGGCATGTGCGCAGGCACTTCTTCGCCCAGCAGGAGTTCGGCACGCTGATCTATGAGGGTGCGCTTGAAAAACTTGTCATGGCTAAAAAAGAGCGTATCAAGCGGCTGCAGGCGCTTGTGGAGAAAATACCATCCGGCGCGCACGCGGCCTGCACCTGCGGCAGCCCGTCGCAGCCCGGCTGCGAACTGCACGCGGCTGTCAAGCAGGCCTGCGACG
>Ga0194126_10006395_pt1 | contig 16827 bp, 10 predicted proteins | sample TA2KigC150mmetaG_FD_148641 | JGI IMG/M metagenome (GOLD analysis project Ga0194126, IMG submission 148641) | Freshwater microbial communities from Lake Tanganyika, Tanzania - TA2015035 Kigoma Deep Cast 150m | ecosystem: Environmental > Aquatic > Freshwater > Lake | place: Tanzania: Lake... | reverse complement strand
CGGCGCGCCCAGCGGTCGCGCCCTACCCGCAAGGAGCATGAGGTAGGGCGGGCTGTCCCAGCACGCCGGTCGAGCACAGCCTACGGAGACGGTTATCGTGCGGCGCGCCCAGCGGTCGCGCCCTACCGGCTGCTGGGAGTTCCGCTCAGGATCCGGCACCCACCAACGTCAACAGTTCATGGTCTAGCGAAACACTGGCGTTCAGGCGCCCGACCTGTGTAGGCTTGGCCCATGAACCAAGCGTCGATCGCCCGGCCCATGCGCGCCACCGCCACCCAACCTGCGCCGGTTATGGCCTCAGGGCTCACCCTAGATGCCATCCACGCCCACCAGACCATTGCGGCCCGGCTGATGCCCTTTCCAGAGCGGCTGCGGTTCCGTTCCAGCCGGCTGCTCCTGCTCCTGCTGCTGCTCCTGCTGGCCGTCGCGCCAGTGAACCCAACCACGCGGTTGGCTGCGGCGGCGGACCGGGCCGATCGCCCGCGGCGCATTGACGCGCGGATGATGCGCCAGCCGGATGTGTCGGCGACCCACATCGCCTTTGTGTACGCCGGCGACATTTGGGTGGTGCGCAAGAGTGGCGGCGTAGCCATGCGACTCAGTTCGCCCCAAGGCGAGGAGTCTTTCCCGCGCTTCTCCCCGGACGGTTCGCTCATCGCCTTTAGCGGCAATTACGACGGCAACCAAGACATCTACGTGGTGCCGGTCGCAGGCGGTTTGCCCAGACGCCTCACGCATCATGGCGCCCCCGACCGCGTGTTGGATTGGCACCCGGACGGCCAGAGCCTGCTCTTTGCCAGTTCGATGACCAGCGAGAAGGACCGGTTCAACCAGCTCTACCGGGTGCCGGTGAAGGGCGGTTTGCCGGAGAAACTGCCCGTGCCTTACGGCGAATTCGGCAGTGTCTCCCCCGACGGCAAGACGCTCGCCTACACCCCCATCAGCGTCGATTTCCGCACCTGGAAACGTTACCGCGGCGGGATGAACCCGGACATCTGGCTGTTCGATCTCGAGAAGCTCACCGCCCGCAACATCACCCGCTCCGAAGCCGCGGACGCGCAACCCATGTGGCACGGTCAAACGCTCTACTTCCTCTCCGACCGCGACGAACACAAACGCGCCAATCTCTGGGCCTACAACCCCCAAACCGAACAAGTCCGGCAACTGACCCGCTTCAAGGAGTTCGACGTCCACTTCCCCAGCATCGGCCCGCAGGAATTGGTCTTCGAGAACGCCGGCCGCCTTTACCTGTTGGACCTTGCCACCGAACAAAGCCGCGAGGTCGTCGTGCGCGTCGTCACCGACCGAGCCACGCTCAAGCCGCGCGTCGAGAATGTGTCTGGCTCCATTCAAGACGCCGCCCCTGCGCCCACAGGCAAACGCGCCCTCTTCGAGGCCCGCGGCGACATCTTCTCCGCCCCGGCCGAGCACGGCGTGGTGCGCAACCTCACGCGCAGCCCCGGGATCGCCGAGCGTTCGCCGGCCTGGTCGCCGGACGGGAAGTGGATCGCCTATTTCAGCGATCGGACGGGCGAATACGAACTCACCGTCCGGCCCGCCGACGGCACGGGCGACGAGCAAACGCTCACCGCCCTGGGCCCGGGCTTTCGTTACGCACCGCAATGGGCGCCGGACAGCCAACGCTTGGTCTTCATCGATCAGACCATGCAGCTTCACCTCCACGATTTCGCCGCCAAAACGACCCGCGCCATCGACCGCCAGCTCTGGATGTACCACGGCGACCTCAGTCGGTTCCGCGTGAGTTGGTCGGCCGACAGCCGCTGGCTCGCCTATGCAGGCGACCTCGACAACCGCAACACCGCCATTGTCCTCTACGATACCAAGACCGCCAAACGTCACCAGGTCACCGCCGGCTTCTATAACGACGACTCGCCCGTCTTCGATCCCGACGGCAAATACCTCTACTTCCGCACCGGCCGCTCCTTCAGCCCCACCTACAGCGATCTGGACAACACCTGGATCTACGCCAACACCGCCAACCTCGCCCTCGTCCCGCTGCGCCGCGAGGTCCCCTCCCCGCTCGCCCCGCGCAATGACGAAGAACCCGCCCAGAAGGACAAGGAGAAGAAGGATAAACCCAGCGATTCCGCTCACGACTCCGCCAAGCCCCACGAATCGACCGCAGGCGAAGAATCCGACTCCGCTGAGCCAGCGAAACCGGAGGGCAAAGCCGCAGACGCGGGCGCAGACAAGCCCGCCGACAAGAAGGATGACCAGGCCAAAGACGAGAAGAAGCCCAAACCGGTCGAGATCGATCTCGAGGGTTTCGAGCAGCGCGTGGTGCTCCTGCCGGCCAAACCTGGCCGCTATGGCGATCTGGCCGCGGTCGCCGGCAAGCTCCTCTATCGTCGCCTGCCCCGGACCGGCGGCGGCGACGACAAAAGCCCGATCCTCTTCTACGACCTCGACAAGCGCGAAGAGAAGACCGTGCTCGACGACGCGGACGATTTCGCGCTGAGCGCAAACCGCGAGAAACTGCTGGTGCGGAAAGGTAGCACGTACGCCTTCGTCGAGCCCAAGGAAGGGCAGAAGCTGGACAAGAAAATCCCGAGCGGCGGCTTGGAAGCCACCATCGATCCGGTGGCGGAGTGGCAGCAGCTCTTCACCGAGGCCTGGCGTTTGCAGCGGGATTACTTCTATGACCCCGGCCTGCACGGCGTGGACTGGAAACTGATGCGCAAACGATACGGCCGGTTGCTCGAAGACGCGGTGACGCGGTGGGACGTGAACTACGTGATCGGCGAACTCATCAGCGAATTGAACGCCTCCCACACCTACCGCAGCGGTGGCGATCTCGAACCGGGTCGAGACCGCGGGGTGGGCTATTTGGGCTGCGATTTCGCGCTCGAACACGGGGCGTATCGAATCAAGAAAATCCTCGCCGGCGCACTGTGGGATAGCGAGGTGCGCTCGCCCCTGCAACGGCCGGGCCTGACCAACGTGCACGAAGGCGATTATCTCCTCGCGGTGAACGGGGCGCCCGTGGACACCGCACAAGACCCTTGGGCGGCCTTTCAAGGCTTGGCCGATGCACCGGTCTTCTTGACCCTGAACGACCAGCCCACCCTCAAAGGCGCGCGCGAAGTGCTGGTGCAAACCCTCAGCAGCGAGGGCCGCCTGCGAAACCTCGCCTGGATCGACTCCAACCGCCGCAAGGTCGAGGCCGCCAGCGACGGCAAGCTCGGCTACGTCTATGTGCCGGATACAGGCCAGAACGGCCAACGCGAGTTGGTCCGGCAATGGCGCGGCCAAGTCACCAAGGCCGCTCTGATCATCGACGAACGCTTCAACAGCGGCGGCCAGATACCGGACCGGTTCGTCGAGTTGTTGAATCGGCCGCTGCGCAATTACTGGGGCGTGCGCGACGGTCGGGATTGGGCGTGGCCGCCGGTGGCGCACTACGGTCCCAAGGCCATGCTCGTCAACGGATGGAGCGGGTCCGGAGGCGATTGTCTGCCCTTCTACTTCAAACAATCCGGGCTCGGCCCGCTCATCGGCATGCGCACCTGGGGCGGTTTGATTGGGATGACCGGCGCCCCAGCCCTGATCGACGGCGGCCGCGTAACCGTGCCTACCTTCGGCATCTTCGACCCCATCAAAGGCGAATGGATCATCGAGGGGTACGGCGTCGATCCAGACATCGAGGTGGTGGACGATCCGGCGGCGATGGCCCGCGGAGGGGACCCGCAACTCGAACGCGCCATTGCCGAACTGCTTCGCCAGCTCAAAGAGCATCCGCCCCTCGAAATCAAACGGCCGCCCTACCCGAATCGCGCGGGTTATTGAACGACCGCGTTAGGTAGGGCTCGCAGTCCCCTGCGAGCCGCTAACCATACTCCCCGCGCCCATCCCATTTGCCCTTTGCCCCCACGGCGCGCACGGAGTGCACGCCCTACCAACACCCTCGTCGTCAGGTAGGGCTCGCAGTCCCCTGCGAGCCGCTAACCATACTCCCCGCGCCCATCCCATTTGCCCAATCGACCAGCAGCGGTGGCGTGGCGGGTTCGCGCTCGAGCACTTGCAGGGCAGCCTCGATCACCGCGTGTTGCCGTGCCGGTTCACCGGGTGCATCCAGCGGGTAACCGTGCGGGAAAGGCAAGGCCAAGGCGCGCGGTGGCCGCACTCGCTCGGCTACTTCACGCAGCAACACGAGCGCCACCGTACGGATCCCGCGGCGCTCGAACTCGGCAGCGACCAGGCACACGGCCTGGTTACACATGGGTCACACCGGCACCAGCAACGCCACATCCACCTCATCCGCCACCAGCAGCGCGGCCGCCGCCGGCGCGCTGTCGCGCGTCAACCGCCCGGGCGCAGTGATCGAGCCCATGAACGACAGGTGCCGGTCGTTGACCGACCCGATCCGCCCGCGCGCGGCCAACTCGAGCACCCGTTCGAGGGGGAAGGCGAGGTTCGGATCCGATTGGACGCCGCGGTGGTCGAACGACTCGCTGCGGTGCGTGTCCACGAGTTGTCCCGGCACGGTGGCGGCGGGAATCTCCCGGAAACTGCAGTCGCCCCCCTTGATCGTTTCGTCGAAGCGCGGTTGGCCGGGCAACACCATCCCGGCCGTCGAAACGAGCGCAAGGCGGGATTGGCTCAGCGGTTTCTTCAAGGGCGCCCAGGGTACCGGATCGATCCGGCGCCAAGGATACGCCCTCAAGAACAATCGAATGGCCAACGAGAATTCGCTTGTATCGCCCATAACCAGTGACCCGGTGCGTGCGTGTGTGTGCGGGGCAGTGTATCCTCTGTGGCGGCCCGGCGCCACGACGAATGTCGAATTCGGCCCGGGCCCGAATCCTTAGCGAGGCGGTGCGCGGACTTCAGTCTGCTTCCTTGTTGCCATCGGACCACCGCGGGCCGTGGTGCCTGCCGAAAAAGGCTCGCCCCGACTGGCGACTGTCCCCTTAATTGCCGTCCATGAATTCGCGGATCAAATCGGACAGACTGTTTGCCGAGGCCCTGCGCTTCATCCCGGGCGGTGTGAACTCGCCGGTGCGCGCTTTTCGCGCGGTGGGCGGTCAGCCGTTCTTCGTGCAGCGCGCCCAAGGCGCCCGGGTGTGGGACGTGGACGGCAACCAATACGTGGACTATGTGTGCACCTGGGGCCCGGCCATCCACGGCCATGCGGCGCCCAACATCATCCGGGCCGTCCAACAAGCGGCCGTCCACGGGACCAGCTTCGGGATCCCCAACCCGCTCGAAGTCACCATGGCCCGGCTCATTTGCGAGCTGGTCCCGAGCGTCCAGAAAGTCCGGATGTGCAACTCCGGCACCGAGGCTTGCATGTCGGCGATTCGCCTGGCCCGCGGCGCCACCGGGCGCGACAAGATCGTTAAGTTCGACGGCTGTTACCATGGCCACGCAGACGGTCTCCTGGTCAAAGCGGGCTCGGGCGCCCTCACCTTCGGCCACCCGGACAGCGCCGGTGTACCGGCGGACTTCGCCCGGCACACGCTGGTGCTCCCCTTCAACGACGCGGCGGCCGTCCAGCAAGCCATCGAGGCCAACCCAGGCCAGGTGGCCGCCGTCATCCTCGAACCCGTGCCCGGCAACGCCGGTCTCTACCTGCCCAGGCCTGGCTACCTCGAATCCCTCCGCCAACTCACCGCGGCGCACGGCACGCTGCTGATCTTCGATGAGGTCATGACCGGGTTCCGCCTCGCCCCCGGCGGCGCGCAGGAACGGTTCGGAATCCAGCCCGACCTGACCTGCTTCGGCAAGATTATTGGCGGCGGCCTACCGGTCGGGGCCTTCGGGGGCCGGGCGGACCTCATGGATCATCTGGCGCCTTTGGGGCCGGTCTACCAAGCCGGCACCTTGAGTGGCAACCCGCTGGCCATGGCGGCCGGGCTCGCCGCCCTCGAAGAACTGCGCGCCACCGACGCCTACGCCACCCTCGAAGCGCGCGGCGCCGCCCTCGAGGCTGGCCTCCGCGAGGCCGCTCGATCGGCCGGCATCCCGGTCCAGTTCAACCGCTGCGGCTCGATGTTCTGCGGCTACTTCACCGACCGTCCCGTGCACCACTTGGGCGACGCCCTCTCGAGCGATCGCGAGCGGTTCAAGCGGTTCTTTCACGGCCTTTTGGCGGAAGGCATCTACCTGGCCCCCTCGCAGTTCGAGGCCGGCTTTATCTCGACTGCACACACCTCGGATGACATCGAAAAGACAGTGCAAGCCGCCGCCAAAGTCCTGCGCACACTCTAGCGTCCCACGTTCGGCCTCCGGCCACCCTATAACTTTACCGATGAGATCCAGGGATAGGCTACAGTTTGCCGGTAGGGCGCGCAGTCCTCTGCGCGCCGCACACGGCTGTGGACACAGGAGGCTGCGGCGCGCACGCGCAGAGGACTGCGCGCCCTACCGCCGACTTGTAGTCCATCTCGGTGACTCATGACTATGCCCGCCCCTTTAGCCCCCGCTCACCCGCCCCCGCAACGGTTGATGTCGTTGGACGCCTTGCGCGGGTTCGACATGCTCTGGATTGTGGGTGCGGGCGGTCTGATGCATGCCCTGCGCAAGTTCAGCGATGCCGGCCCCACCCGCTTTTTGGCGGACCAACTCGAACATCGCGCCTGGGCAGGCTTCGCGTTCTACGACCTGATCTTCCCGCTGTTCATCTTCATCGTCGGGGTTTCCTTGACCTTCTCCCTCGGGCGCCTCATGGCCCAGCACGGCCGCACGGCTGCTTTGGGGCGAGTCGCTCGTCGCACGCTTTTGCTGTACGCGCTCGGGGTGTTTTACTACGGCGGGTTCGCCACGCCCTTCGAGCAGATCCGTCTGCTCGGCGTCTTGCAGCGGATCGCCCTGTGCTATTTCTTCGCCGGACTGGCCTACTGCTACCTCAGCCACCGCGGCCAAGTCGCCCTCTGCGCCACACTCCTGGTCGGTTATTGGGCCCTGATGAGTTTCGTCCCGGTCCCGGGCTTCGGCGCGGGGGACTTCGCCGAAGGCAAGAACCTGGCGAACTGGATCGATAAGGAATTCCTACCCCTCCGCAAATGGGATGGCGACCACGACCCCGAGGGCTTGCTGAGCACGCTCCCTGCGATCGCTCACTGCCTGCTGGGGGTGTTTGCCGGCCGAACCCTCCAGCGCGCCGATCTGACTGAAGCCAGGAAACTGATGTGGTTAGGCGGCGGCGGAGTGGCGCTGGTGGTGGCCGGCTGGCTCTGGCATCTGCAGTTCCCGGTCATCAAGAAGATCTGGACCTCCTCCTTCGTGCTCGTATCGTGCGGCTACAGCAGCCTGTTGCTGGCGCTGTTCTATGGGCTGATCGACGTGTGCGGTTGGCGGCGTTGGGCCACACCCTTCGTCTGGATCGGCATGAACCCCATCACCATCTACTTGACCCACCAACTCGTCGATCTCAAAGCCATCGCCGGCCGGTTCGTCGGCGGCGACATCCACGCCGCCCTCGGCCGCGGCGGCGACCTCGCCGTCGCCCTGGGCGTGATCCTCCTCACCTTCTGGCTCAGCCGCTTCCTGTTCCGGCGCAAAATCTTTCTGCGGCTCTAGGCGGCCATTCCTTGCATTCGGACCGCCGATGCGCTCATACTCGCCAGGTCCGCTACCCATAACTGTGACCTGTGACCTGACACCAACAGGATGACCGCTATGCAAGATCTAAAACCGCTGCGCGAAGCGATCCTTAACGGCGATGCCAAAGCCGCCCATGATTTCGTCGAGAAAGCCCTGGCCGCCGGCGCCGAACCGCTCCCACTCGTCCACGACGCCATGGTCCCCGCCATGGACGAAGTCGGGCGCCGCTTCGAGTGCAATGAGTACTTCGTGCCCGAACTCCTCATCTCAGCGCGGGCGATGAAATCCGCCCTCGAACTTCTCCGTCCGTTGCTCATCGCGCGCGGCGCCCAACCCGCCGGCCGCGTCGTCATCGGCACTGTCAAAGGCGACCTGCACGACATCGGCAAAAACCTCGTGGCCGCTATGCTCGAAGGCGGCGGCTTCGACGTGGTCGATCTGGGCGTCAACGTCTCCCCGGACCAGTTCGTCAAGGCCGTCAAAGAGAAGGGCGCCAACATCGTCGCCATGTCCGCCCTCCTCACTACCACCATGCCCTCCATGAAGGGCACCATCGAGGCCCTCAAACAAGCCGGGGTGCGCGAGCAGGTCAAAGTCCTCGTCGGCGGTGCCCCCATCACCCAGAAGTACGCCGATGAAATCGGCGCCGACGGTTACAGCGACAATGCGCCCGGAGCCGTCTCCCTGGCCAAGAAACAACTGGCGGCCAAGGCCTGAGGCTCGCCAGCCCAGCCAGCCGTCGGTGCCCGTTGTTTTCGCCAAGGGCTCACGGAGATCGCGCTTGAAAGCTCTTGAGCAGATGCCGCCGGCGCCCTCGAGTGCGCTATGAACGACTTCATCCAACAACTGCTGGCCGACGGCCCGGTCGTCACCGACGGCGCTTGGGGTACCGAACTCCAAGCCCGCGGCCTTCAAAGCGGCGAACTGCCCGACGCCTGGAACCTCGAACACCCTGAGCGCGTCGTCTCGGTCGCGCGCGCCTACGTCGAGGCGGGTAGCCGCGTCATTCTGACCAACACCTTCGGCGCCAATCGCCTCCGCCTCGGAGGCCATGCCCTGGCCAACAGGGTCAGCGAAATCAATCGCGCGGGTGTCCAACTCTCGCGCCAGGCGGCCGCAAGCGCCGCGCACGTGTTCGCTTCGATCGGCCCCACCGGCAAGATGCTCTTGTCCGGCGAGACCACCATCGAGGAGCTACGCGCCGCCTTTGCTGAACAAGCTCAGGCCCTCGCCGAGGGCGGCGCCGACGCCATCGTCATCGAGACCATGTCCGATCTCGATGAAGCCAAGGCGGCCATCGCCGCCGTTAAGGCGACCGGTCTGCCGGTGGTCGCCTGCGCCGTCTTCGACGCCGGCAAAGACAAAGACCGCACCATGATGGGCGCCACGCCCGAACAGGTCGCCCGCGAGTTGACCGAGGCCGGCGCGGATGTCGTGGGCGCCAATTGCGGCGTTGGGATCGAGCGGTACGTCCCCGTCTGCCAGCGCCTCAAGACCGCCACCGATCGCCCCATCTGGATCAAAGCCAACGCAGGCTTGCCCGTCATGGTCGATGGACGCGTGACCTATCGCACCACACCGGAGGAATTCGCCGGGCACATGCCGGCGTTGCTGGCGGCGGGGGCGAGTTTCATCGGCGGCTGCTGCGGCGCCAACCCCGAGTTCATTCGGGCGGTGAAAACCCACCTCACGGCCCGATCCTAAAGTCAGCCCCCGCCCCCCTCCCCCTGCCCTACGCCACACCTTTCTATAGAATAAGACAGGTCTTTAATTGTTGACAGCCCCAGCCAGAGCATAGAACCGGCTGAGGGTTGAACGGTTGACCGGGGGTGCTGGGGCGTGTCATACAGGTCCTGGGGCCACTTGGACGTTTATAAGCCAGGTTTTAAATCGTTGACACCAATTAGGCCTCGTCCGCCGCCCGCTTGCCTAGTCCCCCCTGCCAGACCTCGAGCGTCTTTTCGGTCTGCCTATCTCTGATGCTCTCACGCTTAACGTCCAACCACCCGCTTAGGGAGGATGCGCCTGCCCAGGCGGGTGCCCAGGAAGGCGTTGCGCGGAAGGCTACGGGCGGTGTCTAATGCCCCCAACGCCATCATGAACACGCTGCGTGCCCCTCATGAAAAGCCTGCTGACTCCCGTGCCTAAACCTGCAGTCCCTGCAGTCCTCGGTTCCTTGAACCCATTCCGCCCACAGCGCTGCCGGCTCGGCCTGTTGTCGCTGTTTGCCGCGCTGTGCTGCCCTGCTGTCGCAGGCACCACCGCCGTTCCAGCCCCTCCCTCAGCTCTTCTCTCAGCTCTTCTGCCCTCGCCCCCGCCCGCCGCTGGCTCGGCCGTCGATGTGGTGCCGTGGGGCGAACACGCCTCGTGGGCGGACGGGCGTGACCTCGGTGTGTGGTGGGAAGACCCGCGGGACATTCACCGGGTGGTCGTTACGTTCGCCGGTCCGGCGCCAGAGGCTGGTGCGGCCAAGCTGCAATGGTGGCAGTCGCAGTGGCCTGGGCATCGCATTCCGCGGGATCGCCCCGCGGGGGCGGGACAATTCGGCTGGGGCCATCTGGGCGATCTCCACCAGGGCCGGTGGCGCGATGCCGACGCTTACCTGCAAACCGACGAATGCACCTGGACCTTCACCTTCCGGCATCTCAACGCCACCGAGTTTCCCACGCTTCGAGACTTCGGTCCGGAATACCGCACGACCATGAAGGTGCGGCTGTTGTTCGATAGCCCGCCGCCCGCCCTCGAGCGCTTCCAAGCGTTCACCGACTCGGTGTGGCGCTCGGTCGAAGTCGGCGTCGAGTGGGGCGCGGCGGCTGCCGGCACGGAATCCTGGGACGGCGAGCTCGAGCTGTTCAACGGCCACCTCGAGGCCCTCGCACCACTGGTCGGCGGTCCGGGCGGATCCGCTGTCGAGCTCGACGGACCCGACCGCTGGCGCTCGACCATCCGGGGTATCCCGGACGGCATCCGGGCGCGGTTGTGGTATGTCGAAAGCCCGAACGCGAACTCGTTCGATCGCACCGTGGTCACCGTGCGCACCAAACAGCACAGCTTCAGCTTCGATCCAGCCCAAGTCGCTGCCGGCGAGACGATCCTCGCGGCGCACTGGGGCGTGGTGGTGGGGCCGGTCGATTCGATCGTGATGGGCCAACTCATGCACCGCCGCGACGGCATCGTCAACGCCTCCGCGTTCAACCAAGCCCGCGAGCGCGCCCGAACCAATGCCGTGAAGACCTTGTACGCCCGCGTGTTCGACGAGCCCGAACAGTCACTCGAGCGCGCTTTGGCCGAGCAACCGCCCAAGACCGGCCGCATCTACCTGCCGCTGGGAACCGAAGGCGGCCGGCAACGATTCGGCGTGCAACCGGACGGATCCATCTTCTGCGTGAACGACCGCATCGACCGCCCTCCAGGCAAGGATACTGCGCGCCGGACCTGGGGCGGCAACCGTTTGGTCTATGACTTCGATCTGCCCAAGTCGCCTCTGCGCAAGCGCTGGCTCGAGGAGGAGTCCTTGCCGATCGTCCATGCCGAATGGGAGCGCGACGGCGTCCGCTATACCCAGAGCGCCTTGGTCACCCGGCTGGACGCCGGCGGCCTTGGCTACCCCGACATGCAGGCCGACGACACCGCGGTTCTCATGGTGCGGATCGCCGGGCGCAACCTCGACCAGGAATACCGCGATGCCTTTGTGGTGCTGAGCTTGAAGGCCGACGGCCGAACCGTGCCGCTGACCATGACCGACGGGTTGGTCTACGCGCAACTGCCCGAGGGCCAGGTCCTGCGCGCGGCCGTCGAGTGTCAGACCGATGGTCACCCCTATGACGACGGTAAACGGCTGCGTTTCTTCGGCAACATGCCTCCAGGCACCGACGGCGCCATGATCCTCAAGATCCCGTTCATCACCCTCGATCAACCGGCCGAGCTCGAAAGCCTCCGGGACCTCGACTGGGACGAAGAACTCATCCGCGTGCGCCGGTTCTGGAAGAGCCGCGCCGACGCTGGCACGCAGATCACCACGCCCATCCCCGCCCTCAACCAGTTCTACCGGGCGCATCTCTCGCACCTGTTGATCAACTGCGGACGCGAGGTAGGCGCCGACCGGTATTTGGCGCGGGTGGGCAGCTTCAGCTACGGCGTGTTCGGCAATGAATCCTGCATGATGGTGACCGACCTGGATCGGCGCGGCTTACATGCGGAAGCCGAACGTTGCCTAGACACCTGGTTGCACTATCAGGGCAGCGTCAAGTTGCCCGGCGATTATTCGACCGCCGAGGGCGTGTTCTACGGGGCGCGCGGTTGGGAAGCCGGCGGGTACAACCAGCATCACGGTTGGATTCTGTGGGCAATGGCCGAGCATTACTGGTACAGCGGCGACCGCGCCTGGCTGGAACGGCACGCCGACAAGCTGGTCAAAGCTTGCCACTGGATCCTCGATGAACGCGCCCGCACCCAAGCCCTCGAGGGCTTGCGCCGCATCGAGCGCGGTCTCCTCCCGCCCGGCTCGCTCGAGGACATTGGCGACTGGCGCGGTTGGCTCTCGAACAACGTCTTCAGTTGGTGGGGACTCGAGGCGGTCGCGCGCGCCCTGGCGGCCATCGGCCACCCGCAAGGCGAGGTGCTGCAACGCGAGGCCACGGCCTATCGGCGCGACCTTCTCGCCGCCTTCCACGAAGCCAGCGTACGCTCGCCCCTGGTCCCGTTGCGCGACGGGACGTGGATCCCGCAGATCCCTTCCGAGGTGCACCGGCGCGGGCGGACCTTCGGCTGGATCACCGTCACGCTCGAAGGCTCGATCTACCTCCTGCGCACCGGACTACTGAGCCCCGACGACCCGTTGGCCGTGCCCATCCTGCAGGATTACGAGGACAACCTTTACCTGTCCGATCACCACGGTTATTCATGGACCGAGCACGGCGAGCACTGGTTCAGCCGCGGCGGCATATCGATGCAACCCAACCTGCTCTGCTCGCCGCACCCGTACTTGTTGCGCGACGAGATCCAGCATTACCTGCGCGCTTATTTTAACGCCTTCGCCTCCTGTTACTATCCCGACACGCAAATGCTCTGCGAACATCCCCTGCCCGACCTTGGCGATTGGCGCGGCGACCATTACAAGTCCAGCGACGAATCCAACTCGACCTACTGGTTGCGCCTCATGTTCATCGAGGACGACCGCGGCGACCACGTGCTCCGGCTCGGTCTCGCCCTGCCCCGAGCCTGGTTGGCCGACGGCCAGCGGCCATCCATCGAACATGCCGCCACGCACTTCGGCCCCATGAGCCTCCGTTTCGAGTCCAAGGCAGCCAGCGGCTCGATCGCCGCCCGCATCGACCCGCCCACGCGTCGCCCCCCGAAGACCACTTACCTCCGCTTCCGTCACCCCGAAGCCAAGCGTCTCCAGCGCGTCGAACTCGATGGCCGGCCCTGGGACAAGTTCGATCCGGACAAGGAGTGGGTCGAGTTGCCCTCCTTGAGCCAGCCCACGACCGTCACGGCTTTCTATTGAGCGTCGCGACCTCGGACGACGATGAGTCGAAGGCCGAGCCCGAGCCCGCTTACCGCGCGTACCCGGACCAGTTTGCAGAACGAGAATCGTCCGGCGCGCAAAGGACTGCCCGCCCCCTTCTGGTAGGGCGAGGCTCCCGCCGAGCCGCCAGCGCTGTCCCAACCGCCGCCTCCCGGTAGGGCGAGGCTGCTGACGCCGGCTCAAAACAACCCGCTAATCGCCCCACGCGCGTCAATGTCGATGTCCAACGCGGCCGGCCGGCGCGGCAGACCCGGCATGGTCATGATCTTGCCCGTCAACACCACCACGAAACCCGCCCCCGCCGACACCCGCGCGCCACTCACCGTGATCCGAAATCCCTGCGGCCGACCCGGGAGCTTCGGGTTGTCCGAGAGCGACGCCGGCGTCTTGGCCATGCAGATGGGCAAGCCGCCGTACCCAAGATCGCTGATCTGCTTGAGGTCGCTGGCCCCCTGCGAGCTGTAGTCGACGCCCTCAGCCCCGTAGATCGTCCGCGCCACCGTCTCGATCTTCTCGCGCAGCGGCGCATCGAGCGGGTATGCGTACCGCAACGAGGCCGGCTCGGCCGACATCTGGACCACCGCCTCAGCCAATTCCACACCGCCAGCCCCGCCAGATTCGCGAAAGTCCGTCACCACCGCTCGCACACCCAACTCGCCGCACCGCCGCGCCAAATCCGCCAACTCCGCCGGCGGATCGTCCGCGAACCGGTTGACCGAAATCACCGCCGGCACACCGAAGGACCGTAGGTTCTCGACATGCTTGGCCACATTCTCCACCCCGTGCATCGCCACCGCCCGCCGCGTGACCACCAGCACCGCCGCCGCCGGCGTCAAACCAGCCGCGCGACACTTGATGTCGAAAAACTTCTCCGCGCCCAAGTCCGCACCAAAACCCGCCTCGGTCACCGTGAAGTCCGCCAGCTTGAGCGCCAAGCGGGTCGCGATCACGCTGTTGCAGCCGTGCGCAATGTTGGCGAACGGGCCGCCGTGGACCAACACCGGCACCCCTTCGATCGATTGGACCAGGTTCGGATGCAACGCGTGCTTGAGCAGCGCCGCCATCGCGCCCGCCGCCCCCACCTCCCCCGCCGTCACCGGCTTGCGCAGGTGATTGTACCCCACAATAATCCGCCCCAACCGGCGCTTCAGATCCTCTAGGTCCTTCGCCAAGCACAGGATCGCCATGACCTCCGACGCCGCCGTGATGTCGAAGCCGTCCTCGCGCATCACCCCGTTGCGACCCCGATCCTCGAGCCCGATGACAATGCTCCGCAACGAGCGGTCATTCATGTCCATCACCCGCCGCCAAACCATCTGCCGCGCGTCCAGCGGCGGCTCACTCTTCTGGTGCAGGTGATTGTCCGCCAGCGCCGCCAATAGATTGTGCGCGATCGACACCGCATGCAGGTCACCCGTGAAATGGAGATTGATCTCCTCCATCGGCAGCACCTGCGAAAAACCGCCCCCCGCCGCCCCGCCCTTGACCCCCATACACGGCCCCAACGACGGCTCGCGAATCGCCACCACCACGCGCCGGCCCAACTTGGCCAACGCCTGGCCCAACCCGATCGTGTTGGTTGTCTTGCCCTCCCCCTTGGGCGTGGGTGTCATCGCCGTCACCAGGATCAATGGACCATCGGGCCGCTCCACCAACCGCTCCTGCACGCTCAACGGCACCTTCGCCATGTGCAGTCCGTACGGCACCAACTCGTCGCGGCTCAACCCAATGCCGGCCGCGATCTCCGCAATCGGCCGCAACGAGCTACTCTGGGCTATCTCGAGATCCGATCTCACGCGCCTCCTCTCATCGTCGTTCGCAAACTCAGCCCGTTCGCCCCACCACCTAGAGGCGCAGCAAGCCGCACCCGGCCAACAACCCGCTTAGGCTCTCGCCCGTCAAGACGCGCTGGTTGTAGAGTCCCAGCAAAGCGCCCGTGTCGAACTCGACCCGCAGCCCAGGGGTCGCGTCGCCCGCCTGGTCATCCACCACCGTGATGTCCTCACGACTCACGAATTCCCGCCGCACCAACTCCTCCACCACCGCGCCCGTGGTCGGAAAGGCCTCCGGCGGAGGCGCATCGCCCAGCAAAACCCGCCGGTCGTCGTCCACGCCCGCGCTCACGCCGTAAACATGGTCGAGCCCAAGCTTGCAGGCCAACGCGTCCGTTAACCAAGAAAACGCGGCCGCACGCAGCGCCACCTTGTACCCCAAAACTCGCAGCGTCTGCACCAACTCGGCCGCCCCTTCCGACGCCTGGAGACCCCCAACCACCGACTGCACCACGTCCAACGAAAGCCCCTCCAGGAGCCCAGCCGCAACCCGCAACGAGGCCGCCGGATCTTCCGTGCCAAAACGCTGACGCAACGCCGCCGCCGCGAGGCCGGTTTGTTTCAGCAGCCCGGCGGTGGTTCCTGCATCTAGGAAGCTGCGCCGGAGATCGAACAGCAGGATCCGCTTCTTGCGATTGAAGACATCGGTGGTCTGGAAAACGGTCTGGATCCCCAGCGCGGTCATCTCCGTCCGCAACTGCGCCAGCAGATTCTCCCGAGGCAAGGTCGCCTGGCTGACATCCGTCAGCAACTCCATCAAGAACACACCCTCCCGCCCAATCGTCTTGGCAAACTCGATGTTCGCCTTGTACGCCCCTAGCGTGGCTGAAATCTTCGAGATAATCCCCGGCCGATCCGCCCCCACCAAGATCGCCAGCAGGTTCTCCTTCTCCGCGTTGCGCGCGATCGGACTGTACGTGTCCACGGTCAACTGCAGGCCCGTCTGCTCGGCAATCCCGGCTATCATCGCCGCCAACTCCTCCCGCCGCAGCGCCGTCCCGGACAAGTCCACCACCATGAACAACGTAAACAGTCCGTGCAGCACGTCCTGCCGCAGATCCACAATGTTGCCGCCAGCCGCAGCAATCGGCGTGGTGATCGTCCCCACCAACCCCGTCGCATCCGGCCCCGCTCCGTAAATGATGTACAATCGTCGTGTCGCCATAACCTGGGCGGACTCCCTCGCCGACAAATCCACGCCCGGGCTGCGCTAGCCCATGGGGCGCGTCAGCCTGAGTCTGAGTCCATGAGTCCGTCGCCGGACACTAAGAACTCGGCGGGCAAATGGCAACGGCAAGAAGCAGGCGAACCGCCATCCCCTCGGGGACCAATCCCAAACGTCAACTGTCAACAACTATATTGCTGTTATTTTATTTGACGCCCGTGCGCTTGATGATCCCGAGGCTCCGAACCCCAGGCCAACGGCTTAGGGTTACAGCCGATTCACCAGAGCGTCACCTTCTGCCGCGCCCACGCACTTCTCCACCACCACTCAGCAGCGAGCGCTGCCGCTGAACCACGGCACTGCCGCTGCCCTGTCCCTAAAGACCCCTGAGCCGATTTCGCCAAGCTCACGAGATAGCCGACACACGTAAGTCCCGCAACGCCCTCAAACCCGCCAGAGGAGCGCCTCCACCCCGTATCGGCCGCGCCCCACTCCGCCGCTTCGACCCAAACCGCTCCCGATGCGCTAACCACATTTCATCCACAAACCCCTTCGATCCCAGCACCACCCCGTCCGTCATGTGGCGAATCCGCAACCGCAGCACCTCCCCCACACTCAACTCCCCGCCCCCCGCTCCAGCCTGCGAACCGGTCAAGAGCGGAGCGCGGGCATCTTGCCCACGAGGCTTCGCCCCTTCCCCTTCGCCTGCCGCCCCCCCCGCCCCCCCCCCCCCC
>Ga0194126_10006382_pt1:10000-16846 | contig 16846 bp, 17 predicted proteins | sample TA2KigC150mmetaG_FD_148641 | JGI IMG/M metagenome (GOLD analysis project Ga0194126, IMG submission 148641) | Freshwater microbial communities from Lake Tanganyika, Tanzania - TA2015035 Kigoma Deep Cast 150m | ecosystem: Environmental > Aquatic > Freshwater > Lake | place: Tanzania... | reverse complement strand
TGGAAGGTTAAAAATTCAAGGGCCCGCCGTTGTAACAGCTGATTTAATTCAGCTTCCACCTACTATTGAAATTGTCAATCCAAATCAATATATTATGACAATTTCCACGTCTAATATTCTTGAGATTGAATTTAAATTTGAATATGGAACAGGTTATAAATTAGCTTCGCAAACATTTTTGGAAGAGAATGAAAATTATTTGCAATTAGATGCAATTTTTATGCCAATCCAAAAAGTTGATTTTAAAATCGAGAATGTATATGACAATGCAAGTAATATAACGGAAAGATTATTTATTGATGTTTGGACAAATGGAAGTATATCACCTAGTGAAGCTATTAAAGAAGCGGGCCAAATTACAATTGACTTATTTACCGCGTTAATTGAAAATAAGGACACAAATCCTCAAAGTGAATTACAATCTAAAGCTCCTGCCATTAGTATTGAACCTTATACAAATATTGCAATTGAAGAGTTGCAATTATCCGTTAGAGCTTATAATTGTCTAAAAAAGGCACAAATTAATACCGTAGGTGATTTACTTCAATATTCACCAGAACGATTACAAGAACTTAAAAACTTTGGTCGCAAATCTGCGGACGAAGTTTTTTCAACTTTAAAAAATAAATTAGGTATCATCTTAAAATAAATCACAATCTTATTTTTTTATTTTCAATAAAAATAATTCTTATGAATTCATTAAATAAAACATTTTTACCAGTTCAAGATTATAAAAATCGTAATTGGTATTTAATTGATTGTAAAGGTCAAACACTAGGACGCCTTGCAACAACTATTACAAGTTTATTAAAGGGTAAAGTAAAAGCACAATACCATCCCTCGGTAGACACAGGAGATTATGTTATTTTGATCAATGCAGACTCGATCATTATAAATGAAAGTACTAAACATTACCTTGTCTATAATCCAGGACGACCAGGTCATGCATTAAGAATTCGAAATGCTTCAGATTGCTTACCGCAGCTAACAATTGAACGCGCAGTCAAACGTATGTTAGCGGAAACAGAAGCAAAACGTTTAATGCGACGTCTAAAAATTTATAACGATCAAAACCACCAACATCAGGCACAAAATCCGATTGAGGTTGATCTTTCAAATTTATACGCAAGTATTAAATAAGTGTTTCAAAAATTAAAAAATCTATCCATATGACAGAATTAATTTATCAAAAAAACAATATTGGACTTGGAAAGCGAAAACAAGCTATTGCACGTATTTTCGTAGTTCCAGGAGAAGGGAATTTAATTATAAACAAAGTTTCTGGTAATAAATACTTACAATATAATGACACTTACTTAATGACAGTTTGGGCACCATTAAAAGCTCTAAATTTAGATAAGCAATTTGATGTTATTGCAGTTGTAAAAGGCGGCGGCCTTACTGGCCAAGCTCAAGCTATTCAACTTGGAGTTGCTCGACAATTATGTAAGATGGATAATCAACACAGAAGTGTTTTAAAACCATTTGGATTTTTAACTAGAGATTCAAGAATTAAAGAGCGTAAAAAATACGGTTTACGCAAAGCCCGTAAAGCACCACAATATTCAAAACGTTAATTTTCTACAGTTACAAACTATGCCAAAATCAGATATACATCCTACGTGGTCATCACAGGCTGCGGTTTTATGTGATGGTAAAACACTTTGTTTAATTGGTTCAACAAAAAAAGAACTACAAGTAGACATGTGGCTAGCCAATCATCCGTTTTATACAAAATCACAAGTTGTGGTTGATAGTGAAGGTCGCGTTGAAAGATTCATGAAAAAATATGGATTAAATGTAACAGATCAATAATTTAAAAATAATTTAAAATTTTATGCCAACTATCCAACAATTAGTACGTTCAAGACGTGTCCAAATTAAGAAGAAAACCAAATGTCCAGCATTGGTAAATTGTCCACAACGCCGTGGAGTTTGTACACGAGTTTACACAACAACACCGAAAAAACCGAATTCGGCAATCCGTAAAGTTGCGCGTGTTCGATTAACATCAGGATTTGAAGTAACAGCTTATATTCCTGGTGTTGGTCATAATTTACAAGAGCACTCTGTAGTTTTAATTCGTGGTGGGCGAGTAAAAGATTTACCGGGTGTTCGCTATCATATTATTCGTGGAGCATTAGATACTGGTGGAGTAAAAAATAGAACTCAAGGTCGATCAAAATATGGTGTTAAAAAACCAAAAAAATAAATTCTAATAGATAAAACAAATAGAACAAAATAAATTAGATTTACTTTTGTTCTATAAAGTAAAAAATAGTTAGTAAATACATTATGTCACGTAGAAATATTTCGAAAAAACGGTTCCCAGAACCAGATTCTATTTACAATAGTTATTTAGTTAGTTTATTAATTTCACGAATCTTAAAATCAGGTAAAAAAACAATCGCTAAAAATGTTGTATATGAAGCGTTTGAAATTATTAAACAAAAAACAAATGAAGATCCATTAAAAGTTTTTGAGTCTGCTATTAGAAAAGCAAGCCCAATTGTTGAAGTTAAAGCTCGAAGAATCGGGGGTTCAACATATCAAGTTCCAATTGAAGTTAGTGGATTCCGTGCAACAAACTTATCTTTACGATGGATTATCCAATATTCAAAACAGCGCGTTGGAAGAAGTTTATCTATTAAATTAGCCAATGAAATTATTGACACAGCTAATGAAATTGGTAATACTATTAAGAAAAAAGAAGAAACTCATAAAATGGCAGAAGCAAATAAAGCCTTTGCACATTTTAGATATTAATTTTGAATAAAATCTTTACGGATTCTCGCTAAAAGCTTAACATTTATTCATAACTTTAAATATTGAAAGGACTATTAAAATGGCACGTGAAAAATTTGAACGTACAAAACCACACGTTAACATTGGTACTATTGGTCACGTAGATCATGGTAAAACAACTTTAACCGCTGCAATTACTGCTACATTAGCGTTAGAAGGTGGTGGTGTTGCTAAAGCTTATAGTGATATTGATGGTGCTCCAGAAGAACGTGCACGTGGTATTACAATTAACACAGCGCACGTTGAATATGAGACAGAAAACCGTCATTATGCCCATGTAGACTGTCCAGGTCACGCAGACTATGTTAAAAATATGATTACGGGTGCTGCACAGATGGATGGTGCTATTTTAGTTGTTTCTGCTGCAGATGGACCAATGCCACAAACTCGTGAGCATATCTTATTATCAAAACAAGTAGGTGTTCCTGATATTGTTGTATTCTTAAATAAACAAGATCAAGTTGACGATGATGAATTACTAGAACTAGTAGAATTAGAAGTTCGTGAGTTATTATCTGCATATGATTTCCCAGGTGATGATATTCCAATTTGCCCTGGGTCAGCGTTACAAGCAATTGAAGCAATTTCATCAAATCCAGGCCTTAAACGTGGTGATAACCCATGGGTAGATAAAATCTTTGCCCTAATGGCTGCCGTAGACGACTACATTCCAACACCAGAACGTGATACAGAAAAAACGTTCTTAATGGCAGTTGAAGATGTATTCACAATTACAGGTCGTGGAACTGTTGCAACAGGTCGTATTGAACGTGGTATTGTAAAAGTAGGTGACAGCGTTGAAATCGTTGGTGTTGGTGAAACAAGAACAACAACAATTACTGGTATTGAAATGTTCCAAAAAACATTAGAAGAAGGTTTCGCTGGTGATAACGTAGGTATCCTATTACGAGGTGTTACACGTGAAAATATTGAACGTGGTATGGTATTAGCTAAACCAGGTACAATTAAACCACACACTAACTTCGAATCAGAAGTTTACGTTTTAACAAGTGATGAAGGTGGTCGTCGTACTCCATTCTTTACTGGTTACCGACCTCAATTTTATGTTAGAACAACAGATGTAACAGGTGCAATTACTCAATTTACAGCTGATGATGGATCAAGCGTTGAGATGGTAATGCCTGGAGATCGTATTAAAATGACTTCAGAATTCATTTACCCAGTTGCAATTGAAGAAGGTATGCGCTTCGCAATTCGTGAAGGTGGCCGAACAATTGGAGCAGGTGTAGTTTCTAAAATTGTTAAATAATTAAAAATTTTTATGGAAATGAAAACGAATGCCAAAATTCGTGTACGATTAGAGTCATTTAGTCATGAACTTTTAGTTTCTTCGTGTCAAAAAATTACTGAGACACTTAGCAATGCATCGTTAGATTCAATTGGTCTTGTAACATTGCCAACAGCCAAACGAATTTATTGTGTCTTACGATCGCCTCATGTGAATAAAGATTCACGTGAACATTTTGAAGTTCGTGTTCATAAACGAATGTTAGAAATTTATTATGACACTGAAGTGCCGATTTTTGATTTATTAACAGAAATTGATTTAGCTCCAGGAGTATTCTATCGTATTTGTTTATCATAAGATAAAAAAATACGATACTAATATAATTGAAAATAGTAAATCAAAATATCATTTGCTATTTTTAGTTTATTAATTGAATATTGATAAAGAACTTATTTATTCTAAATTATCATTTATAATGATTTTAGAATAAATAGTATAAATGGCGGTATAGCCAAGTGGTAAGGCCGTGGATTGCAAATCCTCTACCCCCAGTTCGAATCTGGGTGCCGCCTCGCTAATTTTTACTATAATATTGCATATAATGATTGCATTATATATTATATTGATAGTGCATATGGGAATGTGGTGAAATTGGTAGACACGACGGACTTAAAATCCGTTGCCTAGTGATAGGCGTGAGGGTTCAAGTCCCTCCGTTCCCAATAAGCTTTTATTATTAAGAATATTGAGTAAAATTGCTAATCCAGGAAAAATTATGTATAATATACTTTAAAGTGAATAGATTTTAAATAAAACTAATAGTTATTTCAAAATTTTTATATGTTTGAAAAATTTACAGAAGGGGCAATTAAAGTTATTATGTTGTCTCAAGAAGAAGCGAGACGAATGGGGCATAACTTTGTCGGCACTGAACAACTTTTACTTGGTGTTATTGGTCAACGTCACGGAATTGGTGCACGAGCACTAAAAAAACTGAAAGTAACTTTAAAGAAAGCACGAAAAGAAATTGAGTTATATATTGGCCGTGGAACAGGTTTCGTTGCTTCGGAGATTCCTTTTACACCCAGAGCAAAACGCGTTTTAGAAATGGCAGTGCATGAAGGTAAAGATTTAGGTCAGAATTTCGTTGGCACAGAACATATCTTATTAGCATTAATTGCAGAATCAGACGGTGTTGCAATGCGAACATTAGATAAACTGAATGTGGATATCCAAAAATTACGTAATTTAATCTTAACGTATATTGAAGAAACACAAGAAGAGATCTTACGACCATTAACACAAGCTGAAAAATTCTTATTAGAACGTGAGAAAAAAGGCAGTCCAACCCCAACTTTAGACGAATATGCAGAAAATATTACTAAAGAAGCAATTGACGGCAATTTAGATCCAGTTATTGGTCGTGAAAAAGAAATTGATGATGTTATCGCAGTTTTAGCACGTCGAACAAAAAATAACCCAGTTTTAATTGGTGAACCAGGGGTTGGTAAAACTGCCGTTGCAGAAGGTTTAGCCCAATTAATTCTAACTGAAAAAGTTCCTGATTTCCTAGATGGAAGTCTAATTATGGCATTAGACTTAGGTTCAATTTTAGCGGGTACAAAATATCGTGGTGAATTTGAAGAGCGATTAAAACGAATTGTAGAAGAAGCTCAAAATGATTCTGCTGTTATTATTGTAATCGATGAAATTCATACATTAGTTGGAGCTGGTGCTGCCGAAGGTGCGGTTGATGCAGCCAATATCTTAAAACCAGCCCTAGCTCGAGGCAAATTCCGTTGTATTGGAGCTACAACAAATGATGAATATCGTAAATATATTGAGCGTGATCCAGCATTAGAACGTCGATTCCAACCAGTACATGTAGAAGAACCAAGTGTTGGTACAACAATTGAAATTTTACGTGGGTTAAGATCAAAATTTGAACAACATCATACTCTAAGTTATCACGACAAAGCTTTAGAACAAGCGGCAATTTTATCAGATAAATACGTTGCTGATCGTTATTTACCAGATAAAGCAATTGATGTTTTAGATGAAGCAGGTGCACGTGTACGTTTAGAAAATCGACGTTTACCATTAGGCTTAAGAAGTTTAATGCATGAATTACAAGAGACTATCAAAGATAAAGAGGAATGCATTAAAGAGCATGATTTTGAAGCAGCAAAACAGTTATTAGATCATGAGATGGAAGTCCGAACTCATATTCGTATTATGAAACAATCGGCTTTAACAAACGAAGCTCGTGGTTTTAGTCGCCGAGATGTTGATATGGTAACAGAAACCGATGTGTCTGATGTAATCTCAAACTGGACCGGTATTCCTGTAACAAAAATTACGGGTTCGGAATCAGAACGTTTAATGCGCATGGAAGATACGATTCACGAACGTATTATTGGTCAGAAGCATGCTGTTATTGCTGTTTCTAAAGCTATTCGTCGAGCACGTGTAGGTTTAAGAAATCCAAACCGTCCAATTGCAAGTTTTATTTTTGCTGGTCCAACTGGGGTAGGTAAAACTGAATTAACAAAAGCTTTATCAGATTATATGTTTAGTACCGAGGATAGTATGATTCGGTTAGACATGTCAGAATATATGGAAAAACATACTGTTGCGAAGTTAATCGGTTCCCCTCCTGGATATGTTGGCTATAATGAAGGTGGTCAATTAACAGAAGCGGTTCGCTCAAAACCTTATTCGGTTGTTTTATTTGATGAGGTAGAAAAAGGTCATCCTGATGTATTTAATTTATTATTACAAATTCTAGATGA
>Ga0194126_10006382_pt1:0-5000 | contig 16846 bp, 17 predicted proteins | sample TA2KigC150mmetaG_FD_148641 | JGI IMG/M metagenome (GOLD analysis project Ga0194126, IMG submission 148641) | Freshwater microbial communities from Lake Tanganyika, Tanzania - TA2015035 Kigoma Deep Cast 150m | ecosystem: Environmental > Aquatic > Freshwater > Lake | place: Tanzania: Lake... | reverse complement strand
GATTTCTTTTTCCAAATCCTTGATTATTTGGATTATTTGTATAACCATCAATAAAATCCCAACTATAGATACTTCGATTTAAGTTCATTTTAACATTCTTTCGAATGACATATTCGACCCGATCTTCTTCAATTGTATTGATATAAATGATGGGATATCGAGCTTTTAAAAAAAGAGCCAATTCACTCGTAAATTTCATACGATATTTATTCAAAAAATTAGTTTATTAAATTAGTATTATAATTAGTTTTAACTAAAAAATTATTTATATATTAGAATAATGCCCATATACACTTCTAATATAAAATGATCAATAGAATAGATTAAAACTCCACGCTATTGATCATTAATCGAATGAATTTTTCGAAAAACGTATTAACAAATTGGCTTTTCGAATTAAATAATTTTTAATTAGCTACCAATTGCTAAGGTTTTACGACCTCTTTTCCGACGTGCACGAATTATTTTACGTCCTTGTGCTGTTGACATACGTGATCGAAAACCTGATAGTTTTAAAACTGAATATCGGCTTTTGTTTGATAATGTTTTTTTTGACATATTAAAATGAAATTAGTAATAAGTTGTTTATAAAATTGCTGATCGTAATAAGTCATAAATTACTACATGTCGTAATACTTTTTTACGATTCTCAAATAAGTAGAAAGCTTCTTGTTTGTATTCGTAGAGTGGGTTTCGTTGTCCATAACCTCGCCACCCTACAGCTTCGCGTAACAAGGTCATTTTTTGTAAATGTTCACGCCAAATTCGATCAATATTAAGTAGAATTATACTACGTTCTAAGTTCTCACATATTCCATCCCCATAAATTGCCAGTTCAGTCATTTTAGATTGATACGCTAACCAAAATTCATTGAATAAGTAAGTTTTTAATTCAATAAGACTGAACTCTCCAATTAAAGACTTTGAAGTTTTATTATAAATTAATGATAGGTCTTTTCCAAATAAGTTCTCAAATAACAAAAGAACCTCTTTGTTAGAATATTTCTCATTTTTTAGTTCTAAAAGAATATCTGTAATAATTTGTTCACCATATGCTAAGATATTTTTTTGGTTTGATGCACTATTTAAAATATAACGTCGCTCAAAATAAACAATGTTTCTTTGCTTGTTTAAAATATCATCATAGTCAAATAAATTTTTTCGCTGCTGATACGCTCTTTCTTCAACGCGTTCTTGTGCTGAATCAAGGCTTTTCGTTAAGAAATTTGATTCTAATGGTGAGTCATCTAGCATTTGAGTTTGCATAAAGTCTTGGATTTTAGCACCACCAAAAAGACGTAATAAATTATCATCTAAACTTAAAAAGAAGCGAGAGATTCCAGGATCACCTTGACGTCCACATCGTCCGCGTAATTGATTATCAACTCTTCGCGAATCATTACGTTCTGTACCAACAATGTAGAGACCACCCAGATTTTTTACCACCCGATTATCCAGTTCTTGCTGTTTTTGATAATGTTTAACTAACTGGTCAATCAAGAACTTAATAGAACAAAGATAAGAATTTGTTGGACTAGAAACTTTATCCGTTTCTCGCAAAATACGCAAGATCTCAATATCTGAAAGAGTCAAAAATTCTTTATCTGATATTAAAGAACTTAAAACACTTAAAAACTTTTGCGAACTACAATTAAATTGTGATTTTAATGGTGATTGCAGGATATTTAGTTTTTTTGTTAGAACAAAATTTCTTGCTACAGTTAGAATATCATATAATTCTTTTTGAATTTTAAAATTAATATTACCCCCAAGGATAATATCCGTTCCACGTCCAGCCATATTTGTGGCGATTGTAATGGCATTTTTTTTACCAGCCTGAGCAACGATTTCAGATTCTCGTCTTACATTTTCCGGTTTCGCATTTAAAATTTGATAAGATAAGTCATATTCATTCAATAATTGAGCTAACATTTCCGATTTCTCGACAGTAGTCGTTCCAATTAGAACAGGTTGACCAGTTGACGAAACTTTATTGCAGGTTTCCGCAATAGCACTCCATTTTGAAAACTGGTCTTTATAAATTAAATCTGGAAGATCTTGTCGTAGAGTAGGCCTTGCTGTTGGAATTTCTTCAACTGATAAATTATAAATTTTTTCAAATTCAATTTCAGCAGTCTTTCCAGTTCCAGTCATTCCTGACAGTTTTGGATATAGCAAGAAGAAATTTTGGTAAGTAATAGATGCAACTGTTTCGGTTTTTTGTCGAATCGGAAGACTTTCCTTTGCTTCAATTGCTTGATGTAAGCCATCACCCCAACGTCGGTCTGGCATAATTCGACCAGTAAATTCATCTACAATTACAATTCGATCATTCTGAACAATATAATTAACATTGTTTAAAAATAAACTATTCGCTTTGATTGCATTGATAATATAAGGAATCCAAGGGTCCCGAACATCATATAAATCCTGAATAGATAGAATTTGTTCAATTTGTTTACTACCTTGATCCGTTAGAATAATATTTTTATTCTTTTCATCAATCTTGTAATGAACATTTAATTCTAAATAATTGGTAATTTCTGCTGCAATAATATACTTATCAACAGGCGTTTCCATATTATCCGAAATAATTAATGGAGTTTGAGCTTCATCGATTAAAATGGAATCAACCTCATCAATGATACAATAGTTGAACGGTCGCTGTACAACATCCGTTAAATTTAACGCCATATTGTCGCGTAAGAAATCGAATGTCAATTCATAGTTAGTTACATATGTAATATCTGCATTGTAATTCTTCTTACGCTCGAACGATGTCATATCATTTTGGATTAAACCAGTATCAAATCCTAAAAACCGATAAATTTGCCCCATTGCTGTTTGATCGCGACTTGCTAAATAGTCATTTACGGTTACAATATGAACGCCTTTGTTTGTTAACGCATTTAAACTTGCTGCTAAAGTTGCAACCAGGGTTTTTCCTTCCCCAGTTTTCATCTCAGCAATTTTTTGGTTATTTAATACCAAACCACCAATTAATTGAACATCGAAGTGTCTTAATCCTAAAGTTCTCCGACTAGCTTCGCGAGTCAATGCAAATGATTCTGGAATTAATCTAGTTAAATCTTGCGTTTCTTTATACTGTTGTTTAAGTTTAAAATTTTGAACACGTAATTCATTATCACTCAATGTTTTTAAATTTTCTTCAAGAAGATTAATTTCACTGATTAAAGTTTGATAATTAGTTCTAAAGGAATTAGTTTGAAATAAGTTTTTTCGCATTTAAAAATTGTTTATAATATTTCCTACGCAACTACATTTACTCGTTTTTGTTTTCCTTCTTGGTAATCAAACTTAATTGTTCCATCCGTTAATGCAAATAATGTGAAATCTTTTCCACATCCAACATTTGCCCCAGGTTTAAACTGCATCCCACGTTGACGGATTAAAATATTACCTGCTCGAACTTTCTCTCCACCAAAGCGTTTTACTCCTAAACGTTGAGCATTCGAATCTCGACCATTTTTTGTGCTTCCTGCACCTTTCTTGTGTGCCATTTATTTTAGCTCCTATGTTATTTAATTTTAATAATTCTTATTTTTAACTTACAACGATATCTTCAATAAATACTCGAGTTAGTTCTTGACGATGACCTTGTTTTTTACGTGTTTTTTTCTTTGGTCGCATTTTATAAACGATAGTTTTCTTGCCACGTAAATGCTCTAGAATTTTACCTTTAATTTTCACACTTTCTAAATAAGGTTTTCCAACTAAAAGATTTCCTTCATTGTTTAAAAGTAAAACACGATTAAATGTAATCTGTTTTCCTAACTCAGTGGGAATTCGATTGAAATCGTAGTATTTACCAGTTTCAATCCAAAATTGTCTTCCACTAATTTCGACAATTGCATATTTCATAATACTATAAATTAATTTATTTTTATTTACTCGTATCATACTAAAAATTTTTTGAAACCGTCAACTTTTTAAGCATCTGATTTAACTTTCAATTCTCTTTTTTAGTCGATTTAGTTCCAGATAAAAGAATTCAAATGCTTTCGATTTATAGCACTCTGGGTTGCTAAGAATGGATAGTTTTCGAGTAATTTTAATATTTTCAATATTAATAACTTCAATTCTTTGAAGCTGAAGTTCTTTCTCAATTGCTGATGATGATACAAAAGCAGCTCCTAGTCCTAAACTAACTGCTGTTTTAATACCTTCTATAGAATTTAATTGTAAAATTGTTTTTAATTGATTAGTTTCAATTTGATTTTGAGTTAATATATTATCAATGAATTTTTTAATGGTCGAATTTGAATTTAAGGTAATAAAATCTAAACAATAAAGATCTTCTTTTTTGATTAATTTTTTCTTCGCAAATGGGTGTGATTTTGAAATAATTAAACGAAGTTCGTCATAAACAAAGGGTTGAATAGTTAAATTGCGCTGTAAATCGTCAGATATTTCACCGCCAACAACAGCTATATCAATCTCTCGATTAATAATATGTTTAGCAATAATTCGACTCGAGTTTACTTGGATTTTTAAATCAATTTGAGGATAATTTTGAGCAAATAAAGCTAAAATTCTAGGCATTAAATATGTTCCTATTGTTTGGCTGGCTCCTACGGTTAAATTTCCACGCTCTCCATTTTTTAAATCAATTAAAGCTCGACAGCTTTCTTCACATAGAGCCAGAATTCGTTCAGCATATTGTAATAATACTTGTCCATTTTCAGTTAATGATATTTTATTTCGTTCACGATTAATTAATAATGTATCGAGATTTCGTTCTAAAATTTTTATTTGTTTGCTTAGCGAAGGTTGTGAAATATACAATACAGCTGCAGCTTTCGTAAAATTTTTTTCAGTTGCAATTGCTTTTAAAATTCGAAGTTGTTGAAGAGTAAAAGGAAGCATTAGTTAATAAGAGTTATTAAAATAAAAAATTAATAAAGATTATTAAATGTTAAAAAAGTACAGGTAGAGAGACTCGAACTCTCACAACCAAAGTTACTAGAACCTAAACCTAG
>Ga0194126_10006371_pt1 | contig 16854 bp, 15 predicted proteins | sample TA2KigC150mmetaG_FD_148641 | JGI IMG/M metagenome (GOLD analysis project Ga0194126, IMG submission 148641) | Freshwater microbial communities from Lake Tanganyika, Tanzania - TA2015035 Kigoma Deep Cast 150m | ecosystem: Environmental > Aquatic > Freshwater > Lake | place: Tanzania: Lake... | reverse complement strand
AACATCACGACGCGAGCCGCAATCGTCTTGGCACTCGCCACGCAGTCGGTGAGCGACTTCCCCGCATCGTGCGCGGTGAGGAACCCGGCTGCAAACGCATCGCCGGCACCCGTGGCGTCGACGACATTCGCAACGGCATCCACCGAAAACGTGAGCACATCACCGTCTGGCGACCACACATGGATCGGCTGTGCAGCGTCCTTCACCACCACACGTCGCGCACCATGCAACGAGGTCGGCGCCAAGCCAGCTGCTTCCGCTTCAGCACGCGTGCACAACACGACGTCGGGTGACAACTCAGCGAGCAGTGTCTGCACGACGCTTGCACCAAGTTGTGCAATGAGTGCCACCGACGAGAGGTCGAGTGAGACGACGGCATCATTCTCCCGCGCAGCGCGTACGGCGTTGTGCACCGTCGTGCGAATCGGTTCGTGTGAGAGCGAGTACAGCGGCACGTGCAGCATCGTGACGGAGTCCAGCCATGCCGGGTCCCACTGCGAAAGCTGTGTCGCACTACCTCGATCGGTCAGCATCGTGCGCTCGCCGTCAGTCGTCGCCATGACCACGATCGAACCCGTTCGACCGACTCGCTCGCCACAAACGTCGACACCATGACGTGTGAGCTGACCAATCAACGAGTCACCAAGTGAATCGCTGCCAATGCATCCGACGAAGCGCGACGCGCCACTCAACTTCGCCGCGAAGTAGGCGACGTTCGCCGCGCTACCACCACGACGTCGCACGATGGTGGCCGCAGTATCCGTGTCGCGCTGCACGTGATCGTGCAGTTGCACGACGATGTCTTCAATCAGATCGCCAACCGCGCAGATCATGACCCTCTAGATGGTGGTGACTGTCTTTCCGTCACCACATTGGATAGGTATCAGTTTCGCCCTTTGGCCGACGCTTTCGTTTTCCGATCAGTATGGCAATGGCGATAATCACAGTGGCCCCAACCACAGTGACGAGACGCATAACTCAGACTCTACAGCGATTGCTGCAGTGCCTTGGCAATTCTTCGGTATCCGGAGGATGTGAAGTGAACGCGGTCGACATAGGTGAGCTCTTCCGTAACTCCATGTCTTGGCAACTCTGCGTTTAAATCAATGAAGTCAACTCCGAGTTCGGCGAGCCGAGCCTGCAAGGAGTCTCGATAACCGATGTACAGCGATTTGTCGAGCCGCATGAAAGCGTCATTGAGATTTGGATCAATCCGTTCAAGTAAAGAAAAGAGTTCGGCTTCTGCTCCTGACGGCTTGTGGTCTGACCAGAATGCCGTTGGCTGAAGCGCGAAGATGATCCGGGCACCAGCAGGCGCGAGAACTGACTTCCACAACTCCAAACTTTGACAAGTAGTTTCAGTGGCAAGTCGAATGACTTCGTTGGCTGAGCGACGACTCGGAACAGGGGTCGAACGATTGGGACGAATGATCTCAACGAGTCTCTTAAACCGTCCACTAGTGGCCGATTGCATACCTTGTTCGAAGGCTTGCTGGAAGTAGAACGCTCCGAGCGGCAACTCAAAGGGCAGACTCCGCTGCGCAAGAAAAAGATTATTGAAGCCGGAGACGATGAGAACCGTCTTGACTTTTGGCAGCCGAGAAGCAAAGTGCGCATAGAGCGCAAACTCCTGAAAGGCTGTGTAGCCACGTCCGCCCAGGTTCAACCAGGGTTCTGCGGTGAGTTCTGCAAGATGCGAAGCGATCGTCCCTGTGTCGTCTTCAGCACCTACCCCGAATGCGGTTGATGCACCGACAACTAGAGAAACTGAGGATGAAGATGGCGGATTGATTGGGGAGAGTTTTGTGCCATTGAACACCGAGTGCCGAAATCCGAAGTTATCGGTGGTGACGTGGGATGTTGAGTAGTTGGGGGTATGAAAATACATGATGTACGGATGCCAGACGGATCCAAGATTGTCGTAACTCCGCATCTGCGGAACTCGGCGGTATCTCTGCTCCTGGACTTCAGTCAAGTGTGAACGCTCCTTCGTAGCGCTGACGTTCCACCGTTTGCTCGTCTTTGTAGAGCACACAATTCTCGATGACGAGTACTTCAATGTCAGTACCCATAAAGCATCGGAAAGCGTCTTCTGGCGACTCCACGATCGGTTCGCCGCGCACGTTGAAAGACGTGTTGACGATTACCGGACATCCAGTGAGCCTCTTGAACTCCGATATGAGGGCGTGGTAGCGCGGGTTGGTCTCTCGATGCACGGTCTGAATCCGTGCCGAATAATCGACATGCGTTACAGCGGGGATTTCCGAGCGGACTTGGTTGAGCAGCTCAATTCCGTAGAGCCGGTCACTTCCTTCAGGATGTATCTGTCGAGTTGCCACTACGTCTGCCACAAGCAGCATGTAGGGGCTGTCAGCATCCATGTCGAACCACTCAGATACGTCTTCACGCAGCACACTCGGTGCGAATGGTCTGAATGACTCTCGGTACTTCACCTTCAGATTCAACACCTTCTGCATGTCTCGTGAACGTGCGTCAGCAATGATTGAGCGTGCGCCGAGCGCGCGTGGTCCGAACTCCATTCGACCCTGAAACCAGCCAACTGCCTTGCTTTCAGCAAGGGCAGTCGCAGTCTTGTGAATCACCTCATCAACTTCGTGAGTCGTGAAGATTGCGCCGAGGGCGCTCAACCGACGTTGAACATCGTTCGGAGAATATTCGGGACCCAGATATGAGCCGTGCATCGCGTCAGTGGCAACGACTGTGCGTGGCTGCTTCGCATGGAGGTGATACCACCCCAGCGCTGCACCGACAGCACCGCCTGCATCACCTGCTGCAGGCTGAATCCAGAGTTTGTCGAAGGTCTTGGCCCGCAGGAGTTCGCCGTTCGCTACACAGTTAAGCGCAACCCCGCCAGCAAGGCAGAGGTTCTTCTGGCCGGTGCTACTCGCGACGCCGGATGCCAATCTGAGTACGACCTCTTCGGTGACTGCCTGAATCGATGCCGCAAGATCCATGTGGTGCTGTTCAAGGGGCGACTCGGAGGCTCGCGGTGCAAATCCAAAGAGATCGTGGAACTTTGCATTCGTCATTGTTCGTCCGGCGCAATAGTCGAAGTAGCTCATGTCGAGTCGGAACGAGCCATCGTCTGCTACTTCAATGAGATGCTTTCGAATAGTGTCGGCGAAACGCGGAATCCCATACGGGGCAAGACCCATGACTTTGTACTCACCAGAGTTCACTTTGAAGCCGGTGTAGGCCGTGAATGCTGCATATAGCAAACCGAGTGAATGTGGGAAGTGAATCTCCTTGATGATGTCAATGGAATTGCCCCGACCGACGGCCAGCGACGTGGTGGTCCATTCGCCCACACCATCCATCGTCAAGATTGCGGCCTCGTCAAATGGAGAAGGGAAGAATGCACTCGCTGCGTGACTGAGGTGGTGCTCTGAGAAATACAACTTGTCATCCCACTGCACCGACGAATCGAGGTGTTTTGATAACAGGCGCTGGAGTTCTCGCCGCTGAAAAAGTTTGTCGCTCAGCCAACTGGTTTGCGCATCGAGGAACGTCGCGAGTCCGCGCGGGGCATATGCGAGGTGAGTTTGCAGCAGCCGTTGAAACTTTAGGTACGGCTTGTCGTAGAACACGACCGCATCAAGTTGGTTTGCTCGAACGCCGGCATGGTCCAAACAGAAGCGCACCGCATGGATGGGGAAGGACTTGTCGTGCTTTTTTCGGGTGAACCGTTCCTCCTGGGCAGCTGCAGCCACCTGACCGTCCACAACGAGAGCCGCAGCAGCATCGTGATAGTAGGCGGAGATGCCGAGGACTCTCACGACATCTTCAGGCTAGTTGTGGCGACGTTATGACAACTTGTCAAATCGGGTTGGTTGACTCTGGTGAATGTGTCGCTCAGACCAAAAACTCGCAGCCGACTTTGGACGACGCAAAGCGAGAGGATCAAAGCCGATGACTTTAAGAACAAGAGCAACGGGCGTCACAATCAAGAAGAAAACAACACTAAGAAGAATTCTGGCAAGAATCCTTCGGGCGCCCCTCATCGAATCTCACTCATATCGGATCTATCACTCGAAGAAGAGCTGAAGATTTCAGACCGAGAGCAGGTCGCGGGCGCCGGTGTCGCTCGAGGGATGGCGCAACTTGCTCATCGCGCGTGCCTCGATTTGGCGGATGCGTTCACGTGTGAGGTTGAACGCTTCGCCGACTTCCTCGAGTGTGCGTGGTTCGCCGCGGTCAAGCCCGAAGCGCAGGGCGAGAATCTCGCGCTCGCGCTGGTCGAGCGGGGCGAGCAGACGGTTGATCTCCTCGGGCAACAGTGCAGTTGCCGCCACCTCGAAGGGTGACTCGACCGAACGATCCTCCACCACGTCGCCGAGTTCGGCATCACCGTCTTCGCGTAGTGGTTCGCTCAAGGAGAGCGGCTCGTTGGCGAAACGCAACGCCTCGGTGACCTTGTCTTCGGGCATCTCGACCTCGGCCGCGAGCTCGGCGAGCGTTGCCGGGCGACCAAACTTCAGCTCCAAGCGCGAGCGGGCCTTCTGCAGTCGCGCCAGCGTGTCGCCGGCATGAACTGGCAGGCGGATGGTGCGGCCGGTGTTCGCGATGCCGCGGGTGATTGCCTGGCGAATCCACCAGGTGGCGTAGGTGGAGAACTTGAAACCCTTGCGCCAGTCGAACTTCTCGACGGCATGCATGAGACCGAGGTTGCCCTCTTGGATGAGGTCGAGCAGCGGTAGCCCTGACGCCTGGTATTTCTTGGCAATCGACACCACGAGCCGCAGGTTGGACTGCACGAATTGGCGCTCGGCACGCGTGCCGAGGCGGGCGATTTTGCGCAGTTCACGTTTGCGCTGTGCGTCGAGGCGTGCCGGATTGTCGAGCTGCTTCTCGGCAGCCTTGCCCTCTTCAATTTCTTTCGCTAAACGAACTTCGTCGTCTTTGGTGAGGAGAACGTACTGGCCGATGTCGGTGAGATAGAGACGTACGAGATCTTCTTCGTCTCGATCAATGCGATCCTTGGCCATTCTGCGCCCCCACCCCTATGTGAAACCGAATATGACAATCGCGCCCGGTGAGGGGCGCGAGCGCGCTCAACGATACCGACTGCCTCCAAATCCACAACCTCGCAGCAGCAAGATTTTTCGGGGAATTTTGCACTGCGCCGACCAGTGGCGAACTTTGACCAAGAAGCGCGGTGCGCGGTTCCCATGCGCTTCGCACTGTGACCGATGAGTCTGCAAATCACCGTGGAGTCATTTGCAGGACACCTTATTATGAAGGCATGTCCAACCCCGTCCTCAACGAATCCACTTTCGACAAGATGCGTCAGCGTCACGCCGGCGAACCCGGCTGGGGCGTAGCGAGCGGTCAGCCCACCGGCACGTGGGCGCCGCCGATGACCGATGGCCCAACCACCAAGTACCACCCCGGCGTCATGACCGTGAGCGGTGCTGCGAGCGCCAGCCTCGTGCTCTTTGCACTGTTGTTGATTTCTGCCGCCGTCGGTTGGATTGCAGTCGCCGAACCGGAACCCAACAGATTGTCGTTCCCGCCGATGGCGTTCGTCGGTGCAATCGTCGGTTTCATCGCCGTCATCGTCACGATGTTCAAGCCGATGCTGTCGCACATCCTCGGCCCGGTGTATGCAGTGGGGCAGGGGCTATTCGTTGGCGCCCTCTCCAAGATGTTCGATGCCATGTACTCGGGCATCGTGCTGCAAGCAGTCGGCACCACGCTCGCAGTGTTCGGCGTGATGCTGTTCTTGTATCGCACCCGCGTCTTGCGTGTCACCGACAAGTTCCGTCGCATTGTGATCGGGGCCACGCTCGGCGTGGCAGTGCTGTACTTGGTCTCGTTCGTCATCAGCCTTTTCGGGGCCAACGTGTCGTTCATCAACAGCAGCAGCGGCATCGGCATCCTGTTCAGCCTGTTCGTCGCGGGTCTGGCGGCCTTCAATCTGGCGTTGGACTTCGACTTCATCGAGAAGGGTGAGCAGATGGCGTTGCCGCAGCGCATGGAGTGGTTCGCGGCGCTCGGTTTGCTGGTCACCCTCGTCTGGCTGTACCTCGAGGTGTTGCGCCTGCTCGCCAAGTTGCGCGATCGCTAGACGCTCGCCAGCAACTGGCTAAATGAGCGCCCCACAAACGCTTTCCTAACGCCGTGCAGCAGTCGAACGATTGGCTGCGCAAGCACGCTGACGGTAAGTCTCGCTGCTGGTGGTGCGGAGATGACCCGCTTTACGTCGCGTATCACGATGACGAATGGGGTCGGCCCGTGCACGACGACCGGCGGCTGTACGAAAAGATCTGTCTCGAAGGGTTTCAATCGGGTCTGAGTTGGCTCACCATCCTGCGTAAGCGGGAGAACTTTCGGTGCGCCTTTGCCGACTTTGACTTTGAAAAGGTGGCTGCGTTCACCGAGCGCGACGTCGCCAGATTGCTGGGTGACGCCGGCATCGTGCGCCACCGGGGAAAAATCGAGTCGACCATCAATAACGCGCGTCGATGTATCGATCTGGTCAATGAAGTTGGTTCACTCGATGCCTTCGTCTGGCAGTTTGCAACGCAAGAACGTGAGGGCGACCGCGCCACGCCTCCAGGACTACCGTCTCACACGCCCTCGTCGACACGTCTGTCGAAGGAATTGAAACGCCGCGGTTGGAGTTTCGTCGGCCCGACGACGATGTATGCATTCATGCAGTCAGTCGGTGTCGTCAACGACCACCTTGATGGCTGTTGGGTGCGCTAGTCAGCCGTTCTGTTTGTCGAGGCGCTCGAGCATCAACTCAATCTCGGCGAGTTGTGCTTCGATCTCATCAAGATCAAGTGGCTCGTCGTGTTGGTTGCTCGTGTCGCTCATCCACGAACAGAGTAGGCGACTGCGTCGACGGTCGCGTGCACCGCTAGCGTGACCCGTTATGCCATTACAGTTTCCGCCGTTCGACGGTTCCGCCAAGAAACAGCAACGCTTTGCCGAGCCACCGGAGATGGGTATCGATGCAACGAAGCGCTACACCGCCACGATGAGCACGTCGCTCGGCGAGATCATCATCGCGCTCGACGCAGCGGCCGCACCACGAACGGTGAACAACTTCGTGTTCCTGGCGCTGAGTCACTATTACGACGGCGTCATCTTCCATCGCATCATCAAGAATTTCGTCTGTCAGGGCGGTGACCCCGAAGGTTCGGGCCGTGGCGGCCCCGGTTATCGATTCGGTGACGAACTACCGAAGCCCAATCAGTACAAGGTCGGTTCGTTGGCGATGGCCAATGCGGGCCCGAACACCAATGGATCACAGTTCTTCATCATCAGCGGCCCCGACGGCTGCCGTCTGCCACCGCAGTACTCGCTGTTCGGGCAGGTCGTGAAGGGCATCGATGTCGTTGAGACGATGCAGAACGTGCCGACCGGCGCAGGCGATCGTCCGAAGACCGACGTCGTCATCAACTCGGTCACGATCACCGTCGCGGACTAGACCCGCGTGGCGCAGCCTCGCTCGCGTGGTGCCGTCGAGCTGTCGCTAACAGAAGCCAGGCGAGTCGCGTTAGCCGCCCAAGGTTTCGGTCGTGAGTATCGGGGTAGTGATGCCAGTCAACTGCAGAAATTGCTCACCCACGTTGGCGTTCTGCAGATTGATTCCGTCAATGTTCTCGTGCGCAGTCAGGAGTTGCCGATCTTTGCGCGCATCGGTGCCCATGATCGGCGAGTCGTGTCGAACGCGGTGACCAAAGGCAAGATGTTCGAGTACTGGGTGCACGAAGCGTCCCTCGCACCGGTAGATCTGCATCCGCTCATGCGCTGGAAGATGCGACGGCCACATCCATGGCTTGGCAACTACTACTCCCGCAACAGAGCGTTGGTAGAGCGCCTCTATGCGCGTGTGCGCGCCGACGGCCCACTGAAGGCAGCGGAGGTTTCTACGCGCGTCGGTAGGAAGGGCACCTGGTGGGACTGGGATGATGCGAAGTCGGCGCTCGAGTATCTCTTTTATGCCGGTCGCGTCACCACACGGGCCCGCGATATCGACTTTGCCCGCGTGTACGACCTGCCCGAACGCGTGTTACCGCGAAACGTGCTCAATGCCGAGACCCCGAGCGAGCTTGATTCGCGCCGCGAGTTGCTGCGTCGTGCCTGTGAACATCTCGGTGTCGCGACCTTCACCGATCTGGCGGATTATCACCGCCAGAAGCCACGAGATGCCCGCGCCGCACTCGACGCCCTCGTTGAAGATGGTGCTCTACGAACAGCGACCGTGGAGGGATGGGATGAAGTTGCCTACGTACCAAAGCGTCTCACCATTCCACGGCGAGTAACGACGTGTGCCTTGCTGTCCCCGTTCGACTCACTGGTGTGGAATCGTGACCGCAACGAACGTCTCTTTGACTTTCACTACCGCATCGAGATCTACACACCCAAGCCCAAACGACGATTCGGCTATTACGTGCTGCCGGTGCTCTGCGGTGAACGACTCGTTGGTCGTCTCGATATGAAGGCGGATCGTCACGCGGGTGTGCTGCGCGTCGAAGGTGCCTACCTCGAGAGAGGCGTCGCGGCGAAATCGGTGGCTGCCCCGATTGCTGCGCGATTACGTGAAATGGCATCATGGCTCGGACTCGATGATGTCGCAGTCGCCCGACGGGGTTCACTGGCGACGCCACTCGTAGCGTTGTGCAAGTGACTCCACTCATCGCCGTTGCGGGGCGCACCGGCGCACCGAGTCGCGTGTCGCGCGATGAAGTGGCGTTTGCGGGCAAGCGTTATCTCAACTCGATCCTGCGTGCCGGTGGGGAACCCATCGTTGTCGCACCGCAGGTGTTCACCGATGACGATGCGAACGAGTTGTTGTCGCGATTCGACGCACTGGTCCTGATGGGTGGCCCCGATGTCGACCCATCGCTGTACGGCCAGCAGGCGTCGTTGAACGTCTACGGGGTATCGCCGCAGCAGGATCGTTTCGAGACCGCAATGTTGCATGGTGCCTTGGCGAATGAATTGCCGGTGCTCGCGGTGTGTCGCGGTATGCAGCTCACCAACGTGGTGCTCGGTGGCACATTGGTGCAACATCTCGGTGACTTACCGAATGCCGCGTCACTCGTCGCACATGCGCCGGGCGAATTCCCGGTCGGGGCGGAGTTTGCCCTGCACGAGGTGGAGCTGGTGCGCGACTGCTGGCTTGCGCGGGCAACCGGCGCGACCCGTATCAACGGCGCGTCGTTTCATCATCAAGGCATCGACCGACTGGCAACGGGTTTTCGACCCGTCGGACACGCACCCGACGGGCTGCTTGAAGCCATCGAACATGAACGCCATCACATCATCGGGGTGCAGTGGCACCCGGAAGACACTTCGGCAGATGACTCGCAACAGCAGGGCATCTACCATGCGTTCGTTGAATTGTCGCGTTGAGCGACTATTGGTCGGTCGGCGGCTGCCACACTCGACGGGGCATCGCCCAGCGAATGACCCGCGTGATTGCATCACCCAGAGGTCGCAACGCGACCCTCTCGGTGACGGGCAGGTACGGCAATTGCAGATGCGGTCGTGACCAACGAGGCAGTGTCGCGATGGTCGCTGCAATCAGCAGTGAATATGCGGCTTGTGCAACCGGCGGTAGCGGCGGCTCAAACAGTAGGTAGCGCATCGCGTCGCGTGATTCCTTAGTACCGCGAACCTCGTTGCGGTACGACGAAATTTGGTCGTGCAGCGCACGCACCGACTCCGGTGGGGCGGGCACGCCGAGTTTGCGGGCGATGAGCGCCGCATCCTGCACGTATCCGTCACAACCAGCGGAGTCAAGCGGGAACTCGCCGAAGCGTTGGTGCGCCACGAGAAAACTGTCGATTTCCACGATGTGCACCCAGCGCAGCAAGTGCGGATCTCGAGCGGAATACGTTCGCCCGTCACTCGCCGTACCCACGACCCGTTCGTGCACACGATTGACGAGGTCGACGGCGCGCTGCGCCTCCGACTCTGGGCCGAACGAAGTGGCGGCCAGGAAGTCGGCCGTGCGCTGCAAACGACCCCATGGGTCGTTGCGATAATCAGAATGTTGCGCAACACCGGCCATTGCCAGCGGGTGCAGTGACTGTACGAGCAATGCCCGTAGTCCACCGATGAACATCGACGCGTCAGCGTGCACACGACGAATTGGACGATCTTCACTGAACCAACGTGGCGCCGTCGGCTCGAGCAACTGCATCAGACGCGTTTCACCGTCAGGGCCGGCAACGCGGTCACGCAGCGCCTTGGTAAGACTCTCGCGCACGGTTGACAGCGCATCGTTCAGGCTGTCGCGCGACAACCTGACGTCGTTTAGTGCGGGAGGCAACAATCTCACCACTACATGGTGCCACCACCCGAGACCATCGGTACTCTGGAAGTTGTGGCTGTCACGAGTGATTCGAACACCGCGATGCCGCGCTGGGTGCCACGTGCCATTGTGCTGCTGTGGCTTGGATTCCTCGGCACGGTACTCATGCAAGAACTATGGGATCGGCTGTTTGGCTTCCTCTTGCTACTCGTGATTTCGCTGTTCATCGCGCTGGCAATCGAGCCGGGCACCAATCGTCTTGCGCGTCGCGGGATGAAGCGGGGTACGGCGACCGCGCTCATCTTGGCGGGTGTCGCCGTCGTGGCAATCGGATTCGTGGCCGTGATGGGGGCGTTGATTGCCGATCAAGCGTCGGAACTTGCCGACAACCGCGACCAATACGTCACTGACGTGGTGGGCTTTCTTAACGACACGTTCGGCGCCAACTTGGATGCTGCTGAAGTCATCGACTCCATCGACGATCCGAGGGGCCCCGTGCGGGAGTTCTTGAATTCGCAGGCGGACCGCGCCGTGCAGCTCGGTGTGTCGGCCTTCAGCACGCTCTTTCAGGTGTTCTCGATCTTGCTGTTCACGTTCTACCTAGCGGCCGACGGGCCCAAGTTGCGCCGCACGATTTGCAGCTGGTTGCGACCCGAACGACAGCGCACGGTGCTGGACATCTGGGAACTGGCGGTCGACAAGACCGGCGGCTACCTCTCGTCACGCGCGATTCTCGCCGTCGTCTCATCGTTCCTGCACTGGATCGCATTTCAAGCCATCGGCACGCCCGCACCGATAGCGCTCGCCCTGTGGGTAGGTGTCGTATCACAGTTCTTGCCGGTGATCGGTATCTATGTCGCAGGTGCGTTGCCATTGCTATTGACCGTCATCGACTCACCGCTGAAGGCACTCTTCGTCTTGGGCTTCATCGTGGTGTATCAACAGATCGAGAACTTCCTCATCGCCCCGAAGATCACCGCGCAAAAAATGCAGTTGCATGCGGGTGTCGCATTCGCATCGGCAATCATCGGCGGTGCCGTGCTCGGGCCGACCGGGGCAATTCTCGGTTTGCCGGCTGCCGCCGTCATTCAGGGCATCCTCAGTTCGGTGGGCGAGCGATACGAAGTGGTGGAGAGTGATGGGGACGGAGCCGAGTGACACACACCCGCGCTCGTTGGTCGGTGGTCCGCTTCGCGGTCGTAGCGGTGTGTGCCACGGCCCTCTTCACCGGTGCACCAGCGCTCGCCACGCAAGGCTCGGGCGGCGACACCACAACTGGAACGGCAGCGGATGCCTCACCATTGCCGTCGATTGCACCGAACATCAGCGAGACTCGACGATTCGCGCCACGTTTGCCGAAAAACACCGGCGAGGGTCGTCGTGTGGTCTACAGCAACTCGTTGCAGTGGGTGTGGGTCGTCGACAAGAACGAACAAGTAGTGCGCTCGATGCCCGTCTCGGGTCGACGGGGTGTGCCCGCACCTGGCACGTACCAAGTCTCTAGTCAGCGTCCGTGGTCATTCAGCCTTGACTTTGAAGGGGTCAACTTTCGGTGGATGACGCGATTCGCAATCGGTCCTGCAGGCGGCAACATCGGCTTCCACGAGATCCCCCGCAAAGACGGCGAGGTGATGCAGACCGAGGCACAACTTGGTTCGTTTGCAGGTTCAGGTTGCATCCGCATGGCTACTACGGATGCAAAGTTCGTATACGAGTGGGCGCGTCCCGGCACACAGGTAGTGGTGACGCGCTAAATAATTGTTGCGTTAGAAGCGTGACATTTCGTTCTTGAACAACTCGAGCCCGAGGTTGCCCAAGCCGAGTGCGTAGGTGTGCCAAGCACGCAGGTCGAATGCGGGCCCGTGTTTGGCCTTCGCCTCGTCACGTAGTTGCAGCCACACCCGCTCGCCGAGTTTGTAGGAGATCGCTTGTGCCGGCCATCCGAGGTAGCGGTCGATCTCCGAGCGGTTGAAGGCCTCATCGCTCGATGAACGAGCCGACAAGAACTCAAATGCCAACTCCGGGTTCCATGCTTCGCCGGCATGCCACGGCCAATCTTTCGGAATCTTCTTGTCGCAGTGCATACCAATGTCAACCACGACACGAGCGGCGCGGAAGGCCTGTGCGTAGAGAAAACCCAGCCGATACTCGGGTCGGGCCAGAAACCCGAATTCATCCATCAAGCGCTCGGCGTACAGTGCCCAGCCCTCGCCGTGACCGCTGACGAACTCGTTGCGCTGAAAGCGCGACAACTTCTCACGGTTGACGATGGCCATCCCGATTTGCAAGTGGTGCCCTGGCACGCCTTCGTGATAGGCGGTTGTCGGTTCACTCCATAACGGAAACCGTGTGCGGCCATTCGCCGGGTACCACGTGCTACCGGGTCGCGTGAGGTCTTCGCTCGGCGGCATGTAGTACTGCGCTGCTGCACCACCCGGCGGTGAGATCTTCGCTTCGATCGTGCGAATTCCCTGCGGAATGTCGAAGTGATCATTGGAGATGAGAAAGTCCATCGCATCGTCCATGAGGTCTTGCAGCCATTGGCGCAGGTTCTCCTCACCATCAATTGCCTCTGGTGACTCGTTGTCGAGAAACGAGCGCACGTCGTCGAGGGCGGCACCCGGCTTGATTTCTTGGGCGCACTTGCGAAGTTCAATGTCCAGTCGACGAACCTCCTCGAGTCCCCACTCGTAGGCGTCGTCGGCGTCGATATCCATCCCGAGGTAGCGCCGTCGCGCAAGGGCGTGGCGTTCTTCGCCGACACCGTTGCGTGGGTCGGCGACAGGCGCATAGGTGTTGCGCAGAAACGCGGCGGTTTCCGACAATGCTGCTGCGGCTTCTTTCGCTGCGGCGCGGAGTGCTTCCATCGGTGCACCGTTCACGGTGCTGGCCTGTTCGGCGAGTGAAGCAAAGAAGCCGGGCTGTCCGGCACCACCAGCCCAGCCCTGGAGCATGTCGGCGACAGCAAGCACTTGACGACGTGGGGCTACAACCTTTCGCTGCATGCCGAGTTGCCATGACTCGCGCATGCCCTTGAATGCGTCGGGCACTCGTGACATGCGCTCGGCAATCGTCGTCCACTGCTCGGCAGTCGAGGTCGGCATCAGGTCGAACACGGAGCGCGCGTAGTCGACGTCGCCCGCCAACACGCGAATCGTGCGCAAGTGTTCGCCGGCGGCATACTCGCGCTCGGACATCTCCAACGAGTTGCGCAGCACACCAGCAGCGAGACGGTCGCTATCGCTTGACTGGTCGAGCGTCGACAGTTTGGCCAGGGTTGAGCGGGTGAGTGTCTCGCGCGCTTCATTGCCCGCCGGACTGAAGTCGGTCATCAAGTGATCGCTGCCGGGAATTCCGAGCGCGGTGGCGTATCCGGGGTCGAGTGCCGCGAGGCGTTCGATGAAGGCATCGGAGAGTTCAAACACGGGTGAAGACATGGCGTTCACCCTAAATCGTCGGGTGTGCGAGGCTCAAAGCGTGGGGGAATCGGTGGTTCGGCGTCGTGCGTTGATCACCGGGGCCTCGTCAGGAATTGGCGAGGGCTTCGCTGGTTGGTATGCCGCCCAGGGCTACGACGTCGTACTGGTGGCCCGTGATCGGTCGCAACTTGAACGAGTGGCCGCGAACGCACGCGCTCGTGGAGTGCAGGCAGAAGTCATCGTGGCCGACCTCTCCGCGAAACAGGGTGTTGAATCGGTGGGGGCACAATGCGGGAGTGTCAATGTGCTCGTTGCAAATGCCGGGGTGACGCATGCGGCCAAGGTCGGCACGACTGATCGCGACACGCTCGATGGGATTGCGTATCTCATGTCGGCGGGTGTCGTGAGGTTGTGCGAGATCGTGGTGCCGCGAATGATCGACCACGGTGGTGGCGATGTGATCATCGTGTCGAGCATTGCGGCGTTCACTCCGATGCGCAAGGCGGGGCCATACGCTGCCGCAAAGTCGCATATCACCTCATATGCACGCAGCTTGGCACTGGAAGTACACGGCAGAGGCGTACGTGTCGTTGCCGTGTGCCCGGGTTATGTGCGCACTGATTTGCATCGCCGGGCCGGGCTCGAACATCTGAGTCGCAAAGTTCCCGCCTGGATGTGGCTGACGACCGACGATGTCATTCGTTCCTCGCAACGGGCACTTGCCGGTCGCAAAACTGTGGTGGTGCCTGGTGCGGTGTATCGACTGGTGCTGCCGTTCTTGTCGTCTTCGCTGGCACAGAGCGTGTGGCGACGCCTGACACGTCGCGCGTAGTTGCGGCTAGTTGTGCGACTTGTCGCGCAGGTGGCTGCCGACGTGACCAATCACGACACGACGGCCCTGGGCATCCACATAAAAGTAGATGCGCGCCTCGTTGCAGCGCACATGAGGCCCGAGTTGCACCGGGGCGCCCTGCCACATGATGGTGTAGTCGCTGCCGAACTTGTTGACGGCGTTGTCGCTGACAGATGACGCGAAGTTGAACTTCTCTGCGCAGTAGGTGTTGAAGAGATGCGGCTCAATGTCGCCCCGCCGCAATCGAGCGGCAAGGTTGTTGAGTTCGAGCAGACCGGCAAAAATGCGCTGGTTGGTTGCCGGCGAAAACTGGGTGCTGCCCAAACGATCTTCGACGTCGGGGTGAAAGTCGAGCATCACGAAGGCACGTTTGGCACGTTGCACCACGTCCAGTGTGCGATTCCACTGGGTGGTGTTGTCGCGCAACGCCAAGAGTTCGGTGAGTTGATTGAGGTATCGCTCGCGCTCTTCGACGATCTTTCCGTTGAGGTGATCGGTGAGCGTGAGGTTCTCGTGCAGGTCGTCGTAGTCGGCCTGCAACTCCGCCACACGCTGCTCGAGCTCTTGGTTCTTGCGACGCAGGTCGCCAACTTCGGGCGATGATGTATTGGCAACGACTTGCTGAATCGGCACCGATGGCGTGCTCTGCGGGCGAGTCGAGGGACGTGGCAGCGGTGGCAGAGCTCCGACGGCTGCGGCGATCAACTCGTCAACGAGGCGTTCGTCATCGCTCTGCGGATACTCGGTGAGCATGATGGTCTTTCCTGCACGCGGCCATGCCACGAGCACCCAACTTGAACTCGCCTTGCGTTTGCCGTAGTGGTCGTTGAACCCCTGTTCGGCCGCCGCTGTGGTGAGGTGATACACGTGGGCGATACCCGTCAGCACTCGTGCGGTATCGGCGGTAGTTGCGGTGTTCGTGCCACGGGTGCTCGTGCACTCAACCACGACGGGGAGTCGACGCGATGGTGCATCGATCAACGCGGCAACAGCGGCACCTTCATCACTCGTCGAGACCCGACTCGGGCTTCCCGACACGAAACTGTTCGCGTCGCGCACGCGCAGTTCGCGTGCGACATCAGCTACCAATGTGGTCAGTGACTGCGCGGGTCGCTCACTGCGTGTGCGTGGCAAGATGAGCGGCCCGGTGGGTCGCACTTCGCGGCGAATGTCGACGCAGAGATCGCCGCGACGGGTTGCGGGGAAGATCGATACCAGTGTCACCTGGCGAGCGTCGTCAGTGGGGTGCTGCTCGGTGATCTCGCAGCGAAACACTTTGTCGGTCACGCTGCTGTGCATCAGCACCTGTGTGGTGTTCGTACGTTTGACATGCGGCCAGGTGTTCTCCAACCACGGTTCGATCAGACTGCCGACCGACTCGCGCATCGCACGTTCGTGCATCTCGTCCTTGGCCTTTGCTGCGAGCAGCGTGACGCCGTAGACGGTGAGCATGGTTCAGCGACCCAAGACGAGGTTGAACTCAAGCAGGCCGGAGTCTTCGGTGGAGATACCGGGAATCGACGGATTCGGTATCGCCCATTCCGCAAACACGATCGGAATCTGTCCTACCAGCACGATGCCGTCGCCGCGCACCGTGCTGAGAATGCTTACCTCCACCGGCTTGCTCGTGCCACGCAAGGTGAGCATGCCCGTCGCCTGGTGCGTGACATCGCTCGACAGTGCGGTTGGTGACACGTTGATGGGGTTGCCGAGTATGAACGTGGCGGTGGGGAAGTTCAACGTGTCCATGATGCGACTCTCGAACTGTGCATCGCGTTTCGGTTCGTCGCTCTTCACGGTGGTCATGTCGACACTGAACTCTGCGGCGGTGACGACGAGTTCAGCAATGGTGATGCTGCCGGTAACGGCGTTGGTGCGGCCGACGGCGGTGACGTTTTGTCCGAACAGTACTTCGTCGACGCGGTAGCCCACCTGCGACTCGGCAGTTACCTTCCAGACACCATTGACATCCTGCGGAACTGAGGTGGGAGTTGAGTCTGTTTCGCTCACTGTCGTGGTGGTAACCGTGTCAAGAAAACTGTCGGCAGCCGGCTCGCGAATGACGTTGATGTAAACCCAGGGTCCCCCGACAAAGACCACTGCGACTGCAGCAACGATGAGAACGAGAAGCTTGATCCGCCGCGACATGGTTCGCAGGTTATCGGTGACGCCACCGTTACCTGAGTGTTGTGGGAACAAGAACCTGATTCTCAAAGCCCAAAGAATTAGCGTCGTCACGATGGATGTGAGCGCAATTTCCGGCACCGTCGCCACACTGCTCGGCATCGCCT
>Ga0194126_10006358_pt1 | contig 16870 bp, 15 predicted proteins | sample TA2KigC150mmetaG_FD_148641 | JGI IMG/M metagenome (GOLD analysis project Ga0194126, IMG submission 148641) | Freshwater microbial communities from Lake Tanganyika, Tanzania - TA2015035 Kigoma Deep Cast 150m | ecosystem: Environmental > Aquatic > Freshwater > Lake | place: Tanzania: Lake... | reverse complement strand
AGAAACCTTTGCACCTTAAACCAGCCACTTACCAATCCAAAAACGCCTCGTTAAAAATATCCTGAACCAATTGTTCCGATATCTCTTGCAGCAAAGCCGATTCTACCGCCGATAAGGGTTGATTCGCCTGAAAATCAGCAAAGCGGCTAAAGGTCTTTTCAAAATTCTTCTCCGGATTCAGGCGGTTGTCAAACTTTACCTTGATAGATATGTTTAAACGTGTTAGGGCAGACGTTTCATTCCCCGTTAAGGCCAAAGATTGAGTCTGATATTGGGTTATGACGCCCGAAAACCCCAGGTCGCCATTCGAATTGATGACCTGCAAGCGGGTTTGCGATAAAAACCGCTGCCGAACCTCTTCGGTCAACTGCTGCGGAAAAGCAGGGTTGGTTTGGGCCGCTTGGTTTTCGAAGTTCTCGACCGAAACAGTCCGTGCAGCCTCTGGAATTGAAATGCCCGATAAGCTTACTTTGCAGCCAACCAACAGCATTCCCAGCCACAGCAAAGCCAACAGGCCATGTATGCGGATTCTTCGCTTCATTTTTCGGGCAAAAGGTTCATGCCCTAAAGGTACAGAATATTGATACAGCCAAACCCTGGCACAGTGCCTTAGGAATAGAGTTCGGCTTGTTCCCGAAGCAATTCGGCTTCCATCAACCCATAAACCTGTTCTTTCAGCCCGTTCAGGTCTGAATCGTTCATACCAAGGGTTGGAATACCGGGAAGGTACCGGCAACGTATGGTGCCCGGTTTCAAAGAAATGCCTTTCATGGGAAACACCTTGGTGGCTCCCAGCACCACCAATGGAACAATGGGCCGCTGCGACAAAATTGCAATTCGAAACGCTCCGTCGTAAAAGGGTGTCAGTGGCTTGCTGCTGCGATTGCGCGTTCCTTCAGGAAACAAAAACAGCGAAAATCCGGCGTTCAAAGTCCGCTGCAAACGTTCCACGCTGCGCTTGCGGCTTTCGGGCGAAGACCGATCTACAAACACGCTGCTGGTTTGAAACATGTAACCCAGCACCGGTATTTTTTTCAGTTCAACTTTGGCTAAGGCCCGAACCATGAGTGGTGAGGCCAAGGCTCCATTCAACACATCTAAATGCGAAGAATGGTTGGCTGCAATAATGGCCGGTTGGGCTTCGTTGATGTGCCTTCTGTTTTCAACCACCAAACGAATGCCGCAAAGCAAAAACCAACTCCGAGCCCATAATTTATAGGCCGGGAACATAATTTTTTGCCCCTTTGCTCCCAACAAGGCATACACCGGTGCCGCCCAAGCCGCCGCGGCCAACATCAGCACAACAAACCAGACAAAAGCCCATACCATGTACGGAACCTGTATGATTCTGCCAATAAATACCAATACCTTTTTCATGCTTTGCGCTCTTATTTCAGCACAAAATCATCCATGAATTTGGTGGTGTAGTCGCCCTTACGGAACCGTTCGTCTTGCATCAATTGAATGTGGAAGGGAATCGTAGTTTTGATGCCTTCAATCACAAATTCCTGCAATGCCCTTAGCATTTTGTCGATGGCTTCTTCGCGGGTTTGATGCACCACAATCAATTTGGCGATCATGGAATCGTAATGGGGAGGAATGGTGTAGCCGGCATACACGTGGGTGTCAACCCGAACACCATGTCCACCCGGAACGTGCAGGGTGGTGATTTTTCCCGGACTTGGCCTGAATCCATTGTAGGGGTCTTCGGCGTTGATTCGACACTCAATGGCATGCTTTTCTGGGTAGTAGTTTTTACCTGAAATCGGATGCCCGGCCGCAATTTTAATTTGCTCTTTAATTAAGTCGTAATTGATCACCTCTTCGGTAATGGGATGCTCCACCTGAATACGGGTGTTCATCTCCATAAAGTAGAAGTTTTTGTATTTGTCCACCAAGAACTCTACGGTACCTACGCCTTCGTAGCGAATGGATTCGGCGGCTTTTATGGCCGCCAATCCCATGGCTTCTCTAAGCTGATCGTCCATGAAGGGCGAAGGTGTTTCCTCGGCCAATTTTTGGTGCCGGCGCTGAACCGAGCAATCCCGTTCTGACAAATGGCAGGCTTTGCCTGTATTGTCGCCGGCAATTTGTATTTCGATGTGGCGGGGCTCTTCAATGAATTTCTCCATGTACATGCCATCGTTGCCAAAAGCGGCTCCGGCCTCGGCGCGGGCTTTGTCCCACTGCACCTTTAATTCTTCGTCGCTGCGAATAATGCGCATGCCTTTTCCGCCGCCTCCGGCCGTAGCCTTAATCATAACGGGGTATCCCACCTCTTTGGCCGCCTTTATTGCGTCATACAACGTATCAATAAGTCCTTCGCTACCTGGAACGGTTGGCACGCCAGCCTTAATCATGGTGGCCTTGGCCGTGGCCTTGTCGCCCATGGCCAAAATCATTTCGGGCGAGGGCCCAATAAATTTGATTCCATGCTCTTCGCAAATGCGCGAAAATTTGGCGTTCTCTGAAAGGAAACCATATCCGGGGTGAATACCGTCCGAGTTGGTGATTTCAGCGGCCGAAATAATGGCTGCCATATTCAGGTACGATTCTTTGCTGGGAGCCGGGCCAATGCACACGGCCTCGTCGGCAAATCGAACATGCAGGCTTTCTCGGTCGGCGGTAGAATAAACCGCCACCGTTTTTATACCCATTTCACGGCAAGTACGTATTACCCTAAGGGCGATTTCGCCCCGGTTGGCAATGAGAATTTTTTTAAACAAAATCGTTGCTTTTTGATGAAACCTAAATCCCTACTTTAGGAGGGATCAATAAGGAACAAGGGTTGGTCGAATTCAACCGGTGAAGCGTCGTCCACCAAAATTTTAACAATCCGACCTGAAACCTCCGATTCAATTTCGTTGAACAATTTCATGGCTTCGATGATGCACAATACTGTTCCAGGCTTTACTTCGTCGCCCACATTGGCGAAAATGGGCTTATCAGGCGAGGGACGGCGGTAAAAGGTGCCTACCATTGGAGCCTTTACGGTGATGTATTTGCTCAGGTCTTCGCTGGCCGCTGCAGGCGCTGCTTGAGGCTGAGCGGCTGCCGGGGCTGGGGCTGGGGCTGGGGCCGCCTGAGGCGCCGCTGCGGGGGCTGCTTGCGGCATGGCCGCTTGTACGTAAGTTACCGTATTTTCTGGGGCTTTGTTTTGTGTCTTAATCACAATTTTAAAGCCTTTTGATTCCAATTCTACCTCGGCTACTCCAGCCTTAGAAACGAATTTAATCAACTCTTGAATTTCTTTTAATTCCATCGCATGTAGTTTAAATGCAAGGTTCAAAATTAAAGGAAAATTTGGTGCATTTTCACCCTTCCCGTTTTTTTTAGTGTTTGCTCAGCCGATTTAATGCCTCCAAATAGCGTTCCTTGTAAGCCAAAACCGAGTATTTGCTCTGTATTCCTTTGCGGGTATTTTTTGATAGCAAGGCCAAAAGTTCGGCATCCGAGGCCAGTTGCTTCAAACGCTCATACCAGTCCTCAGGTTCTGAACACAAATACCCGTTTTCGCCTTCTTGCACAATTTCTTTGTTTACCCCCACCGTCGAAACCAAGGCCGGAATTCCTAAAGCCAAATACTGCAGGGCTTTAAACCCACATTTCCCTTCGGCCCAAGCATCGTCCCTCAAGGGCATAACTCCCACATGAAAATCCAACAGGCTTTCCACCTCGGTTTCTTTTGACCAAGGCCGGAATTCCAAAAAAGAGCAATCAAAGTTGGGGCGAACATCCGATACAATTACCCAGCGCAAGGGAAACTCGGCAGCAAGGGCTTCCATGGTTGGCTTTAGGTCGTTCAAGTACGTGAGGGTGGAGTGTGAACCGGTCCAACCCACCACAAACGCTTCTTTGCTTGGACTGCCCAGCCGATTGTGGTGACCTTCGGTGTCAATGGTTGTGGGCATTATGTTCACCTCTGCCCTACCCCCACAGCTCTTCGCGTATTCGGCTAAAAAGGCGTTTCCGGCAAACACCAAACTCGACATTCGAATCAACTTCGATGTGTTTCCATACGATTTTAAGCCCAAGGTCCTGCGGTTGCTGTGGCTGGTGTTGGGAATCCAAATGGCATCGTCAAAATCAAAAACCATGGGCTTTTTCAGTACCTGGGTCAGAAACCACGCCACCCAGGGAAATCCCATAGGAGCCAATTCTCGGTGAACCAAAACCACCTGAACCTTAGCCACACGAAAAACCAGGGTGCTTCTGCGCCAAAACCCACGCAATAACGCCCAAACCTTCGATAATACCTGTCCTTTTTGATACAGTATTTCCCAACTCTGCTCATCCCAAAATGGCTCCTGTTGAATTTCCCAACCCTCGGCCTCTAAAATTCCCAAATACTGTTCAAATCTAAACCGCTGGCTGGGCGCAGTTCCCCTGGGATAAGGGCATAAAACCAAGAGCTTTTTGCGGCCACTTTTCATTTTTTCCCAATAAAAGGGTGGCGCTCAAACGGTTTTTCTCGATCAAACAGGTACCGATAGGTTTTAAGGGTGCGTTGCCTCTGCGCATTTAAGTTCTCGCAAATCCGCAACATCTTTAGGTTAAAGTCCCCTATCCAAGTTATGATGGTATCTACATATTGCCCTTTAGGTACTATGTGGTCCTCGGCAAACTTGATCATGGCGCCTTCTACCCCTCTGCCTTGCCATTCGGGCACAATACCAAACACAATTCCATACATGGTATGCGGTGTGCGTCTCCATTTATGCCATAAAAACACCAATTTGCCCCAAAGATTTAGGTTGCCCTTCACATGCTTGAATATTTGGTTTAGTTCAGGCAGGTTGATGTAAAATCCAATGGGCTTGTTTTTATAAAAGGCAAACAAACTGATGTCGGGGTCTTTCACCGGCTTAATGGCTTTCATGATGGCTTGAGCTTGAGCCAGTTTCATGGGACTAAATCCGGCATGATTGCCCCAGGCTTCGTTGTACACCGCCAAAAAATCCCGAGCCAATTGATCTTCCGATACCCCCCGCACATTCCGCACCTCAAAGCCATCAACAAACTTTAGCATTTCTGCCTTGCGCACAAAAATCTCTTGTGCCGGGGCGTCGGTGCGCCGCCAAAATACATATTGCTCGTAATAGGTCTTAAACCCATACGATTCAAAAAAAGCTTGGTAATAAGGCGGGTTGTAGTTGATTTGATAGGCCGGCTCATGCTCAAATCCATCGGTCAACAACCCCCAAAAGGCATTCTTTTCTCCAAAATTGATGGGGCCATCCATGGCCTGCATGCCTTTTTCTTGCAACCATGCTTTGCAGCAGTCAAACAAGGCAAAGGCCGCCTCGGCATCGTTTATGCACTCAAAAAAACCCAGGCCTCCTGTTGGCTGATCAAACGATTTGGCCGTTTTTTGGTTGTAAAAAGCCGCCACCCGACCCACATCTTTGCCCTGGGAATCGCGCAAAAGCCAACGTTGGGCTTCTCCACCCCGAAACGCTTTGTTTTTGCGTGCATCAAATACCTTTTCTACGTCTTGCTTTAAATGCGGAATCCACAGCGGATTGCTCTGATACAACGCAAAGGGCAAGGCATGAAACCTCCGAATTTGCGCTTTATTTTCTACCTTTTCAACCGCATAAGCCATGCTCAAAGATAAAAAATGTACTTTGCGTTGATATGAAAAATTTGGTTTTGGCAATTACGGGAGCTACTTCTGGTATTGGAAGGGCTATAGCGATTGAGGGAGCGCGGCGCGGAGCACGAATCGCCGCCTGCGGACGAAACGCCGCACAACTGGAATCTCTTCGCTTAGAAGTAGAAGCCCTGGGCCAACCTTGCCTATGCTTGACCGTCGATGTGAGCCAAGAATCCGAATGCCGGCAATTTATTCAGGCCATCGAGGCCCAATACGGGCGGCTTGATGTGCTGATCAACAACGCCGGCATTTCCATGCGCGCCCTGTTTCATGAACTCGATTTAAAGGTGCTCAAGCAGGTTATGGATGTGAATTTTTGGGGGACGGTTTTCTGCTCCCGCTACGCTATGCCCTTGCTGTTAAAAAGCCAAGGATCTCTGGTGGGCATTTCTTCGGTGGCCGGCTTTCAGGGCCTCCCCGGCCGCACCGGGTATTGTGCCTCTAAGTTTGCCATGCACGGACTGCTTGAATCCATTCGTCTTGAAAACCACGATTCAGGATTGCATGTATTGATTTGCTGCCCGGGTTTTACGGCTTCAAACATCCGAAATACCGCCCTAAATGCCCAAGGAAATGCCCAGGGCGAATCGCCCCGCGACGAGCAAAAAATGATGACGGCAGCCCAGGTGGCTGTTTTCACCCTAAACGCGGTTCAACAACGCAAACCAAAATTGGTGCTTACCACCCAGGGAAAGTTGACCCACCTGCTCGGCAAATTTCTGCCTGCCTTTGTCAACAACCAAGTTATTAAGGTGTTTCAGCGCGAAAATCAAAGGCCATGAGTTTGCTTTTTCGAACCTTGCTGCTGTTGGGTTCTTGCTTTACTTTGCTTGAATTCAAGGCTCAAAAACCTGTTTTTTCTCCCCTAACCGACCTTCAGGGTTTAGAGCTTCGGCCCCTGACCTCCTGTTCCGATTGGAGCGATGCTCAGTTGAGGTTTGCCCTTCAAAGTTTAGAGCAAAACGAAAGCGAAAAGGCGCTGCTGTTCGCTTTGTCGGTACGCAACGGAGAACCCGATTGCCCACAGGGGCTGCAGGTCGCCGCTTGGTGCTTGTTTCGAAATGGGCAACGCCGAGCCGGAATGCAAGCCATTGATTCGGCCATTCTGCGCTTCGGACCTTACCCTGAATTGCTGGGCCGTCGAGCCTTGATGGCCTACGAAATGCTGAACCATGGATTGTTTCAAGCCTGGGTCGATGGCCACGCTCAATACCAAGGCAACCCTGCTCCCTGGGCAGGCACCGACAGCAGCTTTCGCTACCGCTGCCTGAATTTGGCGCTCAGCGATTTTTCGTTCATGGAATCGGCCGGATTTGCTGATACCGCCGAATACCTTATGCTTGCCCGCTTGCATTTAATCAACAAGAATCCCAGCCTGGCTTGGACGTATTTGCGCCGGTCTGGCCCACCCTTCGAGGCGCCCGACTACCCCGTTCTGCTGCAAACCCTGGCCGACCTTGGCCAAATCGATTCCCTTTTGCATTGGGCTAAAACGCTGAGCTATCCCGACCTAAATACGGCGCGGGGCTGCAGGCAATGGGCCAGGCTTACCGCCGGTATTTGGCCCGATAGCGCCAGGTATTACCTTCAAAAGGCCGAATTTGTTGAACGGATTTGGTTGGGCGAAACCCTTCCTTTCCAAACTGAAAAGGCCGAATTTTTCATGAAATTGCAGAGCAAGCTGGTGCATAAGCCCTTGCCCGTGCTGCAGCGAGGCATTGCCAAGCAACCTCCGTCTGAACAGGCATTTTGGTGGCTGCAGGCCCTGTGCCTGGCTCCCCCCGAACGCTTTCCCGATTTGGCCGATTTTTTGAGCGCAAACAGCGGCAGTTTGTGGACCTGGATGCTGCCCGCTTTGCAGCGGACCGACAGCATTCCCGAGCGCGCCCAACACTTTTTCGGCTGGTCGCGCAACCCTTCGTACTGGAATTGGGCTGTGCAAAAAGCCGAAACCTGGGGCATGCAAGCCGAACCGAAATCAAGCCCTTGGCTGGCCGGCATGTATCTGCATAGCCCCGAAAAGGCGGTGCGCCACTTTTTACGCTGCCTGGCACGCCCCAGTTGGGTTCAGCGCCGCCCGGTCGAATCTTTCCTGAGCAGCGTAATGCCGCCCACCGAACTTCGCCGGCTGGCCGAAGCCGAAGGGTACAGCCCCGAACAAATTCAACAGCTGATTGGCCGATTAAATTGATTTTTTGGGGCGGGTTTCGGGCTTTCAGCGCTACTCCGCGGTTGCCGAAAGGCTGGCCCTGCTGGTTTGCGGGGGCTCCTAACCTCGCCTCCGCACCTAGCGGGCCAGGCTTCGGCACCCTTGCGGGGTAGCTGCTTCAATCCCGCCCGCAGGCCGCTCTAAAATTTAGTTGCCTCTTCCAAACTTAACCCAACTCTGCCCCTTTTCTCGTATTTTTACCCTCGGAAAAACCATGGTTTTTTCCCGGCCGCCACCCTAGCTCAGCTGGTAGAGCAACGCATTCGTAATGCGTAGGCCGAGGGTTCGAGTCCCTTGGGTGGCTCTATTTTTTAACTAAATAGATGTAGGTACAACTATGTCCATGCTTCGGATTCTACTTACGGGCAGTCAGACTGAACAATTACCCCAATTGCAGCGTTTGGGTACTGGCGAACACAGGGAACTCTTGTTGGCCAGCGATGCGCCTTCGGCCATGCGACTGCTGCACCTAATGCCTTTTGATGTTTTGGTGTTGAGCGGCAGTTTTGGCGAAACCACCGACCGCTGGCTGATGTCTGAAGCCCTTCGCCAAAACAAAGAGGTAAAACTCCTGCGCCGCTTTGGTCCATTGTCTGATTTTCAATTTGAATTAAACACCGCCTTATTTCCGGAACCATGAAACGCACCGAATTTTTAAAAGCCACCGCCTTAGGCACCTTGTTCACCGGGCTTTTAGCCAGACAAGGCGTTTGGGCAATTACCCGAAACCCTAAAACCACAAACCCCATGAAAACCACTTTCCATGCCGCCAACAGCCGCGGCCATGCCAACCATGGTTGGTTAAAAACCTGGCATACGTTCAGTTTTGCGGGGTACTACGACCCTGCCCGCATTCATTTTGGAACCCTGCGCGTGTTGAACGACGACGAAGTGGCCGGGGGAATGGGATTTGGAACCCATCCGCACGACAACATGGAAATCATCACCATTCCGTTGTCGGGCATGCTAAAGCACCGCGACAGCATGGGCAACGAAGGCATAATTAGGGCCGGAGAAATTCAGGTAATGAGTGCCGGAACCGGTATTCAACACAGCGAGTTCAACGGGCATGGGTCAGAGCCTTGCCAGCTCTTGCAAATTTGGGTATTTCCGCGTGAAAAGCAGGTTCAACCCCGCTACGACCAGCTTACCTTTACAGCGGCCGACCGCAAAAACCGCTGGCAGCAAATTCTGTCGCCCAACCCGAACGACGAGGGAGTTTGGATTCACCAAGATGCCTGGTTTCATTTGATTGAGGCCGATGCCGGCAGCAAGCACCGTTACAGTTTGAAAAAGCCCGGAAATGGAATGTACTTTTTTGTGATTGAGGGCGATGCCCAAATCGGAGAACAAGCCCTGCAGCGCCGCGATGCCTTAGGCATGACCGAGGCTACGGAGTTTGAATTTACAACCAAAAGCGGCAGCTATGCGTTATTGATGGAAATTCCTATGCAGCTATGAGTATTCCTGTTTCTTCGGCCCATGCTGCCAAAACCGACAACCTACCCGATGCTCTATTGCCGGCCATTCGCAACCGGTGGAGCATTCGTTCCTTTGGGCCCGAGCTTCCATCGGCTCAGGACTTGCGTACCATTTTTGAGGCGGCACGCTGGTCGGCCAGCAGCATGAATGCCCAGCCTTGGCGGTTCGAAATCAGTTTTCGGCACTCAGAGCGTTTCCATGCCTTTTTCAATGTGTTAAGTTCTGGAAACCAGGCCTGGGCAGGGAACGCTCCCATAATGGGTTTGGCTTACACCTTAACCGAACTGCCCGAATACAAGGTAGCCAACCGGCATGCCATGTTCGACTTGGGAGCGGCCATGTCGTCTATGTTTATTCAGGCTGCCGAGTTGGGTATATTGGGCCATTTGATGGGAGGCTACGATGCTGAAAAAGCGGCTGCCTTGGTCCAGGAAGAACGCCCCCACGAAATTGGCTGCTTTTTTGTGCTGGGCTACCCCGGAATGCCTGAACTGCTTGACGAACCCTATTTAACCCGAGAATGGACTCCAAGGCAACGCTTGCCCTTAACAGAATTGGTGAAGGGGTTGTAGCTCAGCTAATTTGGGTGCTAACAACATAGCCACACCCATTCGTGCAATCGTGGCTAAAAAATTAGACACAAAAGCCTAAGCCCATATATTTGTTCATGCGCGGCTGACGTTATAGCCAGAAATATTCGTGCATTCGTGGCTAAAAAATTAGCCACAAAAGCCTAAGCCCATCTATTCGTTCATGCGTGGCTAAAAAATTAGACTGCTACAACTTAGCTATGAATGTTTTTTCCATAGCAGGGCAGTCAGGCCACGGCGGCAGGGATTGAGCCGGGTTGCCCGCAAGGCTGCCGAAGCCTGGCCCGCTAGGTGCGGAGGCGACTTTAGGAGCCACCGCAAACCAGCTGGGCCAGCCTTTCGGCAACCGCGGACAACCGGTGAAAGCCCGCCCGGCCGCCCCCCAAAAAAAAACAAGCCTTTTGAGATACCCGAAGCAGGACGCGGGAATCAGTCCATAAACAAATACAGGAAATAGGCCGAGAAAACGCCGATGCCCAGCGCGTAACCCAGCCCCAGCTCGACCCAGCGGTGCGCGCCCAGCGCCCGGCGAGCCGTCAAAGCCAGTCCGCCCAGCAAAATGCTGCCGCAAAGCAGCGGGAAAAAGGAGTTTAAGTAGCTGGGGCTAAAGCCCATAATCATTCCCGTGAGGCCTCCCCAACCCACAGCGTGCAGGCTGATTTTGAAAAACAAGGTGAATACAAAGGTGAAACCGACCAACAGCAAACTGCCCAGCAGAGCGAAGTCTAAAAAGGGGCTGGGCAAGGAACCACTGAGCCTTTGAAAGCAGAAATACTGGCAGACCAGAGCGGCGAACAGCAAAAATTTTCGGTCGGAGCGGTGTTCCAATTCAAGAGATTCTACCCAACCCAGGTTGCGCATGCTGAGCAGCAGCAAGCCGGGCACAAGCGCGGTGGCAAAGCCGATGCTGCCCCCTATGCGCAGGGCCATTTTTAGGTCGAAATGCGCCACAAAAAAGGGATTAAAGCCAAACAGCATAAAGGCCGAGGCCATGGGCAACCAAATGGGGTGCAGAATCAGAGAAACAATGCGCCAGCCCATTAGAATACTTTGCGCAGGCGCGCTACAGGTATGCCGAGCTGTTCCCGGTATTTGGCAACGGTGCGCCGGGCAATGTTGTAGCCCCGCTCATTAAGGATATCGGCCAGACGGTCGTCGGTAATGGGCTTGCGCTTGTCTTCGCCCTCGATGCAATCGCTCAGTATTTTTTTCACTTCGCGGGTGGAAACCTCTTCGCCGCTGTCGGTCGATAAAGACTCTGAGAAAAAACTTTTCAGCAACAAGGTGCCGCAGGGTGTTTCAATGTATTTGCTGTTGGCCACCCGGCTAATGGTGGATATGTCCAAACCCACCCGATCGGCCACGTCTTTCAAAATCATGGGTTTGAGTTTGGTTTCGTCTCCGCTAACAAAATACTCGCGCTGCAGTTCTAAAATGGTGTGCATTACCAACATCAGGGTGTGTTGCCGTTGCTTGATGGCGTCGATAAACCAGCGTGCCGAGTCCAGTTTTTGCTTTACAAACTGCAGGGTTTGCTTTTCTTGGTCGTTGGGTTGCCGTTTTTGCTTGGCGATGCCCTCAAGCATGTCGTGGTAATGCCTGGAAACCCGGAGTTCGGGGGCGTTTTTTCCGTTCAGGCTCAGTTCCAATTTATCTTCGTCAACCTGCAAGCTAAAATCGGGCACCACCACCGGCACATTGCGTTGGGCTGCCCCTGCGCTGCTGCCGGGCTTGGGATTCAAATGGGTAATTTCTTGAATGGCCTCTTTCATTTGCGCCTCGGTCAAGCCCATGCGTTTTTGAATTTTTTCGAAATGCTTTTTGCTGAACTCTTCGAAAAACGATTCCATCATGGTTAAGGCGTGCATCACCGAGGCGGTTTTGCTTTTTCGCTTGAGTTGCAGTTGCAGGCATTCGGCCAAATCGCGGGCTCCTACGCCGGGCGGATCAAATTGCTGCACCACCTTCAAAATCCGCTCCAGCTCGGTGGGTTCTGTTTCAATGCCTTGCGAAAAGGCCAGGTCGTCAACCATGGCATCGACCTCGCGCATCAAATAGCCGTCTTCGTCGATGTTGCCAATGATGTGGCGTGCAAGGATCTGTTCGGTTTCGTTCAGGGCATGCCAGCCAATTTGTACGGTTAGTTGTTCCTGAAAGCTGGGGCCGGCCGAGAAGGGAATGTCGCGGTGTTCGGCATCGGGCCCTTGGTTGTTGATTTGGGTTTTGTAGTAAGGGTAATCGTCGTCGTCCAGGTAATCGCCTAAGTCCAGGTCTTTCTCGTTCGATTCGGCGCTGTCGTCTTGGCCCAAATCGGCTTCGGGCTCCTGCTCGGGATCGTCGGGGCCTTCTTCTAGGGCCGGATTTTCTTCGATTTCTTCTTTAATGCGCTGTTCCAGAGCGGCTACGGGCACCTGCAACAGCTTCATAAGTTGAATCTGCTGAGGACTCAACTTTTGTTGAAGTTTTTGTTGCAAGGACTGACGCATGGCAGCCATAGAAAAGGGAATTAAAGATGCAGAGCCACAAAGGTAGGGAAAATCGCTGTTTTTTGGGGGCTACATCTGCGGGGGTTCGGAGCGGTTTTCGCCGGTATTATCTGCGGAATTGGCGTTAAAAAACGCCAAAATGCGTCGAGCGGCCTCAAGTCCGACCACCGCCTGCAATTCTTCTTCGGTGGCGGTTTGCATTCGGCGCACCGATTTAAACCGGCTCAGCAGGTCGGCCGCCCGTTTTTTTCCGATTCCGGGTATTTCTTCCAGCTGCGACTTTTTTAAGGAAGCCCGGTGGCGATTCCGGTAGTGGGTAATGCCGAATCGGTGGGCTTCGTTGCGCATCTGTTGAATTACCTTGAGGGATTCCGAGCGTTTGTCCAGGTACAGGGGAACCGGGTCGTTGGGGAAGTAAATTTCTTCCAGCCGCTTGGCAATGCCAATCACAGCGACTTTGTTTTGCAAACCCAATTCGTTCAAGGCCTGCAGAGCGGCGTTCAATTGTCCTTTGCCTCCGTCAATCACAATGAGTTGGGGCAGGGTTTCGGGTTGTTCGACACAGCTGCGGTACCTTCGCGAAATCACCTCTTTCATGGTTGAAAAATCGTCGGGGCCTTCGACAGTTTTTACGTTGTAGTGGCGGTAATCGGCTTTGCTGGGTTTGGCCTGTTTAAAGCAGACCATGGCCGAAACCGGAAAAGCGCCCTGAAAGTTAGAATTGTCGAAGCATTCCATGTGTTCAGGCAGGGTTTTCAAGTGCAAATCGCGCTGAAGGGTTTCCAGAATTCGGCGGCTGTGTCGTTCGGGGTCTTTGACCAAGAGTTGGCTGAGTTTTTCCTTGCGGTGAAATCGGATGTTGCGTTCGGCCAGGTCGAGCAGGGCCTTTTTTTCGCCCCGTTGCGGCACTTGCAAGCTGAGTCCCTGAAAATCGGTATCGGGCAAAAAGGGCAGCAGAGCCAGTTTGGCCTCGCTTTCAAAGCGCAGGCGGAGTTCCAACATGGCCATGAGCAGCAGTTCGCTGTCGGTTTCGTCCAATCGGGGTTGCAATTCCAGGGTAAAGCCTTGCACAATGGCGCCTTCCGAAATTTGGAGGTAATGCACATAGACCTCGTCGCTGTCGCGGTAAAAGGCAAACACATCCATGTGTTCCATGCCCAGCTGCACCACCACCGATTTGGCTCGAAAGCGTTCAATGCTCTCCCATTTTTGCTTAATTTTCTGTGCTTCTTCGAATTGGTATTGCGCGGCCAGATCGGTCATTTGTTGCTTAAGTTCGCGGAGCAGCGATCCGGTTTTTCCGCGCACAATGGCCCTGGCTTCGGCCACCATTTCAAGGTAATCGGTTTCGCTTTGTTCTCCTACACAAGGGCCCAGGCAATTTTGCAGGTGGTATTCCAGGCAGACTTTAAATTTATTGGCGGCGATGTTTTCGGGTGTCAGGTTCAGTTTGCAGCTGCGCAGGGGGTAAAGGCTTCGAATAAGCTCAAGCACAGCGCGCATGGATTTAACCGAAGCGAAGGGTCCCAGGTATTCTGAGCCGTCGTGCAGCCGTTTTCGGGTGCTGAAAATGCGGGGGAAGGGTTCTTTTTTAATGCAGATCCAGGGATAGGTTTTATCGTCGCGCAGCAGAATATTGTAGCGGGGTTGCAGGGCTTTAATCAGGTTGTTTTCCAGCAGCAGGGCATCCCATTCGGTTTCGGTAACCAGGGTTTCGATGCGGTCGATTTTGCGCACCAGCACGCGCAGTCGGGCGCTGTCTTGCTCCTTTTGAATGTAGGAATTGACGCGTTTTTTCAGGTTTTTGGCCTTTCCGACGTACAGCAGTTTGCCTTCGGCATCGAAAAAGCGGTAAACACCCGGCTGGTCGGTCAGCGATTTGAGCTGTTCGCTAAGTACGGCGTGGCGTGGTTCGGGCATAGTGCAAAGATAGGGTTCCGGAAAGCAGATTTTTCATGCCTCGGGAAAGCCTTTGGTTAAGTGGGTTGTAGAAATTATCCGTTGGGTAAACGTATATTAAACGTTTAACAAACGGATAAACGGCAGGGGCCTTCGTACCTTTGTTTTGGGGGGCCGTTTTCCCCCAGGGGGCCCGAATCGGTAGCTCGTTTCTGGGCAGGATTGGCCTATGGACGGCAGGCAGCACTATGTTGATTTTTGGGGGCGGTTGACGGGCTTTCACCGGTTGTCCGCGGTTGCCGAAAGGCTGGCCCAGCTGATTTGCGGGGGCTCCTGAAGTCGCCTCCGCACCTAGCGGGCCAGACTTCGGCACCCTTGCGGGCAACCTGGCTCAATCCCTGCCGCAAGCGCCTCGAAAAAAAATCCTCAAATTCTTCTAAAATTCTGCCCTGTCTTACACCAAAACGATGGCAATGCAGAACAGAAAAAACAGCCAAAACAATACATCTTTGATTCGGCTTGCCGGACCCATCATAAAATAAAAGGCCGACAACACCGACAGGCTAAAGCCAGCCCAAGATAGCACCCTTAGATTGGACTGTGGCGCCCAAAACACCATTGGCAGCAAAGACAATACATGCACGAAGGCCAGCTGAATCACCTGCCGCTGGTTCTTTTTTAAACCCGCATTTTGCTGCACCGAGGCAACAGACCAAAACAAGGCCAACACCACCCAAACGCCCAAGGCTATAGCCAAGGGAAGGGCAAAATCCATGGCGCCCTGATAGGGCGCAAATCCAGAACGCAACCACAGACTTTTTCCCCAGCCTTCAAACAAAATGTAATCAAAGGCCAGGTAGTACGAACTTGGCAACAGAAATCCTAAACCGGTAATGACTCCCTGCCTAAAGGTGTAAGGCCCCGTAAGGCTTAGGTAAATCCAAATGAAAACCAAAAAATAAAAATAAGCAGGCAGCAGCAAAACCAAACAGCCACCCAAAAAACCGGAATTAAAAACACCCGCATGGCTGCGAACCTCACCCGGAGCCCGCAACATATTGTACAAAGTGCCAATCCACAACAAAGAACTGCCTAAAAATAACCAGTCCATTTGCTGAACAGGAAATGCCGATAAAAACAAGACCAACACAAGCACCGGAAATTGGCTGGTTGACTCATACAGGTTGATTCGGTTTAATACAGCATGAAATGCCTGGGCCAAAATCCAAATCCCCAAACCATAAAGGGCTTTTTGAAGGTACAAGCTGAGTCCAAAAAAATCAAGGCTCGGCTTGGCCTGGCTAAGCACAGAAATGAACACAGCCAAAAAAGCCGATAAAATAAAATTCCATTCCCGTTGCCGGCGTATCCACCCAATTAGCATAGGGCCAAGGTAGAAAGGTTAATGGTTAAACCCGGAATTTCGGTCGGCATTGCGCTCTTTTTCGTTATTTTGTAGCCTCATAAGAAAACTGCCCTTGGGCAGCTTGCTCTTGAAATTGCGGTAAAATTACAAATTCGTTGATTCCATGCCTTTGCCTTTGCTCGCCCTGATGAATCTTAGTCCTGCCGAACGGCTCCGCGTTTTACAGCAAGACCGCGAGGAACTTTTTTTACTCATGGGCGTGGCAGTTGGACTTTTGGTTTTGGCTTTTTTGCTGCTGGTTGTTGTTTTTTTTAGACGTCAAAAATCCAGAAAAGAGGAACTAAAAGAGGCGAACCTGCCCATTCAAGCAGCAAATTCAAGCGAGGACATTGCCCGCCTTGCACCTGCTGAACCCGAAGTTTCAAGCAAGCCAGAATCGGCTCCAGTCAAAGCCGATGAAGCAAAGCCTGTTCAGGAAGAACCCATCGAAGGGACTGCCACCGAAGAACTTCCTAACGAAATGCAGGCAGAAGTTCTAACAGAAACGGAAGAAAGCCCCGAGGAAAAAGCTGCAGAGGCTCTGCAAGCGGAACCAGAAATAATGCCCTTGGTAGAGGCCGAAGTTGAAACCGAAGAACAACACCCCGTTGAACCTTTGGGCGAACCTGAGACTGAAAAGCCTGAGGCTGAGCCCGAGGAAGAAGCCCCATTAGAAGAAGTGCAGGAAGCACCTAGCATAGAGTTAGAGCAAGCAAATACCGTGATTGCCAATTCAGAACCCGAATTGGAAGAAGAAACCTTGGCTGAATTGCCTGAGTCCGATTCGGAATTGCTTGGAACAGGAGAAGCATTGCCTGCCCAAGAAAGGAAGGTGGAGCAAGAAACAGAGCCAAATTCAGAAGTAGAAAGGGTTTCAAAGAAAATCGATGAAGCCCTGAAAGGAGCGAAATCGGCCGAGGAGAATCGAAACGCCATTGCCGCTTATTTAAAAGAACTTGAGGAACGCAAAACAGGCGGTTCCGCTGCCCTTAAGCCGCAGGTTTCAACCGAGGAGACAGAACCCGATTCCCCTACCCCACCGGAAACCGAGGCAACTCCGCTTGAACCGGTTGCGCTTGAGGAAAAAGCAGAACCCGAGGTGGTTGCCTTGCTTTCGGCTCCCAAAACGGAACCCGCTAGCAT
>Ga0194126_10006356_pt1 | contig 16875 bp, 12 predicted proteins | sample TA2KigC150mmetaG_FD_148641 | JGI IMG/M metagenome (GOLD analysis project Ga0194126, IMG submission 148641) | Freshwater microbial communities from Lake Tanganyika, Tanzania - TA2015035 Kigoma Deep Cast 150m | ecosystem: Environmental > Aquatic > Freshwater > Lake | place: Tanzania: Lake... | reverse complement strand
GCCGGCCGACCTACATCATTCTGATCACGGCCTACGACGTGCCCGGACTTAAGGAAACCGCCCGGCGCCTCAAATTGCACGAAACCGTGATCAAGCCCTTCCGTCCGGAGAAGATCAGCCAGATCGTTTCCCGGGTGCTCGAAGAAATGGGACGGTCAATACCCGCACAGGCCGCGTCTGTCGCACGCCAACCGTTCAAGATCCTGATCGCAGACGACGTGCCGGACAATATTGCCCTGCTGGCACGATACCTTCAAAACGAAGGATGCACATTTGTCTCCGCGGCGACCGGGATCGAAGCCCTGGAAAAAGCGAAGTCTGAAAACCCGGATTTGATCCTGCTGGATATTAACATGCCGGGGATGGATGGTTTCGAGGTGCTCAAGCGCATTCGCGCGGATCAGGCGCTCGCCCATTTGCCGGTGATCTTCCTGACCGCCGCACGCCCGGACCCGGTGGACGTGCAGACCGGCCTGAACCTGGGCGCCGACGATTACGTGATCAAGCCCTTCGACCGCCGCGAGTTGATGGCGCGCATTCACACCAAGCTGCGTGTGAAGGAGTCGGAGGATGCGATCCGCCGCCGCAACCGCGAAATGAACATAATGCTGGAGATCGTGAACATCGCCTCCTCCAACCGCCCCCTGGAAGCGCAGCTCGAAGAGATATTGGGGGCGCTCGTGGCCGGCATGGGTGCGACCACCGGCTATATCGTAGACCCGCGCAAGCCCATGCTGATATCCCACTCCAGCCTCCGACACGAAATGGACCCCGCACAAATGAGGGAACTGGTCGCCCAACTGAACCATGCGGGTGGACCGGTCATTCTGGAGGACGTGCATGCCACGCGGCACTGGCTTGCGGAATGGGACCCAAAGATACACGGCATGGTTTCCGTATCAGTAACCAACCACCGAGGAAAATTCCTGTGTGCCATCCTTCTAACCCATGAACAACCCGGCTACTTCAAGCCGGAACACAGCACCCTGATGCAGGCGGTTGCCAATCAAATGGCTCGTGCAATGGAAAACGCTCGGTTGGTCGGGGAATTACAAGGTGATGGGATTCCAACCCAATCTTGAGGTGAAATCTGGATGATCGGATGAGAAAATATGGACATACCCATTCATACACTACAGGCTACTCAGAATGTACAAGAGCGACCCGATTTTGGTGTTGCGCTTTTCCTTCTTTGTATTAGCGTGCTTGCGGATATTTATCCGATCCTGACTGTCCTTCAAGCGGGCGGTTGGGGTGGCGTTGATAGGCACAGCGGACAAATTCGTGTTGAAAGCGAACCGGGTAAAGGTTCGTGTTTCTCCTTCACCCTGCCTTTGATGCAAACTGAGCGGTTAAGCGCAGTGGACGTTTGATATTCAATCATGAAATTTGGTTCTTCCTGGTTGATATTACCAGGATAAATAAGCGAGTTGAAAATGACAAATAAACCAATCAAATATTTTGCAATTAACCCGGAAGCGTTTAATATGACAAAACAAGTAAGCTTAAATGATGGAAAAGGAGTAATAGCCATGAAGAAATCCTCTAGATTAGTTCGATCTTTGTTGTTGGCCCTTGTGGTGCTGGTTTCGGCATGCGTCCCCAGGGCTACACCCACCCCGCAACCAGCAACGGAAGCAGCCCCAGTTGCAGAAGAAAACGTGCTCAATATCTACAATTGGGATGATTATATGGACGAGACCCTGTTGACCGACTTTGAAGAAGAGTACGGTATAACGATCAATTACTCAACCTATCTCAGCAACGAAGAGTTGATAGATGTTCTTTTGGCAGGACCTGTTGAGTACGATCTCGTTGTACCTTCAGATTATGCTGTCGCGATTTTACGGAGTGAATCCAAATTCGGATCGCTGGATAAGGCAAATATCCCCAATTTCGATAATATCGACCCTGCCTTCCTCAATCCTGTTTATGATCCCGGCAATCGTTACTGCATTCCGTATCAATGGGGAACCACCGGGATCGGATACAACATCAAAGCAACCGGCAGGGAACTCAAGGGTTGGAGTGATGTTTTTGACCCGGCCTTTGCAGGCCGAGTTTCATTCCTTGAAGAACCCCGGGAGTCTTTTGCAGCCATATTGCTGTATTTGGGATACAGCCCCAATACAACCAACCCAATCGAAATCAACGCAGCGGCCGAATTTCTGAAGTCTCACGCTGATTTTATTGCCACCTATGCCCCGGATACCGGGCAGGACCTGTTGGCTTCCGGCGAGGTTGATATCGCGTTGGAATACAGTGGTGACATTTTTCAGATTATGGCTGAAAACCCGGATATCCGCTATGTGATCCCGCAGGAGGGCACAATGATCTGGTCCGATAGTCTGTGCCTGCTCGCCACAGCACCTCACAAGGAAAATGCTGAAAAGTTCATGAACTACCTCCTGGAACCGGAAGTGGGAGCTGCCTTGTCAAATTACCTCCGCTACGCCACACCTAATCAGGCGGCGCTGCCTTTCTTGAACGAAGAGGATCGCAATCATCCAGGCTTGTACCCATCTGAAGAAGTCCGTTCCCGGATGTTCTTCTTCGCGGATGTTGGGGCTGCAGGCCAGCTCTACGAGGACGCCTGGAACGATGTGATGGCGAACCGCGGTCAATAATTTCGACAAATTATTCTACAGCATGAGCCTCTGTTACCTTAAAGCCAGTCATATTGAAAGGATTGAATTATGACATCACCTCAAAAACCAACAAAGCCCCGTCGAATATTCGGCTCCATTCGATCGCAACTCGCGTTGGGGTTTGGGTTGATGCTGTTTTTGGGTTCGGTGATCGCGGTGATTGGTTATCAAAGTTTGGAGCGCCTGCGCACCAATGTTCAAACCACACTGGAAGAAGCCAACCGAATCCGCAGGTTGAGCCTGGAAATCGAAACCGAATTCCTGCAAGCCCGCCAGGCCGAATCAAACTTCCTGGCCTCCTGGCGCGACCTGGGGTTTGAAGCTGCTCAGACCAAGTATGCCTCTGCGAATATATTCCACCTGAAGCAAGCCCGCGTTAAGCTAAATGAAATTGAAAAATTAGTTCAAAATTCAAACGATGCGGAATTACTGGCGATTCTGGAGGATACCACCCGCTTGGCTCCTTTGCTCGACACCTACGACTCTGCTTTTCAGGCTGTTGTCGCCGCTATCGAACAGCGCGCCCAACCAGATGGACAAGAGAACACGATGTACACAAGGCTCAACCAGCTGGAAGTCACCGCAACCTCCCTGCCAGATCCCAAGTTCCTTGAATTGATTTTACAAATTCGGGCTGACGAACAGGCATATTTGAATACCGGACAGCAACAATATTATGACAACCTTCGATTGTCGATACTGGATTTTACCGATCTGGTACAAAATAGCTCCCAGTCCAGCCTGCCGCAAGAAGCGGAACCCGGCCCTGCCTCAGTGTTTGATCCACAGGAAGAAATCGGACAGGTACCGGTCTCAGAATTACTCAAGTTGATCGGTATATATCAAGTTAATTTGACCGAGTTAGCAACACTGGAAGGAAATATCGATATCAACTCCACCGTTTTCCGGGAAGTGACAGTGGAGATCAACCAGGTCACAAGCCACATCCTCCAGGAGGGTGATGCCGGCTTTACTCGTTCGAGTAATCAACTGCAAATTGTAAGTGATCAGAGCAGGCTGGCCCTGTTGCTGATTTCAGCTTTAGCGCTGGCGCTGGGGTCTTTGACCGCGATCGTGCTGGCGCGGCGCATCATTGGCCCGTTAAACGAACTCAGCCAGGCAGCCCAAAAGTTGGGGCAGGGTGATCTGACACAAACAGTGCAAGTTAGAGGCGGTGACGAGTTAGTCACGCTGGGCGAGTCATTTAATCAGATGGCTGGTCAGTTGGCTGATATTCTGGAAAACCTGGAAAGACGCGTGGCAGACCGCACCAAAGCGCTGGCAACTTCCACCGAAGTCAGCCGCCACCTCTCCACCATCCTGGACCAGAAGCAGCTGGTGAAGGAGGTGGTGGAACAGGTGCAGTCCGCTTTCAACTATTACCATGCCCACATATACATTGTGGATGAAACCACCGGGGACCTGATCATGGCGGGTGGAACCGGGGAAGCCGGCGCGACTATGCTGGCACGCGGCCACAAACTGGTTAAGGGCAGAGGCCTGGTAGGTCGCGCCGCTGATACGAATACCCCAGTGCTCGTGCCAGATACATCCAAAAATCCTGCCTGGCTTCCCAATCCATTTCTGCCTGATACCAAATCTGAGATCGCTGTGCCAATTTCCATTGGTGACCAGGTGCTGGGTGTATTGGATGTGCAGCACAACATCACGGATGGCTTGAAGCAGGAAGATGTTGACCTGTTACAGTCCCTTGCCAACCAGGTTGCGATTGCCTTGCGGAATGCCCATTCCTATCTTGAGATACAGAAAAGAGCCGAGCGCGAGGCTTTGATCGGTTCCATCAACCAAAAGATCCAAAGCGCCACCACGGTGGAAGCGGCGCTCCAGGTGGCGGCGCGCGAATTGGGCCGTGCGCTGGGTCAACAGGCAAGCGTGCGTTTGACTCCACAAGATGCAAAGGCTGAATCCAAATGAGGACACAATTGAGTCTGGAAAGTCAAGGCCGACCTGAATGGGCAATCCATCGAGGGATGATTTCTCTCGATCGCAGAATAATAAGACAAGCGAGCATGCGATGAAGCAAAATCAACTAGCACCGACCATCCCAGAGACTCCCAAAGAAACCATCGCTGGGAATTTATCCTACCTTTCCCGGTTTTGGGGCAGGTTGACGGACGCCCACGCGGATGTCAAGGAAACAGGTGCCCGACAGCAGGCACAGCTTGCTGCAGCAATCTCACTGGGTCTTGGTTCCCTGACGTTGATGGGATTGTTTGCATCAATCCGTATTAATAGTCTTTTCCGCCCTCAGTCGATTTCCCTATTTATTATCACGATCTTCGCAATCGGCACATATTTCCTAATTCGAAGCCGTCATTATCAAGTGGGCTCATCTATTCTTGTGTTCAGTTTTGTCATCACAGGATTTATCCTGGCGGCAGACAACACTACCGGCACAAGCAGTTCCCTTTTTGCGATTCTACCCATAGGTCTTGTTCTTGGGAGCATCCTTGCTCCGGTATGGCAACTCGCCGTGCTGACAGGAATGTCATTCATATTTGTCATTTTATTACCGGTGATCAATCCGATGTACAAAACGGCTCTCGCGGATGGCGGAATTCTGCTGACCATCGGTATCTTGCTGATCATCACAACAATCTATCGAAATTCGGTCGAACGTCAGCGCATGGCTATTTTGACGACTGCCAACTCGGATCTCCAACTCATTCGTGCTACGCTCGAACAACGTGTGGCGGACCGCACCAAGGCATTGGCCGCCTCGGCTGAAGTCAGCAGACGTCTCTCCACCATCCTCGACCAGAAGCAGCTGGTGAAGGAGGTGGTGGAGCAGGTGAAGAACGCCTTCACCTACTACCACGCCCACATTTATTTGATCGACGAGATCAGCAAAGACCTGGTGATGGCCGGTGGTACTGGAGATTCGTGGCAGACAATGCGAATGGGTCATAAAGTCTCCAAAGGCAGAGGTCTCGTAGGTCGCGCCGCTGATACGAATACCCCGGTGCTCGTGCCAGATACATCCAAAAATCCTGACTGGCTTCCCAATCCATTACTGCCTGATACCAAATCCGAGATCGCTGTGCCAATTTCCATTGGTGACCAGGTGCTGGGTGTATTGGATGTGCAGCATAACATCACGGATGGCTTGAAACAGGAGGATGTGGACCTGCTAAGTTCGATCGCCAACCAGGTTGCCATCGCCATTCAGAACGCTCATTCATTCGAAAGATCCCGTTCTCAGGCTGAGTTCGAGACCCTGATCAATACCATCGGTCAGAAGATCCAGCGCGCCACCACCGTCGAGGATGTACTGCAAACTGCCATCCGCGAAGTGGGATTGGCGCTCGGTGCGGAACGCGTAGCCGCAAGCCTGAAGCCGGCTCTTGTTCAAGAGACTCCCGCCTCGATCGGCGGAGGCAATGGAGCCGAACCAAAGAGGTAACCTGATGCCTTATGTCATTGCAATCTGTCATCAAAAAGGTGGGGTGGCCAAGACCACCACGACGCTCGGGCTGGGTGCCAGCTTCGTGGAACTACATTCCGAAACCTTGATGATCGACCTGGACCCGCAAGCCAACCTGACCTCCAGCGTCGGCCTGGATTCGAACGAGATGGAGCATTCCATCGCCGAGGCCCTGCTGGGTGAGGCGGATTTGGCGGCAGTGCGCATGGAATCGAGCGTGCCCGGGTTGGATATCGTCCCCTCGAGCGCGTCGATGCTTACCATCGGCCGCCAGTTGTACCAGTTGCCGGAGTTCGAATATCTCCTGCGCAAAGTCCTGGCGGAACCGGCTGTGCACGATTACGAATTGGTGCTTTTGGACTGTCCGCCCTCGGTCGGCTCGCTCACCTTGAACGCCCTGACCGCGGCCGACCTGTTGATCATCCCGACCCAATGCGAATACTTTTCCATCCAGGCTCTGGCCGACATGTTCGAACTCGTGAGGTTGATCCGCGACCGAACCAATCCATCGTTGATGTACCGCCTGTTGGTGACCATGTTCGACGGTCGAGGCACCTTCCACACGCGCATGCTCGAACGCATGCGGGAATATTTCAAGGACGGATTATTACAGACCATTATTGGCTTTGATACGAAGCTGCGTGAATCTCAACTGGCCGGGCAGCCGGTCACAGTCCATGCCCCGTCAAGTCGCGGCGCACAGCAGTATCGGCAGCTGGCCGAGGAGTTAAAAATCCATGTCACAAACCAATCCCAAATACAAACGGCTTGAAGCCCTTTTATCCGAGGCGAGACCGGTCGGACCGGATCCGATCCGCGCGCCCGAGGGCGCCGAGGTGGAGAGGTTGAAGGCGCAGGTCAACGAGCTGGAAGCGAAGCTTGTGGAATTGGAACCTGCTCAAAACGCGCCCGCGATGGAACCTGCGAGGAAGACAACGGCAGAACTCCGTCAGGCGCGTCCTCCGAAGGAGGACGATGCCGGCAGGGACGACATGGAAGAGGCATCTGCTGGCCTGCAGCGACAGCTGGCCTTGTGGGCAGCGGGCATCTTTGCTGTTCTCGGTTTCGCGCTCCTGTTGTTTTGGTGCTACAACATCTTTTACCGACAGCAAGGCAGACTTGATTTTTCAGACAAGGTGCTTCTACCCGTGACAATCCTGATGCTGGTCGCTGGGGTTGCAGGATATCTCCTGATCCGTCGTGACCGTTTGGTTGCTGGCTTGTGGGTGGTCTTCGGGATAGTGCTTGTGCCGCCGGTTGCGGTCACCCTGGTGCTTCAAAACGTCTTTCCCGTGACGGTTTCCTTTCTGATCATCTTTGCCTCGATTTTAATTGTTTGGGTGTTGCCTGGATCTTTCAGGCGATTGGCAATGCTTGCCACGGTCGTATCTAGTTTATTGATAGCTGGCATTGAAATCTGGCAACCTGCGTTTCGGGTAGGCTCACCACCCCTTTCAGCATCCGGCCCCTATTTCATTGCGGTAAGTGGTTTGACCTTGGTGGCTATGTTGATCCGCCAGGCATGGAGCGGCAATATCCGGATCAAGTTTATTACATCGTTCACGATAGTCGCCGTGCTCTCGTTGATTATCGCGGGAGCAGTCACTTACTTCAGTTTCCGCAGCCAGGTGCGCGAGAATTTCCGCCAGCGCTCGGTTAACATGGTCAACATCGCTGCGCTGCAACAAGATGGTGATCTGCATGCCAGCATCCAGAACCCGGGCGATGAAGAAACCGATGCTTATAAAAAAATGCAAGCTATTAATAAAGCAATCGTTGCTACCGAACCTGAAGTAGCTTATTTATATACAATGCGAATGAATGAACAGGGCCAGATACATTTCTTTGTTGATGCCGGTCAACCCGGTGATGATGATCTGGCAGCCGTAGCTGAATACTACGAAGAGCCCACTCCGCTGATGGTTGCAAGTTTTCCAACGCTTGATCACGCGGTTGCTGAAGAAGAATTTTCTACAGACAAATGGGGTACCTGGCTTTCAGCTTATGCACCTTTTTATAACTCGCGGGGTGAACGAGAAGGCATACTTGGTATTGATATTGCCGCCGACACAGTCCTTGATCGGGAAAGGGACGTGCTCTACCTGATTCTTGGAACGAACTTTGTCGTGTTGGTCCTCGTGACCGTGATTGGTCTCTTCCTCGGGAACCTGTTCATGGTTCCGATTGTCAATTTGTCGATCGTTGCCAAAAAGATTACCGAAGGCGATTTGAGCACACGCGCCAAAATCGAGACTTCCGATGAAGTCGGCGACCTCGCCAAGGACTTCAACCTGATGACCACCCAATTGCAGGGATTGGTCGGTTCGTTGGAACAACGCGTGGCTGACCGCACGCACGACCTTGAACTGGCTTCCGAGGTGGGACGCGCGGTCACTGAAAAGGTGGCGGATATCAATGAAATGCTTTCCTCGTCAGCCGAAACGATCCGCGCTCGTTTCAATTTATATTACACCCAGGTGTATCTGACCGACCTCAAGAAACTTAAACTGATCCTGCGGGCCGGCACCGGCCAGGTCGGGGCGGAACTGTTGAACCGCGGTCATAGTTTAACAATCGATGCACATTCCTTGAACGGCCGTGCCGTGCTCCGAAAGAAACCCATCATCGTGGAAGACACACTTCACGATCCAAACTTCAAGCCCAATCCCTTGCTGCCTGATACACGCTCCGAGATGGCCGTGCCCTTGATCGCAGGCGGCGAGGTCATCGGTGTGCTGGATATGCAGAGCAATCGCGGCGGTACGTTGAACGAATCCAACCTGCCGGCTTTTGAAGCCCTTGCCGGCCAAATGGCCATCGCCATTCAAAATGCTCAGTTATTCGCAGAGACGGCCCAGGCGCGGGCGGAGATTGAATCGCAGGCGAAATTCCTCACCCGCTCCGGCTGGATGGATTACATGAACGCCATCCATAAACCGGAGCGAACGGCGTTTGCCTTCGACCAGAACCAGATCATCCCCTGGGAGGAATCGGATGCTTCCGCCATATCCGGAGCAAATGCCGTCTCCGCCCCGATCGAGATCACCGGTGAAACCGTCGGTTCGTTTACTGTGGAACTGGAACCCGGAAAATGGAGCGAAAGCGCCAGGGAAATGGTACAGACCGTCGCCCAGCAGGTCGCCCGCCAGGTCGAGAACCTGCGCCTGCTCGACATCGCCGAGCGATACCGCGCCGAGGCGGAATCGATCACCCGGCGGCTTACGCAGGAAGGCTGGAAGGAATATTCCAGCACACTCGGCAAGGAATCCCTTGGGTTTGCTTATGACCTTGAGAAAGTGACCCCCCTGGAGGAAAACGGGCATCAGGCGACAGACCAGGCTGTTGCGGTTCCCCTCTCGGTCCGCGACGAAGCCATCGGTCAACTGGTTGTAGACCAGGCGATGTCCGCTGACGAAACCAGAAATATTGTGGAGGCAGTCGCCAGCCAGCTGAGCTCACACATCGAAAACCTGCGCCTCTCGGAGCAAAACGCGCGCCGCGCCGCCGAATTGGAAACCGCGGTCAACCGCCTGCGCGAACTCGACCGCCTGAAATCCTCCTTCCTGGCCAACATGTCGCACGAGCTGCGCACACCACTCAACTCCATCCTTGGTTTTGCGGATGTGATCCTGGAGGAGCTGGACGGGCCGCTGACGAAGACCATGCAGAACGACCTCGGTCTGATCCAGAAAAATGGCCAGCACCTGCTGCACCTGATCAATGACGTGCTGGATATGGCAAAGATCGAGGCCGGACGCATGAACCTGAACCCGGAAAAGTTCCGCGTGCACGAGATCCTCGACGAAGTCACCAGCATCACCTCCCCTCTTGCAAGTGAAAAGAATCTCTCGCTGTTTATCGAGCCCGATTCCGACCGTGAGGTGGAGATCACGGCCGACCGTACCCGCCTGCGCCAGGTGATGATCAATCTCGTCAACAACTCGATCAAATTCACCGAGAAGGGAAAGATCTCCCTCAGTGCCGTCCACAACGATGGACATGTTCTGATCGCCGTGAAGGATACCGGCATGGGTATCCCCGCAGATAAACTCGAAGAGGTGTTTACCGAATTTGCGCAGGTGGATACATCCAGCACCCGCAAGACCGGCGGCACCGGCCTTGGCCTGCCCATCAGCCGCAAGCTGATCGAAATGCACGGTGGGCGGTTGTGGGCGGAGAGCTCCGGCGTGGCAAATGAGGGTTCCACCTTCTTTGTGGAACTGCCGATCGAAGCGCACCTCACCGAATCGGCGGAGAAGGTGACCCGCTAGAATGGCAATCCCGATTTCCCTTGCCTGCGTCCAGTGCGGCGAACGGCAGCCTTACGAACCGTTCGTCCCGGCCGTATGCAAGACGTGCAATTCACACTGGCTCGAGGCGCAGTACGACTTCGAAGCCTTCAAGCGCGAAATGCTGCGCGGCCTGCCGAACCGCCCCCTGAACCTGTGGCGCTATCAGGATATTTTGCCTCTCAAGAATCCCTCGTCGCTGGATCTCTACCCGGCCGGCGGGACTCCGCTCTGGCTGTCACAGCGTTTCGCGGCGGAACTCGGGCACGCGCATGTCCACATCAAGGACGAGCGCTACGGACCGACCTCCTCTTTTAAAGACCGGCAGGCCGCGGTTGCGGTGGCCGCCTTCCTCGAAGGAGGCGTGCGTGAGGCCGTGATTGCCTCCACCGGCAACGCCGCGGTGGCCTATGCCGCCGCCTGCGCCCGGGCCGGTATCAAACTGTGGGTGTTCATGACCAGCCTGGTGCCGCAGGAGAAACTTCGCGAAGCCGCGCTCTTTGGCGCCGAGGTGATCCGCGTCAGCGGCAATTATGACCAGACCAAACAGATCGCCTCCCAATTTGCCGAAAGACGCGGCCTGTACCTGGATCGCGGCGCAAGCTCGATCCCGGCCCGCGAATCGATGAAGACCATCGCCTATGAGATCGTGGAACAGCTCGGTTGGCATGCCCCGGATTGGTACATTCAATCCGTAAGCGGCGGTTTGGGGCCGCTGGGTGTGTACCAGGGTTTCAAGGAACTGCGCTCGATGGGATTGATCAACAGAATCCCAAAACTGGCGGTGATCCAGGCCGAGGGCTGCGCGCCGATGGTGAAGGCTTTCAAGGCTGGTCGCGACACGGCTGAAGCGGTCATCCCGGATTCGCGCATCATCATCCTCTCGACAGGAGACCCGGGTAAATCCTATACGTATCTATGGAAATTAGTGAAAACCCATGGCGGCACGATGGAGTCCGTCACGGATGCCGAGGCATTTGCCTCCATGCGCTCCCTCGCCAAAAGCGAAGGGATGGCCGTGGAGCCCGCCGCTGCGGTGGCTTTTGCCGGCCTTGAGAAACTGACCCGGCAGGGCGTGATCGGCACAGGTGAAACCGTGGTGGTCAATTGCACCGGGCATACCTTCCCGGTGGAAAAACACGTGCTTGGCGATCAATTTGCCGTGGATGTGCATTTGAGCCAGGATCAATCCCCCGCCCCGCGCGAAGGTCTGCAAGCCGCGCTCGAGAACCTGGACGAAAGAACCACGTCCGTCCTGATCGTGGACGACAACGCCGATGATGCCCTGCTCATCAGCCGCCTGCTGGAATCGAAGAAGTCCTACCGCATCTACCAGGCTCGCGATGGATGGGAGGGATTGTCGCTGGCGCGGCAGAAAACGCCGGACCTGATCATCTCCGACCTGATGATGCCCGGCATCGATGGATTCGGATTCGTGGAAAACCTCAAACTTCACCCGCGCACCCGGGATATTCCGGTTGTGGTCGTCAGCGCCAAGGACATCACCCCCGAGGAAAGAAAACGCCTGAACGGGCATATCCAGGCCGTATACCAAAAGGGCTCGCTGCCCACCCGGTCGTTCGTGGACCAGGTCATCCACGTCATCGAAGAGAAGACCGAAGTTAACGACGGCGCTTAAAGGAGAATCGATATCATGAGAAACAACGTCCTGTACATCGAAGATAACCCGGATAACATGATGCTGGTCAAGCGCGCACTGTCTGCACGCGGCTATAACCTGCTCGAGGCCGAGGATGGGCTGAGCGGCGTGGTCGTCGCCGAAAACGAGGAGGTGGACCTGGTTCTGCTGGATATCAACCTGCCCGACATTGACGGATACGAAGTAGCCCGCCGCCTGCGGAACAGCCACAAATCCACACTGGCATACGTACCCATCATCGCCATCACCGCCAATGCGCTCAAAGGAGATGCCGAGCGTGCCCTGGAGGCCGGCTGCGACGTGTACATGTCGAAGCCGATAAACATCCGCGAGCTGTGGGCGCGCGTCGAAGCATTCGTCCCCTCCCCCTGACAGCCGACCATACACAGGACAGAGTACAATGCAGCCCATGACGTCGGATTCCAGGACGGCTGTCTGGAAATGTTCCTATGCTTCAGACCTGCAGTGTTCCGATTGCGGAAAGCGCTATTCCATCCATGAGGTTCACACATACTGCCCGGACTGCCAGGCGCCGCTGCTGGTCAACTATGATCTCGAGGCAGCCCGCCAACATGTGGATCGGGACGTAATCCACAGTCGAGTTAAGGGGATGTGGCGCTGGCACGAAGTGCTGCCGGTGCTCGATCCCCGATTCATGGTCTCGCTCGGCGAGGGGGATACTCCTTTGCTAAACTTGCCGCGCCTGGGGGGGTCATTCAATTTCAAGCAATTATTCGTCAAGGATGAAAGCAGCAATCCGACCGGTTCGTTCAAGGCGCGCGGTCTTTCGGCGGCAGTCTCCAAAGCCCGGGAACTGGGGATTCAAAAAGTGATCATTCCGACCGCCGGCAACGCCGGCGGAGCTATGGCGGCCTACGCGGCGCGCGCCGACATGCAGGCGTTGATCTACATGCCCAAGGATACGCCCCTGGCGAACATGGAGGAGAGCCGCATCGCCGGCGCGCAGGTGGTGCTGGTGGAAGGCCTGATCAGCGACGCGGCCGGCATGGCCGGCGTCAAGGCGCGCGAAGAAGGCTGGTTCGATCTCTCCACGTTCAAGGAACCGTACCGCATGGAGGGCAAGAAGATCATGGGATACGAACTGGCGGAGGCTTTCGATTGGTCCCTGCCGGATGTCATCATCTATCCCACCGGCGGCGGTACCGGCCTGGTGGGCATGTGGAAAGCCTTCGCCGAGCTCGATCAATTGGGCTGGATGAAGAACGGCAAGCGCCCGCGTATGGTCTCGGTGCAGGCGGCGGGCTGCGCGCCGGTCGTCAAGGCCTTTGACTCCGGCGCGGCTTTTTGCGATTTCTGGACCAATGCCAGCACCATCGCCTCCGGCCTGCGCGTGCCGAAGAGTTTTGCCGACGCGCTGATCCTGCGCGACTTGCATGAAAGTCATGGGACGGCTGTGGCTGTGACCGACGAGGAGCTCCTGGAAGCCCAGCGCGAGCTCGGCCGCATGGAGGGTATCTTTGCCGCCCCCGAGGGAGCCGCCACCCTGGCAGCCTTCAAAAAGCTGGTTGAAACGAAGTGGATCCTGCCTGAAGAACAGGTGGTATTGTTCAACACCGGGTCCGGGTTGAAATACCTGGCCTGAAAATTGATTCGTCGATGGAAATGAACACCCTCTCGCAGTGGAAACACGCAGCGACACTCGCGGTTGGATCCTTTTGGATCTGAATACTCCTGAATTTAATGCAATGACGTAAGATCGCAAGGGATCGCAGGTACTTCGCGCCTTTGCGCGTTTGCGTTTGGGCTCGTAAATTGGGGGGAACGGGACGCCCGCCAAGGCCATTTCTTCCCACAAAGAAATTACAGCTTTTCGCCAAGGAAATGCGATAACTGACATTCCAGAAATATGGATACAATATGATTGAAGGTAGAAACCCGGAAACGCCGGGCGCATTGCTGCGTATGAAGTAGTGAATTCTCACGAAAGGAACCTGACATGGAAAATACACCTCGTAATACCGGCTCGCTGGTCGGCGGGGCGCTGCTGATTCTATTCGGCGGACTGGCCCTGCTGGCTCAACTCTTCAGGGGCTTTGACTTCTGGGATGCGTTCTGGCCGTTCATCGTGATCGGCGTCGGCCTGATGTTCTTTGTCGGCATGGTCGCCGGAGGGAAGTCCACCGGCGGCCTGGCGGTCCCCGGTTCGATCATCACGGTTATTGGGTTGATGCTGTTCGTCCAAAACCTGACCGATCACTGGGAAAGCTGGGCGTACGGCTGGGCGGTGATCGTGATGGCCGTGGGACTGGGAATCTTCATCATGGGGTTGTGGACCGGTGAACCCGAGTCAAAACGATCCGGCCTGCGCGTGTTGAGAACCGGCACGATCCTGTTCATCATCTTTGGAGCTTTCTTCGAGATGATCTTCAGCTCATCCAACTTTGCCCAGCTCTTCTTCCCGATCGCGCTGATCCTGTTCGGCGGATACCTGGTGTTCGCCCGCAGCGGATGGCTTGCCAGACGCCAGCCGCCACAGGATACCTCCGGCGATTCCGCACCTCAATGAGTCCAAGGAGCTCAAAATGAAAAGACACGAATCCTTCTTCTTTCCATTGGTTTTGATCGCCGCCGGCGCCCTTTGGCTGCTGGTGGAATTGCAGATCATCCCTGCCGCAAACTTGTGGGCGTTGACGCACATCTGGCCATACCTGCTGATCATGCTTGGGCTGGGTGTGATCCTGCGCAGCCAATTACCGTCCACCGGCGTGCTTGTTTCGGTGCTGGTCGTGCTGGGCGCAGTGCTGGCGGTGTACTTCGCACCGCAGTTGGGTTGGACAACTGGACCGGAGTGGAATATCGGGGTTGATTTCAGAGGAGATGTACCGGGTTCGGGAAGAATCAAAACGGAAACGCGCGCGGTTCAGTCTGTCACGGGGATCCACATCCTTTACCCGGCCGAGGTGACCGTGCAGCAGGGCGCTGAAGAATCGGTCAGGGTCGAGGCGGATGATAATCTGCTGCCGCAGTTGAGCACAGCAGCGCGCAACGGAATACTGGTGATCGAAAATTCCGAGCGGGAGTGGTCCAAACGGGTGGACCCCAGTCAGACGGTGAAAATCACCATTACCGTCCGTGACCTGAGGGAAGTCGAATTCTCCTCCGCGGGGACCCTGCTGGTCGAAGGACTTGAGACAGACGAATTGCAGATCGAACTGAGCGGTGCGGGAAATGTCATCTTGTCCGACCTGACGGTTCGCCGCCTGGATTGCGAATTGACGGGCGCCGGCGGCCTTACGGCCAGTGGGGAGGCGGTCGAATTTGATCTTGAGATCGATGGATTTGGAAGCTTCAACGGGATGAACCTGCTCGCACAGGAAGCCGATGTGATCATCAACGGTGCAGGGGACGTTGACCTGCGGGTGAAGGATCAGCTGAAGGCCGTCATCAACGGCGCCGGCTCCGTGAGGTATTACGGATCCCCACAGGTCGATCAGCAGGTGAACGGCGCCGGTTCCGTGCGGCAGGTCGAGAAATGAAGCACCGATTGGAGGATTTTTCATGAGCATCCATCGATCGAGTTTGTTTTGGGGCCTGCTGTTGATCGGCGCGGGCCTCCTCGCCCTCGCGCAGCGCATGGGGCTGGTGGATACCTTCTCGGCCACCGCGTGGATGACCGTGTTCGCGGTCATCAGCCTGTTCGGTTTCATCAACTACGCAGTGAGCGGATTCAGGGAATGGGGCTGGCTCTTTCCGGCGGGCATCTTCGCCGGGCTGGCGGTGACGATCGGGTTGGCAGAATCGAGCGTGGATAGCGCGGCAGTCGGCTCTCCGATCTTCTTCGGTTTGCTGCTGCCGTTCGCCGCGGCGTATCTCACGGACCGCATCCGCAATTGGTGGGCGTTGATCACGGGTGGGATCATGCTGTTCCTGGCGCTGACAACCCTGCTGGTTGATATCACCGGAGGGGAATGGATTGGCGCCCTGTTCATGTTCTTGGTTGCGGTCAGCTTTCTGGTGGTCTATCTCAACCAGCGTTCCCGCACCTGGGCGCTGATCGTCGCCTACGTCACCGGCGTGCTCGGTATCGCTCCCCTAATGGCTGCCGGTGGGGATACGGCCGCCTACTTTGGACCGATCTTTCTTCTGGCGGTAGCCATTCCCTTCTTCGTACTGTATTTCCGCTCACTCGATCATTGGTGGGCAATCATCCCCGCCGGCGTGATGACCGTCCTGGCTGTCATCGCGCTGCTCGCCATTGCCGGGTTCATCCAGTCGGACACGGACGAGGTATACGCCAACGCCCTGATGATGGGTGGGCTGGCCGCCACGTTTGCCGTGCTCTGGCTCAGGCATTCCATTCCATGGGCACGGATCGTGACCATCGTGCTGGGGCTCCTGGCAGTGACCTCGGTTTTCCTGGCCAGCCAGTACCAGTTCTTCTGGCCGGTGGCGATCATTCTTGCCGGAGGGTATCTGCTCTACAGCGGTTTGCGGGCAAGGTCGGCTTGATCGATATTCAAGGCCGATTCTTGTAATTCATCCTCGATTATGCAACAATGGAACAGGGGTGGTTTGCTCTTCGCAGATCCACCCCTGTGTCCGTCCTTGAGGCGGGGGGTTGATTCGATCGAGCAGACATCCGGAGGTTTCATGGGAGATGTCCTGTATCGGATCATTGCAGCCGGACTGCAGTCCTTCATCTGGGGGGGTGAATTACTGGGCGAGGAGAACCTGCCCGAACGCGGACCTGCCATCCTGGTCGCGAACCATCTGGGGTCCCTTGGCCCTATCGCGGTGACCGCCAATACCCCGCTGAGGTTGTACCCCTGGGTCGCCTCGGACATGATGGATCCGAAACTCGCGGGCGAATAT
>Ga0194126_10006355_pt1 | contig 16875 bp, 17 predicted proteins | sample TA2KigC150mmetaG_FD_148641 | JGI IMG/M metagenome (GOLD analysis project Ga0194126, IMG submission 148641) | Freshwater microbial communities from Lake Tanganyika, Tanzania - TA2015035 Kigoma Deep Cast 150m | ecosystem: Environmental > Aquatic > Freshwater > Lake | place: Tanzania: Lake... | reverse complement strand
GGCGGGACGTGAACCTCCGGCCGGCGATAACAAGGTCTTTCAAATCAGCCACCCCCCACAAATGATACGATTTCCATGCGGTCGCCGTCCTGCAGTTCGGATTCGCCAAAGCGATGCTGCTCAATAACGCAGCCGTTGAGCTCAACGGCCGTGCGCGCGGCCGGAACGCCAAGCTGTTCGAGCAGACGCGCTACGGTTGTGACCGGCTGCGCAAACGCGCGCTCTTCGCTGTTGATGGTAAGTTTCATATCTGCTCACCCAAAATAAGCTGTACAACGACAAGCGCCTGCATGGACGCCGCAATCCCGACGCGCGCTGCAAACAGGCCCGCCCCATCGGCACTATCGCTGTGCTGGTCGCCGACAATGTAGAGCTTGTCAGAGACGCGGCGTATGGTGATCGAGCGGGCAGGGCCGCAGCCGGCAAGGCCTGATGCCGCGACAACGATGCACCCCGGTATCTGCCGACGCAGGGCCGTAACCAGAGAGGCCTTGCTCTCAGCGGCATCGAAACATTCGCACACTATAGCACATGAGCCTAAAATCCGCACGCAATTGTCTGCGCTGATGCGTTCATTCACAGCAGCGACATCGACAAAGGGGGTGTATTCCCGCAGATTGCCGGCAAGCGCTTCAGCCTTGGACAGACCCAGCTGGCTGAGCCGGAAGCGCTGGCGGTTCAGGTTGGAGGGCTCTATCACGTCGAAATCAGCGATAATCAGTTTGCCGACTCCGGCGCGTGCAAGGTTTTCCGCAACGACCGAGCCGAGCCCGCCGGCGCCGGCAATGCCGACACAGGCGCCGCGGAGTTTTTCCGAGGCCGCATGCGGCTGGCGCGCAAGAATCAGGCTGCGAAGGTCCGCGCAGGCGAAGTCGCCGGCGTGTTCGTACAGGTACACCCGGTCATGGTTGCGCAGGATGGTCTCCGCCGGAGGATTCGGCACCGTATTGAGGATAGCGGCGGTTGCTTCAGGGCAGAAGCGCGCGCGTACCTGCGCAATCGTTGTGCCGGCACCTACTGAGTGTGTTTCGTCATTGATGTATATCTGCAGGTGAGTCGTTGTCATCCGCGGTGCCTGTTGAAAAAAACATGCTGATACCCGCTACGGAAAAATCAGCATCCAGCAAGGTGCGCAACTCTTCAATGCGCTGCAGTGTCAGCCCGCCAAGCAGTACAAGGCGCTGCCCGTAGCGGCGCGCCAGCATGCGCAGGGCATCCGTTGCTATCAGGGGCCGGTTGTCGCCTGGTTTTGAAGCGGGCCGGTAGACCGGAGATATAAACACATAGTCGGCACCGCTGTCAAGCAGGGCGCAGGCCTGCTCCGCACTGTGGCAGGATGCGGTCTGCACAAGGCCCGGAACACCAAGCGGTTCAAAGCGCTCCGTCGAGCGTGTGTGAGCGCCGCATTCTGTTCCGTATACGGATTGGTACAGCACCTGCGGAATGATCGGCATGATTTCGTGCATCCTGATGATCGGTGCCAGCAGCTCAAGTTCGCTGTGCAGCGAATGCGCTCGCAGGTACAGATGGCTGACACCCTGCTGCCGCAGACGCGGCAGGCAGGAAGGGATTTGCGCGGGGCTTATATCATCGGGTGTAATGGCAAAGTATTTCATCGCCGGTGACTATTGCCGGGCAGCTTGAATATCCGCGGTTCATGGAGGCCGTTTGTATTTATTTCCTGAGCATTTTCCATGAAAGGGTAATCCCCGGGGGCTTTCTGCCAGAGGATGAAGTAATCGATTGTGCAGCGTTGCAGTTCGTCTGCCAGTTTATCGGTGGGAATCTTGTCGGCAGTTCCGTAGAGTTGGGATTGCAGATGAAAAGTCAGGAATAATGATTCGAACCAGTTAGTGTCAAACACAATCTTTGAGCCTGGCTCAATGATCGTGCTCAGCTTGTGGCCAATTTCGGCGTGCTCACGGCCGGTATTAATATTTTTGAAAATGTTAAGAGAGGGCATTACCGTGAAAGAGAAACAGAGAATCAGGAAGGTGAACTTGGCAAACAGTCGATTTTTAAAAAAATGTTTGCCGGTCAGCTGACTCAGACTCAGGATACTCATAGGTACGAACAGGAAAAACAACGGCCATAGATAGCGCTCTTCCGAGATTAAAAGACAATAGCCGCCGGCGTATATGGCGCAGGTTACTGCTATATATGCTGTAATTTTATCAGGGCCTGAAAAAAGCCTGCGTTGCAATGTTGCGCCTGAAGACCAAAGGCACAGGCAGAAAGCAACTGGTGAAAAAATAAAAAAAACCCAGGCGGTTGTCCGAATATTTCCAATGACAACATGAAGCCAGTATTTGAAATCCGCGCGTGAAAGAAAGGGACTCCAGTATCTCTGTGTGAATGCGGCATGTGGATCCTCCCAGATACTGACGGCCGTTTTGTTGGGCGGCTCGACAAGATGGTCAGGGCCCTCCCAACGGTGCGGGCTTATGGCTGACATTATGACGGAACCCTGATTTGATGATGTGGCTTTGCCGTATTTCATGCTGATAACGCTTGACCAGCCGGCGCAGATGGCCAGGAAAATGACCATGCCTGAAATAAAGTTCGCGACAATGATTTTTCGGTCCGAGCCGGTGTTTTTGAAAAAATACCAGCAGTTGACAAGCGGGAAATGGCACAGGAAAAAAAGCAGGCAATAACTTTTTGTAAGATATGCAATTCCGCCGACAAGGCCGCATGCAAGGCCGCAGCGCAGGCTTCGGTTGTACGATGGTGTGATCAGACAGCAATGATATACAAGAAGCACGGCTGAGAGCAGCAAGTCTGGCGTAATGATTGAATAGGCGAAATACAATATGCCCGGTATGATGCTCATTTGGCACAGCAGGGTGTGCCGTCTGCTGAATCCGGCCTGCAGGCAAAATGCACCCATGGCGAACACTGTCGCGACGCCGATACCAAGATTGACCAGTTTTGCTGTAAGCAGCGGATCAAGTCCGGTGAGGAGCACAGGGGCCATGATCCATGATATAAGAGGGTAGGCATGGCCGTTCACAGCATCAAACCATTCTGCGCGGGCGTACTTCTGGGCAATTGAGATATAGGTTATGGCATCCTGGTTTATCTGGTAGCGGTACAGCGGCAGCAGCGCTGCTCCCAGAATAATAAGTATGAGTGCGGGACCATATGAGCGAAGGGCGTGTGCCGGGGTGGGTGTCATGGTTTCATCACAGCAGGCTGTCATGCCGGGTCGTGATATGCAGCAAAATCAGTCTCTGGCATCATCGTTTCGCCGGGCACGTTCTAGTGATATTTTCCGTACCAGTTCTGTTATGATCATGTGCTGTTTTTTTTGTTTGATATACAGCATTCCGACCAGTATGAGCAGGAACGCGTGCGCGAGGTAGAAAATCAGATCAACGCCCCGGCCGACCCCCAAAAGCCAGGCTGCGCGGTGTGCCAGCGGTGGAAACAGGATAAAAACAAAAAGCACTACACCGATCGCCAGCACCAGAAGCCTGCCGGCCATGTGGTGGCTGAAGTACCGAAAGTAGATCCCGGCAGCAATGAGAAGCAGTACAAAGAGTATGGCCTGAATGATCATTATTTAAAAAACCTGCCCAGGATAAAATCAAATAAAATATTAATTGAGTTAAAGGCCGATTGCCCTTTGGTGCGGGAGTACTGTGTATAGACGATACGCACCGGAATTTCAATGTACTTTAGCTTCGAACGCGAGATGGCGTGAATGATTTCAGATGCATGTGCCATGCCGTTTTCATGAATGGTGATGCGCTGTGCTGCTGCGCTGCTAAAGGCACGGAAGCCGTTGTGCGTATCGGTAAGCCGTATGCCGCTGACCACGATCGTGAATAGCGTTGCAAGGCGCAGCAGGATTCGCTTGAGGGGTGGAATTTCGCGGATATGCTCTCTGTTGAGAAAACGCGAACCCAGTGCCACATCGGCTCTGCTTTCAAGAATCGGCTGGATCAGGCGCGAGATGTCGCGGTGATTGTGCTGGCCGTCAGCGTCAAAGTGGACAATGATCTCCGCGCCCTGACTGAGCGCGTAGGTCATGCCGGTCTGCAGGGCAGCCCCCTGGCCGAGGTTCATGATATGCCGAATGACCGTAACCGGCAAACACTGCAGTTTTGAACCGGTGTCATCCGTTGATCCGTCATCAACGACTACCACGCGGTAGCCGTAGCCCAGAAGGGGGTGCAGCGTCTGCTGGATCACCTCTCCTTCATTGTAGGACGGAACTATGATAAATATTTTTTCAGAGTCCATGCAGGCGGTCTATGCGCGATCTGTGCGCGGATTTTATTCGCATCGGCTGCGGTCGTATGGATTATTAAACTTTACTATGTATGCGGAGAAATATCAAATAGTATGTTGCGCACGGATTTTAAAAATCTTGCCATTTGCCCATAGGCAATGTATTGTCTCGCCTCAGGACGGTACCCAGACCGACCAGCGCAGGCAGGGCGTGTGCGTCTACACAGCAGAGCGGGTATATGAAAAAACAACCGGTTGTATTGATTAACAGCCCTTCACTGGCTGCCAAGGAAAAACACTACGAGCGGCCACGTTATCCCCGGCTTTCGATAGCCTATCTCGCGGGTTATCTCCGGTCACAGGGCATTGACTGCCTGGCACTTGATGCCAAGTATGAGGGCACAGCACTTCAGGGACTGATCCTGCAGGTCGGGCGCGTTCAGCCTGAGATCGTCGGCTTGACGGCGATGACTCCGGAAATTAACGAAACTGTTGAGACCGCAGAGGCCCTAAAAAAAGCATTTCCAGCCGTGAAGCTTGTTATCGGGGGGCCGCATGTGACCGCCCTGCCGGAGGAGACTCTGCGAGAGTTCCCTGTTTTCGATTGCGGTGTTATCGGTGAGGGCGAGCTGGCAATGGCGCAGCTGGCGCGCTGTGAGGATGATGTGCAGACTATTCCGGGCATAGTGTATCGTCGTTCCGGCTCTGTGTGTGCAAACGCTTCGCCGCAACCGGTGCTCGATCTTGATGCAATTACGCATCCTGCCTGGGATCTGTTCTCGCCCTCAAAAGTATATCCCATTATTGCCACCCGGGGCTGCCCGTTTAACTGTAATTTCTGCATGCGGGTCAGCGGGAAAAAAGTCCGCTGGCGCAGCCCTGAGCATATTGTGGCAGAAATCGAAAACCTTATTGAGAGCTATCGTATTGAGCGGATTGTTTTCCATGATGAGACCTTCGGGCTTGACAAAAAATGGGCGCATCGATTACTTGACCTGATGATTGAAAAAGAATTTCCGAAAAAGATCACCTGGGAGGCCACGACCCGGGTTGATATTGCCGATTTTGATTTGTATTGCAAGATGAAAGAAGCCGGCTGCGCCTGGCTGGCATTCGGCATTGAAAGCGGGAATCCGGAGATTTTGAAAAACACGCGCAAGGGGATTACGCTTGAGCAGGCCGAACACGCCGTACGCCTGGCCCGCAAAGCAAGGCTTTCCCTGGGGAGCCTTTTTATAATCGGCCACCCTAATGAAACCCGTCAGACGATAGAGGATACAATCGCATTTGCAGCACGATTGCCTACCGAGACGGTGTCGTGCGGTTTAATGGTTCCCTATCCGGGAACGGAAGTGGCTGAAATCGTAAAGCGGGGTGAAGGCAACTACCGGATATTGTCGCAGGACTGGCGCGATTTCAATAAGCAGGTCGGCAATGTGCTTGAATTTAATGATATTCCGCGCAAAGATCTCGAGTATTATCAACTTAAGCTTTACCTTTCGTTCTACCTGCGCTATTTCAGGTTCAGGAAAATTGCTGCAATCGCAGAGATTATCGGGGTGAGAGCCCTTTTTGCCGGAGCGTTTTTTATCATACAGCAGGCATGCGTTAAATTTTTTAAGGGGTTTCTCCCTAAACGTATACAGGCTCAGCGGTAATACTTTTAAGAATTGATGAGGTCGTAAAGAGTTACCAACTGTCACATGGAACCCTTCGACTGCGCTTCGGGCAGGCTCCGTGAGAGGTCTTGTATCTGTATGAAAATTCAAGATTTCTTCCTTCGGCCGCAATGACAAAACAACCATTTTATGACTTTTTACGACTTCATCAAGAATTGACAAGATTTTTTGCCGTCTCAATGAGTTGCCCGGATGAATGTGAAAAACAGCACATACATGCCCTTGGTTTTTGCGGGCATTCTGCTCATCAGAATAGTGCCCGTATTTGTAGGGTATGCAGTTATCGGTGATGTTATTTTTTATACAGGTGAAGCCGACTCGCAACTGTATCTTTTCGGGGCGCGTTCGATTCTGGCTAGCGGTGTCAATGAATTTCCCTTTTTTGCCCCGTTGAATTTTTCTTTCATCGCGGGACTTCTGTTCCTTGCTGGCGGCAATGTGCTCGTGCCTGTGCTTGCAACTGCCTTTGTCGGCTGGCTTGCGGTGGTGGTGCTTTACTATCTGGCGCGAGAGCTGTTTGATGAAAGGACAGCGTTATTTACAGCACTTTTGGCCGGGCTTTATCCTAATTTTATTTTTTACGGTGTCAATCTGTATCCTGAAACGCTAGCGATTTTTTTTATAACCTGTTCTTTTGCTCTTCTGGTTAAGTATTTCAAAACCGATCATGTTTTCTGCGCGGTACTCGCCGGCATCATGTGGGGTCTTGCTTCGCAGACGCGAGGAGGGCTGCATTTTTTTTCTCTTGGCATTTGTGCGGCAGTTATGTGGCATGCGAGAGCCGGGGGGTGGCTGCGGTGCATAAAACCCGTCCTTGCCGTATGTCTCAGTATCTATTGTGTCGTGTTCGCCATAGCATTCATTACAAGTCCCTTTTATGGGGGCATTTCGATCAATTCAAAAAGCGGTATAGGCTCGGTACTGCATGGCGCCAATCGATTAATGAATTGCAATCCGGACTACGGTCATGTAAGGGGCTCTCTGTTATACGAAATCAACGGAGCCGGCGAAGCCTGGCCTGATGGGTCTCAGCTGTACAGTGACGAACTGGTTCACTTGGATTCGTATACCATTATAAAAAAATTTGTATCTTTTGTTCAAGAGCAGCCGTTTATTTATTTGAAAAACGGTTTTGAGCGGTTGAGTTTTCTTTGGTCGCCCAATCAACTCATTATTAAATTTATAAAGCTGCATTTATCGTATCGCCTGCCTTTTATTGTGCAAGCAGCCTGTATGGCAATCACTATCTTTTTTGTTGCGGTGCTGTGTGGCGGTGTAATGGGACTGTGCCTTGCGCATGGTATGTTCCGTACACTCTTTTTGTTGTTTGTTGTTTTTTATTGTTTGTTGATTTTTTTTACAGTTGGTAATGCTAAGCTCCGCCTGCCACTGATGCCGTTTATCATGATGTATGCTGGCTGCTTTTGTTCGCTGCTTATTGAACGCACGGTTGCGTTTACAAGGTTTTCGTTTTTCGTTGCGACCGTGTTTTGCGGCTTAATTATTGTTAATAGCGTGTATCGGTATCCTGATATTGCCATAACACCCGGTGAGTTCAATGTTCGCCAGGCGGAGATGTGCTTTGAGCTTGGGTTTCCGGAGACTGCGGGTTTTTTGCTTGATAAAAATGATGCTTTTCAGCATTATACGGAAAATCAGTTGATGCGCTTGAACGTTATTCGTAAAAAGATGCATGAGAGGAATGTGCAATGATTAACGCCGCAATTATTGGAGTCGGCAGATGGGGACCGAATCTGCTGCGTAACTTCGCCTCAATGGAAGGAGTGCGCGTAGCAAAAGTGTGTGATCTTGATGCGAAACGATGCGCTGCGATTCGGAGCAAATTTCCCGAGGTGATTACGACGACAGGCCCTGGAGACGTTGTGCGTGATAACGCCATCGACTGCACCGTGATTTGTACGCCTGTTGCAACGCACTATGAACTCGCTGCGAAAGCTCTTGCGAATGGCCAGCATGTGTTTGTCGAGAAGCCGCTGGCTGCCTCCGCAGCTGAGTGCCGCAAGCTGATCGCGCTTGCTGAACAGAACAAAAGGGTCTTGTTCGTCGGGCATACGTTTAAGTATAACGCGGGCATACGTGCTGCAAAAAATTATATTGAGAGCGGTGAACTGGGCGAAGTTTATTTGGTTGATGCCAGCCGAACCAATCTTGGTCCTGTGCGCACTGATGTGAATGCGCTCTGGGACCTGGCTGCGCATGATATTTCCATTTTTTCCTACTGGCTGGGAGGACAGCCCCGCAGCGTTTCCGCACATGGTGCCTGTTATTTGAATAAAAGCGTCGAAGACGTTGTGTATGCTACTTTTGAGTACGCGGGTGGTGTTATTGCTCATGTTCATGCCAGCTGGCTGAATCCCCGGAAGATCAGGGAGATAACGGTTGTCGGCAGTAAAAAAATGCTGGTATGGAATGATATGAACTTATCCGAACCCATCAGGATATATAATAAGGGAATCGACAAGGATGAATTATATCCTGATACCTTTGACAGTTTTCGTCTTTCAATTCGAGAGGGGGAAGTTATGATTCCCTCAATTCAGCTGAATGAGCCGCTCATGACAGAGTGCCTTCATTTTATTGAGTGTGTGCGTTCCGGTGAAAGGCCGCTTACCGACGGCTATGACGGTCTTGACGTGGTGAGGGCGCTTGAGGCGGCCTCACATTCAATGCGTCAAAACAGCGCCTGTGTTCCGGTAGAGTAATGGGTTCTGTATTGATTTATCATTGGAAGGAATTTCTATGATACCGTTTGTAGATTTAAAAACACAGTTTCAGCAGCATCGCGATGAATTCATGCAGGCCATTGAGCAGGTGCTGCAGTCGGCCTCTTTTATCCTCGGGCCTGATGTTTCCCGGTTTGAAAAAGAGTTTGCCGCTTTTGTGGGTTCCAGGTTTGCGGTGGGGCTGGCCTCGGGTACTGACGCAGTGCACCTTGCGCTGCGCGCGGCGGGAGTTGCACCGGGTGATGAGGTTATAACCGCTACCAATACCTTTTACGCCACGACAGCGGCAATTGAGCTTGCCGGGGCGCGCCCGGTGCTGGTAGACTGCGCTCCTGATACCTACCTCATTGACGTTGCGGCACTTGAACGGGCGGTGACCCCGCGTACCAGGGCCATTATTCCCGTGCATCTTTATGGCCAGGTGGCCCCCATGGATTCCATTATCGAAATTGCCCGCAGGCACAACGTGACCATTGTTGAGGATGCCTGCCAGGCGCATGGCGCCCGCTATAAGGGGCATGGGGCCGGTACGTTCGGCGCTGCGGCTGCATTCAGTTTTTATCCCGGCAAAAACCTCGGTGCATTCGGTGACGGCGGTGCCGTCACGACCGACGATGAGGGAGTCTACAACAGGCTGCTGGCCCTGCGCAATTACGGGTCTCCCCAAAAGTACCAGCATCCCACCTTCGGCACCAACAGCCGTCTTGACGGCGTGCAGGCCGCGGTGCTTTTGGTGAAGTTGCGGTATATCCAGAAGTGGAACAATGCCCGGGCGCAGGCTGCTGAGCGGTATCGGAAAAACCTGTCGGGGGTGGCGGACATAAAGCTCCCCGCGCTTGCCGCTGATTCAACGCATATTTATCATCTGTTTGTGATTCAGGTTCCGGACCGCCGGGATGAAATCCTGCAGGAACTGGCCGCGCGTGAAATTTACTGCGGCATCCATTATCCGATTCCGCTGCATCTGCAGCAGGCCTATGCGTATCTTGGCTACCGCAATGGTGATTTCCCCGTTGCCGAATCTGCCGCGCAGAGGATATTGTCGCTTCCCATGTTCCCTGAAATAACCGATCAGCAGATTGATCAGGTCAGCGAAACGCTCATTACAGTTATGCACGCCTGAGGAGCCCGAGCTTTGTTTGATGGGAAAAAAATAGTCTGCATAGCGCCCTGCTATAATGAGCTGCATAAAATAGACCGTGTTGTTGAGCGAGTTCTGGCAACAGACATTGTGGACGAAATGCTTGTTGTCGATGACGGCTCAACGGACGGCTCTCCGGATGTTGCACGGGCTCTGGGCGCGCGGGTCATCCCCCTGGGCAGAACCATCGGCGTGGGTGCGGCTATCCGCCGCGGCATTGAACATGCCCTGCAGAACGGCTTTGATATCGTTGTGATTATCGCGGGCAACAACAAGGATGAACCCCGGGAGATAGAACGACTCGTTCAACCGCTGACACGTGACGAGTTTGATTTTGTGCAGGGCTCTCGATTTGCACGCGGCGGAGTATTTGGCGATATGCCGCTGTACCGTATTCTGGCAACAAGAATTCATCCGATGTTGTTTTCACTTGTGTCAGGCAAATGGGTGACTGAGAGTACCAACGGATTTCGCGCCTTTAAGACCTTGCTTTTTGAGGATACAAGGATCAACCTGTGGCAGTCATGGCTGGATGAATATGAGCTTGAACCCTATCTGTATTACAAGGTAATCAGGCTGGGCTACAGAACCACCGAGGTTCCCGTGACCAAAATTTATCCACCGAAAAAACTCGGTTATACGAAAATGAAACCCGTAACCGGCTGGTGGAGTATTTTGCGGCCCCTCATTCTTCTGGGGCTGGGGCTTCGCAAATAAAGAGAGGATGCGTATGTCTGACAAATATTTTGTTCACGAAGATGCCCTGGTGGAGACGGATACCATCGGAACGGGGACGCGCGTGTGGCGCAATGCCCATATCATGCCCGGCGCCGTCGTCGGTGAAAACTGCAATATCGGTGAGAACTGCTTTATTGAGGGTCATGTTGTAATTGGCAGCGGTGTGACAATCAAGAACAATGTCGCGATCTGGGATAATATAACCATAGGCGATGATGTTTTTGTCGGACCTGCTGCCGTGTTTACCAATGATCTGCGGCCGCGGGCACATATAAAGAAAACATTCTGCGACCTTGAAGCTACCGTAATAAAACAGGGGGCTACCATCGGCGCCAATGCAACGGTTGTGTGCGGCATAACAATTCACGAGCATGCATTTGTCGGCGCCGGTTCCGTCGTGGTACGGGACGTACCGCCCTATGGTGTGGTGTATGGAAATCCCGCACAGCTCAGGGGTTTCATGTGTGAGTGTACACGGGAGCTTCCCGCAACGGATGGTCGCAGCCAGTGTGAATGCGGGCTCGCGTATGTGATCACCGGCCAGAACATTACACCCGCTTCATGATCACCGGAACAATCCGGCCGGAAAGGTTCGGGCGGAGGCGATTGGTCGCTACCCCGCGTGAGAGGCGTTCTTGGGGCGTGCAATGCCGTACTCATTGATTTTGCGCCACAGAGTGTTGTAGCCGATCTCCAGGCGCCGCGCCGCTTCCTTCTGGTTCCAGTTCGCGGATTCAAGCACGGCGCTGATATGCACCTTTTCAAGTTCTTTCATGCTTAAGGCGGTGAGATCATAGGCGGCCGTGTGCATGTCGCCGCTTTCAAGCAGCAAATCATCAGGCATGATTTCATTGTGCTCGAGCAGGATCATGGCGCGCTCAATCGAGTTTTCAAGCTCGCGTACGTTGCCGGGCCATGGGTAGTTTTCGAGCTTTTTGATCGTTGAGGCGTGTATTTTCACCCGAGAGCGTTCTGCTTTGCGGCAGTAGCGGTCGACGAAAAATTTTGCCAGCGGCACGATATCGGCAACGCGCTCCCTCAGGGGCGGCAGATGCAGCGGTATGACCCGCAGACGGTAGAACAGATCCTGCCGGAAACTGCCGGCCTCAACCATCTGGGCAATCGTCCGGTTGCTTGAGGCCAGTACGCGGGCGTCAACCGGGATATCGCGCGTGTCGCCCACCCGGCGGATTTCATTTTCCTGCAGCACCCGCAGCAGTTTGACCTGAAAGGCCGGTGTTGTTTCCGCAATTTCATCGAGGAAAATCGTGCCGCCGTTTGCCTCTTCAAACAGGCCTTTTTTGTTCATGTTGGCCCCGGTGAATGATCCCTTGACATGACCGAACAGCTCGCTCTCAAGCAGCGTTTCCGGCAGGGCTGCGCAGTTGATTGCCACAAACGGGCCGTCCGAGCGCAGGCCGTGGGCGTGAATCGCGCGGGCGATCACCTCTTTGCCGGTTCCGCTTTCGCCTTCGATCATAACTGTTGAATTGCTGCGTGCTATGCGCCTGACCATGGCCAGGACTTTCTGCATGGCAGGGCTGGTGGCAATAATGTTGTCAAAGTGGGCATACTGCCTGACCTGGTTGCGCAGCTGCCTGACTTCGGTGATAAGACTGCGGCGCTCAAAGGCTTTTTCTATGACAATGCTGATTTCTTCCAGGCCGATCGGCTTGGTGATATAGTCAAAAGCGCCCTCGCGCATGGCGCGCACGGCAGTGTCAATTGAACTGTGGCCGGTTATGATTATAACCTCGGTGTGGGGCGCATACTGCTTGGTTTTTTTTAAAATATCGAATCCGCTCACGCCGTCAAGCATCAGGTCCGTGATGACGACATCGAACTGTTCTTCTGCAAGCATGCCGAGCGCCTGCTTGCCGTCGTGCTGCTGGACAACTTCATAGCCGGTCATCAGTAAAAAAGATCCCAGCATTTTCAGTATCGAGCGGTCATCGTCGATGATGAGTATTGAGCGGTTGTGCATGGCAGAGCCGGGCCGGTAATAAGTTAAAAACACGTTCCGTGCGGACGCGCCTTCCGGGCGCCGCGGGACTTTTTAGGGGTGCAGCATAATTAAGCTTGACAAACAATCAAAATTTATTTAAATATTACCTCTTTACGCTACGGGCTCTCAATTGATTCCTGGTCGTTACCGGATATCTATATACTGTAGAGCGTATTCCTGCAAGCGTAAATATGCAGGAAACTAACGTATTGCATAGCACATTTTTTATTCTGGTATCAAGGAGCACACGATATGTACGCAATTGTAAAGACCGGCGGGCTGCAGTATAAAGTACAGCCCGGTGACATTGTGACCGTCAATAAGCTCGACGGTGAAATCGGCTCGGAAATCATTTTGAACGAAGTTCTGATGGTTGTTGATCCGCAAAAAGACAGCGTTTCCGTCGGCCGCCCTGTTGTCAGCGGTTCGAGCGTGTCCGCTGAAATTACCGCGCAGACAAAGGGCGACAAGATTATCGTTTTCCGTTCGCGCCGGCGCAAGGGATACCGAAAAAAGAACGGCCATCGTCAGCTGCTGACCCGGCTCAAAATTAAAGACATTCTCGTATAACGGCCTTACAGGGAGGAACAGCTTTGAGAATATACGAACTTTGTTTGATTTTTCATAATGATACAACCGATGAGCAGCAGGACCAGATGACTCAGTCCATTGCCGCCATTGTCGCCCGTCATGGCGGCTCGGTGTTAAAGACGGAAAAGTGGGGCAAGAAGAATTTTAAGTATGTGATTAAAAAACAGTCCAAGGGGCATTACTGCTTTGTTATATTCGAGTCGCAATCCCCGGCACTGCCTGAAATCGAGCGCAGTATCATGTATAACGAATCAATCCTGCGGTACAATTTTATCCGGCTCGAAAAATTTGTTGATGCGCCCGTTGCGCCTGCCGGCGATGATGTGAAGGCTGACACTGAAGTGAATGCTGACACTGAAGGCGGGACCGAAACCGTTGCCGCCGAGCAGGCGGCCGAAATTCAGGAATAACAAATACTACAGGTATTGAGGAGGCAGCGTTGAAACGAGTCAAAGGCATTAAGCGCAAGAAGACATTTTACCAGAAACGCAAGATCTGCCGTTTCTGTGCTGATTCCAGCGCGGAAATTTTCTATCGTGATTTTAATACGTTAAAGCACTTTATCACTGAACGCGGCAAGATAATCCCGCGCCGGATTTCCGGTAACTGCGCAAAGCATCAGCGGCATCTGACCAGGGCGATCAAACGCGCACGGGTTGTTTCCATCATACCGTTCACTGCGTCCGCAAGCTGAGTACCCGTACGGGCCGGCGTTTGCATACTGTGTATACCGCTAATTTTGTTCTGTATAGGAATGCGTCATGAATATTATCCTGACTGAAGATGTTGAGAGCCTCGGCTCGGCCGGCGATCTCGTGAAAGTTAAAGACGGCTTTGCCCGCAATTATCTGATTCCCGGCGGTAAAGCAATGGTGGCGACCACGCAGAATGTCAAACTGCTTGAGCATCAAAAGCAGCTTGTGCAGGCCCGGCTGAACAAGCTCAAGCGCGAGGCCGAGCTGCTGGCGCGCAAAATTGAGGAGGTTTCCTGCACGGTCGCCAAGCAGGCTGGCGAAGAGGATAAAATTTTCGGCGCGGTTACGGCAGCCGATATACAGGGCAGCCTTGCGCACGAAGGCATCGAGATTGACAGAAGAAAAATCCAGCTTGATGAGCCGCTGAAAAGTCTCGGTATTTTTACGGTACCCGTTAAGCTGCACCAGGAAGTTACCGCGCAGTTAAAGGTGTGGGTTGTAAAAGAGTAGGCTTGCAGCTGCGGCAGCTACCCATGACAACCGTCCCCAATCCCAAAGTACCCCCCCAGAGTCTGGAAGCTGAACAGTCGGTTCTGGGAGCGGTTCTTCTTGACAACGAGGCCCTGGTCAAGGCCGTTGAAGTCCTGCAGGTTGAAGATTTTTACCGCGAGGCCCATCGTCAGGTATTCGCTGCGATGCTCGCACTGTTTGAAAAAAACACCCCGGTTGACCAGATTACCCTGACCGAGTATCTCAGGCAGAAAAATAAACTGGAGGAAGTCGGCGGGCTCTCCTATGTAGCCGAGCTTGCCGACAAGATTCCGACATCGGCCAATATTGAATATTACGCCCGCATCGTGCGTCAGAAAGCGATTCTGCGCAGCCTGATCACGAGCGCAACCGGCATTGTTGCCAGGGCCACTGCGGGTGAGGACGAGATCGAGGATATTCTCGATTTTTCCGAGAAAACGATTTTTCAGATAGCCGAGCGCCAGGTCAAACCATCCTATTATCCGATTAAGAGCATACTGCACGGCACGTTTAAGGACATCGAGCGGCTGTATGAAAAAAAACAGCTGATAACCGGCGTGGCGACCGGGTTTACCGATCTGGATGAAAAGACCTCCGGCTTTCAGCCATCGGACCTGATCATCGTTGCCGGTCGGCCCAGCATGGGCAAAACCGCTTTCTGTCTCAATATCGCGCAGCATGCCGCGACCGTTGAACGTGTGCCAACGGTCATTTTCTCGCTTGAGATGTCCAAGGAACAGCTGGCCCTGCGCATGCTGTGCTCCGAGGCCCGTGTCGACAATCATAAGCTGCGCAGCGGTTTTATTGCCGACAATGAATGGGGCAAGCTGACCATGGCGGCCGGCCGTCTTGCCGAGGCCTCCCTGTTTATCGATGATACGCCCGGCATGTCCGTGTTCGAAATGCGCGCCAAGTCCCGTCGCCTGCAGGCCGAACACGGCCTGGGCATGGTGATTGTCGACTACCTGCAGCTCATGAGCGGGTCGAAGTCCCGCTCCGACAGCCGCGAGCAGGAGATTTCAGAAATTTCGCGCTCCCTCAAGGCGCTGGCAAAAGAGCTGAGCGTGCCTGTGGTGGCGCTTTCGCAGCTGAACCGCCGGCTTGAGGACCGGACCGACAAACGTCCGCACATGGCTGATCTGCGCGAATCAGGCGCAATCGAGCAGGATGCCGACGTTATTATTTTCATCTACCGCGACGAGGTCTATCACCCCGACAGCGAAGAAACCAGGGGTACGGCCGAGATTATTATCGGCAAACAGCGCAACGGTCCCACCGGTGAGATTACCCTGACTTTCAGAAACGAATTTACCCGCTTTGAGAATTATGCCTACCGGGATGCATAATATGCCCTTTCCGCTGCCCGCGCCGTGAGTGCGGCGCATCTTTTCGGTTTTGAATATTTTTTCACAAAAAGTTCTAATTATTCAGCCTCCGGCCGTTGACTCCCGTCGCAGTGGTGCTTATATTGTCATCACTTAAAAAAGTACGCAGATACCGGAAAGCTCTGCGTTTTATTACAGGGATACTTAACGACAGCGCTTCGGGCGCGATATATCAGGAGGCACACATATGGCAAAAGCAATCGGTATTGATCTGGGAACGACCAACTCGGTCGTGGCCGTGATGGAAGGCGGTGATCCGACCGTCATCGTCAATGAGGAAGGAAGCCGGCTGACGCCCTCGTGCGTGGCATTCACCCGGGACGGTGAGATCCTGGTCGGCCAGGTCGCAAAGCGGCAGGCGATTACCAACCCTGAAAACACCATCTATTCAATCAAACGCTTCATGGGACGACGCTATGATGAAGTGAATGAGGAAATGAAAATGGTGCCCTACAAGGTTGTCAGGGGCAGCAACGGTGATGCGCGCATTGAAATTCAGGGCAAGCAGTATTCACCGCCGGAAATTTCCGCCAAAATACTGCAGAAGCTGAAAAAATCAGCGGAAGCCTATCTGGGCGGCGAGGTCAAGGATGCCGTGGTAACGGTGCCGGCATATTTTAACGACGCTCAGCGTCAGGCAACCAAGGACGCCGGCACGATCGCCGGCCTGAACGTGCTGCGCATCATCAATGAGCCGACCGCCTCGGCCCTGGCCTACGGCCTTGATAAAAAGCGCGATGAAATCGTGGCCTTATATGACTTCGGCGGCGGAACCTTTGACATCTCCATTCTTGAAGTCGGAGACAATGTTATCGAGGTTAAAGCCTCCAACGGGGATGGCCATCTCGGCGGAGACAACCTGGACCAGCGCATTATCGACTGGCTGGTATCAGAATTCAAAAAAGAACAGGGTATCGATATCAGCACCGATAAAATGGCCCTGCAGCGCCTGAAAGAGGCGGCAGAGAAAGCAAAAATTGAGTTGTCTTCAACCCTTGAGACTGAAATCAATCTGCCGTTTATAACCGCTGACGCGACCGGCCCCAAGCACATGAACTACCGGCTGAGCAGGTCGAAATTCGAACAGATGATCGACGATCTGGTTGAGCGCACCCGGATCCCCTGCGAGA